>ENA-OQIU01000053-OQIU01000053.1-human-gut-metagenome-genome-assembly--contig:-NODE-53-length-27520-cov-6.553207_pt1 | contig 27520 bp, 26 predicted proteins | sample MGYA00242590_ERZ504755 | MGnify/ENA primary metagenome ERZ504755 (study PRJEB26092, sample SAMD00036359) | human gut metagenome | host: Homo sapiens | study: EMG produced TPA metagenomics assembly of...
TACAACAACAATGAAAAAAAGAATACATTTGACAGAAACGGGAAATTTCCACATAGGAGAGACAGATGTGGATGAGAAATGCACAAAATGAATTCGGGTGGGGATAACTTTTCACAGATATTATCCACATAGCATGAAGTCCTGTGTCAGATATCTTTGCCGTGCGTCAGCACGCCTGCAGATATCTTCCTTGTCTTTCGCACTCTGCTGAACTGTCTTAAATGTATTATTTACGAGGATTGCTATAGATATCTTTATCATACGTCAGATAAAATCAGCCGGATGAATAGTAAATATTCATCCGGCTGATTTCTGATATATACTATTTTTGTTTCATCCGTTTGATGACTTTCAGACGGGTAAATTCCTCACGTTCTTTCTCCTCCAGTGCATTCTGGATATCTTTGGTCAGTGCCTCGTACTTCGGAATAGTGATATTCTTCAGAGCATTGGCACGTTTCTGAGTTTTCTTGATATTGGCTGCAAGGCGGATGGCTGCATTTTCCACCATGGACAGGCGGATGGACAGCTCTTTTACCTTTCAAAGGCAGCCTTGGCTTCGTCCAGAGACATCTTTGTGCTGTAGTAGGCATAGGTGGGAGTGTTAGTGGTTTTGTCATATTCCACCAGAGGAATTTCCGTACCCATAACACTTCGGGTTTTAATGCGTATAGAGTTCTCGACAGGAACCGTACACGCGATCTGCTGGACAAAGGCGATACCAATCTCCATATTGGCTTTCTGCAGTGCTGTATAGGCAGTGCGGAAAGTCACATCAATCTGTGTCTGGATATCCTTTGCCTGATCGATCAGCTCCATCATTTCACGAATCAGGATGTTACGCTTTTTGTCCATCAGTTCATAGCCCTGACGGGAAAGCTTCAGTGAGTTCTTTGCAAGTATCAGGTTTCCCTTGGTGGGAAAGGTATTCGGATCCATGTAATCACCTCGCTTCTTTTAGCGTACTGTTTCGTGATAGTACTTGTCGAGGATCTTCGTATCAATTCGGTCGAGCTCTTCTTTCGGAAGAAGTCCCAGAAGCTCCCAGCCCTTATCCAGGGTTTCGGTGATGCTTCGGTTCTCGGTTTCGGACTGGCCGACAAATTCACTCTCAAAGGCTTTACCAAATACCAGATAGCGTTTATCCAGCGGGGAAAGCTCATCCTCACCGATAACGGAAGCAAGGGCTCTGGCATCTCCAACCTTTGCATAGCAGGAGAAAAGCTGATTTGCCACATCCTGATGGTCTGCTCTTGTATAGCCTTCACCGATACCGTCCTTCATCAGACGGGAAAGAGATGGCAGTACGTTAATAGGCGGATAGATTGCCTGTCCATGAAGCTGTCTGTCCAGAACGATCTGACCTTCGGTGATATAACCGGTAAGGTCAGGGATCGGGTGAGTGATATCATCGTTTGGCATGGTCAGGATCGGGATCTGGGTTACGGAACCCGGTTTGCCTTTTACGATACCAGCACGTTCGTACAGGGTTGCAAGCTCACTGTACAGATAACCCGGATAACCTTTACGGGACGGAATCTCACCTTTGGAGGAGGAAACCTCTCGCATGGCCTCGCAGAAGGATGTGATGTCTGTCAGGATGACCAGGATGTGCATTCCTTTTTCAAAAGCAAGATACTCTGCGGCAGTGAGGGCAATCTTCGGTGTAAGAAGACGTTCAACAACCGGATCATTTGCAAGATTCAGGAACATAACTACATGGTCTGCAGCACCGCTTTCCTCGAAGGTACGGCGGAAAAATTCCGCTACGTCATATTTGACACCCATTGCCGCGAAAACAATGGCAAAATCTTCATCAGAGTCCTCTCCCAGAGAAGCCTGCTGTACGATCTGTGCAGCCAGCTTGTCGTGTGGAAGACCATTTCCGGAAAAGATCGGAAGCTTCTGTCCTCGGATCAGGGTGGTCAGTCCGTCGATTGCGGAAATACCGGTGTTGATATAGTTTCGGGGATATTCACGTGCTACCGGGTTCAGCGGCAGACCATTGATGTTTAATTTTACATCCGGGGTGATGTCCCCCAGACCGTCGATGGGCTGTCCGATACCGTTAAAGGTTCGTCCGAGGATTTCCGGGGAAAGCCCGATCTCCATGGGACGTCCGGTCAGCCGGGTATGGGTGTTGCCTAAGGACATACCGTCTGTTCCTTCAAAAACCTGGATAACAGCCTTGTCCTCATAAATCTCAATAATACGGCCGATCTTGCGAGTCCCGTCATCCATGTGAAATTCAACGATTTCCTCATAGGAGGCATTCTTGACGCCTTCCAGGACCACCAGAGGTCCGTTTATTTCGCTTAAGCCTAAATATTCAATTGCCATAAACTTCTCCTCTCTGTTACGACTCATAGCCGGTTATGGCTATGAATGTAACTGTTCCGGCATCAGCCGTTTTTTTCCATTATGTTATCATAGAAAGTATCAATGTCCTGCTTGTATTGGTCGAATTTATCAAGCTGATTATTTGCCACATCATATTTAATGGAAATAATTTTTTCAAAAATGTTGTTCCCCTCTTTCAGTACGGAAACCGGCATTCCACGGTTGATGAGTGCACGGCATTTTTCATAAAGATAGAGGATCGTTTCCATCATTTTAAACTGTTTTTCCATTGGTACGCAGGTGTCTTCTGCGTGAAAAGCGTTCTGCTGGAGGAAGCCCAGACGGATGACTCTGGCAATTTCCAGCGTCAGTTTCTGGTCATCCGGAAGAACGTCGCTTCCGATCAGCTTGACGATCTCCATCAGGGAGCTCTCCTGATTCAGGATTGCCATGAGCTGATTCCTGTCTGCTACAAATTTCGGGGAAACATGTTCTCTGTACCATGGAGTCAGGTCTTCCAGATATTCACTGTAGCTGGTGAGCCAGTGGATAGCCGGGAAGTGACGGGCATAGGCAAGGGATTTGTCCAGTCCCCAGAAGCAGCGGACGAAACGTTTGGTGTTTTGTGTGACAGGCTCTGAGAAGTCACCACCCTGTGGAGAAACTGCTCCGATAATGGAGACAGAGCCTTCGGTTCCGTTTAAGTTCTGCATCATTCCTGCACGTTCATAGAATGCGGACAGCTTGGATGCCAGATATGCAGGGAAGCCTTCCTCTGCAGGCATTTCCTCCAGACGGCCGGACAGTTCTCGAAGAGCTTCTGCCCAACGGGAAGTGGAGTCTGCCATGATAGCTACGTCGTAACCCATGTCCCGGTAATATTCCGCAAGAGTTACACCTGTATAAATAGAAGCTTCACGTGCCGCAACCGGCATGTTGGAAGTATTGGCGATCAATGTGGTTCTGTCCATCATCAGGTTTCCGGATTTCGGGTCGATCAGTTTACTGAAATCTTCCAGAACCTGAGTCATCTCGTTTCCACGTTCTCCGCATCCAATGTAGATGATAATGTCTGCGTCAGACCATTTTGCAATCTGATGCTGAGTCATGGTCTTACCTGTACCGAAACCTCCCGGAACAGCGGCTGTACCGCCCTTTGCGATAGGGAAAAGAGTGTCCAGGATACGCTGGCCTGTGACAAGCGGGACGCTTGCGGGGAAACGTTTGTGGGTTGGTCTCGGGATACGGATCGGCCATTTCTGTGCAAGTGCCAAATCTTTGGTGGTTCCGTCTGCGAACTGAATGGTTACGATCGGTTCCAGAATGGTGTATGCTCCGTCAGATGCCGCGTGGATAACTGTGGCTTCTGTAAGATTCGGAGGAACCATGGATTTATGGAGAATGGAGTCTGTTTCCTGAGTTTCTGCGATAACAGAGCCGGGACCTACAACATCTCCTTCTTTTACTATGATGTGAGTGTTCCATTTCTTTTCTGTGTCAAGAGAATCAACGCTGACACCTCGTGAAATATATTTGCCTGAGGCTTTGGCAATCTCTTCCAGAGGGCGCTGGATACCATCAAAAATATTGTGGATGATTCCAGGTCCCAGAAGTACAGAAATGGCATCTCCGGTTCCTGTAACTGTATCGCCCGGTTTCAGTCCTGTAGTCTCCTCGAAAACCTGTACGGTGGTCATGCCTTTCTTCAGGCCGATGATCTCACCTACCAGATGTTCCGGACCTACATAGACCATCTCGGAAATCTTAAATCCGCTGTCGCCCTTCAGATAAATGACGGGGCCGTTGACACCGTAGATAATACCTGTATTACTCATGTTCTGGTCCTCCGTCAAACTTGAATTCTTTGTATGCTGCCTCAAAATTTCCTGCAAAAGAGTGATCGATCAGGATGTTTTTCTGAGGAATTGTAGCGCGGATACCGCCAAGAAAAGAGTCCTTTGCAAGCTGGATAGCAGTACCTGTTGTATGCTGAAGTTTCTCTGCAAGAGATCTGTCCTCCGGAGAGAGATAGATGGTAATCTCATCATTTCCCGCGAAATCCAGAGCTTCTTTGATCTTAGCAGTTAAATAGTTCTCATACTCCGGAGTTTTGGTAAAGGATTCCAGAAGTCCTTTTACTTCGGAGAAAATTTTCTCTTTTAATTCGTTTTGTTTTCTGGTCCAGTCACGCTTGATCGTGAGCTGTTCTGCGGAGAGAGCCTTGTTTATTTCACGTCGGGCGCTGGCAGTTTCCGCTTTGATCTGTGTCTGGGCGTTTTCTTCACTGAGAGTTTTGTGTTCTTCTGCCATTTTCTCCAGAGCCGCTTTATGCTCACCGAGAATGGCGGCAGCTTTTTCGTGGGCTTCCTCTACAGTGATATCATAAAAATGGCTGAGTTTTTCATCAATTGTCATGTTAACACCTGCCTGTAATATTTAGATTGTAACTGTTCACTCCGTTCACAGTAACGTAGCCAAAATTCATTCTAGATTGCCTGCGGCAATGGGATTTTAGCTTGTATGTCTCGAGATAGTGGTGTGTGAACAGTAACATTAGATTTACTATTGGTAACTGTTTTACAGTTTTAAACCAATAGCTTCATTCACATATGAAGTGATAAAATCCGGTTTGCGACCAGTACCGTGCCTGTCGGGAATTTCGATGATCAGAGGGGTCTTGTGATGAAGCTTTACATCATCTATAATTTCGGGAAACTCCCGGCCGAATTTCTCGGTCAGGAGTATGATTCCGATTTCTTTATTGGAGATAGCTTTCTGCAAAGCATCTTTTAATTCATCATGTGTGTGTACGACCACGCCCTCCACACCTGCCAGTCTCATCCCTGTGTAGGTATCGATATTGTCGCTGATCAAAAACATCTGCATCTTATAACTGTCCCAGGATCATGAAGGAGATGATCAGTCCATAAAGGGCAACACCTTCTGCAAGACCTACGAAAATAAGGGATTTACCAAGGATACTCTGATCCTCGCTGATAGCGCCTAAGGCTGCGCTTGCCGCACTGGCAACGGCAATACCACCACCGATACAGGAAAGTCCGGTTACAAGAGCTGCTGCGATATAACCCATACCTGTTGCAAGTGTGCCTTCAGAGCCTGCAGCGGCCTGTACGGAAGAAGCACCTGTGAACATAACTGCAATGGCGATAAGCATGGTTCCAAAGAAGAAGAAGGCGTTTACACCGAGAGCTGTTTTGTAACGTCCGCGGTTTTTTTCACCGATGAGATAGTAGCCAAATGGAAGAATGATGCTGAGTACCAGTGCGATTGCTAAAATGATCTGTGCGATTGTTGTCATAATTAAATCTCCTCTTAGTTCTTGATTTTGCTGTTCATATATATCATATTTATTCGGCTTTGAATATCTGGCTGACCGACAGATATGGGTTTCCCGAGGATGATATATAAATGAAAATAGTATAATTTCTGATGATCTTTCTGTCTATTTTACAGAGCGGAACGGCTCAAATTTACGTCCTGTACCTTTGTAGAAGCGGCTGAACATTTCATAATATTCCAGACGAAGCACCTGGATACCGACGATCAGGCCCTCCATACCACATACAAAAAGGTTTCCCAGAATTACTACTATCCAGTTCAGGTTTCCGCTTTCTGCGCCTGCAAGCATGAGAACGACTTCCATCATCGCTGCATGGCTGACTGCGAAAGCTCCGATACGGACGAAGGAAAGGGTATTGGAGAAGTAGCTTAACAGGACTTCAAACATTTCAAAAAGTCCCTGTACAACGAACATTCCCTTCTCTTTTGGCATAACTTCTGATTTCTTCTCAATGAGGGCTGTAAGTGGCTCTTTCAGGAAGATTAGGATCAATGGTACGCCGAACATGATAAACAGTACGATTCCGCCGGGAAGTGTTTTGCCATTCAGTATAAGTGCAATGGAGACAACTGCAGAGCCGTAGAATACCAGACCAGCCACTGAGTTTGTATCAAACCAGATGTGTTCTACATCTCCGGATTTCCAGGCATTCAGGATGTTAAATACCATACATAAAAGGATCAGGCACATACCAAAACCAATGGCAACAATAAATACTGTATTCAGCTTTCCGATAAACGGAACTGACATCATATTGTTCATCGGGCGAAGCCACAGGGCAGGTATCACATCTTCGAATCCGAAGATACTTCCGAACATAAATCCGAAGATTGTGGAGAACACACCTGCACAACTGATAATGCCTGCCAGTGTGATATGTTTGAATTTATAAAGCAGGAAACCTCCGATAAAGAGCAGCAATCCCTGTCCCACATCACCGAACATTGCACCGAAAATAAAGGAATAAGTCAGTGCTACAAACCATGTGGGATCCATCTCGTTATAGGCCGGAAGACCATACATCTTAATGTACATTTCAAATGGTTTAAACAGTTTCGGGTTCTTCAGTTTCGTTGGCGGCTGCTGGTGTATACCTGGCTTCAGATGTTCGTCCTCTTCACCGTCAATAATACAGAAAATGCGGCTGTCGTCTTTGATATCATTCTGGAAAGAATGGGCATCTTTCTCTGTCATCCATCCACATAAGATATAGAAAACGTCTTTATCCCCATGTGTACATGCCGCAAGTCTGCGCACATCAAAGTTACCGGAAAGCTGTGCGATAGCATTGCGTGATGCAACGATATCTTTCTGATTTCTAAGAAGAAAATCTGCTTTTTTCTGATCGGCAGATGCCAGATCAGCAGCAGCTCTGTTGCGTGTTTCAGTCAGTTGTTCGAAAGCTTCTTTTGCTGTTCCCTCATACGTATCTGGCATATAAATACGCTCGAAGTGCATGGAAGAATAGACGGCTTTTACTTTCTGGGCTTCGTGCTCCGGGACAAAATACAGACCCCAGACATACTGGTCATCTTCATCACATTTAATGAAAATTGTGTCCAGATTTTCGTAAATATACTTTTCAAATTTCTGGTAATATTCCTTCTCAATCCTTCCGAAACGGAAGTGGATGAACTGGAATTTCAGGATTGAGGAAATATTGTAATTAATATTTCTGAACGGGCGGATCACTCGCAGAGATTCATCCAGAGCTGCAAGCTGACTCTCCAGATCAGCACGTTTATTGCTTAGTTCCTGATAATCAGACTGAATCCGGCGGATTGTATTTAAAGCCTGTTCAGTATCCATGGGTTTGGCAGAAATCTTCTCCGGATCTGCCAGTTCATCATAGAAACTGTTGGCAGTAGAGAGTGCTTCCTTATATGGATTGATTTCCATAAACGGAGAAAGACTCTCTACTGCGGTCAGCTCGGAAAGGGCATTTTCCAGATGAATTTCGTACTTGGAAAGATAGGTGTTTACCACTCTGTCAATATCGGTTTTAGGACCGGTAATGCTCAGAAACTTCATTTTCTCAATCATAAATTCACCTCCTGGTTAATGTTCTTTAAACTGCGAAGCAGTTATTCAGTTATGCGCCATATAGAAATCAACTGTTGCAAATATAACGCATGGCTTCATCATGCTGCACACCATAACGTACGCATTCAATGGCGATAGTCAGACGGTTTACTTCGTGTTCCTTGTTATACAGATAAGAATAGATCACTGCTACAGAATATGGATTTCTGTGGGATTCCTTCTCAAGGATCGAGCGGTGGATGTGGTTGTAGAATTCTTCCAGATTGGCTACGGTAAGCTGTTCATATTTGTTGCCGTACCATGTTTTCTGGAAAATTCTTCGACCTTCTTCGTATGAAGGCGCTTCCACCAAAGCTGTGATTTCTTCTTTCTTTAACTTATAATTTACAGGGATCAGCAGGGCATAAATACTTGCCGGATCCATGTTGTAATACCTTTTGGAACGCTGGATAAACTGCAGGTTCAGCATATCAAATTTCTCACCGTAAGTGCGGGTAATCTCTTCCAGATCTTTACCTTTAAACAGCTTCTTACGGATGTTCCAGATCTGGGTAAAATAGTACAGATCCAGTGCCATACCATAGTCGAAGAGAAGTGCTGTTTCATGCTCCTGGATCTTCGAAAGCGGGATATAAAATTCGTTTCCTTTGAGGCAGGAGATCAGTTCCTCCATGGTGGAACAGGTAGTGATCCGGTCTACATCAATATTGGAATGCAGACGGAAAAATTCACGGTACGGAGAAACATCTACAGGATCCGTGTCGCGGTGATCGAAGATATTTGTCATGACTTCCTTCAGTACACGGATTTCATATCGCTTGGAATACAGATCCAGAAATTTACGTTGCTCCGGGTTGGCAAAGTGATAAATTCTGGAGAAATTCTGGAATATGGATTTCTTCAGAAGCTTCTCAATCTGGCCACGGTGCAGGGTATTTTCATCCAGTGCATCCCACCTGGAAGAGTATTCCGGCATTCGCTTCAGATAGGCGGCTACCTGCGTGACATCGGAGAGTTGGAGGATTTCCTCGAACTGATCCATGGTAGTAAGCCTGCTTTGCATTGCGCGGATTTTCGTGGAAAGTCCGCTGTAGGAGAGTACGCCTCCCATTGTTTTTCACTTCCTTTCCTGATGTCATCTAGAGTGTGTCTGAGACAGATCTTTACATAGTTAGTATTTTCTCAAACAATTCTCTGGAAAGTTGTGAGTGCTGCTGTTCGTAATGAGCATCCAGTGAAGAAAAGGTAGCGTCTGTGTCTGCACGTAACTGTGCCAGGCGAGAATCTTTTTCTTCTTCCAGTTGCTGACGGATCCGTCGAATCTGCTCTGCTGTCCGGGTCTCCAGCTGCTCGTCATAATTTTTACATTTCTGTTCTGCCTCTTCAGAAAGCTGTTGCTTTTTGCCGGTCGCAGTCTTCCATGATGCGTTGGGCTGTAAGCTCGATTTCAGATAATTTGTTAAGTATCTGCTCCATCTTCAACCTCCTTGGTTGTCAAAATTTTACAAAAAAACCAGATTTACTATGTGAAAAATAGTAATATCTGTTAGATATCATACACCCTTTTGTTAAAAAAAACCATCTAAATTTTTTTCAGAAATAAAAAAATTGTTATTTTTTAGACAAGTTAAAGAAATCTCCTGCGAATATCTGTCCGGGATGTAATTGACGTTAGGAGTATGGTATGGTAGTTTATTGGTGGCAGGAAATTGCACGCACATCTTGCGTAAAGCATTTTTCAAACACGCTCTGGAGATATAAGAAAAGGAACAGGAGATTTTTATGAGATTAAGAAATATTCCGGGAGCTCAGGATGCAATTCTGGAGAGCCCTTATGTGGTGCAGGAGCCACAGACAAAGAAAGGACACTGGGGGGAGGTTTTTGTGAAAAAGCAGCCTCTTCATATTGAAGTAGGGATGGGAAAAGGAAGATTTCTTATGGATCTGGCCCGGCTGCATCCGGATATCAATTATATAGGAATCGAGATGTATGACAGCGTTCTTCTTCGCGCATTGCAGAAGAGAGAAGAACTGGAGGAGAATGGAGAGGTTTATTCTAATTTATTTTTTATGAGAGTGGATGCCAGACTTCTGCCGGAAATCTTTGAGAAAGGTGAAGTGGATAAGATTTATCTGAACTTCTCTGACCCCTGGCCCAAAGCCCGCCATGCAAAACGTCGCCTGACATCCAGAGAATTCCTGGCACGTTATGACCAGATTCTGGTTCAGGATGGAAAAGTGGAATTTAAGACAGATAATAAGGAACTGTTTGAATTTTCCCTGGAAGAAGTGGAGGAAGCCGGATGGAATCTGGAAGCTTCTACCTTTGATCTGCATCATAATGAAGAGATGGTACAAGGAAATGTTATGACAGAATATGAAGAGAAATTTTCTTCTATGGGAAATCCAATCTGTAAGATGGTGATTTCCAGAGAGTATCACAGATAAAACAGCAGAGCAATTATCTGGTTTATAGCGATTCCATAGTGAAGTGGATTGCGATTATCCATTTGACTATCTGTTGTGGCTGGCAGTGCATATTATAGTATAAGAAAATTTCGGGGCGCTTCGCGCCCCGAAGGAGTCAGCCAGTGAAACGAAAAAGTTCTTTCCATAATAAAATGCTACAATTCCGCTATGAACACAAAAACTTTGATAATACCTTCAGCCGCCTGCGGAAATCCGCAGAAGAGGTCAATAAAACACTTAACAAAATGTCCCAAAACGACGAAAAAAAGGAAAAATAAATGAAATAGAAAAAAATCTGATTTTTTTTGAAAAAACCTATTGACATTTAAACGACTATTATATATAATATCACTTGCGTTGAGGGTGATGCAAAACTTCAACACAAAGAAAAACAAAAGAATATGCGCTTTTAGCTCAGTTGGTAGAGCACCTGACTCTTAATCAGGGTGTCCAGGGTTCGAACCCCTGAAGGCGCACTAAGAACACTGTTTTTGCGGACAAAGCGATTGCCGCGGGGACGGTGTTTTTATGTTTTATTGGAAAGTGAAAAATAAAGGTGTCTGGGAAATAGATAGAAATGAAATATTTACGCCCTTGCGGAGAAAGTTCCACAAGGGCGTAAAAGTATTTTATGCTGCTGATAGCGCTTGAAGAACACAGGGTCAAGCTGGTAAACATCTTCATGCAGGAGAGAAGAATGCTGTGCAAGATGCAGATAAACTCTCTTTATAACCAGTCATCACACTTTATACAAACCATCCTGATAACATTGAAATCCCTCCCTGTTGGAAAGAGTTGATGACATTGAATTTTTATAAGTCGGAAACATATAAGACATTGCAAGAAAAAGAAAAGGGTTTGTGAAAAGATTGTAACGCTTTTCGTATCAAAAGATGCACTATGGCTTCTGATTATGTTATACTCTATACTCAGTGTATTGTCGAAAGAAGAGGAATAAGTCAAATATCTGGGTTCCGGTCTGGTCAAAGGAGGTTACGGTATCGAATGAAAAAAATACTAAAAAGAACAGGAAAAATATTTTGCCTTTTCCTGCTGATCGTGGTGCTGGTAAATATACTTTCACCTCTTTTTTGCAGGAAACCGGACGAAACATATGTGGAAAGTCTGAGAAAGACAGAATTTACATCAGAGACAGCAGGCGTAGAAAGGATTTGCTGCATTGACGATAATGAAGAGGCACTTTTGTGGAGGCTTCGTATGATTGGCACTGCGAAGGAGAGCATTGTACTGTCTACCTTTGACTTACGCGCGGATGATAATGGCACTAAAATTCTTGCCGCATTGAATTGCGCTGCGGCAAGAGGTGTGAAGATTCAGTTATTGATCGATGGAATTTATCAGCAACTGTTTCTGGCTGGAAGCAGCGATTTCCAGGCTCTGGCATCATATGAGAATGTGGAAGTGGGAGTTTACAATCCGGTGACACCGGTCAATCTGTTTAAGGTGAATTATCGCATGCATGATAAATATCTGATCGTGGATGAGAAAATGTATCTGCTGGGCGGACGCAACAGCAATGATATCTTTCTGGGGGATCAGACAAAAGGCATTAATGAAGACAGAGATATCCTGGTGTATGATACATCAGAAGGACAGGGAGAGTCTCTGAACCAGCTTGAGGATTATTTCCATAAAATATGGAAGGAAAGCTGTGTGAGCATTAAAAACGGCAAACAATCTTCCAGATATACGGATGCATACCGGCACATGGAAGAAATTTACATATCTCTGCTGAAAAGGTACAATGATATAGAAACCTACAGTGCATGGGAAAAGGATACGATAGAAGCAAACAAGATCACTCTGATCAATAATGGAATTGAGGCGGGACGAAAAACACCGCAGGTTCTCCAGACAATTCAGTATCTTACTGAAAATGCAGATCATGTAATAATACAGACTCCTTATGTGATCTGTAATGGTTACATGTATGATGTATTGCAGGGGATTTCAGATCATGCAAAGCTTCAGATCGTGCTGAATGCAGTGGAAAAAGGCTCTAATCCATGGGGCTGTACAGATTATCTTAATCAGAAAAAGAAAATTCTGGAAACAGGGGCAGATGTGTATGAACTGATGAATGATTATCCGGTTCATACAAAAGCTGTGCTGATAAATGACCGTCTGTCAGTAGTAGGTTCCTATAATCTGGATATGCGAAGTACTTATCTGGATACGGAACTGATGCTGGTAATTGACAGCGAAAAACTGAATCAGCAGATTCACGAAACAGAATCAGATTATATGGAAAAAAGCAAAGAGGTACTTGCAAACGGTCAGGAAACCGAAGGCGCAAAGTACCAGGGGAAAGTGTTGAATCGGAAAAAGAAGTTATACTACGGCGTGCTCAGGATTATCATTCGTCCTCTTCGGCAGCTGCTTTAGAGTGTGTTTGGAAAATCATTCCCAAAATCTCCTGCAAATTGTGACGCACATCTTGCGTAAAGCATTTTTCAGACACGTTCTAGAAAATAGTATCACAAGTATATGTCATATAAATGTTCAGTAGCTGAAAAAAAGCGTTGTCAATCAGACTACAGAAGATTAAAATAGACATAAAAGCAGCTGTTACAACTGTTGTTGATGTAAAGGAGGAAAAGCTTTTATGGACTTAAAGAAATTTATGCTGGAAGGTAATCCTGTATGCAGAAAGGAAGCTGTGATCGTGGGCGATCATTTCAGGATTACAATGCTGACAACTGCCCTGATTCGTTTTGAGTACAGCGAAGACGGAGGATTTGAGGACAGAGCAACACAGATGGTATGCAATCGTGATTTCCCGGTGCCGGAATTCAGGGTGAGCGATGGCGGTGAGGAATTACATATTTACACCAAAGACCTGGAAATCCACTATGACAGACAGAAATTTTCTCCAAGCGGTCTGATGATACGTGTAGCGGGTGGAAAAGCCAGCGAGCGCGTGTGGCATTATGGTGATGAACCAAAAGATCTGCTGGGAACAGCCAGAACCCTGGATGAAGCAGACGGTGAGATTCCGCTGAGTCATGGAATTATGTCCAGAAACGGTTTTTCAGTGCTGGATGATTCCCACACAATGGCTATGGGCGAAGATGGAATGGTAGAGCCACGTCAGGGAAACAGAGCAGACTTTTATTTCTTTGGATATGGTCACAGATATGTGGAATGTCTGCAGGATTTTTACAGATTATGTGGAAAAACACCTCTGCTTCCAAGATATACGTTCGGAAACTGGTGGAGCAGATATCATAAATATACAGAGACAGAGTACAAAGAACTGGTAGAGCGTTTTGAGAAAGAAGAAGTGCCATTTTCTGTTGCAGTTGTAGATATGGACTGGCATCTGGTAGAGGATGTACCTCCTGTATATGGAAGCGGATGGACAGGATATACCTGGAATAAGAAGTTTTTCCCCAATCCGCCTGAATTTATGGACTGGCTGCACAAACATGGATATAAGATCACACTGAACGTACATCCGGCAGATGGAGTGCGTGCTTATGAAGAAGCCTATCCGAGAGTTGCAGAGAAGATGGGAATTGATCCTGCAAGTAAGGAACCGGTACTTTTTGATATGACAGATCCGAAATTCATTGAGACATATTTTGAGGAACTGCATCATCCGATGGAAGAAGAGGGAGTAGACTTCTGGTGGCTTGACTGGCAGCAGGGAACTGTAACCAAGGTTCCGGGACTGGATCCGCTCTGGATGCTGAACCACTATCACTATCTGGACAGCAAGTGGAAAGGAAAACGTGCGCTGACTTTCTCAAGATATGCAGGTCCAGGAAGCCACAGATACCCGGTTGGTTTTTCCGGTGATACGTTCATTACCTGGGAGAGTCTGAAATTCCAGCCATATTTCACAGCAAATGCCAGCAACATCGGTTTTGGATGGTGGAGTCATGATATCGGTGGACATATGTTTGGATACAGAGACGACGAGCTCACTGCAAGGTGGGTACAGCTTGGAGTCTTTTCACCAATGAATCGTCTGCACAGCACAGATAACCCGTTTAATGGAAAAGAACCGTGGAAATACAACCAGATTGTAGAAACAGTAATGAAGAATTTCCTGAAACTGCGTCATAAGCTGGTTCCGTATCTTTACACCATGAACCGTCGTGCAAGCAGAGCGGGACTGCCGCTGGTACAGCCGATGTATTATCTGGAGCCGGAGCGTGAGGAAACCTATGAAGTACCGAACAACTATTATTTCGGCACAGAGATGATGGTATCTCCAATCACAGATAAGCTGGATCCGGTAACAGGACTTGCAGGCGCAAAGACATGGATCCCGCAGGGAATCTGGTATGATTTCTTTAACGGAAGAGCATATAAGGGCGGCAGAAAAGTGGATCTCTGGAGAGATATTTATGAGATGCCGGTACTTGTGCGTGAAGGCAGCATCATTCCACTGAAGGACATGGAAGGATATGATAATTCCATTGAGAATCCTGAGAAACTGGAAGTACTTGTATATCCTGGAGAATCAGGAGAATTTGTACTCTGGGAAGACGGTGGGGACACACCGGAAGACCTGGATGAGAACTGGGTATCCACCAGAATGACGAAGACTGCAGATGAGAATGGAACAGTATTTATTGTAGAAGCTGCACAGGGAAATACAGCAGTGATCCCGCAGAAACGTTCCTGGAAGATCCGCTTCTGCAACATTCAGGACAAACCGCAGGAGGTTACTGTAAACGGACAGGCATATAAGGATGCAGAGTTCGCAGAGGATGAGAAGCTTCATGGAACAATAGTGCTCCTGAAGGATGTGCCGGTAGATGCGCAGGTGAAGATTACTTTTGCGGCAGATGCAGCTGTTTATCAGAGAGACTATGCAGAAGAGGTCTATGAGATTCTGGAAAAAGCACAGATTACCTATGCACAGAAGACAGAGGTTTATAAAGTAGTGAAAGAGCTGGGCACAGAGGCAGTGCCTGTTCTGGTATCCATGAATTTGAATCCGTCATTGCTTGGGGTACTGATGGAGATTCTTACAATGGGAATTTAACCGAATCAAGCTAGTGTGCCAACAAGTTGATTTCTCGAACAATCTTGCGTCTAAATTTCTTATTTCCGCGTTGTCGTCGGTCGCCGTAGCCACCGCTACGCCTCCTTCCTCCGCCTTGAAATAAAAAAATTTATCCTGCAAGATTGTTTCAAGAATCAACTCGTCGGCACACTATAAAAGAGGAGACACAAAACTATGAAATATATGTTTGCATCAGATGTCCATGGTTCTGCATACTACTGCAGAAAAATGCTGGATGCCTATAAAGAAGAAAAGGCAGAACGCCTGGTACTGCTGGGCGATCTGCTCTATCATGGCCCGAGAAATGATCTTCCCAGAGAATATGCTCCCAAACAGGTCATTTCCATGCTTAATGACATGAAGAAAGAAATTTATGCTGTACGTGGGAATTGTGAAGCTGAGGTCGATCAGATGGTCCTGCAGTTTCCGGTTATGGCAGACTACTGTATTCTGAACCTGGATGGAAGAACCTTTTATGCCACACATGGGCATATTTACAATGAAAATAATCTGCCTCCAATCCAGGAAGGAGATATTCTGATCCATGGACATACCCATGTACTGAAAGCAGAGCAGAAAGAAGGCTATGTACTTCTCAACCCGGGTTCTGTTTCCATTCCAAAAGAAGGAAACCCGCCTACATATGCGATCTTTGAGGACGGTGTGTTTACAATTAAGGATTTTGAGGGAAATATTGTTAAGAGCATAGAATTATAGGGAAGTCCCATCTACATATAGAAAGGATAAAGAATGGAAAAATTTGAACTGATCGCTCCATGTCATTTCGGTATGGAAGCTGTGCTGAAACGTGAGATCCTTGATCTGGGCTATGAGATTACCAAAGTAGAGGATGGAAAAGTAACATTCGAGGCAGATGCACAGGGAATCGCAGATGCCAATATCTTTCTGCGTTCCACAGAAAGAATCCTGCTGAAAGTAGCAGAAGTAAAGGCAGAAACCTTTGACGAGCTTTTTGAAAAGACAAAAGCCCTGCCATGGGAAAATTATATTCCCAAGGATGGGAAATTCTGGGTTGCCAAGGCCAATTCTGTGAAGAGTAAGCTCTTTAGCCCGTCTGATATCCAGTCCATTATGAAAAAAGCCATTGTAGAGCGTCTGAAGGGCGTATACGGGGTGTCCTGGTTTGAAGAGGATGGGGCAAGCTTTCCTATCCGCGTGGCATTTATGAAAGATGTGGCCACGATCGGTATTGATACCTCAGGGGTATCTCTGCATAAAAGAGGATATCGTAAAATGACAGTGAAAGCTCCGATCACAGAAACACTGGCATCTGCTCTGATCATGCTTACGCCATGGAATAAAGACAGGATTCTGGTAGATCCTTTCTGCGGAAGCGGTACCTTTCCTATTGAAGCAGCAATGATGGCAGCAGATATTGCACCCGGCATGAACCGTTCCTTCCTTGCTGAGGAATGGAAGCATCTGGTTCCGAGAAAATGCTGGTATGATGCAAATGAAGAGGCACAGGACAGGATAAATCTTAATATTGAAACAGATATCCAGGGCTTTGACATTGATCCTGAGGCGTTGAAGGCTGCCAGAGCTAATGCAAAAATGGCAGGTGTGGACAAGCTGATCCATTTCCAGCAGAGAGCGGTAAAAGATCTCCGCCATCCCAAACCATATGGATTCATCATCACAAACCCTCCTTATGGGGAACGACTGGAAGAAAAAGAGAATTTAACTCAGCTTTATCGTGAAATCGGGGAAAGCTATGAAAGGCTTGACAAGTGGTCCATGTATCTGATCACATCTTATGAGAAAGCGGAGAACGATATCGGGCGAAAAGCAGATAAAAACCGTAAGATCTATAATGGTATGCTTAAGACCTATTACTATCAGTTCCTTGGACCACGTCCACCAAAGAAAAACCGTAACTGAGTGTTTCTGTAATTGCGAAAAATCAAAATAAAAAGAGGATACAAAGGATTATGAAAAAAATAATTTTTGCTACCGGAAATCAGGATAAAATGAGAGAAATCCACGAGATCCTTGCAGATATGGATGTAGAGGTTGTTTCTATGAAAGAAGCGGGAATCCATGCAGATATTGTAGAGAATGGTTCTACTTTTGAGGAAAATGCTGTGATTAAGGCGAAGACAATCTGTGAACTGACAGGGGAGATCACTCTGGCAGATGATTCCGGTCTGGAGATTGACTATCTGAATAAAGAGCCGGGCATTTATTCTGCCCGTTATATGGGAGAAGATACCTCATATCATATCAAAAATGCAAGTCTGATAGAGAGACTGAACGGAGTTCCGGACGAGAAGCGTACTGCAAGGTTCGTATGCGCCGTTGCAGCGGCTTTTCCGGATGGAAGTGTAAAAACAGTGCGTGGAACAATGGAAGGCCGTATAGGCTATGAGGAGAAGGGAGAGAACGGCTTCGGCTATGATCCGATCTTCTACCTGCCGGAATATGGATGTACTTCTGCAGAGCTTTCCGGCGAAGAGAAAAATAAGATCAGCCACAGAGGAAAAGCATTACGTGCCATAAAGGATGAACTGAAATGAAGGTACTGATCGTCAGCGATACTCATGGACAGGATGAGAATCTGGAAGAGACAGTGCTCAGAGAAGCTCCCTTTGATTATCTGATCCACTGCGGGGATGTGGAAGGCAGAGAGATTTTCATTGAGGCACTGGCAGAGTGCCCATGTACGATTGTCGCAGGAAATAATGACTTTTTTACAGACCTTCCCTATGAGGAAGAGGTTACTCTGGAGGGACATAAGATACTGGTTACACATGGACATCATTATTTTGTGTCCCGGGATTATGATAAACTTGTTGAGAATGCGCAGGCTAAGGGATGTAAGATTGCAATGTATGGTCATACTCACATGCCTGTGATCGAGAATGAGGATGGGATTCTGATAATTAATCCCGGCAGTCTTACCTACCCGCGTCAGAGAGGCCGCAGACCAAGCTATGCAGTTATGCAGATAGAAGAGGGAAAAGATCCTCAGGTCGAGATCAGATACCTCTGAAAAATTATTTAACTGAATCAGGTAAGTTACTTGCGGAGGTTGCGAATATCCGCCTGACTCATCTGACTGTATATTTTTGAGGTATTGTTGATCGGATAACGGCAATACCTCTTTTTACAGATACGTGACAGTAAAAGAATAGAAGAAAAATTAAAAAAGTTAAGATTTTTTTATTGTGCAAAAAAAATATTTTTTTACAAAAAATCTCAAAAACCAGTAAAAAATCCCTTTTTGCGAACAAAAAAAACAATTTTTTCGAAAAAAGTGAAAAGCCCGCAAAGCCTTGTGTTTAGCGGGTTTCAGGGACTTTTTGAGGGATAAAAAATCGCTTTTTTAAAAAAAATCAAAAAAAATTGAAAAAAGGTGTTGACATTTGGGGTTGCTTAACATATAATATGTCTTGCGTCGGACAACGAAGCACAAATAAATAAAGAAAAACAGCGGGGTGTGGCTCAGCTTGGCTAGAGCGCCTGGTTTGGGACCAGGAGGCCGCAGGTTCGAATCCTGTCACCCCGACTGCTGTAACAACAACATTACCGTTTCAGCGAAATGCGGGTGTAGTTCAATGGTAGAACACTAGCCTTCCAAGCTAGATACGTGGGTTCGATTCCCATCACCCGCTTCTCTGTATGTACAGAGAGATGTGTCTGTAGCTCAGCTGGATAGAGCAACGGCCTTCTAAGCCGTGGGTCGGGGGTTCGAATCCCTTCAGGCACGCTGTGGTGGGTATAGCGCAGTTGGTTAGCGCGCCAGATTGTGGCTCTGGAGGCCCAGGGTTCGAATCCCTGTATCCACCCTTCGCCTTTGGGCTATCGCCAAGCGGTAAGGCACAGCACTTTGACTGCTGCATTCGCTGGTTCGAATCCAGCTAGCCCAGTCTTTTATATGGAGCATTAGCTCAGTCGGTAGAGCACTTGACTTTTAATCAAGTTGTCCGGGGTTCGAATCCCCGATGCTTCATTAATAGCGGAAATCTTCTGTGAGGTTTCCGCTATTTTATTGCTTTTGCAGAGTGCGAGAATGATTTTTCAGGTACACTCTGAGAATATGAGAAAATGCGGATATGGCGGAATTGGCAGACGCGCTGGTTTTAGGTACCAGTGGGCTTCCCGTGCAGGTTCAAGTCCTGTTATCCGCATTCAGAAAAGTACCGGTTAAAACGGTGCTTTTTTTGTTTTACAGACATAGTTTTTTGTTGTATAGTTAAGTTATAAACAGGACAGGGAGATTTTGACTATGGATATACAGAAATTTCAGCAGAAACTTACAGAGGTGTGTGAACTTGGAGAGAAGAATGGCAAAGTGTTGAAACCGGAACAGATAAAGGAATGCTTTGGCGAACTTGATCTGGACAAGTCACAGCTGATCAAGATATTACAGTATTTAAAATTAAAAGGTATTTCCATTGAAGGTGCGGAGGAGATTTCAGCAACATCTCAGACCGGCCCGGAAGAAGTATCCGAAGAAAAAGAAGAAAAAGTTCCTCTGACAGCGGAGGAAGAGGCATATCTGAAAGAATATCTGGAAGGTCTTGAAGAACAGGAGCAGGGCGAGAGAAGTGCGGAAGAACTTTTTGAACTGCTTTCAAAGGGAGATGCTCTGGCACAGGCAGAGCTGTCACAGAAGTATCTGCATGCAGCAGCCGAAATGGCGGTTGAAATGAACTGTGAGGAGATTTTTATCGCTGATCTGATTCAGGAGGCAAATATAAGCCTTCTGATGGCTCTGGGAGAGGAAGAACCGGAAGAGAAAGATGAGAAATGGCTGCTTGGACGTATCCGGTGTGGGATCCGCCATGCTATCGAGGAGCAGACACAGAGGAAATTTGAGGATGACTATCTGGTAGCAAAGGTGGAGAAGCTGGAAGCGGCAGTCCGGGAACTTACAGAGGATGAAAGTTCAAAGTTCAGTGTAGAGGAGCTGGCAATCATTCTTGATATGGATGAAGAAGAGATCAGGGATGTGCTGCGGCTTACAGGTGATGATAAATAATGCAGTGATGTAGCATTACGGGAAAGGAGAGGGTGATTATGAGTATTCCAACACCACACAACAGTGCAAAGAAAGGTGATATTGCAAAGAAGGTTCTGATGCCGGGAGATCCGCTGCGTGCGAAGTATATTGCGGAGACATATCTGGAGAATCCGGTATGTTTTAACACAGTGAGAAATATGTTTGGTTATACCGGAACTTATAAGGGTGAGCAGATATCTGTCATGGGCAGCGGTATGGGGATGCCGTCTATGGGTATTTACAGTTATGAGCTTTATAATTTTTATGATGTAGAGAAGATTATTCGTATTGGTTCTGCAGGTGCGTTGCAGGATGATGTAAGTGTAATGGATGTTGTGATCGCCATGAGTGCATGTACGGATTCAAATTATGCAAGCCAGTATCAGCTGCCGGGGACTTTTGCTCCTACAGCAAGTTATGAACTGGTTGCAAGGGCAGTAGAGGTTGCGAAGGAGCAGGGTACACCGGTTCGTGTGGGTTCTGTTGTATCTTCGGATGTGTTCTATGGAGATAATCCGGAGAGTTCGAAGGCATGGAGAAAGATGGGGGTTCTCTGTGTGGAGATGGAGTGTGCGGCGCTGTTTATGAATGCTGCCAGAGCCGGTAAGGAGGCACTGGGGATTCTTACGATTTCTGATCATGTTTTCAGGGATGAGGCAATTTCTGCGGAGGCCAGACAGACTTCGTTTAACAGGATGATGGAGATTGCTTTAGGAATTTAAAAGATAATCCTGGTATAAAAAGGTTCTTTGGCTGGTATGTGGGAATGCTGGTCAGAGGGCTTTTTTTTAATTCGGTAGGGACGCGTCAAAAAATATTTCATTTCATGTGCGGTTTCGGACACTAAGATATTCTAAGCCGTCAAAAATCTGCTAAAAGCATGAGCCATCAAGGACAAACTTGCTTCGCTCAGACAGTGTCTTTGATGGCTCATAACGCAGATTTTTGGCGGCTAAGAATATCTAAGTATCCTGCAAATGCACATGAAATGAAATATTTTTCGATGCTGTTTTTTCATATGGAATGAATTTTGACTACGTTACTGAGAACGGAGCGAACAGTAACTCAGCAACAGTTAATGACGACTGTTCTCAAGAAGAGCGATTGAAAAATTTCCCATATTGTGTTAATATCAAAACAATATGGGAGGTTATTAACAGTTAAATATAAATTATAAAATCATATAAGCACATGTTGAGTTTTATAAGGTATTAGAGTAGAATATTATTGAAAGGAGTTGATACTTTGAGTAAATATTATTCTATACATGAATTTTCAAAAATTATAGGCGTATCTGCCCAGACATTACGAAATTGGGATGCCAATGGAAAACTTCATCCGCATCATACTACAGTAAGTGGCTATAGATATTATTCTGATGAGCAACTCAACCAGGTAATAAATGTAAAGCCTAAAAACGCATTACAATTGGATATTGTCGCGTTTCCAGCCATAAACAGAAAGATGATCTGGAACGACAGATTGATAATGTTAAGACATATCTTTTGGCAAAAGGACAGCCATTTGAGGTAATAAGTGATATCGATTCCGGGATTAATTATAAGAAAAAAGGACTTCAGGAATTGATCAGGCGAATATCTCAAAATCAGGTTGAAAAGGTTGTTGTTTTATATAAAGACCGGCTATTGCGATTTGGTTTTGAGCTGATAGAATATATCGCTTCACTTTATAATTGTGAGATTGAGATTATTGATAATACTGAAAAATCCGAACAGCAGGAACTTGTTGAGGAGCTGGTTCAGATAATCACAGTATTCAGTTGTAAATTACAGGGAAAACGAGCGAATAAAGCTAAGAAACTTATCCGTGAACTGATACAGGAGGAAACAGATGGTAAAAGCCATAAAAGTAATGCTGATACCAAACAATGTACAGAAAACTAAGATGTTTCAGTACGCAGGTGCTTCAAGATTTGCCTATAACTGGGCTTTGGCCAGGGAAATAGAAAACTATGAAAAAGGCGGAAAATTCCTTTCAGATGCAGAACTCAGAAAAGAATTTACAAAGCTTAGACATTCTGATGAATATGCATGGTTACTGAGTATTTCAAATAATGTAACCAAACAGGCGATCAAAGATGCCTGTACTGCTTATAAGAATTTTTTCAAAGGTTTGCAGAAATTCCCAAGATTCAAGTCAAAAAAGAGATCAATGCCGAAGTTCTATCAGGACAACGTTAAGATACGATTCAGTAATACCCACGTTAAATTTGAAGGCTTTTCCTCCAGCAGGAAGGCAAATAAGCAAAAAATGAATTGGGTAAGACTTGCAGAACATGGAAGGATTCCGACAGATGCTAAATATATGAATCCGCGAATATCCTTTGACGGATTGAACTGGTGGATCAGTGTATGTGTAGAATTTCCTGACTGCAGGGAAACACTTAATGATGACGGAGTCGGCATAGACCTGGGAATCAAAGATCTGGCGATCTGTTCTGATGGAACTAAGTATAAGAACATCAATAAGAGTCAGAAAGTAAAGAAACTAGAAAAACAGAAACGCAGATTACAGCGTAGTATCTCTCGTTCTTACGAGAAAAATAAGAAAGGGGAAAGTTACTGTAAAACAAATAATGTGATCAAAAAGGAAAAACTTTTATTAAAACGAAATCACAGATTAACAAACATCCGTAAAAATTATTTAAATCAGACCATATCGAAGATCATAAATCGAAAACCAAGATTTATATGTATTGAAGATCTGAATGTCAGCGGAATGATGAAAAACAGACATTTATCCAAAGCAGTCCAGGAACAGGGATTTTTTTGGTTTAGAAAACAGCTTGAATATAGGTGCAGCGATAAAGGGATTCAGCTTATTGTGGCTGATCGGTTTTATCCATCATCAAAGCTTTGTAGCTGTTGTGGGAATATCAAAAAAGATCTGAAGTTATCTGACAGAGTTTATAGATGTGCGTGTGGGAATATGATTGACAGAGATTTCCAGGCATCTATAAATCTCAAGACTTATGGAGAACAATTTGCAAGCTGACACTGAAACGTTAATGCAAATATGTACGGATACGTTAGTCCGGAATTTACGCCTATGGAGAGTACAGGAACTTGTGAGTAGATTGATATTTATATCATCAAAAGCATACTCGTTGAAGTAGGAATGGAACATAGAAGTTTATAACTTTTTATAAGTTTTCAGTAACGGTATTTTGAATGCAGATCAGAAAATCAGCGGAGGATTATTTGGAGGCAATCCTGGTATTGTCAAAACAGGGTGGCGGAGTTCGTTCTATAGATATTGCAACGATGCTTGGGGTATCGAAACCGAGTGTAAGTCATGCTATGAAGCTGCTTCGTGAGGATGGTTATATTGCGATGGACCGTTATGGTACGGTGACACTTCTTGAGAAAGGAAATGATATTGCGGTTCATATCTATGAGCGGCATACAGTGCTGAGCAAGATGCTGGAACATCTCGGCGTAAGCCCGGAAGTTGCAAAAGAAGATGCGTGTAAGTTAGAGCATGACCTGAGCGATGAGAGTTTTACTAGGATAAAGGAGCACTTCCACAAGGTGATTGGGGAAGTTGAATAGCGGATAAAATAAACTCCCCCCGTCGGATGAATTTCTGACGAAGTGGGGAGTTTATTTTTTAAGTTAGTCATCTACTAACACTGGATATCATTCAGTAAAACTTTTCAGCACTGCTCAACACGCAAAATATCGCATTGTCCCGTCCACTTTAAATTTATTTTTCTCTACTCTCTCAACGATCTAATGCAAATTATTATTCCTGTTATTATCCATAACGAAAAAAATACTACCGGTATCAATGTGTCATTTGCTATTAAATTAATCAACCATCCCTCATTTCCATTGATTATACTTTGGTGGAAAAGGGTATACGTAAAAACAATCAGGAAACCTATATCTCCAAACCCCAGAAAACTAAGCCCTAAAATAAATTTTTTCATATTATTTATATCTCCCTCATTGTTTGGAATCTTTACTATATGTAGCATATTTTACAGCCTCTTGATATGTTCCGCCATGAGATCTAATGCCGTAAAGACCACCAGTGTGCCGACAAGTCTAACGCTATATCTTAATCCGTATTCTTTAATGGCAATTTCGGCATAGATGTGATTTTTGTATAGAAATCACCATTTTCTTCTACTTCTGTTACAGTTTCAATAGAAGAATCTGTATAACTGATAACATCTCCCTCGTACACCAACCTTTCAAAAGGAATATAAGCAGTGTCATCTGTATCATAAAACTCATCCTTTTCCTCTTTTTCTGGATTTCGTTCATAATACATTTCTTTATAACCTTCACTCTCATTATCCCCAGTTACTGAAATATCATAAATGTCCTGCTCCTTTAGCCAATCCCCCAGATTAACTGCAATATAGCAACCATCGTCTTTAATTTCACTTATTATCTTCTTGCAATTCAACTGATACCAATCTATAAAAATATCATTTCGACAGATTTGATAAGTATTATTTTCTACATTTTTTGCGGCAACCGGAGTTGCTGTAATACAACTTACCACAAGCACTATAGTTATTACTATTTTTTCCTTTTTTATCATGCTCTTACCCTCATTTCTTTTTTTCATGTCCTTTTCACCTCTGTATTTTCTGTAGCAATGTTCCTTTAACATTAATTTAATAATTACCTGTTCTTAAAAGCACTGTAACGAACTCGTTCTTTATGAAGTATTTAACCTCCTTTCGTAGTTGCTTTGCTTGTGTAAATTTATATCACTACATTTATGTCGTGTATTCAGTGTACATTGTTAAATAATATTTGTCAAGAATATCTTTGCATTGTTGTCAAGATTTACGATATTTTATTCCTTGTATTGACTGTGCCTTCCTGATATTGTACAATATACTAAAACTAAGAGTTAGGAGATATGATTATGCAACAACATTATGAACTTTCTGATACAGAATATAAGATCATGCAGCTTTTTTGGAAGAATTCAGATCCACTTCCTTTTAATGAAATCCTGAAATATTGTAACGATGAACTTCAGCTTAACTGGGCGGTAGGTACAGCTCAGACATATCTTAACCGCCTTATTTTAAAAGGAGTGTTGAAAACAAATAATAAGCGGTATCGTAAACTATATTCAGCGCAGCTCAGTGAAGAGGAACTTGCACAAAAATATGCTCGACAGTTTGTAGATGAATCTTTTGGTGGATCTCTTAAGAATTTTATCGCTTCCTTTACTCAGGAGACAAAATTATCTGAGGCTGATGTAAACGAACTTATAGATATCTTGCATTCCAATATGTCTGAGGAAAAATAAGGCGCGATTTCTTATGATGAGGAGGTATGTATTTGAAAATATTAATCTGTCTGCTGATATATATGAGTGTTTCCGGCAGTGTTTTTTTTCTTGGATATTTATTACTTGATTTTCTTACCCATGAAATGCTTCCTGCTTCGTTCAGATATTTTCTGCTGAAACTGGGAGGTTTGTTTTTTCTGGTTCCATTTCCGTTAGTTAAATCTCTGGTACAGTCATGGCTGTTTCATTGTGAGAACGGAATTTTAAAAACCGATGAATACTACTTCTTTGATATTGATCATTCTATAAAACTGATTGATGAGGGTTTTATATTTCCACAGCTGCCGGATAGTCAGAAAGCGCTGATCGGATTATGGGTTGGTATTGTGATATTAATTATACTTTCACAGGCTTATCGTTTTTACCTTTTCAGACATAATCTCCGAAAATATCTGCTTCCTTTTGATAACTGTGATGATTTATTGGATTCCATAAAGGCTGATATGAATATAACTAAAAAGGTATCTGTGTATTATTGTGGTGCGGAGATTTCGCCATTTACCTGTGGCGTGAAATCACCCATAATCATACTCACATCACTTGTTACGGATGATTCGGAAGAATTGATTCTACGGCATGAATTACAGCACATAAAATCTCATGATTTAATTTACCGGATAGCAGCTTTGTTTATTGTCCTGATACATTGTTTTAATCCATTATCTTATTTATTTTTTAAAGAATTAAAGGAGGTTCAGGAAATGAATTGCGATGAAAAACTGACAGTTACATTTTCAAATAATGAGCGCATGAAATATGGAAAGGCTATAATCGCTGTTTCTGCCAGAGCCAGGGCATTTTCTGCTCCTGCACTTTATTTTTCCGGAAACAGTAAAAGCTTTCTGATAAAACGGATCAGAAAAATATCTGTACCTAGTCGGATCAGGAAGTTACAAATGGCTTTGGCTACGGTAGTTCTGTGCCTTCTTGCGGCAGTTCCTGTATCTGCGTATTCTCCTGAGATTATTGATTTGAGAAATTTTTCTTCGGATATTCAGAATGGGATAGAAGAAGTGACATGGATGGAATTTGAATTTGATTCTTCATCGGATACAGGCTCTGCTATAACCATACCGGAGGATGAGAATCTCTTTTCTAACGGGAATCAGTATTTTTTGTCAGATGATGGAACGATAATCCTATTGCCAGACGAAAATGTCCGACCTTTCTCAAAATGCAAACACACATTCAAATCTGGCGTTTTAAAAACACATAGTAACAGTGGAAAGAGCTGTACCGTAAAGCAGTACAGAGCAGAAATCTGTACAAAATGTAAATTTACACAAAATAAAACATTGATAAGTTCGTTATATTCAGCGGTATGTCCTCACAAAAAGTGAGACTGTATTCAGAAATGTAATTTTATTTAAGCAGAACGGGGCTGTCGTAATTTCAGCGGCAGCTCCATTTTTGTGTTAGAGTAAGATTTTGTTTAGCATTGAGGAGCTTTTCGCTAATCTGAAAAAATGAAACCTTGGAAAATAATAAAGGGGATCTGTTTACTATAGTTAACTATAGCAATCCTCCAAAATAATGCATCTTAATCTAGCCCATCAGAGTGTGAAATCCTGCGTCAGATATCTTTGCCGTGCGTCAGCACGCCTGCAGATATCTTCCTTGTCTTTCGCACGCTGCTGAACTGTCTTAAATGCATTATTTACGAGGATTGCTATAAATAAAAATGATAATATTTATAATATTTACAAAAATGTAGATAAAATATTGACAGACAAATAAAAAATGACAATCTAAATGCATGACATATATGTAGAATAAAAATGATAAAACAATTAAGATGTGTATATTGAAAATTTTATCAGAAATTAATTTGGGGATTGTAATGAAAGTATATTTTCCGGAAAATGAATGTGCGAATATGAAAAACAATAAAATATAT
>ENA-OQIU01000059-OQIU01000059.1-human-gut-metagenome-genome-assembly--contig:-NODE-59-length-24418-cov-6.511959_pt1 | contig 24418 bp, 29 predicted proteins | sample MGYA00242590_ERZ504755 | MGnify/ENA primary metagenome ERZ504755 (study PRJEB26092, sample SAMD00036359) | human gut metagenome | host: Homo sapiens | study: EMG produced TPA metagenomics assembly of...
AACTGCTCGCTTTTTCTAGAAGAAATTTCTAATCAGCCTACCATTACGGAGTTTACGAAAGTAGATTTGACCGGTGGACAGGAAATTGAAGGGGCCAAAATGCAGATCCTGGATCAGGAAGGAAAAGTGGTAGAAGAGTGGGTGTCAAAAAAAGAAGCTCATGTAGTCTACGCACTGGCACCAGGGGAATATATACTGCATGAAGAGCAGGCGCCTACGGAACAGGGATATGTCCGGGCAGAAGATGTGAAATTTGTTGTGGAAGAAACAGGGGACGTACAAAAAGTGAAAATGGAGGACGACCATACAAAGGTTTCTATCTCTAAAACAGATATTACAGATGGTAAGGAGATTGAAGGGGCGAAGCTGCAGATCCTGGATCAGGACGGGGAAGTGGTAGAGTCCTGGACCACAGGAGAAGAACACCTGATTGAGTATCTTCCGGTAGGCACTTATACCCTGCACGAAGAGGCGGCAGTTGACGGATATATTGTGGCCAATGACGTGGAGTTTACAGTAGAAGAAACGGGAGAAATTCAGAAAGTGAAGATGGAAGATGAGCGTGCTATGGGACAACTGGTTATTGTAAAGACTGATACAGACAGTAAAGCAGCTTTAGAGGGAGTAGAATTTGTTCTGCTGGAAAAGGAAACCGGAAAAGAAGTAGGACGTTTGAAGACTGGAAAAGATGGAAAAGCAGTTTCAGAACTACTTCCAATTGGAACTTATGAAAATGGTGTTTTCAAAGAACCGATCACCTATGTGCTGAAAGAAACTGCCACCTTAAAGGGATATGAGAAGACGGAAGAAGAGTGGGAAATCGTATTTACCTATCAGAATGATAAAACACCAGTCATTGAAGTGGTAAAAGAGATCCAGAATAAAAAAATACCAGAAACACCAGGTACCGTAAAACCAGGACCAAAAACGGGTGATGATACAAACTGGTTCCTGCCTTTGCTGGCTCTTGGTGTAAGTGCAGGTATGGTAGCAGGCCTACTTTATTACAGAAAAAGACATAAAAAGGCATAGAAAATAAAAATCAGTTTTTAAACTTGGGAAAGGGCGGCTGCGGCTGTCCTTTCTTTGGCAATATGAGGTGAGAAGCATGGAAGAGAAAAAAAGAATACGGTTTATTGACAGCCATTATCATACCCTGTTCAGCATAGCAGACGGGGACTCCATAGAGATTGTATATCCAGATGGAAAAAGGGAAGAACGGGTTTGTACCTATATTGATGAATACCACACACAGGTAGGGGCAAGGGTGTTCCATATTTGTGAATTTGCAGAAATCATGGAAGCAAATGGAAAATCATATTGCCCGGCAGAATGCAAGGAAAAGGAAGAAAGAAAAGAGGCAGTCAAAGGGGAGAAGAAAACCGGAACTACCCGTATGGAAAGGAGCAGGCGTTGAGGATAGGGATTATAGATGCAGATCTTTTATACCGGAAAAGACACCGGTTTCCTAACTTGGCATGTATGAAACTTTCCGCTTATTGGAAGGAGCAGGGATTTGAAACAGAGCTTCTTTTGGATTATAGCCAGGCAGGGGAATATGACCGGCTCTATGTATCAAAAGTGTTTACGGATACCTTTGTGCCGGAACATATTTTGACGAGGGAAACAACCGTTTATGGAGGGACTGGATTTTTTTACGATAAAGCACCGGTACTTCCAGAAGCGATTGAACACCATACACCGGACTATCATTTGTATGACCAGATGGTAAAAGAACATAGCGAAGGAGAGAAAAAGAAGAAAGAGTTCCAATTTTATACGGAGTATTCCATTGGTTTCCTCACCAGGGGGTGTTTTCGGAAGTGCAGTTTCTGTGTAAACAAAAACAGCACCGGTGCAGCACCAGCAAGCCCATTGGAAGAATTTTATGACCCGTCCAGAAAGAAGTTATGCTTTTTGGACGATAACTTTTTTGCCTGTGCAGGGTGGGAAAAAATCTTTTCCAGTGTCCTGGAAACAGGCAGGCGGTTTCAATTCCGGCAGGGGCTGGATCTGAGGATTATGCAGAAAAGGCAGATGGAACTTCTGGCATCTGGAAAATTGGATAACGGTATGATTTTTGCCTTTGACCATATCAAAGATCAGGAACTTATTGTAAGAAAATTGGAACTTTTGCGGGAAGTGATCCCAGTTTCTTACCAGAAAATTAAGCTGTATGTACTGTGCGGCTATGACTGGGAAGGAACCTGGAAAGCAGATTTTTGGGCAAAGGATATTCGGGACGTTTTCATACGGATTGAGATTTTGATGCGGTATAAGTGCCTGGCTTATTTGATGCGCTATGCCGCATGGGAACGGGCGCCGGAGGTTTATAAGGGAATGTATATCAATCTAAGCCGTTGGTGTAACCAGCCCGCCCAGTATTCAAAAAAGAGCCTGCGGGAATTTTGTACCGGACAGGGAGAGTATAGTTCCTGTTTCCGCTACCTGACTGCTTTTGAAGCTCTGCACCCGGAAATGGCACATTATCTGGATATGAAATATGAAGAGGTGCAGTATGGGAAAATTTACGGCTGAAGAAATTCAGATTGCAAAGGCAGTGGATTTAGTGGATTTGGCGGAGCAGATAGGGATTCCATTGAAAAGGAAAGGCAGGTTCTATCAGGCAGTTGGTATGGACTCTGTGATGATCTTCAACCGGTCTTCCTGGTGCCGGTTTAGCCAGGGGGTAGGTGGCAGCACCATTGACTTTCTGGAATATTTCAGAAACATGGATTTTGTGGAGGCAGTCAAATATCTGCTGGAGTTTGCCGGATATATCCGTACTGAAACCATGCAAAAATTTCAACCGGAAAGACAGGCTGAAAAAATAGAAGAAACAAAACAGAGAAAAGACATACCGAAAGAACCTTTTGTACTTCCTTCAAAAATCAGAAACCAGCCGCCGGTTATATGGCTATCTGATAAAACAGCGGAAGCTGTCAAAGCAGATGATTGATTTTTGGGTAAAAAAGGGGATTTTGTATGAGAGCGGAACGTACCATAACCTGGTTTTTGTGGGAAAAGATACGGAAGGTATCCCACGTTTTGCCAGCCAGAGGGGAACCCTGGATAAATATGGAAAACCCTTTAAAGGAGATGTTACGGGGAATGACAAAACTTATGGGGTTAATCTGGTAGACCAAAACAGTGATACGCTCTATGTATATGAGGCGGCCATTGATGCTATGTCCGATATGGAACTGCGGGAAGATTATCAGAACAATATCCTGGTACTTGGAATGCTTTCCGATGGTCCTTTGGAAAAGTTCTTAAAAGATTATTCTCATATCAGGAAGATACAGTTCTGTTTGGATAATGACCTGCCGGGAAGACAAGCGGCAAAAAAATTGGCAAGAAAATATACCCTTATGGAGTATGAGGTTTTTGTACGTCTTCCACCTATGGGAAAAGACTATAATGCTTTTTTGCAGTATAAAAAGGAAAACCAAGAGCTTTCCAGCCTGGTAGAAAAGGAAAGGCCGCTTCTTACTGAAACAAAAGGGACAAACATACAAAAGATAGAAAAAATGGTAGGACACAGGAACATAGTATCATACCAGATAGCACAGGCAAGATAGGAGGGTATTCTTTTGGAAAATAGCTATGATGAGGAATGTTTCAAAAAATGGGAGATCGACGAATGCGAAGCGGAGATGGAAAAAGTAGTGCAGTGGATAGGAAAGAGGAAACTGCATGGACGTGTACGGGTTGCGTTTATCGAAGAGAGCTATGAGCGGCAGGGATACCGCATGGGGATACCCAAGCAGGCGTATGTGTCCAGGGTGCTGGCAAACATCAGAAAAAGAGCGGTAAGAAAGAAATAACCAATCCGAAAGTGGGAGTGTTAGGAAAGGAGGTGGTGCAGACCAACAGAATTTTTGACAGAAGGATAAACTCTGGATACGGGAAGGGGTGATTCTATGATTGTAAGGTAATGCCAGATGGATATTTCGTTTGTAGCTGTGGATTTCTCATGAAGACTATAAAAAATTTAGGAGACAGGAGGAAATAAGTGAGTAATCCTAGGTAAAATGTGTAGCTACACCTCATGAAATATGAGGAATGAAATATAGTTTGGTGAATTTTTGTGAGTTTGATAAATATGCAGCAAAGAGTTATTGTGCGATTCATGGTACAAGTGAAACATTGAATCTGGGAGATATTACAAAAGTGGACGAAAGGGAGATTGAACCGTTTAACATGATCTGTGGAGGAAGCCCCTGTCAGGATTTTTCCCTGGCAGGCAAGCAGGCAGGCGCAGTTTGGAAATGCCGAAGCTGCGGGTATGAGTATAACCCTCTGCAGGTACATTATTCCAAAAGGGACGCCTGCGGCATGTGTGGTTCCCATGATATTGATAAAACACGTTCTTCCCTTCTGGTGGAGTGGCTCCGTATGATACGGGGTGTCAAACCAGTATGGGGAATTTACGAAAATGTAAAAAATATTGTAGGAAAAAAATTCCGGGATACCACATTCCGGTTGTTTGAAGAAGAACTGCATGAATACGGATACCACACCTATTGGAGTGTTCTTAATGCAAAGCATTATGGAATACCACAGAACAGGGAACGGGTATATCTGATTTTGATCAGAAGGAAATGGATAATGGAACATTCCAGTTTCCGGAACCGCTGGAGTCCTTCCAGTGCCTTATGGATATTCTGGAGGATACGGTAGAGGAAAAATACTACTTATCCCAGGAAAAAGTACGCCGCTTGATTGAAGATATGGAAGAGAGAAAAGCGCTTTTGTTTGAGCCGGACGAAAAAAGCCTGAAGGCTTTTCGGGAAAACCGGGTAAAACGGGCCGGAAATATCAAAGGGGTGTTTGAACAGACTGGACGGGTTTATCTGCCAGACGGGTGCTGCCCTACGGTAACTGCCTGTGGTGGTGGCGGACAGCAGCCCAAAATTCTTCAAGTGGGAGATATTCATACCGGCTATGGTTCAAGCGGGGTTATTTATTCCCCTTTAGGAAGCAGCGGTGCGGTTTTAGCAGGGCATGACCAGCCAAAGATTGTAGAAAAATATCCAGGAGCAATCCGGGGCAGGTATGATCGGGAAGGCCGGATTGTGCAGACTTTGGAACTGGGAGAAAAAGAAGTCTGCCATACCCTTACTTCTGTGCAAAAAGATAATATCATTCTGGTACGTCAAAAGACACAGAAAGGTTATGAGGAATGTTTGGAAAATGGTGTTGTAAATCTTAGTTATCCGTCTGTGGAAAAACGGGGAAGGGTACAGGAGCATGGGGAACTCTGCCCTACGCTTACGACATCAAATGGAATACACCGCTTAGAGTCTTTGTTCCGTATCCGGAGGCTGACACCTTTAGAATGCTTCCGGCTTATGGGCTTTTCCGATGCGGATTTTTGGAAAGCAAAAGAAGCAGGCATAAGTAACAGCCAGCTTTACAAACAGGCAGGAAATTCCATTGTTGTTGATGTGCTGTACTATATTTTTCTGGAACTATACAAAGCCATGCCATATCTGTTTGAGGATATCCGGCTTTCTTCCTTTTTCAGTGGGATTGGAGCTTTTGAAAAGGCATTGGAGCGTTTGGAAGAACAGGTAAACCAATAATTTCATAAGAGAAACCCAAAGCGGCAAATGGTCCATAGAGAGTCTTCCCATACTTGTTGGAAAGAGAGAAATTGCGGAAGAAGAAGCAGCCTGCAAGGAGTCTGTGCAAAAGGCGTTGATAGCAGAATGGAAGAACTGCTGTCACATCAGACACAGGAGGCTGGCAGATTTGCTAACAGAACTGGGGTTTTGTTAGCAGAAATAGAAGTAGGAAGTGGAAAAACCGATAGCAGATGTTTGGAACTGCTATCGGTTTTTCCCTATATGGAACGCAGGTCTGCTATCAGTATCTGCGTTGTGCTATCTATTTTATCCGGGGTATTAGGGGGTGCCCCCTAACAAGATGGGATTTTGTACGGTAAAATCCGTATCTTGCAGAGGACTGGCATAGCCAGTCCGGACACCGGGAAGTTATATGGTGACCGATAGCAGGTCTTAGGAGTTGACAGCAGATAGCGTTGGAGTAGAAATCGGTAGATGAAATATGTGATAAAGATAAGGAAAGGGGGAGCATGAAAAAAGAAACAATGAAATGCAGAAAAGAAATCCGGCTGTACTCATGGGAGTTGGAAGAGTTACAAAAACAGGCAGAAAAGATGGGGCTTTCCGATTCCCAGTACCTTCGTATGCTGATTACCAACCGTCCCAGGGATTACCCGGAAATCCGTCAGGAACTGGAACGCATGAACCAGGAAATCAACCGGATTGGCGTAAACATCAACCAGATTACCCATAACAATAACAGCGCCCTTTATTCCAGGGAAGATAAACACCGTCTGTATGTGTTTTTGAAGCAGATAAAAACACTGGTAAGCCAGGTGCAGGAAAGGCTGTAGGTTATGGCAATTACAAAGTGCCTGCACATGAAACAGGCAAAAACGGGCTATCCGGCAAAACATCTGGCAAACGGTCTTCGCTATATTATGAACCCGGAGAAAACAGAACATGGCCGCTATGTCTGTGGACATAACTGTATTCCTGAACAGGCATTATCCCAGATGGTAGATACCAAACGTCATTTTGGAAAGCTGGATAAAAGGCAGGGCTACCATTTCATTCTTTCGTTTGAGGAAGATGAGGTTTCGGAAGAAGAAGCCTTCCAAGTGGTAGGAGAGTTTGTGACAGAATTTCTTGGGAAGGATTTTGAAGCGGTTTATGCAGTCCATAATGATACGGACCATATTCATGGGCACATTATTTTTAATTCAGTACGCTGTACTACGGGATATAAATACGATTATAAAAACGGGGATTGGGAAAACATCATTCAGCCTCTGACCAACCGGATATGCAGGGAGCATGGTTTATCTGTGCTGGATCTGGAAGAAGCAAAGGAAAAACGCAAACAAAAAGGACAGGAAGAAAAATCTCTTTCTGAACGGGACAGGCGGATCAGAAGAGATGTGGACCAGGCATTACAGGACGCAGGTTCTTATGAGGAATTTCTTGAAAATCTTTCCAGCATGGGATATGAGTTGCGGGGGAGAAAGCGCCTTTCTGTTCGGGAACCCGGAGCAGGAAGGGCAAGGCGGCTTGACCAGCTAGGGGAAGAATATACAGAGGAAAGGCTTCGGCAGCGTTTTGGACGCCTTCCAATCCCGGAAATGACCGGAGAGGAGATACCGGTAGAATGGACGTATGTGTTTATCCCATACCGGGAGCGGCATTTGACCAGATACCAGAAGGAATGTTTTCTTCGCAGGTACCGGCAGGGGAAACCAATGGCAGACTCTAAAACCTGGAAATACAGGGCAGCAATCCATGAATTGAAAAAATTGCAGGAGGAATTTGATTTTCTGGCAGCTTATCGCATACAGGATAAGGCGCAGTTGAAAGCTATTTCTGATGCAACAAAGGAACAGCTTTGGGAAAACAGCAGGGCAAGAAAGCAGCTACGAAAAGAAATGGTTCCTTATGAGGAAATGCTTCTGCTTCTCAATAAGCTGCAGGAAAAACAGATGGAAGCAAAACTTTATCAGGAAGGGTATCAGGAATTTTTTCAAGACCACCAGACATACCAAAACCTTCTTGGGCAGTTAAAAGAAATGGGATATTCCTTGTCTGAGGCAGAACAGACAGACGCTTATTTCTTTGAGAAAGAGGAGCGTTTGCGGATTGAACGGAAAAAAATCTTAAAAGAAAAAAGGATTGCAGAGCGTCTGCATGAAAAAGCAGAAGAAAAAGAAAAGTTGGAAGCACAGCAGAAGGAAAAGAATAGGAAACCGTCTGCGAGGGGCAGAGGAAAAGGAGGGTAAATGACAGTAGAAGGACAACGGTATCTGGAAGAATGCCGGAAAGTTTTAAAAGAAGAACAGATGGACGCAGTTTCTATGGGGCTGGATTTTGGTCTTCCTGTTTCGGATATCCAGAAGGTAGTTAAGAGTAACCAGGAAGCCCCGGTGATGAAAGCAATCATCATAGGGCTTATGGAAGGGATTGGGGAAATCGACTTTTTATGTGAAGGAAATTATAACCAGTTCCAGGTACGGGAAATCGTAGAGGGCTTAAAAAACGGGCTGGATCTGGAAGAGGTGAAAACCTATGCCGGAAATGAACTGCCGGCCAGCCGTATGCGGACCATGCGGATACAACTGGAAGAGTCAAAGGCAAAAAAAGAAGTTCCGAAAGATGAAGAAATGCGTTCTTATATGAAAAATCTTATGGGGATCATGGAACAATCCATTCAGCAGTTTCGGGAAAGCAATGACCGTTTTACAGCCTTGTCTTCTCTGGTAAAGGAGCATGTTGTTGAAGAGAAAAACCAGGAGATTAAAGACCTGTATGAGAACCTGCAATATAAAGATAAAAACATACAGGAATTAAAAGAAAAGCTGGCAAAGAAAGAGCAGGAAATTCAGGATCTGAAAAAAGAAGCAGAAAAATACAGGGAAAAAACAGAAGCTGCTTCCAGGGAAACAAAAGTGGTATTGGAAGAAAAAAGCATACAAACAGCGGAAGGGCTACAAAAAAGTAAGCACCGGCTGCTTGGGATTGCCATGCTTGGGAAAAAAGTACCCAAAAGTGTTGTGGAGAAAATTCTGGAATATAACCTGTCCGCAGAACAGTTGGAAGAAATCCGCCAGTGCGTAGAAAGTGGGCTGGCAGATGCAGAAATTCTTCAGGTGATGGAGAACAGCCCTTCACCAGAGAGAATGAAAAAAATGCGGGAAATTATCCTTTTGATGCGGAAACGGAAGGCGGGTGTGTAAATGGCAGAACTTGAACATGTGGTAAAAACATTTTCCCTTTTGGAAACTGCCGAAAAGGAACAGCCCTTTCTTACCAGGGAGCAGAAACAGGATTTGTACCGTATTGCTTTTCATAAGGAGTCTATGGAAGAGGTAGAAAAAATTATTTTGCAGTTACAGGCGCCTCATGCAGGAAAGGAAGAAAAAGAGCGTATTCTTTATCATTACCTTGAACCGTTTTTTCAGGTTCCGGAAAATATTTTGCAGATTGAGAATTATATTTTTCAGCTTCAGTATATGACCTATGAAAAGGAAAAAGCAAACCACATGCTGGAGACTCTCTTAAAACAGGAAAATATCCAGTATGACCTGGAAGCCATGCTTACAGAAGGAAAAATAAAGGCGGCTGTTCCAGTAAAAAAGGACAGGGCAATGGGATAGGAGGGAGAGCATGAGTGAAATACAAGATGCGGCGCAGATTATTAAAGTTTCCTTTGAAGGCGCAGAAATCATTCTGAAAATGGGAAATACAGGCTGGCAGTTTGTAAAAGATATTTGTGCGGTATTTAAAAAAGTTCTGGATCAGGAAAAACTGTCAGGGAAAACTTCTGTACAAAAGCTCCTGAAAATGGGAGGCGATTTACAGGTTTTCCGTTTTGAAACAAAAGACCTGGAGCGGGTAAAAGCCCTGGCAAATAAGTATGGGATTTTATATTCCATTTTGCCGGATTTAAATGAGAAGGACGGTATGAGTGAAATTTTGTTCCATTCCCAGGCAGCGCCCCGTATTCAGTCCATGATGGCAAAAATTGAACATTCCAATATTGGGACGTTAGATGAATACTATGAAAATGCAGAGCCGGATAAGGTAGAGCAGTTGGTAGAAGAAGTAAAAAAGCCTGCCCTGCCGGAGCCGAAGGAGTGTGAACTGGTTGCGCGGGAGCTGGCGAAAAACCAGGTGGAGAAGATCAGTGATGTCCGTTCCCGTCTGAATATGACCTGGCTTCAGATCTGGCCGATTATCTGCTACATGGAAGAACAGGGGATTTTGGAAAAAGGGAAGGAAGGTACGGTGACACTGACCAGGACACCGGAACAGGTTGAAGAATTGGTAGATTCCCAGCAGTGGAAACAGTTGTTTGGGGAAGAGGAAGCCAAAAGACGCAGCACTGGAAGCAGCCAGGAAACAGAAGAAAAGATGCAGGTCATTCGGCGTATCCAAAAGGAGAAACGGAACAATCCAGGTGTGAATGCCATTACCATAGACCAGAAGCTGGTATATGAAGAAACAGAGCATCATATCAAAACCAGGATTCCGTACCGTAAGAATGAATTTATCTGGCTGGATAAATCGGAAATTAGCTGGATTAATGACCATAAGACGATTTTTGCAGGATTGGAAAAGAAGAAGGAGTATGCAATTTTAGACCTGGAGGACCGTTTTCTTAGAAAAACTTCGGGGGAAGATTTATATAGGGAAAGCTATGACCCGGTACACAGGGAACGTGCCAGACAGGAGCAGGAAAAGATACGCAGAAGAAGGGAGCAGAATTACAGGAAGGCACAACAGAACCTGGAAGCAGGGAGAAGAACCATACAGGGGCAAAGGAGGTAGAGAACCGGAGCAATTCAGAAAAAGAAGAAACAGTCCTGGGGCATGTATCTTATTGGTGGCATAGCTTCCGGCTATGGAGGTTATCTCTTGAACGTGTGTTATCAGCCCGGAAAGGATATCAATTATTTTTTAAACCGTCTGGATCAGGTGATGGCAGCCCCGTTTGCCAATTATTGGAACGAAACTTCCTTAAAAGCAATCATTCTGGGGATTTTTGTATATGTGATCGGTATGGTCATGTATGTAACCAGCCGGAAAAACTATATGCCGGGACAGGAATTTGGTACCGCTGTTTTTGCAGATCCGAAAAAGGTGGCAAAGCAGTTTGCGGATAAAGATGAACACAATAATCTGATCTTATCCCAGAATGTCAGGCTGTCCATGAATACCAGAAAGACCAGGAGAAACCTAAATGTCCTGGTAATCGGAGGAAGCGGCGCTGGAAAAACCTTGTTCATGGTGAAACCCAATCTCCTTCAGTTAAGCAGGGCTTCCCAGATCATTACAGATCCCAAAGGGGAGATTTTAAGATGCTGCGGAGGTATGCTGAAAGCGCATGGATACCGGATACGGGTGCTGAACCTGGTGGAAATGGAGCAGTCTAACGGATATAACCCATTCCGCTATATCCGCTCTGAAACAGATATTGTAAAACTGGTTACTAACCTGATCAATAATACCACTCCGAAAAACGCACAGCCCAGTGATCCATTCTGGGAGAAAGCCGAGTCTTTGTACTTGCAGGCCATTTTTCTTTATGTGTGGCAGGAGTGTGAAATGGAGAAAAGGAATTTCCGTATGGTTTTGCAGCTCTTGAATGAGGCAGAAGTCCATGCAGACGGTTCCCCTTCTGATTTAGACCGGCGTTTCCGCAGACTGGAGAGAAAAAAGGGAAGCAACCACCCTGCTTTAATCCAGTATAATAAAGTGGTACGGGGTGCCGGAGATACGGTAAGGAGTATCATCATTTCCGCAAATGCAAGGCTTGGATTGTTACAGAACCCACAAATTTTGCGGATTCTGGATCATGATGAAATGGAGATTGAGGAGATTGGGATTGGTGTTGACGGGGACAGAAACCGGAAGACTGCACTTTTTTGTGTAACGCCGGATTCGGATAAGAGTTATGCCTTTTTAATTGGTATGCTTTATTCCCAGATTTTCCAGGAATTGTATTACCAGGCAGACTTCCATTATAATGGAAAACTTCCCATTAACGTGAATTTCATGCTGGACGAATTTGCCAACGTGCCATTGCCAGATGACTACTGCAGCCTCCTTAGTACCATGCGTTCCAGGAATATTTCATGTACCATTTTTATCCAAAACCTTGCCCAGATCAAGGCTTTGTTTGAGAAAACCTGGGAAACCATACCGGGTAATTGTGATTCTCTGGTATATCTTGGTGGGAATGAACAGTCCACGCATAAGTATATCAGTGAGTCCCTGGGAAAAGGAACCATTGATAAAAAAAGCAGTGGGGAAACCAAAGGCCGGCAAGGGAGCAGTTCCCGGAATTATGATGTGCTGGGGCGTGAGCTTTTGACACCGGACGAAACCCGAAAGCTGGATAACTCAGAGTGTATTTTGTTAATCAGGGGTTGTGATCCTATTATTGATAAGAAATACAATACTTTTGCACACTCCAGATTTTCGGAAACAGAAGATGGCGGGGCTGCGCCTTATATCCATGACAGAATGGCTGCCCAAAAACAGGCGGTACAGATTTTAAGTGAAGAATCCCTGGATTATTATAAGAAGAAAAAGGAACAGGGAGAAGATGTTCAGATTGTGGAACTGTCTTTTGATGAAATTTTTTCTTATGAGCCTATTCCTAAGAAGATTTTTTCGGAGGAAGAGCTGAAAGAGAACCAGAAGAAGAGAACGGTAGAGGAGGTGAGGCCGCCGAAGAAAACGGAAAAACCGGTACAGACAGAGGAAGAAAAACTTTCTGAATTATTAGAAAGCCATGTTTATAATGAGGAACAGTTGGGAGAAATCATGCTTGCCATTGGTGCTGGAATTTCGTATGATAAAATCCTTCAAATGGCAGATACAAAAAACAGTGCTGAAAAGATGAAGGAAATCCGTAAAAAATTTACAAAAGAAACAGCCTCGGATTAAAGAAGGCAGATTTTTGGAAACCTGTAGTTTTTGCATTACGCAGGGCAGGTTTTCAAAAATCTGTCTTTTTGCGTAATGCGGTATCAATCACATGAAAAGGAGTAAAAAGATATGAAGATCAAAGAGGTTATCAGAAAGAAACAGAACCGCTTGAAAAAATCTCTACTGGGAGTCCTGGCAGTAAGCGCTGCCACTGTTTCCCTGTTCCCCCAGACTGTCATGGCTTCCGGGGTAAGTGACGTAACACAGCCGCTTATGAATTTAAAGACACTGGTGATCAGTATTATCGGTGCGGTGGGTGTGATTATCCTGGCAAAAAACGTGATGGAATTTGCACAGGCTTACCAACAGCAGGACAGTTCTTCTATGAACAGTGCCATTAAAGGAATTGTTGCAGGGCTTATTATGGCAGCCATTTCCTCCGTTCTTACTTTCCTGGGAATTAGCTAAAACCATTCTTCTTTTTGAGATAAGCAGATAAGAAGAGAGGTGAAGTGATGTTTAATTTAGGAGAGGCGATCCTTGCACTTTTGGAAATCGTGTTTGGATTTTGGAATAACCAGGTCAGCCTCGTATTTGAACTTTTAGGACAGTCCCCTACCGGGTTCAAAGGAGGCGGGCCCTGGGGGATCATTGAAGGGATTGAACCCCTTTTTGTTGGGATAGGCTCTGCCCTGGTAGTCCTTTTTTTCGTCATTGGGTTTTGTGCAGAGTCGGTAGATATCCGGGAAGAAATCCGGTTTGAAGCAATCCTCCGTATGTTTATCCGGGTTGCCATTGCACAGTGGCTGGTATCTTATAACATTACCATTATGAAAGCCCTGTTTACTTCCTGTGGAAACCTGGTGGGGCATTTGGGGCAAAACCAGAGTGTGGAGTTATCCATTGACCCGGCGCAGGCAGAAGTGATCAAAGATTTGGGATTTGGAACCAGTATCGTGTTCCTGATACTTGCTGTTTTCCTGTCTTTAATCGTTATTATCTGTGGTTTCTTCCTGCTGTACAATGTTTATTTCCGCTTTTTGAAAATTATGGTAATTGTACCTTTTGGGGCGATTGCCAGCAGTACCCTGGCTGGAAACCGGGGGCTTAGCAATACCTTTGTAGCCTATATGAAATATTTTATCAGTGTCGTTTTTGAGGCAGTCACAATGGCGCTGGCAATCCTTTTGTGTAACCAGTTTATTTCCTCCGGACTTCCGACCTTTACCGGAGATTATGAGGACTGGGCCAAAACCCTGATTTATTTGGGGGAAATGACCTTTACGGTTGCGCTGACGGTAGGCACTGTAAAAGGAGCGCAGAACCTGACTTCCAGGGCACTGGGATTGTAGGAGGAAAGGATTGTGCAGGAAAAAGGGATACAGATGACACTATTTGAATATTTTCAGGACGCAGAATGCTTCAGCCTTAAAGAAGCAGTGGCTTGTGTAGAACAGGTAAAAGAGGTAAAAGAACCCAGTATCCGGGCAAGAATTTATGAGGGAATAGAAAAGGGGCTTTTTTCCAGGATAGCCAAAGGAGTCTATACGGTTACCAAAGAACAGGACGGAGAAGAGGTAACTTGTATGCTGGTTCAGGGAAATGGCAGGGATTTGAGCTTTTTAAAAGATAACAGTATAGATGCCATTATTACAGACCATGCTTATGATCTGAAAAAAAGCCTGAAAGGGGGAAACCGGGATTTTGCCGCCTATGAATGTTTTCAATATACGCAGGAAGACTTTGATGAAAAATACCGGGTGTTGAAAAAAGGGTGTTTTCTGGTAGAGTTCATGCCGGAAGAAAATGGGGAAAATTATGAATACCTCTATCAGATGAAAAAAATGGCGAAAGAAGCAGGACTTGAATATTATGCAAAAGTCGCCTGGAAAAAAGGAAATTTCGTTGCCAATACGGGAAGAAAATCTAAAAATACGGAAGAGATTGCATTTTTTACGAAAGGAAAAGCCAGGAATTTACGCCCAGATGCGAAAAAGGATAAGGCGGAGCCAGGAATATCCCACTATATGTCAGGCGCCAGGGGAATGCTTCCAACGGTCTTTGACATTGAACCGCCAGGGAAAAACTCCCGTATTCATCAGGCAGAAAAACCAGTGCAACTTTTGCAGCAGATCCTTGGATTTGTAACAGAAGAAAAGGAGTGGGTACTGGATCAGTTTGCAGGTTCGTTTTCCCTGGGGGAAGCAGCACTTTTAAATGAACGGAATGCAATCTGCATTGAAATTAATGAAGAATATTTTGAAAAGGGAAAAGAAAGGCTTCTGTCTGCAAAGAGCAGGAGCCGGTAAGAAGGGAGGATATGTAAATGGAACAGGAAGAAAAACTCAGCCTGGATTTTGGCAATGGGGAGATCTATGAGGTCTGGCTGGAAGTTGCAACTTATCCGGCTGATAAAAACATCAAAGTTTGTGTGTTTACGGAAAAAGAGGAAGAGATATGGAAACTTTTTGAATTGACCACAGATATGGGAATTCCGCTGGAAAAGAACCAGACCTTTTTGCTCCCAGGCTATGATCTGGAGCAGATCGTAGAATTTATCAAAAAAAACGGGCTTGGACAGTTAAAAGAAGAAATTTGCTGTTCTGGTTGTATGGAATATCCACTGTTTGAATTTCAGGAAGAAACTTTAAAGAAATTGGACCCGGAGGGATATGCAGCCTATGAGCAGGCATACCAGGAACGGGGAGAAGTAAAAAATCCAGAATTTCAAAAGGAAATCAAAACAGCAGATTTTCAATGGGCGTATGGAACCGAAGAACTGGCATTGCGGGTAGATTATTACGCAATGAACCAGAACCTTTATGTGGAACTGTATAGTAAGGAAGATGGGGCGTGGGAACCGTTTTCAGATTTGACCGTAAACCTTCCCGGATATTGCCTGGAACCTGGAACTGCCTGTATCAGCGGTGATTTTAGTAAGGAAAATATCCAATTTATTCAGGAGCATGGACTGGGAACTTTGCTTCCCTGGAAGGCACAATCCGGTATGGAGCAGTACGCGGTGGTGAAATTTCATCTGGAGGAGCTGCGTAAGTTTGACCAGGCTGGGGTTGCCGCCTTTTGCAATCAACATGGATTACAGAAAACCATGCAGGAAGAGCGAAGACAGAGCAGATAAAAAACAGATACAGGAGGTTATGTATGGAGATTGAATTAAGTGAGGACCTACAGCATTATAAAGAATCCCTGGTTCTAGGACTTACAGCAAAACAGTTTTTGTTTTCGGCATTGGCATTGGGCGTAGGAACTGGGATTGTCCTGCTTTTGTATGAAAAAATCGGGATTACTTTGAGCTGTTATGTGGCAACCCCTTTTGTTGTACCTCTGGCACTGACTGGGTTTTATAACTATCATGGGCTGACATTCTGGCAGTTTGCAGGGAAGATGATTTATTTTTCCTTTTTTAACCGCCCTTTGGTGTATGGCTCTACGGAATCGGTGCAGGAACTGAAACAGATTTATATGGAAACCCGTCAGGAAGAAGAACGGGAAGTACAGCAAAGGAAAAAGGAACAGAAAAAAGAGAAGAAAGGTGGTGATGTCAACGTGGTGAAAAAGAAGGCAATCCGTATGGGGATCGTAACGGTAGTGATGATTGTACTTGGTGCGGCAGCAGCGGTGTGGTATAAGATGTACCGTTGACCAGAATATTCAATCAAGGCGTGAAATAGCGCCTGCTCTCCATTTCAGGAGAGGGATACACAGACATGTAGCGGCAGATGGAAGCTGCTGTGTTTGTGGTCCCATCTGCCTGAAAGGAGGAAATTAGAGATTGTCAATTTTTTCAGATAAGTTTGACCAGTTAAAAAAAGCAGATAAAGCAGTAAAATCCCCGAAATATCTTCAGGAAGTCATGGGGATTGGGAGAATTGCAGAAAATGGCATTTTTGAAGTAGGGAAGGGGATATATTCCAAGACATATCGTTTTTTGGATATTAACTATGTAACCGCAGGTGCAGAAGAACAGATGCGGATTTTAAAGCAGTATTGTAAGACGGTAAATGCCATTGATGTATATTTTCTTATTACCATTTTTAATCGGAATAAAAATATGCAGGATTTCCGGGAGCATGTACTTTTCCAGGAAAAAGGAGATGGTTTTAACTGGCTGCGTGGAAGTTATAACCAGATTATTGAAAAGCGCATTGTAGATGGAAGGCAGGGGATTGAGCAGGAAAAACTGCTGACTGTATGTGTAGAACGGAAATCCTACGAACAGGCAAAAGCATTTTTTGCCACTTTTGAAGCTACCTTAAAACAGAACTTTGGAGAACTTGGTTCCTGCATTGAAGAATTAAATGCAGAAGAGCGGCTGCGGGTACTTTTCAATTTTTACCGTATAGGGGAAGAAGAACAATTCTCCTTTGATTTCAGACAGGCGTTAAAAAAGGGCGGTGATCCTAAAAATGATATTTCACCAGGGTATATGCAGTTTTACCCAGGTTATTTTGAAACGGAACGGAAAAAATGCAGGGCATTATTCATTAAAAAATATCCGTCTTCTTTATCGGATACCTTTTTAAATGAGATTACCAGCCTTCCGGTTCATAGCATCACTACAATCTGTATTGTACCAGTACCAAAAGAGCTGGCAAATAAGGTTCTTCAGAAGAAATATCTGGGCATTGAAAATGATATTTTAAAGCAGCAGAGAGTCCGTAATAAAAATAACGACTTTTCCAGTGACATTTCCCATATCAAGAAAGTCCAGAAGGAGAAGATTGTAAATCTTATGGACGACGTGCGGGAAAATGACCAGAACCTGTTTTATACAGGGGTTAATTTCCTAATCATGGCAGAGGACAAGAAGGAGTTAGACAGTGTAACCGAAACCATTAAAAATATCGGCAATGGACGCATGTGCCAGATTGAAACCCACTATTATCAGCAGAGGGAAGCTATGAATACCATACTTCCAGTGGGAAACCGGCAGATCAGCACAATGCGGACCATGCTTACCAGGGACATTGCAGCCCTTCTTCCCTTTAATGTACAGGAATTAAACGAAAAATCCGGCGTCTGCTATGGCATTAACCAGGTTTCTCATAACCTTTGCATTGGAAACCGGAAAAAACTGGCGAATGGGAATGGAATGGTATTCGGTGTTCCCGGCTCCGGAAAATCCTATTTCAGTAAGTCGGAAATGCTGCAGGTGTTCTTAGGAACAGATGATGATATTATCTGTATCGACCCGACACTGGAATATTTTGATATTGCAGAAGCCCTGGGAAACCAGGCGGCAATCATTAACCTGTCTACCTATACAAAGAATTACATCAATCCTTTGGAGATGGACGTCTGGGCGCTGGATTTAAACGATTCCCAGGGATATATCCGGGATAAAGGGGAATTTATGCTGGGGCTGTGTGAACAGTGTTACGGGGATAATCTAAACAGCCGCCATAAATCCATTATAGACCGTTGTGTACGAAAGCTGTATATTGACATTGCAAAGGCAAGGGAAAAGCATATCCCTACCATGTCAGAATTTTATGAGCTACTGTTGGAGCAGCCGGAGGAAGAGGCAAAGGATATTGCCTTATCGTTAGAGCTGTTTGTAAATGGCTCTTTAAATATTTTCAATAACCATACCAATGTGAATGTACAGGCAAGGTTCATTGTTTATGGTACAAGGGATCTGGGGAAAGAGCTGGGAGCCATTTCCACTCTGGTCATGTTGGAAAATATCAGTGCCCGGATTGCAGAAAACGCAAAGAAAGGAAGGGCAACCTGGCTTTATATAGATGAGTTCCATACCGTTCTTGACCGGGAATATAGTGCGAAATTTTTGTTCAGCCTCTGGAAAAAAGTGAGGAAACAAGGCGGATTATGCACTGGAATCACCCAAAATTTAGTTGATATGCTGCAGAATTATACAGCAATGACCATGCTGGGAAACAGTGAATTTATTGCCCTGTTAAAGCAGTCCAATGTAGACAGTCAGGAATTATCCACTGCAGCAGGAATTCCAGAAGCACAGCTAAAATATGTAGATAATTCTCCTTCCGGTACGGGGATCATTAAGTATGGAAATACCTGTATTCCATTTGATAACCGTATGGAAAAAGAAGATAATCCGCTGTATGCGCTTTTCAATACCAACCTTCACGAAAAGGCGTTGCAGACAAAGCAGGAGTAATGTAAATTGAAAGGAACGTTTTCTTTTATCTGTAAAGGAAAAGGTATGACAGACGAGAAAAAGAATTGGGCAACAGCAAAATTATAAGTCGGTAAAGTAGAAAAAGGATAGTACAAAAAGAGTGCAGTGTTTTATCAGGCACTCTTTTTGTATATCATGGGAAAGGTGGCAGAATGGCCGAAACATATCAAATAGAAATGAATTTAGAACAGTTGGAAAGACTTTTAAAAAATCTGCCGGAGGGAATTATGCTGGAGATTTGTTTTGGAAAGGAAGAACATGGAGAAGACACATAAAATAGATGTGGTAAGTATACGCCTGGTGGAAGAACCTCCTCTATACAGTAGTAAAAATTAAAAAATTCCTGTGATGTGGCAGAACTCTTTCAGGATTTTTTAAAAGATTGTGACCGGGAAATGTTCTGTATTTTGAACCTTCGGACAAAAAGCCAGGTCATTAACGTTAACGTGGTAGGTATGGGAACGCTAAATAGTGTACTGGTCCACCCAAGAGAAGTATTCAAATCTGCGATTTTATCTAATGCCAGCAATATCATTTTGGCACATAACCACCCTTCCGGTGATCCAGAACCAAGCCGGCATGATATAGAAGTGACAAAGCGATTGGCAGAAGCAGGCAATCTTATGGGGATTGAGGTGCTGGATCATATCGTGGTGGCTGAGAACCGGTATTTTAGTTTCCGGGAAGAAAATATACTGCCAGAATACTTTCAAATGGAAGAAGTAGCAGCAGAGCAATCTCTTCCTTATGCAAAAAGTGAGAAAGAGAAGGCACGTTAATGGGATTGACGTATCAATACTGGAACCATATAATGGGTACAAAGGAAAATTTGTTTATGGAAACAAACACATTGACGGAACATACAAAAGCTCTGTGATTAAAGTTTAAAGTGTGTTATACTAGGAGGAGAACAATGGGATTAAAAGATGCGAAAGAAGGGAAACTTCTATATCATTTAACAGAGTTAAAAAACCTGGAATCGATCATTGACTTTGGACTTGTGCCAAGAAAGATTTTAAGGGAGAATACAGTAACGTTTGGAGATGTTGCAGATCCGGAAATTATACGTAAGAGAGAAGTTTTAGGACTGGACGGATATATTCCATTTCATTTTCACCCATATTCAGCTTTTGATGTGGCTGTGAAAAAAACGCATGTGGGCGAAGAAATGATTTATATTTGTATTACCAGAATTTTGGCAAGACGCAATAATTTCCGCATTTTACCTAAGCACCCATTGGCATTGGAAGAGTGTCAGCTATACAATTATGACGAAGGCTTTGAAATGATTGACTGGGATATCCTTACCAGAGTAGGGCAGAATGACGAGGACGCCAGACAGATAAAGATGGCGGAATGCCTGAGTCCATTGGTCATTCCAGTTGATGCTTTCCAGTGTATCTATGTTTCATCGAAAGAAACTGAAAACAAAGTAGCAGATATGCTCAAACAGAAAGGTGTTATCTTTCCACCGCCATTTATTACGGTGATGCCCCAATGGTTTGAGTAACGAGAGGAGGTGGTTGTGTTGATTAAATACACAACTGGAGATATGTTTCAGTCTGGTGCAGAGTGTTTAGTTAATACAGTCAACTGTGAGGGCTACATGGGAAAGGGAGTTGCGTATCAGTTCAAGCTGAAATTTCCAGAAAATAATAAATCCTATATAAAAGCCTGCAAAGATAAAACACTGCATGTTGGAACAATCCATACATTTGTAGAGAATGGTATTACGATTGTAAACTTTCCAACGAAAGATAAATGGCGTGAAAATTCTAAAATAAGTTATATAGAAACAGCGTTAGACGTTTTGGTAGAACGACTTCCGGGATTGCATGTGAAATCAGTAGCCATTCCACCACTGGGGTGTGGAAATGGTGGTTTGGATTGGCAGACAGTAAAAGAACTGATACAAAAGAAATTAGAACCAATCGCTGATAATTTTACATTTTTGATTTATGAGCCACAGAGAAATTATGTACAGAAGGCAGCGGTTGCGCCTAAACTTACAGCAGCCAGTTTAGTTCTGATGAAAATAAAAATGGGGCTGAACCGTTGTACAAAACTTCGTCTGCAAAAAGCCGCATATTTTATGAATTTGTATCTGGAAGAACCATATTTTTCGTTTCAGAAGTATAAATATGGTCCCTATGCTCACTCCATTGATATAGTTAGTAGAAATATCGGAGAGTATCAGAGTTTTTATGGCTTAAAAGATACTGAATCAACGTATCAGTTAGCTTACCAGGTAATCTGTAGTGAAAAAACAACAAAGTTATTAAACCGTCTTATGCCTGCAATCGAAAAAGCGGTTGCTTATGTGAATGAGATAGAAAGTGATCATGAATTGGAAGGACTTGCAACGGTAACTTATTTAGTCCAGACTTTTTCAAGGATTGATGCCAGCCAGATTGTATCTGAATTTAAACAGTGGTCAGAGGATAAGGCAGCCCGCTTTTCAGAAGATGAAATAAAGAAATATATGGAATGCTTAGAGCAGACCGGTGTGATAGAACGGGATATTACAGGAAGCTATTGCATTTCAGAGTATCTTTCTTACAGATAAAGAACAGTAGAAAAGAAAATAAGAAGTAACACAAAGAGCATTATCGCTAAAAACGGTAGTGCTTTTTTTGTGCGTGAAAAGGAGGTATTGCTACGTGGAAAAAGGTGAGATGGGCGAGAATGCCACCGGACGTTTGGCAACGTATTATGTGGCAGAATGTATGGAATTTAACCGTTATGGAGAATACAGGGAGGATATTCAAAGTGCAGAAGAAGCAGTAAAGTATTATCAGAGTATTCCTTCTGAAAGGCTGAATGCAGGAAAAGGGATTGGGCTTCATGTGGAGGAGGAAGATGGTATTCCATTGGACTTTCCACTGGTTTCCGGCGGCAAGTTAGATGTGGATTTTTTAGGGGAAGTCTATGGTTTCAAGGAATACCCTGAGCTTTTAAGGGCTGCCAGGGAACTGAGTGCTTATCTTCCAGAAACAAAAGTCGTGGATACCAAAGGGATTTTAACAAAAAAGAGCATGGACGCTGCTGATTTTGCAGATGAAATGATAAAACTGGAAAAAAATCTTGATCCTGATTTTTACCATACCTTTTATCCGAAAGAAGCAGAACATAAGGAAGCTATTATATGGAAAGCCTTATGTCAAGACGGAAAAGAGGAATACATCAGGTGGCTGGGAAGCAAGATATTTGAGCAAAAACCAGAGCTGAAAGAACAGGCAGACAAGCTAAAGACAACACTGGAGCAGGTAAAACTTATTCCGCCTGTGGATTTGAAACCCTTTGTGTATGTGCGGATCAGTGAACACCCGGACATTCCATTGGAAGAAGCCATGCCATTAAATCAAGCGGTAGAATTGTTCGGAAAGCTGGATCGGCAGTCAGTGGAAGAGAAAGACATGGCAGGTTATTACAAAACACATTTTGAAATCTGTTTTCTCTCAGAGGGGGAAGTCATGTCTTATACCGGGCGCCAGGATTTTGGTGACGGGGAAGGAAATTTGCTGGATCATGTAAAAGCATTTGCAGATTATTATCTCCATACAGAAGAAGGGCAGCAGCTTATGAAACAGACCGCCAGGACAACAGAAGAATGGGAACATGAACAACAGCAAATGAAATGGGTACTGGAGGAGATGCTTCCTTCCCTTCAGTATTTCTGCAACCTGGAAAAACTGGAAACAGCGGTTCTGGAAGAACAGGAAATAGAAAAGAAAGTCCCTTTGCTGACGCAGGGGGACGCATCACGAAAGGCATATCAGGAAGCCATACTTGCTTATGTCCGGGAAAGCAGGATTGCACTAAATACAGGGAAGGAGCTGCCTTGTATGCCGGATATCCGGGATTTTGCAACTGCCTGTCCGGACAAATCATACAGGGAACAGGTTATGGAGGAAATACGACAGGAAGCAGAGTCATACGGTATGACCGTAGAAGCGTATGTCGCAAATGGATATGAGCCGCCAAAAAGAGGCGGCAGATAACATTAGGAAAGGAGGCGGAGTTTTGGCCATGTAAAAGATATCTTCCCTCCTGAAACAGAATTGGATTTAGAAAAAACAGCGATAGAACGTATCCGCACTGCCAGCCAGATGTCCTTGCAGCACTATGGGCTTCCTTTGGTCGTGACGGATAGTGGAGGAAAAGACAGTGCAGTATGCAGGGAACTGGTGCGGCGGTCCGGTGTGCCATTTGAACCGATGCACAACCTGACTACCGCAGATGCCCCACAAACGGTTTATTATGTAAGGGAGCAGTTCCAGAAAGCAGAACAGGCGGGGATTCCTTGTAGTATCAACAAACCTTATTATAAGGGGCAGCGGATAAGCATGTGGAGCCTGATTCCCATGAAAATGATACCGCCAACCAGGACGGTACGTTATTGTTGTGAGATTTTAAAAGAGAGTGGGGGAACGGGGCGCTTTATTCTTACAGGTGTCCGGTGGGCAGAAAGCCGGAAGCGGAGAAACAGCAGGGGGATTTATGAAAACTTTGTCCCAAACGGAAAAGCAAGAGCAGTCATTTTGAATAATGACAATGACGATACCAGGCGGCTCTTTGAAGCCTGCTTTTCAAGGAGCAAGCATGTATGCAATCCTGTTATTGACTGGAGTGATCAGGACGTCTGGGAATATATCCGGTCTGAAAAAATCCCCATGAACCCGCTTTATGAAATGGGATTTTACCGGGTGGGCTGTATTGGCTGCCCTATGGCGGGAAAACAGCGGTATCGGGAGTTTCAGATATTTCCCACTTATGAACGGGCATACCGGCACGCTTTTGCAAAAATGCTGGACCTTAGAAAAAAGGCAGGGAGGCAGTGTGATTCCAGGATTTGGGGAAATGTAGATGCTTTTTTCCGTTGGTGGATGTAAGACCCTGGTATCCCCGGACAGTATGAATTGTCCTTTCATGAAGATACCAATGAGATTTATTATGATTATTTGTAGTGGAAGGGAGGAGGAATTATCGCAAAATATCAATTATCTTTTGGGCTGCAGTATGAAGCCTGGATGCTGGAAATCCGTATTCCGGATTGGCTGGAGTTTTCTTCTAAGGGGCAGGCACTAAAATATGGTGAGCAGGCTGAGGTTTCCGTTTTCTTAAAAGCGGAAGCTATTTTTTTGCTCTTTGATGGCAGTAAAGAGAAGATTTTACCGCAGCAGACGGAACTTTACCAGTTTTCCTACCTGAAAGAAAAGACTTATGACAGACTGGGACCGCCACTTTCCCCGGAGGACATTGACCATTTAGTAGAGCGGGGGAATTGGAGCAGGTACTGTTCAGCGAAAAGTATATCCTGACGGAAGATGATTACCAGGAATTTTCCGGAAACCTTATGGAAGCCTTTCAGGAATTGGAAAAGGAGTACGGACCACCACCCAGAGAAAAGGAACAGGGGTATCTGTTTCAGGCACTCTGGTATCAGGCAGAAGAATTAAACCCCGGAGAGGGGGACTGCTTTGGAGATTAAGGTAAAAAAAGAAAAAGAGCCGGAGCTGAAATTAAAAAAAGAAGCCCAGGTGACGGTGCATAAGAAAAATCCTATTTTATCTGCAAAGGAAAGAAAGCTGCTTTTACTCTAAGCCGGTGGCCGATCTTTAGGGCAGAGAAAGAAAAAGAAGGGCAGAAAAAGGGAACAGCCGGAGCAGGGCAGAGAAGCGCTGTTTGAAAAACAAAGGAAAAGAAAAGCAGGTACGGGAAAGAGGCAGCAATCCGGGGA
>ENA-OQIU01000063-OQIU01000063.1-human-gut-metagenome-genome-assembly--contig:-NODE-63-length-23749-cov-4.656422_pt1 | contig 23749 bp, 26 predicted proteins | sample MGYA00242590_ERZ504755 | MGnify/ENA primary metagenome ERZ504755 (study PRJEB26092, sample SAMD00036359) | human gut metagenome | host: Homo sapiens | study: EMG produced TPA metagenomics assembly of...
TTGTTTTTTGTTTTGACAGCAGGAGTGCATTTGATATTTTTTTCAAAAACAATGAGTATCATTGCAAACATAATAATGCTTTATGTGATTTCGGGATGTTATGAAAAAGCTCGAAGAAAACGGCTATTTGTGACGTTGCTGATTTATGGGGTTAATATAGGATGCGATTTTTTAGCAATTAACTTATTGACGAATTATTCTGCTACACAAAGTTACGAAGAAGGAATTTCGTATGGTACTGTTGTTTTTGATTATGTTTAGTGAGATTGCAGCTGAGAAAATACTTATGAAAAATAAAGAAAAAAAGGATATGCCACATGAGAGTATTCTGATGTTTATTTCTTTTATCGGTATAGCTCAGGTAATTATTATTGATAAAGGTGTAAGAAACAGGATTTTATTAGTAGCATCCGGAATATGTATTCTAATGACAATTTTATTAGTCTTTTATCTTTATGATGTTTTGGTGAGTGCATATAGAAAACTGGAAGAACAATCTCTTATGGAAAAACAAATGCTCATTTATTCTCATCAGCTGGATGTGCTGATGCAATCGGAAGAGAAAGTAAAGGCTCTACGCCATGACATGAAAAATCATCTGGGAGAACTTGCACTTATGGCTGCAAATCAGAATAATGAAGAAATCCGGAAATATATACATGACATGGGGGAGTATATGCAGAACCAGTCTGAACTGATCAGTTGTGGGAACAAGAATCTTGACAGTCTGCTGAATTATCTTCTGGGACAGGCAAAAAAGAAACTGAATCATGTAGAGTATGAGGTACGGGTACCATCTGATTTGTGTATATCAGCATTTGATCTGAATGTGATTTTGGGAAACCTGACAGAGAATGCAATAGAAGCAGCAGAGCAGACAGAAGATAAATGGATGTCAGTGAATATATACTATGAAAAAGGTATGTTTTCCATGGAAATAAAAAACAGTTTTCAACATGAATTGGATGTAGAGAAAAATAAATTATTGTCAACGAAGGAAGAAAAAGGACATGGCATTGGTCTTGCAAATGTCAGGAAGATGGTAGAGAAATATCAGGGATTTATGGATGTTTCGAATACAAATCAGATTTTTACGGTAAGGGTAATGTTATACTTATAAATTATATAGAATCAATGAAAGATAGTGTAGTGGTAGGACTGCGCTGTCTTTTGTTTTGCAGAAAATTATTTAAGAGGGAAAAGATTGTGACAGAAAACCTTATAAAAAACTACAATATGTTCTGAAAAAACGAATTTCGCCAATTTATATATGAATTTCGCCGTTTCAGAAAATTTTGCAATAAATATGCTATTATTTAGATACAAAGCAAGAAACAACAATGAAATATATTAAAAGGAGAACGACAAAAATGAGAAAGGTATTAAAAAAGGAATTAAAGAAGATTGTTGAAAAAATTGCAATTAAGTCGGCGACAACAGAGGCAAATGCAACTTGTCCATGGGTTTCATATCAACCTGAAATACCAGAAGCTGCAAAAAAATTAAGAAAACATTGACATGGAAACCCAAACTTTTTCAAAGAAAGAAAAAGAGGAAATCATCCGCTATGGACTTGACAGAATAAAAAGTACCTGCACTATGACACTTGTGACATTACTGATGGGATGTATCTTTCAGGTGTTTTTTCAAAGCATAGTTTTTCTTGTATGCTTTATTGTTTTAAGGAAATATGCCGGTGGTTATCATGCAGATACACAAAATCGGTGCTATGTGATTTCAACAGCAATTATTGCAGTTGCATTATTGGCAATCCGCTATATGTCTGATGGTAGTGATAATGAGATTTTTATTCTTCTGCAAAGTCTGAATTTTATTCTTCTGTATTTTCTTGTTCCAGTGGACAATAAGAATCATCGTCTGGAATATTGGGAAAAAGAAAAATATGGAAAAAAGCAAGAGTGAGAATAGGGTGTATGTATGTGCTATGTATCTTTTTGAATTTTACCGCGATAAGAAGCATAGCCATTACAGTTGGAGTAACAAATCTGACTGTTGGAGGATGTGTGATTGTAGGAAAAATAAAAAAATTTTGTATTAAACAGTCTGCAAATATAAAATCATAAACGGAAAGATGTATAAACGTTTATATAATTGTACAACAAAACAATGGATAGGAGACTGGATTTTAGTGTAAATATAGGAACAAGATTTGGGAATTATTTATATAATTTTGTTAAATCTTATAGATGATTAATAATAAAAAAACAGCTTCTGCTCGGAAAATATCCAGGAGAAACTGTTTGTGTAAGGAGATAAATATTATGGTAAAAAAATTGTTTTTTGTAATGTTGACAGGAATGATTTGTTTCAGTTCGTGTTTTTGTGAAACAGCTTTTGCGAAAACCAGCAAAGTAAGGGTTTACGATGCGGAAAAAGGAACCACAAGCTTCACATCTTTTACATATTCGGATAATAAAAAGGATGAGTCACTGGCTCCGTCGGAGGGAACAGGAGCGATTTCATCTGCTTCTCAGAAGGCGGTTATTTTCCATCAGGCAGATGGGTCTACGACAATAAGAAAAGCAGACAGTAATGGAAAAGTGACACTTCCTGCAATAAAGAACGAGACCGGATATACTTTTCTTGGATGGAGCACGAAGCCGGATCAGACTCAGAATCCGCAGTATCAGGCGGGACAGGTGATACAGGTAAGGAAGAAAACCCATTTATATGCAGTTATGTATAACTGGCAACAGGAGCCGGATATTCAGGTCAATAATCTGGCAGCTCAGCTGTCGGAGTATTCCGGAATTATTTTTGTGGGAGATTCCAGAACGTATTTTATGCAGAAAACTCTTCTTCAGGAATATGGAAAGGATGCAGTTGCAAAAGTATCATTTGTGTGTAAGACAGGGGAGGGACTGAGCTGGTTTGAAACAGCAGGAGAGAGAGTAATGAGAAGTGAAATTGCCCGTCTGCAGTCAGATTCAGATAAGCCCGTAGCAGTTATTTTTAATCTTGGTGTGAATGATCTTTCGAGTCATAATTCCGGAAATGGGGTTGATTATAGAGGCGAGGCAAATGCATATCTTGCGCGTATGAACACTCTTGCAGAGGAACTTGAAAGTGACTGCAGATTGTTTTATATGTCTGTAAATCCGGTAAATACAGCAATGAAACCAACCCGAAAAGAAGCACAGTTACGTTACTTTAATGACAGGTTACAGAGCGGGTTAAATAAGAGATTTCAATGGATAGATACCTATAAATATCTGATGAAAAACGGTTACAGTACATACAATGAGTTTAAGGGAAATATAGATGACGGCGTTCACTATTCTACATGTACCTATAAAAGAATCTATAAATATTGTATGAATGCGATCAGATAATGCTTTTTGATTTATACACAAATTATAATCTTGTTTCAGGTAAACAGTATAAGCAGAAGTTAAGGCCACAGAACTCACAAGAGAAAGAGTATATGTATTGCCTGATAAATTAAAAGATTGATGTACGAGCTGACAGGAGAAATATTTTCTGTCAGCTTGTTATTTGTTCGGTTGGATAATGGAGTTTTATATGAGAAAATGGGTTGCTGTTCACACACCACTATCCCGCGAGGTGTTTTGGCATGAATATGCCAAAATCCCGAGACATACAAGCCAAAATTCCATTGCCGCAGGCAATCTGGAATGAATTTTGGCTACGTTACTGTGAACGGAGTGAACAGTAACGAAAATGGAGAATATCTGTTTGCCAAAGAAGAAACATTTGACGAATTTTTGTCTCTGTTGTATCATGAACATACAAAACGAAAATAAAGTAAGAGGAATATTGTTATATAAAATACAGAACAGATAAGAAAGCAGGAATTTAATGAGAGCAGAAGTTGTGTCCATGACAGCGGATAATCTTGATATGGAGGCTATCCGGCGTGGTGGAGATATTTTGAAACAGGGTGGTCTGGTTGCGTTTCCTACGGAGACTGTTTATGGTCTTGGTGGAGATGCGTTGAATCCGCAGGCTTCTATGAAAATTTATGCGGCGAAGGGCAGACCTTCGGATAATCCGCTGATCGTGCATATTGCAGAGTTTGATAAGCTGGCTCCGATTGTAGCTGAGGTTCCGGAGAAGGCGAAGATTTTGGCAGAGAAGTACTGGCCGGGTCCGCTGACTATGATTCTTCCGAAGTCGGATCTTGTACCACAGGAGACTACGGGTGGTCTGGACAGTGTGGCGGTTCGGTTTCCGAGTGACAGGATCGCGCAGGAGCTGATCAAGGTAGCAGGTGGTTATGTGGCTGCGCCCAGTGCCAACACTTCGGGAAGACCAAGCCCGACTACTGCACAGCATGTAGAGGAGGATCTTGGTGAAGCGATTGAGATGATCATTGACGGAGGCCAGGTGGGAATCGGTCTTGAGTCTACGATCGTTGATTTTACTGAGGATGTGCCTGTGGTTTTGCGTCCGGGTTATATTTCTCTGGAGATGCTTCAGGAGACTCTGGGGGATGTAAGGATGGACAAGGGGCTGATTGCGGCTGACAGCAAAGTGCATCCGAAAGCACCGGGTATGAAATATCGCCATTATGCACCGAAGGCAGATCTGGCAATTGTTGAGGGACCGGAGGAAGCTGTTGTGAAGAAGATCAATGAGCTGGCTGCGGAGGCGAAAGTACACGGCGAGCAGGTTGGAATTATTGCAACGGACGAGACAAAGGACAGATATCCCGAAGGTCTGGTAGTCAGCATCGGAAGTCGGAAAGAAGAGGAAACAATCGCCCATCATTTATATGAAGTGCTTCGTGATTTTGACCAGAGTGCGGTCAGGTCTATTTATTCAGAAGCGTTTTATACACCAAGAATGGGACAGGCCATTATGAACCGTCTGCTGAAAGCAGCGGGACATAAGATCATACAGGTGGTATGATATAATCAGGTAGTGAAGCAGATATATGCCTGATTATATAATCTTATCAGCAGTAATGGCCAGATGGATAATGAAGATTCACTTAAATAGTCTGCTGAAGAGGTAAAGAAATTAATTTCAGGAGGAAGATTAATGATAGCTTTAGGATGTGATCATGGTGGATATGAACTGAAACAGGAGATCAAGAAGTATCTGGATGAGAAAGGAATTGAATATAAAGATTATGGATGTGACAGTCTGGATTCCGTAGATTATCCGATATATGCAAAGAAGGTTGCACATGCAATTCTTGACGGCGAATGTGAGAAGGGAATCCTGATCTGCGGAACAGGTATCGGAATTTCCATTACAGCAAATAAGATTAAGGGAATCAGAGCTGCAGTCTGCACAGATTGTTTTACAGCAGAGGCTACAAGACTTCACAATGATGCTAATATCCTTGCACTTGGCGGAAGAGTGGTAGGACCTGGGCTGGCATTGAAGATTGTGGATACATTTTTGAATACACCGTTTTCCAACGATGAGAGACATATCAGAAGAATTAATCAGATAGAGACTGAATAAGCCATAAAATAAGAAAACTGATAAAACAGCCAGAGCCTGCATGATTATAGTAATTCTCTCACATGTATGATGAATGGGAATTACTGTAGAGTAAAGTGTGAAGTTCTGGCTGTGTCAGTTATAAGCAGACAATGGTTACTGTTTGCTCCGTTCACAGTAACGGACAATGTGCTGCTTTTATGAAGCAGATGAATGGTGAAGTATGTGAAGGGGAGGTGTGGAAAATGGATGTAAATCATAAACGCACAGATTATTTATCATGGGATGAATATTTTATGGGAGTTGCCATGATGTCAGGGATGCGTTCCAAGGATCCGAATTCTCAGGTAGGTGCCTGTATTGTGAGTGAGGATAATAAAATCCTGTCCATGGGTTATAATGGTTTTCCAAAGGGCTGTTCAGATGATGAATTTCCATGGGCAAGAGAGGGTGACAGTCTTCATACGAAATATTTTTATGTGACCCACAGTGAGCTGAATGCGATCCTTAATTACAGGGGAGGAAGTCTGGAAGGTGCAAAGCTTTATGTTTCCCTTTTTCCATGTAATGAATGTGCCAAGGCAATTATTCAGGCAGGTATTAAGACGATTGTCTATGACTGTGATAAATATGCAGACACGCCGGCAGTGATCGCTTCCAAGAGAATGCTGGATGCAGCCGGGGTTCGTTATTATAAATATAACCGGACAGGACGTAAGATTACAATAGAAGTGTGATTTGGCATATTCATGCCAAAACACCTCGCAGGATAGTGGTGTGTGAACAGTAACGATTTTACTCTTGACACATCAATTTATTTCAAATAAAATATAACCAAATGCGAAATATATATAGCGATGAAGAGAATAGTACATAAGGAGCAATCCCAGAGAAGAGTCCCGGAGAACAGCCGGTTGGCTGTGAAACAGTGGTGGAAGGATTCTGTGCGTGAATTATGGAACCGGCCTCGGAGCTCCGTACAATTGAAGTACGGCGTTTTTCCTGCGTTATCGGAAGAAGAGCGAGCAATGTGCAGGCATTTGGGCACAGTGCTAATTAGGGTGGTACCGCCGAAGCCTTTCGGTCCCTTGTGAGGGATGCTGGGCTTTCTTTTTTTTCGTTTTTTATAATATGACAGATTTTGCCGGATTATAAAAAAGCAGATTTTTGTACTGTGAAGCAGATAAGGAAATTTATTTATAGAAGAAAAATAAGAAGAATATGCATTCCGCCGCGACTATATCCTGATGCACTGTCAGGATCAACACAATCACATAAAAAGGAGAAGTAATCATGGCAAACAACAAGAAACTGGTAGAAGCCATCACATCCATGGAAGACGATTTCGCCCAGTGGTATACCGACGTTGTAAAGAAAGCTGAACTCTGCGGTTATACCAGCGTTAAAGGCTGCATGGCAATTAAACCTGCAGGATATGCGATCTGGGAAAATATCCAGCACGAACTGGACAGAAGATTTAAAGAGACTGGCGTACAGAACGTGTACATGCCAATCTTTATTCCGGAATCTCTTCTTCAGAAAGAGAAAGATCATGTAGAAGGATTTGCACCTGAGGTTGCATGGGTAACTCACGGTGGTCTGGATCCGCTTCAGGAGCGTCTGTGTGTACGTCCTACATCAGAGACATTATTCTGTGATTTCTATGCAAAAGAAATCCAGTCTCACAGAGACCTGCCGAAGGTATACAATCAGTGGTGCTCTGTAGTGCGTTGGGAAAAGACAACACGTCCGTTCCTTCGTTCACGTGAGTTCTTATGGCAGGAAGGCCATACAGCTCATGCTACAGCCGAGGAAGCAGAAGAGCGTACTATCCAGATGCTGAATCTGTATGCAGATTTCTGTGAGGAAGTACTTGCAATCCCGGTTATCAAGGGACAGAAAACAGACAAGGAGAAGTTCTCCGGTGCAGAAGCTACTTATACAATTGAATCCCTGATGCATGATGGAAAAGCTCTTCAGTCCGGTACAAGCCATAACTTTGGTGATGGATTTGCAAGAGCATTCGGCATCCAGTATACAGATAAAGAAAATAAACTTCAGTATGTACATCAGACATCCTGGGGAATGACAACACGTATGATCGGTGCTATTATCATGGTACATGGTGATAACAGTGGTCTGGTGCTGCCTCCGAGAATCGCTCCTGTACAGGCAGTGATCATTCCGATCCAGCAGAGAAAAGAAGGCGTTCTTGAGAAAGCAGATGAGGTGTTTGCAGCATTAAAAGCAGCAGGAGTCCGCGTAAAAGTAGACGACACAGACAAGAGCCCGGGATTCAAATTCGCAGAGCAGGAAATGCGTGGTATCCCGATCCGTATCGAGTGCGGCCCGAAGGATATCGAGAATGGTCAGGCTGTCATTTGCCGTCGTGATACAAGAGAGAAATATACTGTTACATTTGATGAGCTTGTGGAGAAAGTACAGGAAATCCTGGAAACAATCCAGAAAGATATGCTGGAGCGTGCACGTAAGCACAGAGATTCCCATACTTATGTTGCTACAAACTATGAAGAATTCAAAGATACTATTGTTAACAAACCAGGCTTCGTAAAAGCTATGTGGTGCGGTGATCGCGCATGTGAGGACAAGATCAAAGAAGATGTTCAGGCTACATCCAGATGTATGCCGTTTGAGCAGGAACATTTAAGTGATGTCTGCGTATGCTGTGGAAAACCTGCCAAGAAGATGGTTTACTGGGGCAGAGCATACTAATCAATAAGAAAATAAAGAAAACCGGCAGCAGAGATATCTGAGTGCCGGTTTTCGGGGTTAAGAATAAATAGAAGAAGATAAGGATGGTCATATGATTCTGGAAATACCGAAAAACGCGGAAACAATTTTGCATATACTGGAAAAAGCAGGCTATGAAGCCTATGTGGTAGGCGGCTGTGTGCGTGATTCCATTCTGGGACGGAGCCCGGATGACTGGGACATCACCACATCCGCAAAGCCGGAGCAGGTCAAGGCTTTGTTTCACAGAACAGTGGATACAGGTCTGCAGCATGGAACAGTGACTGTTCTTATGGAAAAAGAAGGATATGAGGTCACGACTTATCGTGTAGATGGTGAGTACGAGGACGGCAGACATCCCAAAGAGGTCACCTTTACAGCAAGCCTTGAGGAAGACCTGAAACGCCGGGATTTTACCATCAATGCAATGGCATACAATCCTTCTTCAGGACTGGTGGACCTTTTCGGCGGACTGGAGGATATTGAGAGAAAAATCATCCGCTGTGTGGGAGATCCGCTGGAGCGTTTTACAGAGGATGCACTGCGGATCATGCGTGCAGTCCGTTTCAGTGCGCAGTTGGGCTTTGCCATTGAAGAAGAGACTCGTAAGGCACTGAAGGTTCTGGCAGCGAATCTGAAGCATGTCAGCGCAGAGCGGATTCAGGTAGAGCTTGTGAAGCTCCTGATGTCTCCTCATCCGGATTATCTCAGGGTGGCTTATGAAGCCGGGATCACAGCTGAATTTCTTCCGGAGTTTGATGCATGTATGACAACATCCCAGAATACGCCGCACCACTGTTACACAGTAGGGGAGCATATCCTGCACAGTCTCTGTCATGTACGGGCAGATAAAGTTCTCAGGATTACCATGCTGCTTCATGATATTGGAAAGCCGGTTGTCCGGAAAACAGATGAGAATGGAAGAGATCATTTCAAGATGCATGGGATTGCGGGAGAAAAGATGGCTGCACAGATCCTGCGCAGGCTGAAATTCGATAATGATACGATCCGCAAGGTAACCCGTCTGGTAAAATGGCATGATGACAGACCGGATGGAACGACAAAGGCAGTGCGCAGGGCAGTGAACCGTATCGGTGAGGACCTCTTCCCGTATTATCTGGAAGTGCAGCAGGCAGATATGCTGGCACAGAGTGATTACAGACGCACAGAGAAGCAGGAACGTCTGGATAAGGTGAAAGAGGCTTATGAGACGATCATTAATGAACATCAGTGTGTATCTTTAAAAACTCTGGCAGTGACAGGGAAAGATCTGATTGAAGCCGGTTATAAGCCGGGTCGTGAGATAGGAGAAACGCTGAACCGTCTTCTGGAAGTAGTGCTTGCCGATCCACAGAAGAATCAGAAAGAGATATTATTGGGTCTGCTTGATGAGAAATAGTGCAGTTTTATGGAATGGTCAGTATATCAGAATATTGGTTACTGTGAACGGAGTGAACAGTAACGAATATAGTAAATAACAGTGGCTCTATGAAAATCCGGGGGTATATCCACCGGATTTTCTTCATATGTATAGAAAGAATTAAGATGATTAAGAGGGGGATATGTCATTGTATGATTACGGACTTGGCACTTTGGCTCAGTATGAGCTGACAGCAGACCGTTCTGCAAGGACAAGAGGAGCTTTACTCTGCTATACAGCTCAGGGACTTCTGATCCTGAGGGAATTTCACGGTTCTGAAAAAAAGCTGGAAAAACAGCAGGAGCTTTTGATGAAACTTCAGGAAAATGGTATAAATACCGATTATTTTCTGCGGAATAATCAGGAAAGTCTGGTCAGTAAAGATAAGACTGAACAAAGGTTTACACTCCAGCACTGGTATGAAGGAAAAGAGTGTGACACAAAATCCCGGGAAGATATTTTAAAAAGTGTCCGGACACTGGCAAGGTTACATATTTTAATGAAAATGGAACCTGTGGAGGAATACAGGGAAAGATCTCTCAGGGAGGAATATCTTCGGCACAATCAGGAGCTTCGTAAGATACGCAAATTTATACGGAACAAAGGAGCATCCAATGTATTTGAGAAAAATTATCTGGCAAGTGTGGAGCAGTTTCTTGAAAGGGCACAGTATGCAGTAAAGCTTCTGGACGAGACGGATTATGATGATCTCAGGGAAAGGGCATGGCGGGAAGGACAGGTATGTCATGGAGAATATAATCAGCATAATATTCTGATGCTGAAAGGTGATCATTTGGGGACGGCAGTCACAAATTTTGGTCACTGGAGTTTTGATATTCAGGTAGCAGATTTGTATCGTTTTATGAGAAAAATACTGGAGAAATATAACTGGAATCTGGAACTGGCAGGGGAAATGCTCAGGGAATATCATAAAATCCGTCCAATCTCGGCAGAAGAGTGGAAAAATCTGCGTGTACGTTTCACTTATCCTGAAAAATACTGGAAACTGGCAAATTATTATTATTCACACAAAAAGGTGTGGATTTCAGAGAAAAATGTGGAAAAGCTTCAGAATCTTATCAGACAGAGAGAAATCTGGGAGAATTTTGCAGAGGAATGTTTCAGGGATTATCCTCAGTAACACAGAGCTGAACAGAGCTGAACAGTTACGAAAAACCTTGACAATATGGGGAAAAAGGTATATATATAGAGGATAGAGCTCTGTCGCTTTTGGCAGATGCCACCAAACAAGAAAGAGATCATTAGAGGAGGAAACACCATGAATAAAACAGAATTAGTAGCAGCTATGGCGAAAGAGACAAACTTATCCAAGAAGGACGTAGAAGACGTTCTGAAATCTTTCGTTGATGTCGTTTCTAAAGAACTGAAAAATGGCGGAAAAATCCAGTTAGTAGGATTTGGTACATTTGAAGTAAGTGAAAGAGCTGCTCGCGAGGGAAGAAATCCTCAGACTGGTGAAACTATGAAAATCGAAGCTTCTAAATCACCGAAATTCAAAGCTGGAAAAGCATTAAAAGATATGGTTAACGGTAAATAATAAAGGCGATAACCGGGGGAACGAAAGTTCCCCTTTTTTGATACTCCGGCGGAGTAATTCGTGAGTATCCATTTACAGGACATTTACAGGAGTAGAATATGAGATTAGATAAATACTTAAAGGTGTCACGTCTGATTAAACGCCGTACAGTGGCAAACGAAGCATGTGATGCAGGAAGAGTTCTTGTCAACGATAAGCCTGCCAAGGCATCTGTACAGGTAAAGACGGGAGATACTATTGAAATCCAGTTCGGAAGTAAGAACGTCAAAGTAGAAGTACTGGATGTAAAAGAAACTGTCAAAAAAGAAGATGTAGAGAGTATGTACAAATATCTTTGATTCCGGATGGTAATTTGCAGCTTTTTGCATTTATGCAGTGGGAACATATAAATTTTTAACATTTTATTGTCTATTTCCATTTTCCGGCACATAAACTACTGATAAGTAATAGATTGGCAGGTCATAGTTTCCGGAGGCTGTGACCGGGAGGCGTCTGTGGAAGAGAAGAAGATACTTTCAACTCACAGCCTGATGCTGGAAAACCGTCAGAACGGGAGAATTACCGGGGTAAAGGATATTAAATCCTTTGATGAAAAAGAAATCCTGCTTTTTACACAGGCAGGGAAACTTGTAATAAAGGGAGAACAGCTTCATGTGAAGCAGCTTGATCTGGAAAAGGGAGAAGTAGATCTGGAGGGAAAAGTGGACAGTCTTACCTATCTGTCAAAGAATACAGATAACAGGGATGAATCCTTATTTAGAAGGATGTTCCGGTGAGAGATGAGTGCATTTATTCATCATGAATTACTTCTGCTGCTCCGGACAATAGCTGTGGGTGCTGTTCTCCTTTTGTGTTATGATCTGCTGGCTGCATTCAGGAATGTTTTTTGTCACATTCGGATAAAGCTGTCGGGACGGAAGATATTTTGTACTGGCTTTGTTGTGCCTTTTTGTTTTTTTCGGTAGATTTACAGGAGCAATGAGGGAATCCTGCGTTTTTTTTATGGTTTTTAGGCTTTTTATCCGGAGCGTATATCTGCAACAGGGTCCTCGGAGATATTTTTGTAAAATGCTGTACGAAATTTATGGAGATTCCTGTAATAATTATTAAATTTTTGATAAAATGGTTGCTATTTCCGGTCAAAAGATGTAAACTCCTGTGGTATAAAGCGTATAAATATGCTAAAAAAGGAAGGCTGGCAAATTGGGTAATTCTAAGAAAAGGAAGAAAAAAAAGAAAGTAGGGTATAACTCTCTTGGAATGATTGCGATTGCGCTGGTTGTTTTAGTCCTTCTGGGAGGACTGATGCTAGAAAGTAATGACCTTAAGGAACGCCTCACAGGATATGATGCTAAGGCCGCCACTCTTCAGCAACAGATTGAAGATGAGCAGACACGTACAGAAGAAATTGATAAATTAAAGAAATATATGGAGACAGACGAATATGCAGAAGAGGTTGCCAGAGAGAAACTGGGACTTGTGAAGGACAATGAGACTGTTTTTAAGAAACAGCAGTAATAAATGTCGAAAACTTTTGCGAAGGATTCGTCTGCGTTTGACAGATATTTCAGAAACCCTTCCATATAATATCTGTAACTGTTTAGTACTTTGTGAAAGAGAGGACTGTTGAACAGTTATAGAGATTCTCTGATAAAAATGCAGTAGTCTGCTATATACAGGGAATGAATAAGGGGAGGGGAGAATATGCAGGAATGGATGATTGCCATGCTCGTTATCAGCATTATGCTGATCATACGGGACATGGCAAAAACTATTTTAGCAGAAAATCTGCCGGATACAGAAGAACTGCCGTCTCTGCAGGAGGGCCATCCTCAGAAAGAGAGGGTGGAGAAGTATGCGGCATCTTTTCAGAAACTGGCAGATACTTTCTACGGGATGCCTTATCGGAAAGATTATCTGAGCAGCAGGCAGGTTGAGCAGATCATTGAGGATACAAATGCAAAGGTATGCAGCAGATGCTATCAGAGGGAAATCTGCTGGGGAGAACACAGTCAGGAACTGGTGAAAGGAGTGGAGGCACTGGTACGTTCCATGGAGAGTGGAAACGAGGAAAATGTCAGAGGCATCCGCGCTGACTGGACAGGCATATGTCCCCGTTCCGTACAGTATTATGAGACGGTTGCAGAGAATTTTCAGAAAGAAAGGCAGAACCTGATGTGGGATAACCGTATGATCGAGAATCGGCTGGCAGTAGCACAGCAGCTTATGGAAGTCTCACATATCATGGAGAACGTAGCCAGTGATCTGTATGACCTGGAGCGAGTAACGCCGCAGTTTGAAGAAGAACTTCGCAAGGGACTGAGAAAGAGCCATGTGATCCTTCGCAGGGCATGGATGATGAATAAGGTGAAAGGACGTAAACAGATTTTTCTCACTATGCGTGCCAGAAGCGGTCAGTGTATTTCCATGACAGAGATCGCACAGCTTCTTTCAAAATACTGTGAAATTTCCATGGTACCTGTAAATGGGAGCAGATGTATTGTAAACGGAGAATATCACACTGTACATTTTGCTGAGGATGTAAGCTATCAGGTTCTCTATGGAACGGCCAGGCTTACCAGAGAAGAAGAGAAGGTTTCCGGAGATAATTATATATGCAGACAGGAGGATGGCGGCAGGTTTGTTATGTGCCTTTCGGATGGCATGGGCTCAGGGATGGAAGCATGCAGGGAGAGCGAGACAGTTGTGGAACTTCTGGAACAGTTTATGGAGTCAGGATTTTCCCAGGAAACGGCAGCAAAGATGGTAAATTCTGCTCTGGTACTCAAAGGAGAGGAGGGTATGTTTTCTACAGTGGATATCTGCGCAGTGGACCTGTATACAGGAATCTGCAATTTTCTGAAGGCGGGGGCAGCGTCTACATTTATCAAAAGAGATCACTGGGTGGAATCTATTACTTCTGAAAGTCTGGCCGCAGGGCTTGTACAGCAGATCGATTTTGAGACAGCTACCAGAAAGCTGTACCATGGGGATTACCTGATCATGATGACAGATGGAGTCCTGGATGCATTGCCTGACCAGAAAGAGGAGGAAACCATGAAAGAAATCATTATGGATGTTCACGAGGAATCACCGAAAGATTTCGGCAGGGGAATACTGGAACGGGTGCTGGGATACAGCGATTATCATGCACGGGATGATATGACAGTGCTGGTGGCAGGCGTGTGGAAAAAATAATGCTGCGGATACTAGAGTGTGTCTGAAAAAGGCTTTCTGCAAGATGTGCGTCACAATTTGTGGGATATTTTGCCCGGATGAGGGCGCCGTAGTGGGCTACGGCAACTGAATTCGGGTGAAATATCCCGCAAAGTGGGGCGTGCAGATTGCGGGAATGATTTTTCAGACACGCTCTAAGATAGAAAAGGAAATCAGGATAAAAATGGAAAGAGAAATTCTTGCTTATATAAAGCAAAACAGGATGATCGGAAAAAATGATGTGGTCCTGGCAGGAGTGTCCGGTGGAAGTGACTCTATGGCAATGCTCCGCATTTTAAAGGAACTTCAGGTAAAACTGGATTTTACACTGAGAGTGGTTCATGTACATCATGGAATACGTGGAAAGGAAGCGGACAGGGACCAAAGCTTTGTGGAAAACATATGCCGGAAGTGGCAGATTCCATGTACTGTTTATTGTTATGATGTTCCGGGATTGAGCCGGGAGTGGAAGCTGGGCGAGGAAGAGACGGGAAGGATTGTAAGAAAAGAAGCTTTTCAGAGGGAAGCTGCCGTCTGTGGGAGAAAGGACAGTGAGATAAAAATTGCATTAGCGCATAATCAGGAGGATCTTGCGGAAACTATGCTTCATAATCTGTGCAGAGGAACAGGTCTGCGGGGACTATGCACCATGCGCCCTGTAGACGGAGAGATTATCCGCCCGATTCTGTGCTTAAACCGGGACAAAATTGCAGAGTATCTGAAAGAAAAGAAGATTTCTCATATTCAGGACAGCACCAATCTGTCAGATGAATATACCAGAAACCGAATCAGACATCATATTCTTCCTATGTTGGAACAGCAGGTCAATGGAAAGGCAGCGGCACATATGGCAGAGACTGCGGCAAGGATTTCCCAGGCAGAGGAATATCTTACGCAGCAGAGCTGCCGGGTTTTGGGCGAGTTTCAGAAAGGTAAGGAATATTACTTTACTGAAAAATTTTTTATGGAGCCTCAGATCATTCAGGTTTATGCATTACAACAGGCGATGGAACAGCTGGCAGGCAGACGGAAGGATCTGGCGGCTGTTCACTATGAGAAGGTTCTGGAACTTTATGAAATGCAGACTGGAAGACGGATCAGCCTTCCTTATCACATGGAAGCCAGAAGAGATTACGAGGGAGTAAGACTTTGTCGGTACGGAGAGGAGAAGTCAGCCGGGATGATCGGTGAAAAGCATAAAGGTTCAGATATCCAAAACGGAAAAACAGTTTGCGGAAAAAATATATCAGACAGGGAATGGAAAATCAGAATTCCGGGGACTGTGACCAGTCCGCTGGGAATTTTTTCGGCAGAAATATTTTCGTATGAAGGTCAGAAGATTGAAGAAAAAAAGTATACGAAATGGATGGATTATGATAAAATAGAAAAGAATCCGTATATTCGCACCAGACGGACAGGAGATTATATGGTTATCAATGCGCAGGGGAACACAAAGAAGCTGAACCGCTGTATGATCGATGAGAAAATTCCGTCGGAATACAGAGACAGCATTCCGCTGATCGCATGTGGAAAAGAAATCCTCTGGATGGTGGGAAGCAGGATGAATGAGAGGTATAAAATTAACCCCCAAACCAGGAAGGTGTTAGTATTAAATTACCAAGGAGGAAACGAAAATGAGTGAGAAAATCAAAGTTTTACTCAGCGAAGAGGAAGTAGATTCCCGTATTAAGCAGATCGCAGCAAAGGTCAGCAAGGATTATGCAGGCAAGGAAATCCATTTAATCTGTGTATTAAAAGGTGGTGTATTCTTTACCTGTGAACTTGCAAAGAGAATCACAGTGCCGGTTTCTCTTGACTTTATGTCTGTATCCAGTTATGGTGATGACACCAAGTCCAGCGGTGTTGTAAAGATCGTCAAAGACCTTGACCAGCCACTGGAAGGAAAGGACGTTCTGATTGTAGAGGATATCATTGACTCAGGAAGAACATTAAGTTATCTCATCGAAATTCTGAAGCAGAGAAATCCAAACAGCATCCGTCTGTGTACATTGCTGGACAAACCGGAGCGAAGAGTCAGAGATGTAAGAGTTGATTATTGTTGCTTTAACATCCCGGATGAGTTTGTAGTTGGCTATGGTCTGGACTATGCACAGAAATACAGGAATCTTCCATTCATAGGAGTAGTGGAACTGGGGGAAGACTGAAAGGAGATTTAAGTAAGTGAATAAACAGCCAAGCAGAATTGGTCTGTATCTGGTGCTGATCATTGCGCTGGTAGCCGGTTATTTTTATCTGAATAACCAGGTGGTTTCCCAGAGTAATTACACACAGAAGCAACTGGAGCAGGCTCTTGAAGACAACAAAGTGGTTGATGCGACAATTCAACAGAACAGAGAAGTGCCTACAGGTTCTGTGATCGTAGATACTACTGACTCCGGTCAGAAGAAGGTTTATGTGACAGATGTCAATCAGGCAATCGAACTGTTGAATAAATACGATATTGATATTACAACTCAGGATGTACCCGGAGACAATGTATTTCTGACAACCTTGCTTCCGGTTCTTCTCACAGGTGCCCTTGTGATCTTTCTGATCATGATGATGAACCGCCAGATGGCAGGTGGCGGTGGCGGCGGAAATGCCAAGATGATGAATTTCGGCAAGAGCCGCGCAAGAATGTCATCTCCGGATGATAATAAGAAAGTTACTTTTGACAAGGTAGCAGGTCTGCAGGAGGAGAAGGAAGATCTGGTAGAAGTGGTAGATTTCCTGAAATCTCCACAGAAATATACAAAAGTAGGCGCAAGGATTCCGAAAGGCGTGTTGCTTGTAGGCCCTCCCGGAACTGGTAAGACACTTCTGGACAAAGGCAGTGGCAGGAGAAGCGGGAGTTCCGTTTTCTCCATTTCCGGTTCTGACTTTGTGGAAATGTTTGTCGGTGTAGGTACATCACGTGTGCGAGATCTTTTGAAGAAGGCAAACGCCATGCACCATGTATTATTTTCATTGATGAGATCGATGCGGTTGCAAGACAGCGTGGAACCGGTATGGGCGGCGGACATGATGAGAGAGAGCAGACACTGAACCAGCTTCTGGTAGAGATGGATGGCTTTGGTGTGAATGAGGGAATCATTGTGATGGCAGCGACTAACCGCGTGGATATCCTGGATCCTGCAATTTTGCGTCCGGGACGTTTTGACCGTAAGGTTGCAGTGGGACGTCCGGATGTGAAGGGAAGAGAGGAAATTCTCCGCGTTCATGCCAAGGACAAACCTCTTGGAGAGGATGTAGATCTGGCTCAGATTGCCAGAACAACAGCAGGATTTACAGGTGCAGATCTGGAGAATCTTCTGAATGAAGCTGCCATTGAAGCAGCGAGAAAGGGAAGAGGATTTATCCTTCAGTCTGATATCAAAGGTGCTTTTATCAAAGTAGGCATCGGTGCAGAGAAGAAGAGTAAGGTGATCTCTGAGAAAGAGAAAAAGATCACCGCGTATCATGAATCCGGACATGCGATCCTGTTTCATGTACTTCCGGATATGGATCCTGTCTACACGATTTCCATTATCCCGACAGGAATGGGAGCAGCAGGTTACACCATGCCTCTTCCGGATAATGATGAGATGTTTAATACCAAAGGAAAAATGCTTCAGGATATTATGACACTGTTAGGCGGGCGCATAGCAGAGGAAATTATCTTCGGAGATATTACGACTGGTGCATCCAATGACATCAAACGTGCAACTGCGACAGCCAGAAGTATGGTTATGAAATACGGAATGTCTGATAAACTTGGTCTTATCTGTTATGGTGATGACGATGACGAGGTATTTATCGGCAGAGATCTGGCTCATACCAGAAGTTACAGCGAGGATGTTGCCAAGTCCATTGATGAAGAAATCCGCCGTATTATCAGTGAATGTCATGATCAGGCAAAGAAGATCATTCTGGAACATGAGGATGTTCTGCACAAGTGTGCAAGTCTTCTTCTCGAGAAGGAAAAGGTGCACAGAGACGAATTTGAAGCACTTTTTACAACAGAAGATCCGGAAACAGAAAACAACAGTATATAATGTATACAAAAAAGTGTGCCAAATTTTGTGAAGTTTGTGCACACTTTTCTCTTGCCTCATGGTATTATATAAACCGTAAAAACCCCCCAATACATTATATAGTTTTTGCTACACCCCATAAGAAGAAATACCTTCTCCAAAAAAGCCAGCTTATCCCGCTGGCTTTTTTACTGTCTTAAAATATCATTACTGTTCACGTTATTTTCAGCAATGAAATATCTGCTTCGCCGGAATCCGGCAGTCCGAAATACTGTGACAGAATGAATGGTTGTGCAGAATCACTGAATATATAAGTATTTTTGGGAAAAACAGATGGTTGTCAGATGGTTTATTTTAGGATAAAATAATAAAATGATAAATGACAGAGAGGACTGGACGGAAATGGAACATGAAAAAGCAGATATAAAAAAAGATGCAGTACATCCTGAATATGCGTCCTGTGTTTAATAAAGAGGCGCTTTTCAGTGACGGAACAGAATATTACAGAATACCTGCAGAACCAAAGGCAGGAGATACAGTAACGATCAAATTCCGTACCCAGAGAAATAATGTGGATTCTGTATATCTGGTAAGCCAGGAGCAGCGTGTGCAGATGGAGATTTGCGGGACAGAGAACGGATTTGATTATTATTCTGCCCAGGTGACGATTGGAGAGGACATCTTCCGTTATTATTTTGTAGATACAGTATGGATGGGTAACCTGTTATTACAATAATCAGGGAGTCTGTATGAAACATGAGGGCAGGATGGATTTTGAGATTTATCCGGGCTTTGATACTCCAAAGTGGGCCAAAGGTGCGGTAATGTACCAGATTTATGTAGACCGTTTTCTTAACGGAGATCCTACCAATGATGTTGTGACCGGAGAATATCATTATATTGGAGATAAGAGTGTACAGGTAGAGCAGTGGAATAAGATTCCGGCAGTGATGGGTGTGCGTGAATTTTACGGCGGTGACCTGCAGGGAATTATGAACAAACTGGATTATCTGCAGGATCTGGGAGTCGAGGTTATTTATCTGAATCCGATTTTTGTTTCTCCAAGTAATCATAAGTATGACTGTCAGGATTATGATTATGTGGATCCACATTACGGCAGGATTGTAGAAGATTGTAATGAGGGAATCCTTCTTGGAGACGACGATGATAATTCCCATGCATGGAAATATATCAAACGTGTGACAGATAAGAAGAATCTGGAAGCAAGTAATGAGCTTTTTGCGAAACTGACAGCAGAGATCCACAGAAGAGGAATGAAGATCATTCTGGATGGTGTGTTCAATCACTGCGGTTCTTTTAATAAGTGGATGGACAGAGAACGTATTTATGAGAATCAGGAAGGATATCCGAAAGGAGCTTATGTTTCTGCGGACAGTCCCTATCGTAATTTCTTTTCCTTTAATGATCCTAATGCATGGCCATATAACACCTCCTATGATGGATGGTGGGCACACGATACACTGCCTAAATTAAATTATGAGGGTTCCAGAGAACTTTATGATTATATTCTTCGTGTTGGACAGAAATGGGTATCTGCTCCTTATAATGTAGACGGTTGGAGACTGGATGTGGCGGCGGATCTGGGACACAGCAATGATTTTAACCATCAGTTCTGGAAAGATTTCCGGAAGGCAGTGAAAGCTGCCAATCCAAATGCCATTATCCTGGCAGAGCATTACGGTAATCCGGAAGGCTGGCTGAAAGGTGATGAATGGGATACAGTCATGAACTATGACGCATTTATGGAGCCGCTGACCTGGTTCCTGACAGGTATGGAGAAGCACAGCGACGAGTATCGTGAAGACCTGTTAGGAAACAGTGAGGCTTTTATCGGAGCTATGAAAACGCACATGAGAGCGCTTCATATGTCTGCACTTCAGACAGCTATGAATGAATTGTCAAATCATGACCATTCCAGATTCCTGACCAGAACCAATCACAGGGTAGGACGAATTTCCTATGCAGGTCCGGAGGCGGCATCTGAGGGAGTAAATCCGGCAGTTATGCGTGAGGCGGTTACCATCCAGATGACCTGGCCGGGCGCACCGACTGTATATTACGGAGATGAGGCAGGACTCTGTGGATTCACAGATCCGGATAACAGACGTACTTACCCCTGGGGACGTGAGGATTACCAGATGATCGACTTCCACAGGGTAATGATCCGTATCCATAAGAAATATGAAGTGTTAAAAACGGGATCACTGGGATTTCTCTGGAATGATTATCAGGGACTTTGTTATGCGAGATTTTCTCATGATGAACAGATAATTGTGATCGTAAATAATCAGGAAGAAGGCAGGGAAGTGGAGATACGGTTAGGACAGGCAGGAATCAGCTGTCTGGAAGATACAAAGCTGAAACGTGTTGTCATGACATCTGCAGTGGGATTTACGGAAGAATGTAAAGAATACACAGCAGCAGCCGGAATTTTGAAGATCACAATGCCGGCATTTGGCGCTGTGGTCTTACATCATAAAAATTAACAAAATACGAAGCGGATGATCTTATCCGCCTGACCCGGACGGCAGCCTCTTGCGGAAGAAGGGGCTGCCGCTTTATAATATAGTTTTATAATATAACAAAAAAAGATTCAGACAAATGTCTGAACCTTTTGATGGATGGAGAAGGATTCGAACCTTCGAAAGCGTTGCTAACAGATTTACAGTCTGCCCCCTTTGGCCACTCGGGAATCCATCCTTAAACCGAAACTTATTATATATGAAATATTTAAATAATGCAAGCACTTTTTTATAAATTGCAGAAACTTATTATATATTGTGTATTGCCGGACTTTTTTGCATATCTTCCGGGGAATTTTGTTTGTCATTTTTTTGGCAAAAGAGTAGACGAAAAAGCAGAAATCTGGTAATATAACCATATCTGGATATAGATGTAATTCCATATCGGAGATTGATTAGGGTAACTGAGAATGAACACAGTTACTACAGATTAGGAGGAATTTATCATGTTAGTAAATGCAACAGAAATGCTGAAAAAAGCAAAAGCAGGTCATTATGCAGTTGGACAGTTCAACATCAACAACCTTGAGTGGACAAAGGCTATCCTTTTAACAGCTCAGGAACTGAACTCTCCTGTAATCCTTGGTGTATCCGAAGGTGCTGGTAAATATATGACAGGTTATAAAACAGTTGTTGGTATGGTTAACGGAATGATGGAAGAACTGAACATCACTGTTCCTGTAGCTCTTCACCTTGACCACGGCAGCTATGAAGGATGCTTAAAATGCGTTGAAGCAGGATTCTCATCCATCATGTTCGACGGATCTCATTACCCGATCGAAGAAAACGTTGCAAAAACTAAAGAACTGGTTAAGATCGTTGCTGAACACGGAATGTCTCTGGAAGCAGAAGTTGGTTCCATCGGTGGTGAAGAAGACGGTGTTGTAGGAATGGGCGAATGCGCAGATCCTCAGGAATGCAAGATGATCGCAGACCTTGGTATTGATTTCCTTGCAGCAGGTATCGGTAACATCCATGGAAAATATCCGGCTAACTGGAAAGGCTTAAGCTTTGAAACTCTGGATGCAATCCAGAAACTGACAGGAGAGATGCCTCTGGTACTTCACGGTGGCACAGGTATCCCGGCAGATATGATCAAGAAAGCTATCGACCTTGGCGTATCCAAGATCAATGTAAACACAGAATGCCAGCTTTCTTTCGCAGCAGCTACACGTAAATACATCGAAGAAGGAAAAGATCAGCAGGGTAAAGGATACGATCCTCGTAAACTTCTTGCACCTGGCTTCGAAGCAATCAAAGCTACTGTTAAGGAAAAAATGGAATTATTCGGATCAGTTAACAAAGCTTGATGATAACCTCATAAGTAAAAAATCCCGCATCCTTGTGATGTGGGATTTTTTTATGGACTCAAAAACCTGATGGGCTACGACAACCGAATTCGGACAAAATATACCGCAAAGTGGGGCGTGCAGATTGCAGGAATGATTTTTCAGATACGCTCTAAAGTAACAGGCGGTTGCTATCTGGAATGAATTTTGGCTACGTTACTGAGAACGGAGTGAACAGTAACAACAGGCGAACTGCATTTTACAAATTGATTTTTATCTCTCTATATAATAAAATAATTGCAGATATCTAAAATAAGGTGAAAGGAAGTAGCAGAACAAAGGATGGAACAGAAAAAAGCCTTAAATAGAAAGAAGCTGAAAGTGATTCTTGTAATATGTATCGTGATGATCGTGACAGCGGGAATCGGTCTGACTGCTTACATACATCATGTGGATACTGTCACACTGGGAAGGAAAGTGAGTGTGTACAGGTTGGATGTATCGAAGCTTACTGTGGAAGAAGCGCAGCAGAAAATATCTGAAGCATTTCAGAATAAAACAATAACATTTCATGAAGATGGAAAGGATGTTTATAATGTTTCAATGGAACAACTGGGATACAGTCTGGATCAGGACACTCTGAAAAGTGCGCTGGAAACATTGAAACAGGAGAGAAGCGGGACATTTAAACTTTTTGCATCACAGAGAGATTATAAGATTGATTATCAGATCATCAGAGATGAAGTGCAGGAACAGGCAGCATTGTCTGCGGATCATTTTGATGAAAAAGACAGAACAGAACCTACGGATGCACATATCCGATATAGCAAAAAGAAACAGAAATATGTGTTGGTGAAACAGGTTTCCGGAAATCAGATTGATGAAAACAGGCTATTAAGCTATGTGGAGGAAACTCTGGATAAAGATTTCGAAACAGAATTGCTTACATCTGATGTAAAGATGGAATTAAACGAGGAAGTTTACCGGCAGCCGGATATTGAAGAATCAGGTGAAATGAAGCAGAAGGTGAAGAAGTTAAATAGCCTGTTGAAAAAATACCGCAGTACAACAGTTTCTTATCTGTTTGGTGAGGAAACGCAGGTGCTGGATTCAGACACGATCAGTTCCTGGCTGCAGATTAAAAATAGTGGTATAAGCATTGATAAGGATGCGGCTGCAGATTACATATCGAATATGGCAAATAAATATAATACTATTTATGTGCCGCGTACTTTTCATACATCGTTGGGAACGGATGTTACGGTTTCTGATAATGAATATGGATACAGGATCGATCAGGATGCAGAGCTGACACAGCTTCTTGAAGATCTTAAAAGTGGTGAAAATGTATCCAGAGAGCCGGTGTACAGCAGCAGTGGCATGAAGAGAAACGGAACAGATGACCTGGCAGGCAATTATATAGAAGTCAGTCTTGATTCACAGCATTTATGGCTGTATAAAGATGGTGCGCTGGTTACTGAAACAGATATTGTCAGCGGTGCACCCACACCGGAACGTGAGAC
>ENA-OQIU01000068-OQIU01000068.1-human-gut-metagenome-genome-assembly--contig:-NODE-68-length-22586-cov-5.556792_pt1 | contig 22586 bp, 22 predicted proteins | sample MGYA00242590_ERZ504755 | MGnify/ENA primary metagenome ERZ504755 (study PRJEB26092, sample SAMD00036359) | human gut metagenome | host: Homo sapiens | study: EMG produced TPA metagenomics assembly of...
TATTTCGTTGTTTTGTGGTGCTCTAATTTTTGAATTACTCGTCGGGTTGTATTGCAGCACGTTAATCATAACATTTTTGCCCTTAAACCATTTTGCAAGTTGCCTTATATCTGAGGAACGGTCATTTATACCTGGTAAAAGCAAATACGCAAATACCACTTTTCGATTATGCCTTTGAGAATAGGACAATGCTTGCTTAACAACATCTTCAATAGCGTACATGTGCATATGAGGAATGATACAGTTTCTCGCAGCCTGTGTTGCTGCATGTAAAGATATTGTCAACTGAATTTTTAGATGTTCTTCGCGCAATTTTTTTAATTGATTAACTGGACCAACTGTTGATACGGTAATGCCGTCGGTTGGAAAGTTAAGTCCATTTCTATCTCGAAGAATATGGATTGCTGCAATCAAGTTGTCGTAATTGAATAAAGGTTCTCCCATTCCCATAAAAACGATACGATTTACTTTTTGACGTATCAATACAACCTGCTGCACAATTTCAGACGGTGTTAGATTACGAACAAAACCATTGCGTCCGGACTCACAAAAAATACAGCCAACAGAACAACCAACTTGCGTACTTACGCAAACAGTCCCACCATCTCGCCGTTTAATAAAAACCGTTTCAATATACCTGTTATCTTTCAATTCATAAACATACTTTTCAGTATCGCTACTTTTATAGACTTTTTTTGTTGATATTGATAGATTTTCTTTGTGAAATGGCTGTTTATACAATTCCGTATATAAGGCTCTTGCTTTATCCTCTCCAATTACTTCCGACATTTCTTTGTAAGTAAATCCGTATGGGTCATTCAATATTTCCGTAGGTGTACTTTTAGGTAAGTGTTTCATTTAAATATCCTTCCTTTTCAAAATTAAAAAGTTTGTTTTTCAGAGTTTTTGATTATGATTTCTAGTTTTTCAACATCAACGATATGCGTTAATTTACATTTAGGGCAGAAAAGAGGAAAATTTCTTAATACCGTATTATAAAATACTTGAACCCTCGTCTTTCCGTTACAAATTGGACATTTTATCCAATATTTTTCAAGCATAATATTTCTCCTTTTGCGCAAAAAAATGCAGGTCAATTCTCAACATGAGCATTGACCTGCATTTATACATATAATACTACAACAAAATTAAGGCATAGTTTTTATACTATGTCTATACGTCGTTAGTTTTGTTGTATAGCATACGCAAAATAAGCATGACAAAAAAGCCCATATTGAAAATGGGAAAAATCTTTTTTGATTTCAATGCTTATCGAATACGCATGCTATGTAACATAAACATTCCCCCCCTTTTATATAATATTATATACAAAAGCAGCTTGTTGTCAACATATATATATATGAATTATTTTGGCTAACTGATAGAACTACGTAGACATATCCAAGAAGAAAGGGGAACAGTAAAATGTAATAGGGTGAATAACTATGGCAAAAAGACCAGTACCACGATACGACTTTAAGGCTTTTGGGGCAGCGATAAAGGCAGCGCGTGAGGGATGCAAGGAGAGCCGCAAGAAAGTAGGCGACGAAATGTTTATCTCGCCGCGCTACCTTGCGAACATTGAGAACAAGGGGCAGCACCCAAGTTTACAGATATTCTTTGAGCTGATACAGCGTTACCATATATCCGTAGACCAATTCCTTTTAGAAACGCCGCCGGAGAAGAACACGCAGCGGCGGCAGCTTGACGCGCTTCTTGACGGTATGAGCGATACAGGCATACGGATTGTAACCGCAACGGCAAAGGAGATTTCCGAAGTCGAAAAAGAGGGCGAATAGGAATGTCCGACTTAAAACTGAACAGGATTTAGAAAGCGTTGTAATCTTTTTTGAGGTTGCAGCGTTTTTCTTTTGCGTAAGTTTGGCAAAATCGCTTTTTCTCCGTAGTAGGTGATAAGAGCCTAAAGGATAAAAACATTCGTAGCAAGCATAGGAAGCGGGTACCCACTTCCGTATTTTCGCCCTCCCGCGCTGCGGCGCGTCGGTTGAAAATGGCTTGTTGGGAAGTGTCCCAAACCCTCGGAACGGAAAGGAAAGGAGCGAATACATGAACGGACGCAAAAGGACGGTGCAAATCAAATTCAGAGTGACGGAAGCGGAACGGAATTTAATACTGGAAAAAATGAAGCTCGTACCCACCCGGAACATGGCGGCATATCTGCGGAAGATTGCCATTGACGGGTATATCATTCAGATAGACCACGCCGATATAAAGGCAATGACCGCAGAGATACAGAAAATCGGCGTCAACGTCAACCAGATAGCACGCCGCGTAAACGCGACGGGGAACGCATACCAAGAGGACATAGAGGAAATAAAGGGGGTGCTTGCGGAGATATGGCGGTTACAAAGATTAAGCCTATTAAAAGCACTCTAAGCAAAGCCCTTGACTATATCGAAAACCCGGACAAGACGGACGGAAAAATGCTTGTGTCCTCTTTCGGCTGCTCCTATGAAACGGCAGATATTGAGTTTGAATATACATTGTCCCAAGCACTCCAAAAGGGGAACAATTTAGCTTTTCATCTGATACAGTCCTTTGAGCCGGGGGAAGTCGATTATCAGAAAGCCCATGAAATCGGAAAGCAGCTTGCCGACGCGGTAACAAAGGGGCAGCATGAATATGTACTCACGACGCACATTGACAAAGGACACGTCCATAACCATATCATTTTTTGCGCAGTGAATTTTGTAGACCACCACAAATACAATTCCAATAAAAGGAGCTATTACGGCATACGGAACATGAGCGACAAGCTGTGTCGGGAGAATGGCTTGTCCGTCGTCGTTCCCGGCAAAGGCAGCAAGGGAAAGAGCTATGCGGAGTACCAGGCAGAAAAGACGGGTACAAGTTGGAAAGGCAAGCTGAAAACCGCTGTTGACGCGCTTATCCCCCAAGTTTCCAGTTTTGAGGAATTGCTAACGCGGTTACAGGCGGCGGGCTATGAGATAAAGCCGGGGAAATATGTATCATGCCGCGCCCCCGGACAGGAACGCTTCACTCGCCTTAAAACCCTCGGCGCAGACTATACAGAGGAAGCCATAAGGGAACGGATAGCGGGCAGACGGACAAAGGCGGCGAAAGCTCCCAGAGAACAGCGCGGCGTGTCGCTGCTTATCGACATTGAGAACAGTATCAAGGCGGCGCAGAGCCGGGGCTATGAACAGTGGGCGAAAATCCATAATCTGAAACAGGCAGCTAAAACCATGAATTTCTTGACGGAAAATAAGATTGAGCAGTACGCGGATTTAGTCAGCCGGATTAAGGAAATGACAGCGGAAAGCGGACAGGCGGCAGACGCATTGAAGAACGCCGAAAAGCGGCTTGCGGAAATGGCGGTGCTTATCAAGAATGTTTCCACCTACCAAAAGACAAAGCCCGTCTATGACGCATACCGCAAGGCAAGGAACAGGGAGAAGTACCGCGCCGGACAGGAACAGGCGATTATCCTCCATGAAGCCGCCGCAAGGTCACTGAAAGCGGCGGGCATTGCGAAGCTCCCGAACCTCGCCGCGCTGCAATCGGAGTATGAAACCCTACAAGCGCAGAAAGAAGCCCTTTACACGGACTATGGGAAGCTGAAAAAGAAAGTCCGGGAATATGATATTATCAAGCATAACATTGACAGCATTTTACAGGCAGACAGAACGCCAGAACGGGAAAAAGGAAAGGACAGGGATTGATTATGAAAATTGTTGACATAGCAGCGTGTATTAGAATTACAATGGAGAATGATTTGTACGGCATGGAAGCCTGTGTTGATATAGGCAGCAAAATACAGATTACATTCAACAGCGGAACAACGCTTACGGGATATGTGCAGCGTCTGGAACAGGGACGTTACCCCGAAGAAAGTGATTTGCTTATCATAGAAAAAGCCGACGGCACATTATGGGGCGCAATGGTATGTTTCATATCGGACATAAAAGAATTATAGCTAAAAAGGAACAGGGCGCGGATAAGGATAGCAAAATCCCCGCCGCTGTGCTATGATAGGGCTATCAAAAAGCAGAGGAGCGTTGAGCATGGAAAACCAGAAAATGCCGGAATATGAAACCATACGTGCCGCCGTTGCCGGGGAAAAATGGGCGGTGGAGAAAGTCGTGGAGTGCTACAAGGACGAAATCGACAGGCTATCGACGGTAGCGGTCAGACAGCCGGACGGAAGCACGAAACAGGAAATCAACGAAGATATGCGCCAGTCTATCACAAAGAAGCTGATAGAAGCCCTCCCGCAGTTTCCGCTTGAAGAAATGGAAAAAGGGGGAAAATGCAATCGGAAGAAAAAATCATAAAAAAGTCGGTGACAGGCTGCTGCGGACAGATAAACAGTTCCGGCATTTGAAGCAGCGGCAGAAAGAAGCCATCAGTACATGGCTTTATGAAGAATACCGCCGCCTTTGGATAGAAAAGGGGCATGAGCCGCACAAGCGCAACAACTGGAAAATCATTGCCGCTGTCATGGAACGGATAGAAGCTGCAAATATATGGATACCAGAATGTGAAGTGCGCGACTATTTTTACCGCAGAAAATCCCATTACCGCAACAGGATAATAAAGGAATTACAGCCGGAAGCACAAGACAATGACGGACAGGCAAAAAAAGAACAGGACGCGGAAGCCAGTATATGACTTCCGCGCCCTGTCTTTTTATGGGTGCTGTTTTCGTGAATGTTACGCAGTAGAACGCCATTTTCGGGGGTAAAGGTATAAAGTATCGCCTTTCTAATTTTTCCACCCAGAAAGCCCTGTAAATCAAGGGGTTTTCCGCGCCTACTGCGTAACAGGGGTGCGTCTTTTCCTCATGCGCTCGGCGGCTTGTCTGCGGGTGATACGCTTCCGGCAGACGGGGCAGTATTTGACACTGTTAGAGGTTGACGCAAAGAACGCGCCACACTCGGTACATTTCTTCTTATCCCCTGTCTGGTAAAGCTCCGCATAGAGCAGCCTGTCGGCGGGAAGCACCGCAGCCCGGAACCACTTGCAGAGAAGCGAATAGGAAATGAGCTGCGGACATACGCACTCGTCCCCGTCGTCCAGTAAGATACAGTTCCCGTTATCATAATTGCAGCACGTCCGGCGCACAAGGGCGTTTACTTTCCGGCTCTGGGGCGGCGTCAGCCGCTTAACCCCGTTCATACTTCATCAGCGGCGTAAATGGGAAGCTCCGCAAATTCCGCTTCGGTCAAAGCGTCCACTTTGGAAAGGGTGCGCTTTGCAAGCTCCCGCATATCCGCGTCCATGTAGGGCAGCGCGGCGTTGACATTCTCAATCAAAGCCCGCTTGCCGCCCTCGTTGTAAATGCTCAAAAGGTTTGTTTCTTCAACAGTCAGTCTAATCATGCTCATACCTCCATATCGTGATTTTTTGTTTTTGCCGCCGCCTTTTTCGGGGCGGTCTTTGCCTTGTCTGCTTTAAGCTGCGCCCGGATAGAGGGGCGGGGCTTCCTTATCTCCCTGTCCCAGTTCTCCCCCTTGTCAATCAGCGCATACGTCCCATGTCTGCCCTCGATTTTGGAAAAGGAAAGTGTCTTGTAGGGCAGCATGGAGAAAAGGCGGTCAGTGTCCTTTGTTCCCGCAAGCCGCATGAACGCCGGGGAAAGCTCTGCCATGAAATGGGTCTTGTTCGGGCTGTTCGGTTCGTAATGTCGCTTCATTTCCCGCACAATGCGCCGCGCTTCCGTTTCAATCAGCCCGTCCCGCAAGGCTGCGATATGCGCCTTGAAATCCCCCGGCGAAAGCTGCTCCCGGCTGCGCCGTTCTTCCTGTAAGAGCGATTGCAGCGCGTCCGGGTCGTTGGGTACGGCTTCAAAGCGTTCAAACTTCCCAAGCTGCGGGTCGGGATTGCTATTGAAAAACCGTCCGGCGGGTATCTCCCTTTCCCCACGCTCATAAATCAGCTTGACCGTATCGGCGGGCAGCTCCTTTTCCTTGACGCGCTCATAATGTTTAGCGTAGTCCAGTTCGTACAGATTGCCCTTGATTTTCCCGCGTTCCTTTCCTGTCAGCTCGATTGCATAGGCAAGAACGCGGTCGCTTGTCTGCTCCATGTAGAAACGCCATGTGTTGTGGGGCGCGGTATCTTTGAGGAAAACGTCGTGCTCCCGGAAACAGTGCGTCCCGGACGGGCGGCAGAACCACAAAAGGGTCTTGTCCTCCCTGTTGGGGCTTGCCGCCGCCTTTGCGATAATCTCTTTGTCAATGTCTAAGTCGCTCTGGTAAAAGCCTGTGTTCTGCTTCATAATCGCTTCAAGGGAAGCAAACAAATCCATGTTTTCAAATTTGCTCTGTTCCGGCATGGGTCAGCTCCTTTCCAAGTCCTGTGACTTCTGCTTCGCGTTTTTCTTCTGCGCCTTTTCCTTGTCGGCTCTAAGCTGCGCCCGGATAGAGGGCTTCTTTTCCGGCTTCGCTCCCTTGCCGCGCTCCTTGTCGGCTTTGACAGCGTTAGCCAGGTCAACAAGGGAAATCTGCTCGCCCGCCTTTACTTTTGCTTCCAGTTCGTCAACGGTAGGGGTGTTGTTGATGATACCGTCAATCATGTTCCCGTTCTGCTCTGTGGTCTGCTCGGCGGTTTTCAAGGGATTGTCCCGCTGCGCCTGTTCTGCGGCAACGGCAAACGCCCGCGTCCCGTTCCCCATAATCAGATACTTTCCGTCGTCCGACTGGTGGTGCAATCCATATCCGGCAGCTTCCATTTGCTCCCGGCTCATGGCGGTCACATGGAAAGTCCCTCTTGGTGTTTTGACAGTTTCGCCCGTTTCCAAGTCGTCCGGGGTAAGCTGCTTTTGCTCCTGTAAAAACTCCGGCACTTGCCGGAAACCCGCGCTGTCAACATAGTGCGCCGCGTCCTGTCCGTCCTGATGAAGCACTACCACGTCGGAAACGGAAAGGCTGTGTCCCTTGAAGTCTTTGGGGTGGTCGATATTGAAGCGGGTGTAAATATCTTCAAGGGAAGTTTCCGGCGCAAGGGGCGCGGAATAGACAAGCTCATAGTTCGCCCTGTCAACCACATTTCCCGCCGCCTGCAGGCGGTCGTAAGGCTCAAAGCGCAAGTCCCTTGTTTCGTCCCCGCCTTTTATCTGGTAAATGGAAAAGGTGTCCTTGTCCGGCTCGGCGGTCTTTGCCGTTTCCTGTGCCTTTGCGTAGAGCTGCTTTACGTCGCCCTCGGTCAGCTCCCCGCTTTTGAGCTGCCCCATAAGCTCGCGGCATTTCTCCGGCGTCCCGGTGAAAAGAACGTCCCCCATTTTCGCCCGCCCGTTTTCCTGTGTCACATAGGCTTGCAAGAGGTAGCTATTTTCCCGGCTGTCGCCGTAAGGGTTCCGGCGCACCCTGTAAATCGTTTCCGGGGTAAAGGCTTCTTTCGGGGCTGCGCCCGCCTTTTCCTGTGCGCCGGATTTTCTCGGTGCGGCTGCTTCCGGCTCCGGCTTCTCTTTCCCGGCTGTATCTGCCTTTGCCGGGGCTTCCGGCTGCTCCTGTCCAGCGGTCTGCTCCTTGTCCTGTGCCTGTTGCAGCTCCGCAAGGTTCGCGTCTATGGAATTGATAATCTCGGCGGCTGCGCTGCGTATCGTTTCAAGGGAGCTTTTCAACTCGGACAACTCCCGCCCGCTGCTCCACCCGGCAACGTATCCGAAAGAGTAGTCCGACGTATCAAGCCCGTAATGTTGGCAGACAGTATAGGCGACGCTTTCCGCTTCGACTTCGCGGGTGCGGCGGTCAATGTGGGGCTGCTGCTCGTCCTTTGGCGCGTTGAGGTCAATGTCGTGCAGCTTCGCATGGGCGATTTCGTGAATGGCGGTCTTTAAGGTCTGCAATTCGCTCATGCCCTCGTTGATAGCAATGCGCTTGTCCTCCAAGTGGTAGTAGCCATGAGAGCCGCCCTCGATTTCTTCAAAGGCGATAGGAACGGGGGAAGTCTTTTCAAGGGCTGCGAAAAAATCCTTGTAGCGGTCAACGTCGCCCGTCAGTTCGTCAACGGCAATGTCCGGCAGCTCCTTTCCCTCGGTCTGGGAAACGTCAAAGACGGATACCACCTTGTAGGCGGGTATGGTGACTTCCTTTTCCTCGGTGATAGGCTTCCCGTCCTTGCCGATTATGGGCTTCTGCGTGTGCGGGTCGATTTTCTGCATTTCCTGTTTGATTTTATAGGGCGACGGGGCAATGATTTTAATTCCCTTTTGCCCTTTCATCACGTTTCGCTCAAAGTTGTTCTTCCAAGCGGAAAAGCCCGCCACAAGGGAAGCGTCCGGCTTCTGCATGGCGATAAGGACAGTGTTTCGGAAGCTGTAATTATGGAGTTTTGACATGACTTTCAGATATTCCTTGTAACGCTCGCTGTCAAAGAGTTCCGCAATGCCCTGTTCCAGACGGTCGGTAATCTCTTTTAATTTCTCGGCGGGCTTCCCGGCAGTCAGCACGATAGGGATAACCGGGCGCGGCTCCTGTGGCTGTTCTGCGGTCTGCGCGGTTCTCTGTCCCGGCGCGGCTGCGTCCATTTCTACCTTTTCCGGGTCGGGGCGTGACCGCTGCGGGGGCTGCGGCGTTACCCGGTATTCCTGTGGCACGTCGCGCCCGTCGTACCATTCTGTAAAGGTGTTGCGGTTGTTGTAGATATAGCCCTTTTCGGTAAACATACCGTCGTCGTTAATGGAAGCGTCCCGCCCGTATTCCTCATACATGAAATACCGTTTCACTTCGTCGGATAGCTCCGGTTCTTCCAGTTCGTCAACCAGATAATGCCCGTATTCTTCTTCACTGTGGACGGACGGATAAAGCCAGTAGCAGTCAAGGTTTTGTGCAAGGTTGATGATGTCCTGTAAGCTGTCGGCATGGTCGCCGTATTCAATGGCTGCAATGAATTTCTCCCGGTCGTCGTCAAACTGCATTTCCAAGAGCTTTCCTAAATAGTTCAGCTCGTCGGGGTGGGAATACTCGCTTAAATGTTCCGTCAAACCGGGGATAGGGGATTGAAATTCTGTGAAATGCCATTCCTCGTAGTGCTTGAAGTCAATCCCGATACGGTCAAAGACTTCTTTCAGATGTTCGGCAGTCGTGGGGAACGTCACCCATTCGCCCGCGGGTCTGCCCTCGGTGTACTTCCCAAGATTGGAAAGATAGCCGCTTAAAATCGGTTCTGCCATTTGTTCGCTCCTTTCTTCGTTCATCATGCGGTGCATAAGCTCAAAATCTTCAATGCTCATGCTCCCGTCAAATACATAGGGGTTAAAATCCTCTCCGTCCCGGTAGGGCTTTTCGGAAAAGGGAAGCCCCGCTTCATGGGCGGCGGCTCTCGCTTCCTCGATAACCTCCGGGGGAAGCCTGTCGTCATGCGCCCCGATAAAACCGTCAATGTCGTTCATGCTGTTTTCGTAGTGGTAGCGCACTCCGGCGGTCAGCTCGTCAAGGCTCATGTCCTCGCCTAAATGCCCGCAATAGTAGCCGTTTAGGATAACGGCGGCGGGGTCGGTGCTTTTGATTTCCTCTAACCGGCTCCTGTCCTCCGGGTAGAGGGTGTCGTCCATATCAAGATGAAAATATTCCGCGTTCCATGAACGCCCCTGTTTCCAGAACGCTACCCACGCGATACCGTCCCTAAGCTCGTCTTGATAGTCCTTTACGGTGTCCCGTAAACTTGCCATAAATGAAAACCTCCTTTCTCTGCGTCAGCGTCATAAGCTGCATTTTTTGGCTGCATAGCCTACTACGGCACACCCGCATTTCTGCCAAAGATTTATGAAAATTTTCAGAGGGTGAAGCCCTCCGCAAAAAGAGGGTTTGGGAAACTTCCCAACAAGCAAAATCCCCGTCCGGCGCGTCAGCGGCAGGACAGGGATTTACGGAAGTGGGTACCCGCTTCCTATGCTTGCTATTCAAGTTTTTAGTTCTTCTGTACTTCGATACGGTAGTTGACGTATTTCCCGCCAGTATCAGCTAAAACGATAGTTCCGTCGTAGGTCTTGCCTGTTTTCGGGGAGTAGAGCTTCTTCACATTCGCCTTGCCGGATTTAAGGAGCGCGGCGGCAATCTTCGCGGAAAAAGCGGTCTTGCGTTCCTCGAAAAAGCGGTCGTTCTTCCACATGACAAAGGCACATTCTTTGTTGCTGCAATAATAGTTTTTCTTCCCCTCATAGACGGGAGAGCCGCAACGGGGGCATTTGCCGACAGAGGGCTTTTCCTCCCGGAACAAATCCTTTTTCCCGTCCAGTGCTGTGGCGTGTGTCTGCACAAGCTCCCGCGCCATAGCTTCAATGCCGGACAGAAATTCGCCGGGGTCTGCGGCTCCCTTTGCTATCTGCGTCAGATTGTTTTCCCATTCTGCGGTAAGCTGCGGGGAAGTGAGCATATCCGGCAAGACTGATATAAGGGCGGCTCCGTTCTGCGTGGGGATAAGCTGCTTCCCCTTGCGCTCTGCAAAGCCGCCCTTTACCAGTTTTTCAATGACGGCGGCGCGGGTGGCGGGAGTGCCAAGCCCCCGGCGTTCCGCGTCCGGGTCGGTGTCCCCGTTCCCGGCTCGCTCCATAGCAGAGAGAAGCGACGCTTCGCTATGGGGCTTCGGCGGCGTTGTGGTATGCTCCGTTACCTTTGCGGCGGGGTTAGGAAAGTTCTGTCCCTCGGAAAGCTCCGGCAGCGTCACGTCTGCATTTTCCCCGTCCTCTGCTTCGGGCTTATCTTTCAGCGTCGCCCGGTATCTGCGTTGAAGCTCTTTCCAACCCTCCGCAAGTACGGTCTTTCCCCTTGCGGTGAAGTCTGTCCCGGCGCATGAGAAAACCGCCGTAACCGCTTCATAAATATGCGGCTCGGCGGTGGCAAAAAGCAGACGCGCCCCCGCAAGGGTAAGGATATTCTTCTCGCTTTTCGGCAGCGCGTCCGGGTCAGCCTTTGCAAGCTCCATAGTGGGAATGATTGCGTGGTGGTCTGATACTTTTTTACTGTCTAATACCTTTACAACCTCCGGCGTGAAGTCCGCGCCCGCCATAAAGGGGAGTTTTTCGCAAAGCAGCGTGATAATGCCCGCTGCGGTGCCGCCCATGTCGTCGGTCAGAAATGCGCTATCCGTCCTCGGATAGGTAAGCAGTCTTTTTTCATAAAGGGCTTGTGCAAGGTCAAGGGTCTGCTTCGCGGTGTAGCCGAAAATGCGGTTCGCTTCCCGCTGCAAAGAGGTAAGGTCAAAGAGCTTCGGCGGGGCTGCGGTTTTCTTCTCTCTGGTGAGGGAAACGCATACCGCCGTTTCCGCTTCGCAAGCCCCTTTCAGCGCGGCGGCTTCCGCCTTGTCCGAAATCCTTTCGCTTGCCGCTTCCGCGCCGGATAAATCAAGGCGAACATGATAATATTTTTCTTTCTGGAAATGGGAGATAGCCGCGTCCCGGTCGGTGAGCATTTTTAAGGTCGGGGTCTGGACGCGCCCCACGTTCAAGGTCTTTCCATACAGGCAGGAGAAAAGCCGGGTGGCGTTAATGCCGATAAGCCAGTCAGCCTTTGCGCGGCAGAGGGCAGACGCAAAGAGCGCGTCATAGTCCCGCCCCTCTTTGAGGGAAGCAAAGCCCGCCTTAATCGCCCCGTCCTCCATTGAGGAAATCCACAAGCGGCGCATGGGCTTCTTGCAGCCCGCCGCTTCGTAGACAAAGCGGAAAATCAATTCCCCCTCGCGCCCCGCGTCACACGCATTTACCACTTCGGAAACGTCGGCGTGGTGCATAAGCTCTTTTAGGGTTTTGAATTGCTTCCCCTTGTCCGGGTCAATGGCGTACCGCCATTCCTCCGGCAGAATGGGTAAGCTGTCAAAACTCCATTTTTTATATTGCTCCCCGTAGGCGGCAGCTTCCGCAAGCTGTACCAAATGTCCGACGCACCATGAAATGAGGTAGCCGCCGCCCTCGATATATTCGTCTTTCTTTTCTTTAACGCCAAGCGCGGCGGCGATAGTCTGCGCCACGCTCGGTTTTTCTGCAATCACAAGTCTAAGTGCCATGAAAAAATCCTCCTTTCAGCGTTCTGGCTCGCTTGCCTTTTTCTCCTGTACCTGTTTCAGACAGTAGCCCACACAAGGGAGCTGCCCTTTGTACGGGCAGGAAGCGCAAGCCGGGGAATGGGGAACGGGCGGCGCATTGTCACGCCGCCCGCCCGGTCTTTGTATCATCATCTTTTCAAAGGGATTGTCGGCAAACAGGGTCATGCTTCCTCGTCCTCCTGTTCTTCATCAGAAAGCCCGTCCCCCTCGTCCGGCTCCGGCTCGTCCTCGTCGTAATCGTCAAAATCGAAATCTTCAAGGTCGGTGTCGCCCTTGACGCTCTGCTTCGGCTTCATAAACTTAAAATAGTAGAGTGCGCCCCCGCCGCCAAGAAGTGCCACGACAAGGAAAAGCACAAGCCCGCCCGTATTGCTTTTCTCTTTGGGCTGCTCCGGCGGTTCCTCGGTTTCCGGCTCCGCTTCCTTGCCGCTGCAAGCGGTCATGTTGTCCTTGCAGACGGGGCAGCTCACATTTACCTTTCCGGCTTCGCATTTATCGGTGCAACTGCAAACGGCGGGCGGGGCTGCTTCGGTGCTTCCGTCCTCCATGAGTGCCATAAGGTCGGCTTCGTCCACTTGATTAAGGAAATGTACGGTGTCCTCGCCCTCGTCGTCCCGGTCAATGAGGATATAAAAGTAATTGCCGTTTTTGGTCGTTACGGTGATAAGCTGCTTGTTGCCGCCGAAATCGTCTACAAGGGTCGCGTTCCCGTCCGGGGTAAGGGGTTCTTCCTTTTGGGGTTCCTCGTAGACAACGCCGCTGTCGTTGGTGTCGTCCCCTCCCTCCGGGGTCTGTGCAAAAGCGGTGACGGAAAAGCCGCCCATAAGTACAAGGGCGGCGCAAAGTGCGGTCAGTGTTCTAAGGATTTTCTTATTCATTCTCGGTGTCCTCCATTTCTTCGGTGTTGTGGTCTGCGGGTTCTGCGGGGTAGCCCGGCGCGGCTTCCATGCCCGGAATACCGCCCCCGGAAAGCATAGCGGAAAGCTCATGCGGGGAAAGGCGCATGGAGCGCACAAGCTGTACGATTTGCAGATTTTCCGCTTCGGTTTTCTGCGCTTCAAGCCCCCTTAATTTATTCTGGTACTCGGTGATTTTCTCGCGGGTCTTTGCAATCTCCCTGTCGATACGTTCAATTTTGTTCATAGCCATAAATAAATTTCTCCTTTCAGATTTTCAGTGTTATGTTTGTTTTTAGTTCCAGTTCATCAGCCCGTAGCCTTTGATACAGGAGTAATTGACGGGGTAGCTCTTTATCTTGCAGGCGTCGCCGGAATTGCCCTCGACGGTATAGACGCGCTCCCCGTCCGTTCCGATAACAAGCCCCACATGGTCTGCGCTCCCGTCCCCGTCCCAGTCGAAAAAGATAGCGTCGCCGGGGGCGATATTCTCATAGCCCCTCGCGCCCCATTGCCCGCGTGACTGGAACCAGGGTACGCCCTGTGACTGGCACCCGGCAAAGCGCGGCTCGCTCTTTCCGGCTTGATTGTAGCACCATGAAACGAAACAGGCGCACCATTCCACGCGGCTGTTAAATCCGTACCAGCTCCAAAAGGGTTGCCCGCCCACGTTGCCGACTTGCCGCTTCGCAAGGTCTACAACGGCGGTGTTGCCGGGGCGTGTGCCGTTTGTAAACTGTACGCCGCTTAAATCCTCGGACGCGCCCATATCGGGGGAGCCACCGCCAAAAATCAGCGGCTTGTTTCCGCTTGTTTCCAGATAGACGCGGTACATTTCAAGCTGCTGTGGCGTAAGAAGTTCCTCCGCAATCTCGGAAATGGGCTTGCTCGTCAGCTTCACGTTGAGGATATGGTACTCGTAGGGTACTTCCTCGGTGGTCGTTTCCCCTGTTTCCGGGTCTGTGCTTGTTTCTGTGCGGTAGCGGATTTCCGTTTCTTCTGTCAGCGTCAAAGTGTACTGCATGGCAAAGACGCGGTTTAGCTCTGCCTGTGCGCTCTGCGGGGTGTAGGTCTGTAAAAGGGCGGTGAGGTAGGACGCTAACTCATGGGGGTTATGCCCGATACTGTCAAGGTCATAGCGGTATTCATCATAGCCGGGGTGGGTGCTTTCTATACTGTCAATCTGCTGCTGAAGCTCGTTTTCCTTTGCGGCGTAATTGTTCTCCGTCGCCACAAGGTCGCTGTCCTCCGACGTGTAGGAAGTCCCAAGTATGCCGTTCATCAAGCCGGAGAACATGGAGCCGCAAGAGGAAAGCCCCGCCGATACCATGATGAATAAGAGCAGCGCGGCAACGGCGATACATACGCCCGCCGGGTGCCGCCCTACAAAAGCGATTGCCTTTTTTGTTTCCTCGGCGGTCTTTTTTGCCGCCTTGCGGGTGTTCTCTGCGGCTTTCTGCGCCGTTTTTGCGCCGCCTTTCCTTGCCGACTTTGCATACTGCCGCTTGATTTGCTGCTTCTGCATGAAGCGGGAAAGGGGATTGCCCGCAATCTGCGGATTGTCATGTAGGGATTTATGGTACTGGAAATCCACATTCGCCTTGAACGCCGTTTTCTCTGCCTTTGCCGCCGCCCGGTAAGGTTTCAGCTTGTGGCTGCGGTAGCCCTCCTTGACTTTCCGCGCCCCGTACTTTGCGCCGCGCTCTGCCAGTTCTTCGGATTTGTGCACCCCCTCAACGCCGGAATTGTCCTTTTCAACGGAATGTATCTTGTTGTGGACGAAAATACCCGCTTCCTGTGCGGGGCGGGATAGTGGGTTATTGTGGGGCTTATTCTTTCCTATGGGCTTTTCCTGTTCCTCAAAATGTAGGCGGGTCTTGCCTTTCCCGGTGGCTTCATCAAAGGTGCGCTCCCGTACAAGTTTCTTTTCTTTGGGGGATAGCCGCCTTTGCCGCGTCCAGACGGTCGGCTGCTTTGTCCGATTTTCGGATATACTTTTCAAGCTCCGGCGTTGCCCGTTCCTCGTCGGTAAACTGCAAGCGGGAAGATTTTTCTTTTGCTGTGGCTTCTGCCTGTGCTTTCCTCGCCGCTTTTTTACTCGCCTTTCTGGTACGCGCCCCGTCGATACGCTCCAAGACGCGCTCGGCTGCGGCGGTGTCCTGTTCCCGTTCTGCTCCTGGCGCATGGGGAAGCGGCGGCGCGGCGGCTGTGGGCGCGGGAGCTGCGCCGCCCGGTAGGGGCTGCGCTGCCTGTTCCGGCTGCTGCGGGGCTTCGGTCTTTGCAAAGTCCGCGTCCCTTATCCGCTTGCTGATACGTTTCTTTTTCCCGGTGGCGGCGTTTACCTCGACAGCCCCCTCGCGGGTCATTTTCAGCATGGTCTTGTCACTGGATTTATACTGTTTCATGGTCTGCCACCTCCTTTTCCCAGACGCACCATTCCGAACATTTCCCGGTTTCCATGTCCGCGATATATTTTAAGATTGGGTAAACCTGTGCCGGCACTACGGCGTTCCCAAGCGTTTTTAGGCGTTTTGACCTGTCCTTTGTGTTCGGGGACAGCCGGGGAATATCCGTAGGCTCTATGCACCAGAGGATATTTCCGTCCACCCCTGTGGGAAGCCCATCAGCCATTCCACCCATTCCGGGTTGAAGCGCAGGGACGGGTCTGTTACCGGCGTCAGAAAATAGATTGTTTCCGAAAGCCCCGCCGACCAGTACCTCCCGTCCGGCTTCTTCCGGCGGAACGCCCCGTTTGGGGATATGCTTATCCGTTCCGTCCTTGTCCTTGAGCCTGTGTCGGCGGCAAGGGGAGTAGGAAACATCAATCCCCACGATAAAAGTTCGCTTGCGTTCATGCCATGCGCCGACGGCACAAGCAGGAAGTACGAATGTCCAAACAGCATATCCCGCTTTTGCCAGGTCAATGAGCGTTTTGTGGAACCCCATATTGATGAAGTTAGCAACATTTTCGCCAAGCACATAATGGGGCCGGAGTTCGTTAATGACGCGGCACATTTCCGGCCAGAGGTAACGGGTGTCCTCAAACCCCTTTTTTGGCCCGATACTGGAAAAGGGCTGGCATGGGAAGCCGCCGGAGAGCAGCGTGAGTTCTTTTTTTCCTGTCCGTTCATAGAAAGCCTCCTTTGTCAGAGTGTGTATATCTCTGAAACGTGGAACGTCCGGCCAGTGCTTTTCCAATACTGCGGTTGGGTAATCCGCCCATTCGCACTGGCAGACGGTTGTGAAGCCTGCGGCTTCGGCGGCTATGTCTATGCCGCCTATCCCGGTAAACAGGCTTAAATGTGTCAGTGGTTTTATATTTTTTTCGTTTTTATCATGCTTCGCCCACTTCCTCCGGCTTCGTCGTCATTACCCGGTAAAGCTCGGTATCTTTCGGGAAGCGGTCTACAAAGGGCAGCACCACGTTCCCGTAGAAGATAAGCCCCCTGCCCGCTTCGGTGTGGGTGACATATTTCATCTGCTGCGGGGAGATGTTTAACTGCTTTGCAAGGATAGCCCGGTCGCCCGCCGCTTGATTGAGCATAAGGACAAAATCAGAGTTTTCAAAGATATTCTCCACTTCTCGGCTTGCCAACAGGTCTTTGACGTTCTGCGTAATGGCTGTGGGTATGCCGCCCCATTTTCTGAAACGCTTCCAGATTTCAACGGAATAGGCGGCGGTCTGTTCCTCTTTCAAGAGAAGATGAAATTCGTCCATAAAATACCGGGTGGATTTCCTTTCTGCCCGGTTGACGGTGACGCGGTTCCATACCTGGTCCTGCACAATGAGCATACCTAATTTTTTGAGCTGCTTCCCAAGCTGTTTAATGTCAAAGCAGACAAGGCGGTTAGAAAGTTCCACGTTGGTACGGTGGTTAAATACGTTAAGGCTCCCGGAAACATACAGCTCCAACGCCGCCGCAATACGCGCCGCTTCCGGCTCCGGCTGCTTCAAAAGCTCGTCGTAGAGGTCGCCCAAGATAGGCATTTTCTCCGGGTCGGGGTCTGCAAGGAAAGGGCGGTACACGTTCCTAACAGCGCGGTCAATGACGGTCTTATCGACGGGCTGCAAGCCCTCCTTGCCGCCTATGACAAGCTCGCAGAGGGAGAGGATAAAGTCGGATTTCAGCGCAAGGGGGCTGTCGTCCTCGCTGTAATTGAGGTTAATATCCATAGGGTTCACATACTGGGGCCTCCCGTCAATGCCCTTGCCCGTAGGGGATAACCGTATCACTTGCCCGTCAAGCCGCTGCACAAGGGAAAAATACTCGGCTTCCGGGTCGCAGATAATTATGTCGTCGTCGGTAATGAGGAAAGCGTTTGTCATTTCCCGTTTGGCGGCAAAGGATTTCCCGCTTCCCGGCGTACCCAAGATTAAGCCGTTGGGGTTCTTTAGCTGCTTGCGGTCGCAGAGTATCATGTTGTTAGACAGGGCATTTAAGCCGTAGTACAACGCCGCGCCCGTCTGGAAAAGCTCCTGTGTGATAAAGGGGATAAAGATAGCGGTGCTTGACGTGGTAAGCCCTCTTTGAATGGGGATAAGGTTCTCCCCAAGCGGTACAGAGGACATAAGCCCCGCTTCCTGTTGGTAGTCAAGGCGGGTCAAGGCGCAGTTGTTCTTCTGTGCTATGCCCGCCGCCGCAAATACGTCATTTTCCAGTTTCCGCTTCGTGTCCGCCATGTTCACCACAAGGAATGTCAAGAGGAACATTCTTTCATTCCGGCTCTGCAAGTCCTGTAAGAGGTTCTTCGCTTCGCTGCCGAACGTGGCAAGGTCGGACGGGATTATATCCATGTCGTAGCCGCTGCGTACCGCTTTTTTCTGTTCCTCGATTTTCATTTTGTCAAGGTCGGTGATTTTCCGCTTGATTGTCTTTATGGCTTCGGTCTGGTCGATACTGTGGATATGCAGATTGACGATAACGCCCGTTTCCAAGTCCAGAATGTCAGATAAGATACGGTCGTTTAATTCCGGCGCAAGGATTTCAAGGAATGAAACCGCGCCGATTTTGCGTCCCATGCGGAAATACCGCCCCTCGCCAAAACGGAAAGAGGACGGGGCGATAAAGTCCTTTGTGGAAAGCCCGGACGGGGCAAGCCATGAAAAATCAAAGGCAAACTGCCCGCCCTCCGGGTGGAAAATGCCATGCAGCATTTTAAGGCGTTCATAGCCTGTCATGGGGCGGGCGGCTACGCCCAAGAGCTTAAAGTTGTTGAGTACGTCCGTTTCGATACGGGCAAGGCGGGATTTCGCCGCGCCCAGACTGTCGGCTTCAATGGCAAAGGTGATATATTTTGCTTTGACAAGCCCGTTGTTGCCTTTTGCAAGCTGGTTTTTGAGCATATCCCGGTATTCGCTGCGGATAGAGTTGAAAGCGTCGTCCTGTGCCGGGATATGGATAGATTTCTCCGCTTCGCCCCGCTGCGTCCCCTGATTGATGAAAGAGAGCTGCACCGAAACGGAAGCGTCAAAGTAGTTGAGGAAGTCGCACCAGTTCTCAAAAATGGCGGTCTTGTCGTCTGCCTGTGCAAGCTGATAGTTAATATCTTCAAATGCGACGGTCTTTGAGTATTTCCGCTGCGTGACCTTGCAGATACCGTCCGGGTACATCTGGATATAGGGGATTGTCTGCTGCGCGGTATGCGCTTTCCCGTCGCCCTTTGCCTGTCTGATGATTTCCGCAATCTGCTTCTTCTCGGCGCGGGTGAGCTTGCGGGGCGGGTTAGCCTTTGCGGGGGCGTTTCCCGCCGCGCTGTTTCTTCGTGTTTCCTTTTGCAATCGCTGATACCTCCTTTTCAAGTTTTCTCTGTCGTTCTAAGACGGAATAAAGGTTGTCTGTCCTGTATGGTCGTTCTTTTGGGGCTATGAATTTTGTCCGTATGATGTTCCTCACCACCACTTCAAGGGGCTGTCCATGCTTCTCATACATGGCAAAGAGGAAACAGGGCAGCATGACGGCAATCATAGCCATAGACGCAAGGCTTGTGCCTGTGCTGTCTTTGAGCAGAAAGAAAAGCGGCAAGCCCAAAATGAGGGCTACCGCGAAACATACAATCTGCCGTTTGGTAAGGTTGAAAGCTACTTTTGTCTTGACTTTGGATAAGTCTTTGGGTACGGGTACATACGCCAAGTGGAAACCTCCTTTCATTACGTTTTGTGCTGCTGTAAGTTCCCATAAGGGTAATCAAGGCAAAGGTCAATCTATGCCCTTTGCCCGTCCCTATTCTATGGGGTTCTCCCGCGTCAAGGTCGGGTAGTATTTTCGCCGCTTCGCTCTGAAAATCTCCACCCTGCCCTTGACACGCCGCTAATGCGCGGAGAAAATCGACTTCGCCAGTGCGCCGGATTTGAACAGAGAGAAACAGAGGATAACGGTGTAGGCTGCAAGGGAAAAAATCGCGCTGTGCAGGTTGTCCGCTATTATCATGTTGTTCACCAAAACCGCGTAAATGCCGACGCATATCATTATGAGGAAGCCTTGAAAGCCAAGCGCGAACAGGGATTTTAGGTAGTTGTTCCCTATCTGTCCCCATTCCCGGTTAGTCATTGTTGCGAACGGGATAGGCGATACCGAACAGTAAAGGTAAATTTCTATCATTCTGCCGTAGAGGATAACGGTTATCAGTACGGACATTATCTTCATGCACAAGCTCACAAGGCTTGTTTCCATGACAAGTAAGAGCAGTTCGGGGATTTCCATAGCGTCAAGCCCGCTCTGCATGGACGACAGGGCGGCGGCAACATCAATATTTGTGCTGCCGCCGATAACCCCCGCCGCGCCGGAAACAACGTGCTGCGCCATATCGAACACCGCCATAGTGATGTCAAAGGTGTGCGTCACAAGGTAGACTGCCACAAACGCCTTGAACACCCACTTGAAGAACATGGAAGTGTCAACGTCGTGCATATTGTTCTTTTCCGTTACCATGCTGATAAGCTCATAGCATAGGACGTAGGTAATGACAAGCCCCGCAATGGGTACGATTACATTCTCACTAAGCGTCTGTATCATGGAGAATATATTTGCGTTCCACCCTTGCGGGGTCTGCCCTACCTCTGCGGCGATAGTGCCGACTTTCTCGTTTACGTCCCCGAACATAGTTGACAGATTACCGTTTATGGCTCCTATGAGGATTTCCTTTATCCATTCGTTAATCGCGTCAAGTATGCTCTGCATAAGCCTTTACCCGCGCTTCTTAACCGAACAAGCCGGAAAGCAGCGGTACAAGGGTCATGCCGATAAGGGCAACGCCGCCGCCCGCCATAAGCTGTTTTATCCCCAATTAGGTGTAAAACTCTGCTCGATGGCGGGCGGCGGCGTACAAAAAATCTATATGGTATTTTTTAAGAGAACCGTCCCGGCGGGACAGGTCAGGCAGTGACCTGTTCCACCTCCGGGATGGGTTTGAGATTAAAATGAATTTCGATAGAAATGTGTCTTGTTTTATCTTCGTCAATGCGCTCATGCACGACGATTTCTTTGATTAAGCGGTTAAGGGTGGCTGCGTCCAGCTCTGTGATGTTGGCATATTCCTGAATGGCTTCCACCCATTGTTTTGCGTCATTGGCAAGCTGGGCTTCATCGGACAGCCGCTTCCTGCCCTCGGACACTTTTGCTTTAAGCTCCGTCTGCTCGGTCTGTGTCTTTTCCAGCATGGTGTTGAAATTCTGCTCACTGATACGCCCTGCAATCATATCCTCATAAAGCCGCATGACCATTTTATCCAGAACCTCAATCCGTTCCTCGTCCCTTGTAAGGGAGCGTTCCATTGCTTCCCGCTGTTCCCGCTGCTCGGCTTCACAGGTATTAGTCAGGCGGTCGGCAACCGCTTTCCCGTCCATCAGGGCAGCTCTGGCACATTCCCGGATTTTTCGCAGCACATGGCTGTAAAGGGTGTCATAGTCAATCCGGTGCTGGGTGCAGTGGTTCTTTCCAAAGGCATTGTAGGTCTTGCAGGAATAAATCTGCTGGGGATGTTTTGCGTTTGTGTAGCGTATCGTCAGCGACTTCCCACACTCGCCGCATTTTATCAGTCCGGCAAACAGGCTGATTTCATTGGTCTGCCCCGGACGCTGGCGGGATTTCAGCTTGTTCTGCACAATGTCAAAGCTCATGCGGTCAATCAGCGGTTCATGCTGTCCCTCCACCACAATCCAGTCCTCCGGCTTCTTTTCCCCAATCGTGCCGATTTTGAAACGGTAGTCCTTTTTCTGGGAAGCAATCGCCCCGGTGTAGACGGGATTCATCAAAAGGTCTTTGATAACGGAGAAGTCCCACATATACCGCCCGTTTTCCGGGTCTTTCTTTTCCCATTTGGTGCGGGTATTGCGAAGCCCCCGTTCCCGGTTCCACCATGTGGGGCAGGGGATTTTTTCTTCCTCCAGCCGTCTGCGGATATAGTTCGGACCATGACCATTTAGGGCATATCCGAAAATCAGCCGCACAATCGGGGCGGTTTCCTCGTCAATGAGCAGATGGTTTTTGTCCTCCGGGTCTTTCCGATACCCAAACGGGGCAAGACACCCGGTAAACTGTCCTTTCTGCGCTTTCAGAAGATAAGAGGAATGGACTTTCTTGGAAATATCCTTGCTGTACATCTCGTTCAGGATATTCTTGAACGGGGCAATATCGTTGTTATCCCGCAGGGTGTCGATACCGTCATTCATGGCGATATAGCGGACACCATTTCTTGGGAAAAAGTCCTCAATCAAATGCCCGGTTTGCAGATAGTTACGCCCCAGTCGGCTGAGGTCTTTCGTGATGACAAGGTTGATTTGCCTGCGCTCAATGGCTCTCAACATTCTCTGTAAATCAGGACGCTCCATATTAAGACCTGTGAAGCCATCGTCCTGATAGACTGCCACAACCTCCCATCCCTGCTTTTCGCAGTATTTTTCCAGCATATCACGCTGGTTTGCGATACTGGCACTTTCGCCTTGCAGGTCATCGTCCTTTGACAGTCTGCAATAGACCGCTGCACGATAACCCCCGGCAAGTGCCGAACCGATTGTTCTGTATTCCATTTCGTTCATCATAGCCATTTACCCACACAATCCAGACGGTATCTGGCTCTTTTGAACCTCATCTTCATTATACTTCAAATCTTTCTTTTTAGCAAGATATTCTTTCGTATTTGTCTTACCGTATTTCTGGGAAATCAGGCTGACGAACACATCAGTGGCGTCAAGCTCCCCGTCAAATACAGTGGTCACATGAATCTCTGTTTTGTTTTTTGCCATAGGCAGTTATCCTCCATACATGAAAATAGCCAGACAGAGGGTATCGGCAACGAAGTCCGGCAACGGGCTTCAAAAGACCTTGCAAACAATCTCAATCTGGCGATGGTTACTATTTATACTTTTCTTTTATTTTTCTGTTGTTTTGGTTGTTATAAAGGAGAAAAGCCCAGAAATAAGGGATTTTCCCCGGCAACCGGCTCGGCAACGGGATAGCAACAGGGGGTGCAACGGGCTGTCATTTTCAGAATGGAAGCTCCATCTGTCCTGTGACCTCCACAAAGCCATCCATTGCTTTTTCAGACGGGTTGCATAAGTCCGTTGCCGGGTTTTCACGCTCCCAGCCCTTTTGTCTGCCATATTCTGAAAACATTCTTGGGTTCGGGAAGTACCGCCAGCGGTCAATGCATTGGTTCATAATCTCGTTG
>ENA-OQIU01000072-OQIU01000072.1-human-gut-metagenome-genome-assembly--contig:-NODE-72-length-21819-cov-4.611516_pt1 | contig 21819 bp, 19 predicted proteins | sample MGYA00242590_ERZ504755 | MGnify/ENA primary metagenome ERZ504755 (study PRJEB26092, sample SAMD00036359) | human gut metagenome | host: Homo sapiens | study: EMG produced TPA metagenomics assembly of...
AGCTTATTAAAGTGCGCCTAACATGTGCGATTATCCATTTTTCATTCCACAAGTCGTGCTCTTCGCGAATTCTTCCTTGTTTTGGTTCAAGGTTACGAACGAGCACCGCGAGTTTCGCAATTACCTAATATTATAGAATAGAACAGTTGCAATTTCCAATGTGTAAAAGGCTTGTCCTCCTATGTAACATTTGAAACGGCGGCATAGATGTTGATTGTGCGTACATCTCCACATTGTATCACCGTTGGATGCTCAAAAAAGTCAACTTGATTGTTTCCTCCATACCTCACCACCTTGTCCATGGTTTTTATGGTATGTAACAAAAAGCCGTCAAAATGGGTATTTTCTGCCGATTTATCTATGTGGAACATTTCCGATGCTTCTCTGGAGCGATAGTTATCGGAAATTTTCCACTCCACCGCTACTTTTCATTTTTTGCTTTGTGGTTGAATGCAACCCAACTAATTGCAGTTTTTTGCAATTCTTCTAATAGTTCAAGATGTTTGCTGTAATTAATAGTGTTAAGACATCTACGTTTTTCTGTGAGCTTTATTACATTGCTCGCTTTTCCTTCCAGCCCAGTTTCTCGTTCAGTTCCAACAATGACCTGCCCCTCGTCAGACAAAAATAATTCTAATGATTTGAATATGCTCCCTAAGTTTTCGGCATCTTGACCTTGCTGATTAGGAGTGTCAACCACATAAAAATTGAAAGGGCTATTTGTTCTATATAAATTATATAGATACAGAGCCGACTGATACATATAAACTAATCGAGGAGTTTCGCTTCCAGTACGGTCTATTATTTGCACAAAATCCCTTAGTTTGATGAATGTTTTAGGAAGATTTATCGCATCTGCTAAGGTTCGGCAATATCCTTCTATATCTTCTCTTATATCTTTGGAACGCTCTTTGGATTTCTTTTCGTTTATTTTCTCGTCAATTATTGCTATTTTAGAAACATATGAATCTATTTCTCCTTGTAAAACTTCCAATTGCCTCTTGCAGGATTCATATATCTCATACTGTCCCTTGTTTTTATAAAAAGAAGAATAAGATAGAAGTTGTTGAGAGTTCCGAACTTTTTGTTCAATAGACTGGATTTCTAAAGAGACACCGTTATATTTCTCCTTAAGTTCTTCTAATTCTTCTGTAGCAATAGATATGCTATTTCTCAGTTCTGTAATAAGCTTTTCACAATGAGCATAATCTGAAGTTATATTTAATTGTTCCTCTAATCCGTTTGAATAAATAGTGCCGCAAATTGGGCAGACCAACTCATCTTCTTGAGTCATTGCAAATTCGATGTCCTTTTTTGTTTCTATGAGATTGTGTTCCACAACGTGCAATTTGTGTTGATTCACATATATATCATTTTCCAAAACTGTCATCTCTGCATTATAAGAAAATTGCATTTTCCTTAATTCTTCCGCCTTAGCAAGCAAAGATTCAATATCTGTTGTAACCTCTTCAACGGATTCAATATGCTCAATTTGCGTTAGTGTAGATGTGATACGGGAGACAAAGCTTTGATTATAATTCAATTCTTTTTTCTTATCATCTTTTTCAAGTATATATTCTGCTTTTTGTGCTTGAAGTTCATAATACCTATCATCAAGGTAACCGCATACATATTTATTTGTATTTGGTTTCCAATCTTTAATATACGCAACATTACTGAAAGAATCAGCTATTCTGCTCCATCCTTCATCTTGGTCAATATATTGAAATCTAAAGAGTAATGGCGGTGTTACATTGAATTGCTTACCATCTTTTGAAATGCAGGGCATTTTGATTTCTAAAATATCCATTAAACAGTTACTATATTCGTGAAAAGTTTCCGTTTCGATAATGCAAGAATAGGAATCCTCATTATTCTCAAAAATCTGAAATTTTTTGCCTTGGCGAACAACACAAAACTGCTTTTCCCCATATTTAAAAAACAACAAATAAGCAGAAATTAGTTTCTTCCAATCAGTTTCAATTCTTTTACATTCACATCCCAAAGTAGTAAATATACTTTTGATAATTGAAGATTTACCTGTTTTATTTCCTCCCAAAATAATATTTAGCCCATTTTCAAAAGGAACCTCTAACGACCGAGACTCACTTTGACTAATTACTATCAGTTTTTTTATTGCTAGCCTTTTCATTATCTTTTTCCTCCTGCTGTTTTCGTAAATTTCTAATTAAAATTTTGTACTTTTGCTCTTGTTTAACTTTTTCAACTGAATTTTTGCTCATAATACAACACCTCAACTAACGATTTATCAAGAGAATCAGATAGGAGATTATGCTTTTGTAATTCTTGAATGCATAATCTTTTCAGGTCATTATTAAACCCATTTGTCTCACATGATTCACAATATGTAGAAATTGTTTTTCGCAACACAACAACAATTTCTTGATATTTAACATCATTAACATCAAGCCACCTTGTATCGTGGAGCGTTTTTGCTGATTCTATACGATTAATATCCTTGTCCGACAATGATTGGGTAATCAAGTAATCGTGAAATGCATCATAATTTCCGCTGTTCTTTATGTTGCCATCAATTTTCTTGCCTATTTGAGCAATATCCACACCTTTTTTCTCAACTAAACTTTTCATACTAATAGGTACTTTGATTTTTTCTTTACTCTTTTTTCTTACATCATTTAGCAATTGCTGAAAAATAAGATTGGCAGTATTGGACGGAATATTTTTGTCTGCCAAGTGGTTGAAAAATTTACCCATAGTTTGAGATTCATAAGTTGTTAGTTGTAGTTCCGATTTATGGACAAAAGTATTCTGAATAAACTCCTCAAAGACAGAATCAAAATTGCTCGGCATATCATCTAAAAATTCATTTTTAATCCTGTCTTTGATTTTTTCATATAACGCAATATTTTCTGTCTGAAGTCTTTTCCCGTCTTCAATATATGACTGCCATAACAAAACCTCTTTATCAAAATCATTATTTGATACAAAATGGCAATGCGAACATTCAGCACCAAATGTCAAATAGTTGTAGAAAATAAAACCTAAAAAAGATTTTTTGTAGCTACCACTTTTTTTCTTTTCCCTTTTAGACATTTCCGCAATAGTCCAGTCAGAAGAATCTTCTTTTGTCTTTATTTGAAAAAACTGATACTGCTGATTATTGGGAGAAAATTCAGCCATATCATCATGAAATTCACAAAAAACAATACACTCTGCATCTTCTTGAAGTTTACCTATTATATGGCATACAATCCAATGAACTTGATATTCAAATCTATTATAGGAGTCAGAACCTGCTTGTTCACGCTGTTCAACAGTAAGTACACTACTCATAATTTAGGACTCCTTTCATTTTTATTCCATTTCATAATAAAGTTCCACTGTTCTTGCCATTCGTTCTCATTCACAATTGCGTCAAACACAGGCTCAAGGAAAGTCTGGATTTCTTCAATGACGAATGGAAACTCAAGTGTATTATCTTTTATGGTTTTCAAAAAGAATTTCCAACGCTTCTGCATATCTTCATCATCGGCAAGTGCAACAACACGCTTAAAACTGTCTCTGTCATAGGGAGTACCGCGCCTCTGTAAAGTTTCAAATATAGCTGCCTGCAATTTTGCACCATCAAAATTGAATGTCCTTGAAAGATAATAGATGTCATAAAAATCTTTCATTCTGCCTGTCAGCTCAAAGCGTTGCAGTATGGCATCAAACTTCTCGGCAATAGTGCTTTCTAGGGAATATGTTTTGATTACAGGAGCTTCAAAATCAGGAAGCTGAGTGTTGATTGTACGTTCTTCAGCACGAGGAACTATAATATCACCCACACCTATATCAACATTAAACGGCACACGCACATTTTTTATTTGAGCAATAATCTGCGTACTGATACCGTGATATTTTCTTTGCGGAGAAATTTCCTCAAAGCCTTTTGCTCGCATTTCTATATAATCGTTACCTGTCGGTGTGTCGATGATTTTACAAATCAACTCTTTTACATCATCTATTGAATTAGAGTATCCACGGAGCAGGAAATCGACATCGATTGTTGCTCTACTTTCAAAATTAGTTAAAGTATAAATGAACAATCCACCTTTGAGTATTAGCGTATCCTCACACCCGGATTTTGATAGTTTTCTCAAAAATTCTTCCTGCACAAAAAGCTGCAAGCATTGCTGGTAGCTGATACCAGAAGCTTTTGCTTTATTTCTCAGCTTTGCCAGAACGGAAGCTGCAACATCTGCCATTACAACCACACTCCAATCAATTCTTTTACACGCGTTTGAACACGCAAAACTTTTGCATATTCTATAAGATTCGGTATATTCTTTTTCGGGTCTTTAACATAGCCCTGTACTGCTTTATTAAAAACCTCCTTATCCATCTTGTTCATATTTCGCAGCACATCGCAAATAGTACGGTCACGGTCATAAATGCGGACTTTGTGGAAATCAATTTCACCTTCGGTTTCGCCTAGCGTAACCAACTCTGACTCTACACGATATGCCTTTATAAACGGATAATCGATTTTTGTACGCCGCTTAGAGACATTTTTATCTATTGCAAAGTTCCATTCAGCAGGATTTCTGTCACTGTATCTATAATAGAATAGAGCAGTCTCCATACAAAGCACTGCATCGGGAAACAATCGATTGATAATGACAACTTCGCTTTCTCCATAATCTTGAGTCCAGTGATAGTAACCTCGCCTGACTCTTTCAATCAATCCTTCGTCTAAAAGTTGTTTTATATCTGCATAGTATAACTTTGAAGCTGTAAGTTCAGCAGTAGTCATAACATAATTATGACTGCTAAACAACATTCTCAGTGTCTCAATATCTTTATTCTGAAGCATATCTTCACCTCTATTTAATCGCCCTTAATCAGACCAACGATTGGGCACTTTACTATATTATATTTGATTTTTCTCTTTCAGTCAACAATAGCAAAGTGAACGCTTTTAATTATATCAATCAGGCAATTTAGTATAAAATCTGCCCTCCGCTTTTTTAACCAGATAAAATATTGGTCAGCGAAAAGACAAATAGGTAAAAAAATAAGCGTACCACTGTTTTTATGATACGCTCATCATTATTAAATTACCTCAAAATGCTTCAATGCATCCTTTATCGCTTCCACTTTCTCCGCTGTCGGATGCTTCCTCGGCTGTTTCAATTCTTCTACCGCATTAGGAGCATCATACATTGGCAAGCCTAAATCTCTCTTTACCTCTGCGATATATGCGGTATGTACCTTGAAGCCGTATTTTGCTTCTATGTACTCCTTTATCATTTTGTAGGTCACTCGTTCCTTGGGCTTGTATTCTTCGGCTCTTTTAGCGATATTATCAAGCGGAACTTTTCCCTCACCCTCACCAAACTCAACTTTTACGTTGATATGTCCGTCTGGCTTTTTGTGGGAAAGCAGTACTACCGTCTCAACGTGAACAGTCTGACAAAATTGATCAACGCAGCAGGCTTTTTCCAGCTTATATCCTGCCGCCAGAAATGCCGGAAGATCTCTTGCCAGGCTGGTCGCTTTGCAGGAAATATATACAATATGGTCTACCCCATAAGAAAGAATCTTCGGCAATGCTTTGGGATGGATTCCATCCCTTGGCGGATCCAGAATGATCACATCCGGTTTCTCCGTCAGATCATCCAGGACTTTAAGGACATCCCCTGCAATAAATTTACAATTACTCAGGTTATTCAGTGCTGCATTCTGCTTTGCAGCTTCTACTGCCTCTTCCACAATTTCCACACCTATCACTTCGTCCGCTACGGAGGCTGCAAGCTGGGCGATCGTTCCGGTTCCGCTGTAAAGGTCGAACACTACTTTATCCTTCGTATCTCCGATATACTCACGTACGATAGAATAAAGCACTTCCGCAGCCAGGGAATTAGGCTGGAAAAATGAAAATGTACTGATCTTAAATCGCAGTCCCAGAAGCGTTTCATAAAAGAAATCCTGACCGTAAAGGATACGTGTCTCATCACTCTGCACCACATCAGAAAGAGAATCATTGATAATATGCATGATTCCCACAATTTTACCCTCCAGCGGAAGTGCAAGAAGTTCTTCTTTCAGAGATTCCAGATCATGTTCTTCCTGACTGGTAGTAATCACATGGACCAGAATCTCTCCTGTAGTCACACCGCGGCGGAGAAGCAGATGGCGCAGATATCCTGTATGCTGCATCTTTTTATAATAGGAAACGTTTCGTTTCAGGAAGTATTCATGCACACAAGTCAGGATTTTCGTCATATCTTCATGAACCAGTTGACAGTCATCTGCTGTAAGAACATCATAGGTACTGCCTTTTTTGTGCAGACCCAGCGTCAACGGACCATCCTTATATGCATCACCAAAGGAGAATTCCATTTTATTTCGATATCTGAATTCAATGGGACTTCCATGAATTCCCTCCCACTGGTAATCAGTGCCGTTCAATGCACCATCCAACAGTTCACGAACCTGACATTCTTTCATTTTGAGCTGGTTTTCATAGGACATGGTCTGATACATACATCCTCCACATTCCGGAAAAATACTACAGACTGGTTCTCTTGTTTCAAGCGGAGACTTCTCCAACACTTCCAGAAGTCTTCCCTCTGCACGTCCGGAACGCTTCTTATTGATCATAAAACGAACTTTCTGTCCGGGCATTCCGTTCTTTACGGTAACTTTTTGTCCGTCTGTTATCACAATTCCCTTATTGGGAAAATCTACTTTCTCAATCACGCCTTCATAAATTTCGCCTTTTTTCATATAACCTCCATAAAAATAGCCCCGGTATAAGCCGGAGCTATTCTTTCATTTTCATATTACAGGTAATTATTCTTCTTCATCTTCGAAATAATCGTCGAAGTCATCGTCAAAATCCTCTTCAAAATCTTCCAGATAATCCGGAGCAAAGAAATGATATACAGCAAATGCGATACCTGCTACTGCTGCAACTGCGCCAATGATTGCCAGTACCCAGAGGACTGTATTTTTTTCTTTCTCTTCTTCTTTTCTGTTTAATGCTGATAATAATTCTTCAATTTTGATATTCATAATCGCACCATCCTCTCAATAATTCATCAGCTGACACTTAACACTTCTGCCGTCTGCTGTTTAAATGAAATTATTATAACTACTTTTTCTGTTAATTTTACCATAAGATATCTGCATTTATTCTTATACTTTTGTTAGTTTCTTTATTATAATGATATCAGGGGGTTACTGTTCACACAATCCCGAGACATACAAGCCAAAATTCCATTGCCGCAGGCAATCTGGAATGAATTTTGCCCCTGACTTAAAAATATGCCGACAGCAACGATCTGATAAGAGAGGATAAATACTTATGGTAGAAACACTTTTTTTTGATCTTGATAATACATTACTTGATTTTAACCGGGCAGAAAGAGCAGCTATCGCAAAAACTCTGAAAAGTTTTCACATTGCTCCCGAGCCTTCAGTTCTGAAGCGTTACAGTGAGCTCAACCTCGCCCAGTGGAAGCTTCTTGAACAGGGCAAGATCACCAGAGACCAGGTAAAGCTTCGGAGATTCCGGCTTCTTTTTGCAGAGCTGAATGTGGATATACCTGCAAAAGAAGCTGCACATACCTATGAAACTCTTCTGGCCCAGGGACACTATTTCATAGATGGTGCAGAAGAATTGCTCGAAACTCTTTACGGTCAATACCGGATGTATCTGGTTACAAACGGTACCTTAAGTGTCCAGAAGGGACGGCTTAAAAGTTCCGGAATTTCCCGTTACTTTGAGGATATTTTTATCTCCGAAGAACTGGGATACAATAAACCGGGCAGGGAATACTTTAACTGCTGCTTCTCCAGAATCCCTAATTTCCATAAGGAAACAGCAGTAATCATCGGGGACAGCCTGACCTCTGATATCCAGGGCGGCATCAATGCCGGAATCCGCACGATCTGGTTTAATCCCAGCCATGAGAAGACTTCAGAAATCATCCCTGATCATGAATTTGACAGTCTTATGAAACTTCCTGAACTCCTGTCTCATATATAAAGCGGATAAAATCGTTCGCCTTACTGCTTATTGCTTTTCGCAGCCTCCGCAGGTGACTTAAGTCACCTGCCCCATTACTATATTTTTTTCAGCTTTGCAAATCCTGCGAACATTTTCTTTATTCCCACTTTGTCAAAATCAACAGTGACTTCATAATCTCTTCCGCCGTCTACAATATCTTTGACAATTCCTACACCAAATTTAATGTGTCGGACAGTGTCTCCCACTTCGTAATCCAGTGTAGCAGCCTTCGTCACTTTAAATTCTCTGGGCTTGAATGTTTTCGTCTCAAAAGCCATTTTCATTTTTGCAAGGTTTCTGTCTGCCTGAATCATCTCTTCAATCTTTTTCTTCTTTTCCTGAGCTTCCTGTCCCAGATCCACAAGCTCCCGCGGAATTTCACGTACAAATCTGGATACTTTATTATACTGTACTTCTCCCCGGAGCATCCGCTGTCTGGCACTTGTCAGCGTCAGATTCTCCATAGCTCTTGTGATACCCACATAACAGAGCCTTCTCTCTTCTTCCAGATCAGATCTGTCATCTGATATAATGGACATATAAGACGGAAACATCCCATCTTCCATTCCTGCGAGAAATACTCTCGGAAACTCCAGACCTTTGGCACTATGTAGTGTCATAAGAAGCACATAATCCTGATCCGGATCCACGCTGTCAATGTCTGCGATCAGTGCAATCTCCTCGAGAAAACCTGAAAGTGTGGCAGTCTGTCCCTGTTCTTCCATTGCTTCCTGATAGGATTCTGTCTTGGAAATAAGTTCATCAATATTCTCGATTCTTGCCTTCGATTCATCTGTGTCTTCAGCCTGCAGCTCTGCCACATATCCGGTAAGTTCAATCACTTCTTCCAGAAGTTCACGTACTGTATAAGACTCTGCCTTACTCTTTAAACTCTGAATAAAGGTTACAAATCCATCAATCTTTGAAAGGCTTCTTCCAATAGACGGGACCTCCTCTGCCACACGCAAGGCATCATAGAAACTCACACTCATTTTATCCGCATAATCCTGTATTCTGCCAAGAGTTGTAGCTCCGATTCCACGCTTCGGTACATTGATGATACGGCGGACTGCCAGATCATCTCTGGAATTGTCAATTGTCTTCAGATAACATAACAGGTCTTTGATTTCTTTACGCGCATAGAAATTCACACCGCCTACAATCTTGTAAGGGATATTTGCAAGAAGACACTTCTCTTCAAAGAGTCGTGACTGTGCATTGGTCCTGTACAGAACTGCACAGTCTTTATACTTCGCACCATTCTCTCTGTGAGCTCTGGAAATCTCGCCTACCACATACTCTGCTTCCTCATATCCGTTCATGAACTGGCGGAAATGGATTCGTTCCCCCTCCGAATTCTCAGTCCAGAGTGTTTTTGATTTACGTGAGGTATTATTTGCAATCACCGCATTGGCTGCATTCAGAATATTCTTTGTGGAACGGTAATTCTGTTCCAGACGGATAACTTTTGCATCTGGAAAAACATGCTCAAATCCAAGAATATTTCCAATATTTGCACCACGGAATTTATAGATAGACTGGTCATCATCACCGACTACACAGAGGTTTTCATATTTAGAGGCCAACAGGCTTATAAATTTAAACTGTGCAGTATTGGTATCCTGATACTCATCCACCATGATATATCTGAAACGTTCTTGATAGTTTTCCAGAACATCTCCGCAGTTCTGAAAAAGCTCTACAGTCTTTACGATCAGATCATCAAAATCCAGCGCATTATTTCTGCGCAAAGCAGCCTGATATTCCCGATATACCTCAGCAACCTTCTTTTTAACAAAGTCCCCACCTGCATTCAGTTCCATCTCATCCGGTGTGATCAGTTCATCTTTTGCATGGGAAATCTGTGCCAGAAGAGAACGTTCCTTTGTTTTCTTGGTGTCAATATTCAGTTTTCTGCACACTTCTTTCATCAGAGTTTTCTGATCTTCTGTGTCATAAATAGCAAATCTGGTATCATATCCAAGACGGTCAATATAACGACGCAGAATACGCACACAGGTAGAATGGAATGTGGAAACCCATACGCTCTCGGAACCAAATCCCACTATTTTATCTACACGTTCTCTCATCTCACTGGCTGCTTTATTTGTAAATGTGATAGCCAGAATGTTCCAGGGATTGATCCCTTTTTATCTATCAGGTAAGCAATGCGGTGGGTAAGTACTCTTGTCTTTCCCGAACCCGCTCCCGCAAGGATTAGCAGTGGACCTTCTGTATGGTAAACCGCTTCCTGCTGCTGAGGATTTAATGTACTATAAATATCGCTCATATTTTCTCCTGTCTTCTTCCTGTACGGTACATTATTTTACAAACAACCATGCTGATCAACAAGTTGATTCCTGCAACAATCTTTCAGATTCAAAATATGTACCGGTTACCGTTTACATCTCTCGAAATATTTTTGTGCCTGAACAGGCATATATCTTTATGATTATACACAAAAATCTGTTCGCCTACAACTGATTCCTGTAAATTCAAGCGGATATAAATTTTGTAATTAGTGAAAAAAACATTTACAAGTAGTATTTAAAACTATATAATAAGGAACAGAGGTGATGAAAGATGACAATCGATGATAAAGATATGATAAACAGCATTCTGGAAAGTGTATCCAGGATTGACTATATTAAACCGGAAGACATCCCAAATATTGATTTATATATGGACCAGGTGACAACCTTTATGGAAGAGCAGCTCGTTTCTTCCAAACGTTACGCAGATGATAAGATTCTCACCAAGACTATGATCAACAATTATGCAAAGAATAAACTTCTTCCCCCGCCTGAGAAGAAACGTTATTCCAAAGAACATGTACTGATGCTGATTTTTATTTACTATTTCAAGAATATTCTTTCCATCAATGATATCCAGACTCTGCTCACACCGATTGCGCAGAAATATTTTAAATCCATGACTGAGAAAGATATGACTTATATTTATAATGAAGTTTTCAGCATGGAAAAGGAACAGATTGAATCCCTGAAAAAAGACCTTCTGCGCAAATACAAAACAGCACAGGATACTTTCGGGGACGCAGATAAAGAAGATCAGGCGAATCTGAAAAGATTTTCCTTTATCTGTCTGTTAAGCTTTGATGTTTATGTAAAAAAGATGATGATCGAGCATATAATCGACGGGATGAATCCGGAATCGGAGCATAATTCCAAAAAGAAAAAATAATATTTCAAAAAGCAGCAGATTTTTCCTGATTTTGGAAATCTGCTGCTTTTATATGTCATAGAAATAATGATTATGCTATTTTTCCCTCTGCCGTCAGAGCCGCTTCCTTATCGACTGTGTTGATACCGATAATAACTGTATTATTTTTCCACTGCCTTAAATGTAAATCTGATTGGCTGGTAGTCACCTGTTGTCAGTGGCAGAGGCAGACCTGCTTTCATAAGTGCTGCACCTGTATATACTTTTCCTGTTGCTGTGTCTTCGTATTTCATATCAGCATCCAATCCCTGTGGGTAGAAAAGATAAATATAAGGATTTGCTTCACTGTGGAGTCTTACTCCGCATACAACCGTTTCTTTCTTATCTTTTGATACGAACTGCCAGAGTACATGGTTGTTGTTTTCGAATGGATTTACCAGACGATAGTAATCTCCTGACTGTACCAGATGTTCCATTTCTTTATACTTCAGAATCTGTTCTCTGGCTGTCTTTTTCTCTTCTTCGGACATCTTCATCAGATCCAGCTCATAGCCAAAGGTACCTGCGGATGCAACAATTCCTCTTGTCTCAAAAGGAGTCGTTCTTCCGGACTGATGGTTCGGGCATACGCTGACATGTGCGCCCATTGCACTTATGGGATATCCGAAGGATGTACCATACTGGATTTTCAGTCTGTCAATAGCATCTGTATTGTCACTGCACCAGATCTGCGGAGAATAGTAAAGCATTCCCGCCTCAAATCTTCCGCCTCCGCCTGAGCAGGACTCAAACAAAAGATCCGGATATCTCTGTACCAGGCTTTCCATCATTTCATAAACAGCCAGCACATATCTGTGGTAAACCTCTCCCTGACGTTCCTTTGGAAGAGCTGCTGAGAATACGTTATCTACGCTTCGGTTCATATCCCATTTCACATAATCAGCCTTGCATGCATCCAGAACCTTAAAGATCTGGTTCATAATATGTTCACGTACTTCTTTTCTGGTAATATCCAGATTTAACTGATGTCTGCTTCGGTTCATGGCACGTCCCGGGATCTTCAGTGCCCAGTCCGGATGCTCTCTGTAGAGATCACTGTCCTCAGAGATCATCTCCGGCTCTACCCACAGACCGAATTTCAGTCCAAGTCCATGAATCTTCTCTGCAAGTGCAGGAAGCCCGCCTTTAATCTTTTCTTCATTTACTTCCCAGTCACCAAGTGCACACCAATCATTGTCTCTCTTTCCAAACCATCCGTCATCCAGAACAAACATATCCAGTCCGATATTTTTTGCCTCTTCTGCAATGTGGTAAATCTTATCTGCATCAAAATCAAAATAAGTTGCTTCCCAGTTATTTACCAGGATTGGTCTTGGCTGCTCTGTATATTTGCTGCGGATCAGATTACTTCTGTATGCATCATGATAGATTCTGGAAAGTTTTCCGAAACCTTCTGCTGAGTATGCCATGATCACTTCCGGTGTCTCAAAGCTCTCTCCCTGTTCCAGTGTCCAGGAGAAATGATAGGGATGGATTCCCATTGCTACACGGGTATGTCCTACCTGGTCCACCTCTATTTCAAATAAGAAGTTTCCACTGTATGCAAGTGCATATCCATAGCAGTTTCCATAAGTTTCCTCTGTATTTCTGTCACAGAGGATCACAAATGGATTGTGATGGTGGCTGGAGGTTCCGCGGATACTTCCCACAGACCAGTTGCCATGACCAAGGTGAGTTCTCTCCATCTGGCGTTCCATATTGTGTCTGCCATAGAAATGGACTGCATCCAGTTCTCTGTATTCATAATCCATTTCCATAGACATTGCTTTTTTTACTGTAACCGGTGCTGTACCTGTATTTTCCAGGCGTACCGCTCTGGTGATCACATCAAGATGAGGAAATACACCATAGAGAAGATGTGCTTTCAGTCCGCTGACACGGTCTGTCAAAACAATTTCCAGTGTCTGTGCCTCATCTTCCTTTGCAAACATTGCAGGAAGTCCCTTCAGGCTGTACTTTCCTTTTTTGATCTCATAGGACTCAAATTTCAGATTTGCAGTATCACTGCCGTCTGCCTGCTCTGTCTCCAGGCCATTGATACGATAATCACCATTTCCATATGCAGTATATTCCTGTGGCAGGGTATCTAATGAAAATGTTTTGTCCTTTTCTGCCTCATAAGGATTTCCTGAAAATCCTCTGTCCACACATACGATCCTGTCTGTGATCAGTGCATCGCCTACCGGACTTCCATAATACAGATGAACCAGAGTATCATACTCTCTTACCTGCATCTGATAAGTGCTGTGCTCTGTTCTCAGGTCGAATACTTTCTCTGCCTCGTGATATTTGATCCATTCCATACTCTGTACCTCTCATTTCTTTGTTCTTTCTATTTTATAGATGTTCTATCTATTTTTTATGTAACCAGGTATCGCTGTTTGTTTCGGTTAAAACGCATACTGATCAGGTTCTGTGTCCACGTAGTGATGTTCCTCTTCCTCCTCTTTGAAATAGGGCTTGAACAGTTTCCACATAAACCAGGAATCTGCATAGGCAGTCAAAGAGAATCCAAACATCAGCCAGATCAGCAGATATACCGGGAAAAATTTTGCATCTACAAGTGTCATTGTCATTGGCAGGATTGTAATCACTGCCACAGCTAATGCATAGCCTATATGTTTAACCGCAAAATAAAATGCGTTTGTGATCAAAGTCATTGTTTTATTTTCAAATGCTGCAACTGTTGGAAATACATACAATGCAACTGCCACCAGAGGAATATAGACCGCAAAGATTACATAATTAAAGATCTGTGACATGGATCCCGGCATTGTTGCCAGAGCTTCTTTTTCCATATAAATAAATATTCCTGCTGCAGCCATCAGAATCCAGATCAGTGTGGACTGCCTGAAATTCTGCTTAAAACTCTTAAAAAAATCATGAATTACTCTGATATCTCCATCTTTATGGAGCTTCAATGTACAGTAAAATAATGCAGTGGTGGATGCCCCTGCTGTGATAATCGGAAGAGAACACACGATCCACAGCAAATTTAATGCGATCAACTGACCTAAAAATCCAAATATTCTGTCAAAGAGACTTCCTGGTTTCATTTCTATCTACCTCTTCCTTTCATTTATCTTTTTTTATTTTATATTTCAGTTTTCTTTCTCTAGAGCATGTTTAAAAAACCATTCCCGCAAATTGTGACGCACATCTTGGGGAAAGCATTTTTCAAACACACTCTAAATATTATCAAATCCAGTTTCAGGCAAGCCCTGCTACAATCTCTGGTCCGATTTTATAACAAAGCCTGCCTGTGCTGCTCAGATCAAGAGAAAACTCTGTCTGAACACCTGAACTTTTACTTAATATTTATTGTTTATTTATATTACAGCTTACCGCCAGATGTTGCAATACCTTCAATGAACTGTTTCTGGAAGATCAGATACAGTACGATCATCGGGATACATGCAAGCAGAGATGCTGCCATCAGCTGCGGATAATTGTTGGTGTACTGTCCCTGCATTTTTGCAAGTGCTGCTGACAGAGGCATTACATCCTTGTTACAGATCAAAGGCCACATCAGGTCTTTGTATGCAAATACTGCTGTGAAGATTCCCAGTGCCACCATGGAAGAACGTGTCAGAGGAGCCATGATGAACAGGAAGGTCTGACCGATGTTACATCCATCAAGACGTGCAGCCTCTTCCAGATCTTTTGGAAGTCCCATATAAGCCTGTTTGAGGAGGAATGTACCAAATGCAGTAACAATACCGGGAAATACCAGGGCAAAAATGGTATTGAGCATTCCCATTTTACTTACCATTAAGTACTGTGGGATAATGAAGATCTGTCCAGGAACCATCATCTGGAAAAGAACCAGAGAGAACATCAGATTTTTCCCCCTGAAGTTCAGACGTCCAAATGCATAGCCTGCCAGTGTTGCTGTCAGAACTGCGCATACAACACGGCCCAGGATCAGAAGCAATGTATTGATATACAGATGTAAGAAATCCATATTTTCAATAACTTCTTTAAAGCTGTCCCATCTCCATGTAGACGGGAGGATTACGAACGGGTTGACAGAAGTTGCCTCTGTCATGGTTTTGAAAGCTGTCAGGATCATCCATAAGAAAGGAACCAGCATGGTAATAGATACCAGTATCAGGATAACATGGATCAGAACTCTGTTTGCTTTATCTCTTGCTGACATAATTATCCCTCCTTAATTATAGTGAACCCACTTCTTCTGCGCAATGTTCTGGAATACTGTCATGATCATAATCACAACCAGAAGAAGTACGACGATTGTTGAACCATAGCCTTTGTTATTCTGTACAAAGGAATTCTGGTAGAACAGATAAACAAGTGACTGTGTTTCGTAAAGTGCAGGATTGTTTCTGTCCATAACCATAAAGATCAGATCGAATACCTGCATGGCGCCGATGACACGGGTAACCATTACAAAGAAGATGGTCGGCGAAAGCAGCGGGATTGTAATATGGAAGAACTGTTTCACACCAGTTGCTCCGTCAATGCTTGCTGCTTCATAATAATCTCTTGGGATTTCCTGCAGACCGGACAGGAAAAGAACCATATTGTAGCCGATGATAGACCATACACCGATCACTGCGATCGCATAGACTGCGATCTTCGGATCAGAGATCCAGTTGATCTTTGTGTGAAAAATGTGATTGAGAAGACCGAATTCTGAGTTAAACAGCCATCTCCATACCATGGCGATTGCAGCCGGAGCAGCAACCATAGGCAGGAAGAAAATAGTTCTGTAAACAGCACGGCCTTTCATTTTTACGGTTTAATAAAACTGCCAGTACAAGTGCGATAGCAATGGAAAACGGAACTTCCACAATGGCATATTTAAATGTATTTAATAATGCCTGCCAGACTTCCGCATCGTGGAACAGCTTTACATAGTTGTCAAAACCAATGAAGATATTTCCCTTACCGAAATCTCCGGTCTTGAAAAAGCTCTCATAAATGGTCTTAAAAATCGGATAGATATTTAAGATGATCAGGCCAAGCATTGTAGGAAGAATGAACGCCCATCCCCAGATGAATTCATTCCGCGCCTGACTGGTACCTTTTTTTGGATTTGCCACGGCTCTCACTCCTTCTTATCATAAAATTTTGTTGCTGATTTGAATGGAAAACTGCCGCATATCTGCATACCTGTTGTGACTTCTGCGATTATCACATGATCGGAATCTTTTCTGCGGCAGCTTTTCCGTTTCTTATTTTTTATGAATGGTTTTGTTAAACATTAATTAATAGGACTCTTCTGCAATGGCATCATTCATAATAGTAACGATATTCTTGCATGCATCATCCATGCTTTCTTCATCATTCCATGGTTTCTTCAGTTCTTCGCACATTGGGTTCCACCATGCAAGTGTTGCATTTGTGTGTGGTCTGAATACGATATTGTCCATTGCATCCATGTATGGCTGTAAGTTGAAGCAGTCAACACTGTTAACCCATCCATCGGACATTCCTTCGTAAGCTGCCATTGTTACACCAAGGTCAGCCTGTTTCTTCTGCATATCTTTGGAACCGAACCACTCAATAAGCTGGAAAGCTTCGTCTGGCATATCTGTGTTTGCAGATGCTGCCCATCCAAGACCATTGTAAAGAGATACGCTTTCTCCTGTTTCAGCATCTTTCGGAAGTCTTGCCACATCACAGTGCTCTTTGATATAATCGTTGTCTTTGAAAGCAGATACCATCCAGGATCCCTGAGAGATCATAGCTACTTTGCCGGATCCGAAGAGTACGTCTGTACCTGTTTCGGACATTGTAGATGCAGGAGGCATTACATTTTTAACGCATTTGTCAACGAATTCCATTGCCTTGATAGTATTAGGATCATCAAAACCGGATTTGTTATCATCTGTCAGTACACATCCGCCCATGGAGTAGATAATATTCATCCATGTATCCTGCTCGTTAGACGGGTTTGCTGCGAAACCATACTGGCTTCCGTCTTCTTTTGTAAGTTTCTCTGCGATATCATAGAATTCATCCCATGTCCAGCTTCCGTCCGGATAGTCGATTCCTGCTTCATCAAACATATCTTTGTTATACCACATAGCGATTGTGTCGATATCCTTCGGTACTGCGTATGTTTTTCCGTCCCACTGATACATTTCTTTGATATCTTCCGGGAATTTGTCCATTTCCAGTTTGTCGCTGTCTGCAACCTTGTCTGTCAGATCAAGTAAGATATCATTGGACATATATCTTACTGCTTCGTTGGAATGCATCCAGAATACGTCCGGCATATCTCCGCCTGATGCACCTGCTTCAAGAAGTGTCCAGTAGCTGCTCCACTCTACTACCTGAAGTTCAGTTTTAATTCCTGTCTCTTTTGTAAACTCATCCATGATCTCCTGAAGTCCGGCTTTCTGTCCGTTATCCCAGATTGCAACTGTCAGAGTTTTGTCTTTCGCCTGTGCACTTACCGGTGCAAGTGCTGTAACTGTCATAGCACCGATCACTGTTGCGACTGTGAGTTTTTTCATGTTTTTTCTCATATACATCCTCCTTTATTCGTCGTTTCGACGTGTTCCTTGTGATTCTTATTATACGTTTTTGTCTATTTTTTTAAATGGACTAATGAAATGAATTTATGTCATAATCGTTATGGAAAAAACGCTGAATATATGGTAAAATGTCAACAACGACTTGAATTTGTGCGTATTTACAGGATATGAATCCATATGTCTTTATATCAATAATATCCCCAGTCAAAGAAAATAAAAAAGGAATGGTGCAAATGCCAAATGTAAAATATACGGACAGCGCTACTTTCCGCTGTCTTGAAAATCTGAAAGAGGGTTCCCTTGATATCAGTCTGATCCATACGGGCAAAGAACACTGCCCGCCCGGACATATCTGTTCCATGCCGAGAGATGAATTTATCATTCATTTTGTACTGGACGGTACCGGATTCTATTCTGCCGGAGGTCAGACCTGGAGCCTTACTCCCGGGCAGATGTTTGTAATTTATCCAAATGAACCTATCACATATGGTTCAGACGAAACCAATCCTTGGACTTATGCCTGGATCGGTTTTCGCGGAATCCGAGCTCATTCGATGGTAAGAGAATGTGGATTTTCCAAAAATCAATTAGTGCTTCCTGCACCGGATCAGAAAATAATCCTGAAACACATTGATTATATGCTGAATCATAAGCAGCTTTCCAGAGCCAATGATCTGAAGCGTCAGGCTTATCTGATCCTGCTGTTAGCCGAGCTTGCCGACTTTCATGAAAAGCAATCTGCACAGAACAAAAAAAGTGCTAAATATGCTTACAGCACCAGTGTTTACGTAGAGCTTGCCATTGAATATATTAAAGACATGTATCAAAAAGGAATCGGAATTTCTGATATTGCAGATAATATCGGAATCAGCCGTGCCTATCTGAACAGTTCCTTTCAGAAAGAGCTTGGAATATCGGCACAGACCTTCCTGATTGATTATAAGATGCATAAAGCAGCCAGTCTTCTGGTCAGCACCAGTCTGTCTGTTAAAGAAATTGGTAATAATGTAGGATATGAAGACCAACTTGTTTTTTCCAAAGCTTTTAAGAAGAAGTTTGGAATGAGTCCGAAAAATTATAAGACTCATAAAGAAATGATGGATAAATTTGACGAAAAGCAGGTAGACGATCCCGTGTGATCGTTCTGCCTGCTTTTTGTTGATTTTTTATTTCTGTCTATTGCTTTTCGCAACCTCCATAAGGAGCTTACCTGATTCGGTTATTATTTTGCAGTTAGAACATAAATTCTGGACTCATAATCTGTGCATGGTTCGTCTTCACTTGTAGGTTCACCTGCTGTACAGTCTGTGGTAAGCATTCCCAGATTCATCAACTCATCCCCGTAGTTTTCTGTTCCATTATACTCATTTCTGTAGATAAAATCTGGATCCAGTCCCTGAAGCCGTACTCTGGTAAAATCTGCGTTTACTACATTTCTTTCCCTGTACCAGAACACCAGCGCTGTTTTTTTGTCCTCACTGACTGTCATCCATGCAGTTTCATTTCCCTCAAAAGGACTCTTCAGTCTGTAAAAAGTTCCAAACTGGATCAGTTCTCTGTATTCTTTCATAAAAGTAATCTGCTGTTTCACTTCACTGATTTCCTCATCAGACAGTTTATTCAGATCCAGTTCATATCCGAAAGTTCCGAAATAAGCTACATTTGCTCTCGTATGTAACGGAGTTTTGCGGTTTAACTGATGGTTTGGTACTACAGATACATGACTTCCCATGGAACTTACCGGATAACACATACTTGTGCCATACTGGATTTTCACACGCTCTGCCGCATCTGTATCATCGCTTGTCCATCCCTGTGGCGCATAATAAAGGATTCCCGGGTCAAAACGCCCGCCGCCGCTTGCGCAGGACTCAAAGAGGATCTGCGGAAATGCAGTATTTAACCGCTCATACAGATCATAAACTCCGAGAATATATCTGTGAAATACTTCTCCCTGACGGTCTGCAGGAAGTGCAGCCGAATAACATTCCGTGATACTTCTGTTCATATCCCATTTGATGTAGGAAACCTTCGCTTCTGAGAGAATTTTATACATCATCTCATAAATACAGTCCACTACTTCTTTTCTGGAAAAGTCCAACACATACTGGTTTCTGCCATGACAGGAATGCCTCTGCGGTGTCTGCAGAATCCAGTCCGGATGTACACGATAAAGATCTGAATCCTTGTTCACCATCTCCGGCTCAAACCACAGACCAAATTTCATACCCATCTCTTCAATCCTGTCTGCAATTCCCTTGATTCCCTGCGGAAGACGCTCTCTGTTTGCCACCCAGTCACCAAGTCCTGCATAATCGTTGCTTCGTGCACCGAACCATCCGTCATCCAGTACAAATAATTCAACGCCGCATTCCTTTGCCTTTGCTGCGATTTCCACCAGACGGTCCTCTGTAAAATCAAAATAAGTAGCTTCCCAGTTATTGTTAAGGATTGGTCTTGGACGGTCTCTCCAGTAACCTCTTGCCAGTCTCTTCTGATATAATTTATGGAAGGTCTGGCTCATTCCATTCAGACCCTTATCAGAAAATACTATTACTGCTTCCGGAGTCTGAAAGTTCTCACCACAGTCCAGCTTCCAGTCAAAGTTCTGCGGATTGATCCCCACAGTGATGCGGGTTGTATCATGCGTATCCACCTCTGCCTGCATTCTGTGATTTCCACTGTAAATCAGACTGAATCCCATCACTTCTCCTACGTTTTCTGTTGCTGACGGACGTCGGAGCACAATAAAGGGATTATGTTCATGGGAAGAATTTCCTCTGATGCTTCCTACAGACTGGATTCCCTGCTCTAATCTGCGCTCTTTCACATGACGTTCTCTGGACCATGCACCTGAAAACTGCATCCACACATAATCCTTGTCCGGCAGATCAAGGCTGAGGCTCATTGCATTTAACAGATGTACTGATGATGTACCCTCGTTTGTAAATCTGGCACTTCTGGTGATGATTCCCCTCTGTGTAAAAATAGTATAAAGCAATTCCAATACAATTCCTGTTACTTCATCTTTCAATTTTACACATAAGGTCTGGGCTTCTTCGTCTTTCTCAGTATATGTAGCCGGAAGCCCCTGAAGTTTTGGTTTTCCATCTGCAATTGTATAACTTACATAAGTAAAATCAGAAATCCTGCTGCCGTTTTCCTGAAGGATCTCCATTGCCGGATAACGGTAATCAGAACTACCATACACCGGATATTCCAGTTTCAGATGCTCCAGAGAAAATTTGCGGTTTCCCTCATAAACACAGGCTGTCATTGGTCGCTGCTTCATCTCAAGAAGATATGAAAAATCTTCTCTGTCATGGATTCTTTTCCCAAAATAGAGATTTCCAAGATGTCCATTTGGAAGCACACACATAATATAACTGATTTCATTGTTGTATAAATGAAATGTCTTTGAACTTTCATGAAAAATAATACTCATAACTATCCCCTTTCTATAATAAATTCAAATATTCGGAATCCGCTGATTTACTGCGTAAATCGCTACTTCCTCATATTTGGCGGGTCCCAAGTTCAAAAGCTTTATCGTGCAAGCACGAACAGCTTTTTGACCTTTTGACCCTGGTATCATATACATTATTATAGAGAAAGTTATCCCGAGGCGTTATGGCATTATGTTTGTCTGAACCTTCAAAATGTTAACTGTTGATCAGCTGTTCCAGCCCATCCTCTGACACTTCCAGGTTTCTTCGGTTTTTACTTCTGTCCTGCCTGCGAAACTGAGTTGGTGTCAGTCCTGCTTCATGTTTGAATGCCCTGGCAAATCGTTCTGCATTTCCATAGCCACAGGATTTTCCAATTGATTCTACAGACAGTTCCGTAAGAACCAGCAATTCTCTTGCCCTTGTAATACGGTATTTCTGCAGAAAGTCCTTTGGTGAAATATGAAGTTCATTCATGAAGATTGTGTACAGATAACTGCGGTTAACATTCAAATGCTCTGCCAGTTCCTGTACTCCGATTCCACAGGCATATTCATTTTTTATAAATGCCATTGGCCTCTTTGATATA
>ENA-OQIU01000075-OQIU01000075.1-human-gut-metagenome-genome-assembly--contig:-NODE-75-length-21324-cov-2.259140_pt1 | contig 21324 bp, 16 predicted proteins | sample MGYA00242590_ERZ504755 | MGnify/ENA primary metagenome ERZ504755 (study PRJEB26092, sample SAMD00036359) | human gut metagenome | host: Homo sapiens | study: EMG produced TPA metagenomics assembly of...
ATTTCTTTGTGCAAGTTGCTATCGCATTTTTATTTTGCAACAGCCCCTTATTTGCACTCTAAATCCTTAATATGGGAATTTAGAGAGATGAAATTTTCGCTATCAGCTTTCATTAGTTCTGAAGCATTATCCCAGAAAGCAAGAGTATAGCGTTTTCCCTCTTCAATAATAGCCTCAGCAACTGGGTAATGATCACTATCACCTACGACTAAAATAATTTCATCGTCTGGTTCGATTACTCCAGTGTACAAGTCTTTCAAAACTTCTTTATCGAATCCAGTATCAACACGTTTCTCTTTATTTTTAGCATTACGCGTTGGAGTGAAAACTTCAAATCCGGCCTTTTTGGCAGCATTCCATAAACTATCATTGTCAGTGGGACGGGAACCATATAATACAGCTCTTTTGATATCTGAAATATCCCCACAACACACTATATCAAGCAGTTTGCCGAAATCATAGGCCCACGGCATATCACAGATTTTATTGTCATGGGCTTCATAAACATCTGCAACCATCCCTTTAGCTACAGCCGAATGATATTTTCCCTCAATCCAAACATTAGAATTATCAACATAAACACATTTTCCCATAGATGGATACCTCCATTTGAATTTTTGACTAATTAATAATAACACCGAAAAGAAAATTTATCAAGATTGTTTTGATTTCCAAAATCCGCTAGATACAAAAACAGGGTGCGCCCCGAAGGGCGCACCCTGCAAAAAGCCACACACGATAAGTAAGACAGGGAGTTCCCCAACGGAAACTTCCTGTTTTTCGTTGTTTGCATGATGAGCCTGCTCTGCCTGCCATGCAGCAAACTCCCGTTGGCCTTCCTCGCTGTTCCAGCAGGCAAGGATGGCCGGGTAGAATGCCCGTGCCAGACGGTCGATGACTTCATCGGGATAAGGGGAAATGTTTGTGGACTTTTTCTTTTTGTTCAAACGCACGCTCCTTTGATCGTCCCACCGTGGCAAATTCGGGCGAGAAAAATCAAAGTTCCAATTTCTATCAGGCGCAAGGGCGCGGATGCTTTCCGCCCTGCACTTGCGGCTGGTGGCTCGTTGATGGCTTACAGGTGTCTGCTGTTATGCGGTCTTTTCTTCTTCAAGGGCTTCTGCAAGAGCCTTTTCCAGATAGGTTTCGATTTCAGTCAGGTAGTTAGCAGGCCTCTGCATTGCGAAGCGGAGAACCTTCTGCTTTTCCGGGTCAGTGAAATAGCTGGGATTGTTTTTGAGCGTTTTCTTCCATGAGTTTTTCATCATTTCGGTCGCACGGCTCAAAGATTTGTAAACCTTCATAAACTCGTCCGGTACATGATAGCACCGGAATTCTTCTGTTTGTGGTGTGGGCATGGGAACGGGTTCTGCTTTTTCAGGTTCAAATTCTGCGCTGGCAGATTCCAACACTTCCAATGCCTCTGGATGCAGGATTTGAGCAAGGACATCTGAACGATGCTCGGCACTTGCCTGCACGAGTTTGGACATTTCTTCGTTGGTAAACTTCACTTCGCCGGAAAAGACTTTCTGCTTGATGCCGGGAGAGAGGTTGTCTGCGATGTCGATGCCTCGTGTATAGTGGCTGGCACGGAGAACAGAGGCACGGCTGACACCGTTTTCTTCTGCGATTCGGTCGCAGGTTTTCTTCCCGGAGTGGTGGTTATCATCGTGAGTACCACCACTTTTCTTTGCTAAAGTGTACTGATTGCCCCGAAAGATTTTTGCAGCCTTCTTCTCGGCTTCGTACTGCTTCCCAAGCAGATAGCGTTTCTGTTCGGGACTCAGGTTTCGCCGTCCCAACTGATTCCGGCAAATCCACGCAATGGCTTCTTCGCGGTTCTCAAATCGGAGCGGCATGGTGGAAAAATAAATCTCAGGATGCTTCTGGAGAATGGCATAACGGTTGTGGCCATCAACAAGTGTATTATTCCACACGATCAAAGGAGAGAGCAGCTTGCCCTCTTTGAGGATATTTTCTTCAAGCTGCTTAAATTCATCATCGGTCAGAGGAGGAATCTGGGACTGGAACTCCGGGTCAATTTTCAGATTGATCATACGCACACTCCTTTATCTCTCCTGTTGCGTCGGTTCTTCCTCCCGGAAATAGGACGCAACATTCTGCTTTGCGGTTTTCAGTTTGAGCAGTTCTTCTTTGGCTTCCTTGTACTGCTCGTAGAACTTTGCCTTTTCGGATGCCAGTTGCTCATACTCGGCTTCCAGTTTTTTCGGGCTGGGCAGCTTGGTGAGGTTGTTTGCCTTGAAATAGGCTGCTGCCGCCCGGTACGCTGTCAGCTCTGCACGGTGCTGCTCCTCAAAGGCTGCGGGTCGTTTGGCAGTCTTTAACTGCTGTGCGACATTCTTGGTGCTGGTGTAGGCTGCGATGTGATAGCGCAGCTCTTTGTTGGTTTTCATGCGGCCTTCGAGGTCTTTCACCACCGCCAGCGAGTCGTGATACTTGGTTTCCAGTTCGGTGATGCGCTGGTTCAGAGCGTCCTTGTTGGTCAAGCCCTTTTCCTGCAGAAGCTTCACGGTCTGTGCCATAACTTTGAGATTGTGTTTCGTGAGCCAACGCTTATAGCCAATGCCCTTGCCCTCGGTCATCCTCGACTGGATGTCGATCAGTTTCCCGATAGTATCCTGCTTGGACTGTATCTTGGGTTTGCGTTCGGCGTTTGCCTGCAATGTGGCAAGCACTGCCGTCTTATCGAACTTGTCCCCGAGATGTTTCGCCCGGATAAACTTTGTTCTGCCAGAGGGCAGATAACTGAGCTGTCCACGGCTTTCCTTAACCGTGATGCCATACTGCTGCATGAGCCTATCGGAAAATTCTTCAAAACTCGTTGTGCGGTACAACACCGAAGAAATCTGTTTCCGCAAGATGTCCTTTACGGTTTCAAACTTCTTCTGCTTGGGCTGTTGTCCGGCTGCGGTAAGGGATGCGTTCTCACGGTCAAGTTTCAACTGGCCGCGCCTACGCGCCCAATACTCGGCTTCGCTCACACGCTCCTTCGAGCCGTTGAGCAGGTCGATCTGGTACAGTCCGGCACCCTCGCACAGTTCCATGACCTCGACACGCAAGTGCCGCATGGTCTGGGCTGTGCTGGAGTGCTTCATACCCTCGCGCCAGTCGCGGGGCTTCTGCATATAGGGCTTGCGTTCCACCTTGCGTGTTCGGATGCTGCCGATCACGATGTGGACGTGAATGTTTCCCGAATGGTTGTGCCCATCCGGGTGAGTGCAGACGATGGCGGGATGACCGGGAAAGTTTTCTTCGCAGAATTTCAGGCCAAGTGCCTGTGCCTTTTCCATGGTCAAGCCGTTGTCGGTTGCATCTCTGGGGTCAAAGCTGATGATATACTGGTGGCTTTTGATATCACCATGCTGGGTATTCTTACCATACTTTCGGTTTGCCAGCAGACAAGCTGTTGCAAACGAGAAATCGCCACACTCAAGGGTGTCGAGCAGGTACGAATCCCGCAGCTTCGGCTTGCCCTGTTCATCCAGAAGTTGCTTCCCGGTGAACGCATCGTGCTGGTAAATGAGATACGCTTCAATGGCAGAGTAGTCCGAGTTTTTAGAGGCGATATGCTTGAGCGTTGCCATACAGTTCACCCAGAACTTTCTCGGCGTTCAGCCGGAATGCAGTCAGGTCTGCAAGTTCGTCAAGAATTTTCGCCCGCAGTTGTTCGGTGTCTGCACCACTGGAGTTGAAGTGTCGTGCAAGTTGGTTCAAATTTCCGCCCACCCTGCTGCACTGGGCGAGCAAAGTGGAAACAGCGGTCAGGGTTTCTTCGCCGCCGCCTGCAACGATGACCGTTTTCTCGATCTTGACGTTGTGGATGGCGCGGCGGATGAAAGTGGAGAGGGAGAGATTCAGGAGTTTGCAAGTGAGTTCCAGTGACGCTTTTTCCTCCGCTGTCACACGGAACTTGATGACGTGCGTTTTGTTGTTCGGCGTGTCGTGGTGCTGGGGAATGCTAGGGGTCAATTGAACATTCGTTTTGGTCATTGTACCTCCTGTCTGTTCGATAACTCCTCGGTGAAGTTATGTAAGCACGACACGCCGTTCCATTCGTGCCGCAAGGCACGAATGATGAGCAGGGTTTGGGGCAGGCACGCCCCAACAAGATCACTTGGAAAACTCGCAAGAGTTTGAAAAGTGAAGTCCCGGATGGACAGGAAATTTTCAAGAATTGAAAATTTGTGGCCACGGGACGGTTCTTGCCCTCTACCGCTGCGCTCAAAACGCATTTTCAACAAATGTTTCCGAATTGTTAAGGCGCAAAAAATAAGTAAAAGGTCGCTGCTCATGTATGGGAGTCACCGTTTGCTCCGAACGAAGTTCCTGCCCCTGTTTGTGCAGCGGCGTTGACGAAAAGTCGGTATCACGTTCGGTCGGCTCATGCAATTTTCAAGGTTCGGGTATGAAGAATTGCAGGCCGGTCGCCCGGCTGCAAATTCTCTCGGGAAATAAAGAAAACCGCCCCGCAAAAGACCAAAGGATTTTGTCGGAGGAAAGCGGCGGCAAAATGGTTCGGTGCGGTTGCGGGGCGGCTGTTTAGCATACTAAAGTGGCCGGGATGGGTAAGAGAATACCATGAGAGGTGGTATTCTGTCAAGCAGGTAACTTGCAATTTAACAGAGACCACAAAGTGTAATCTTTTCTATTGTTAAAGATGCACGAAGATTTTCTGGACCTGTTACAAAAAGCAGCCACCTAGGCAACGCACAGCATTGCTCGCATGGCTGCGGAAACGGAGATTTTTACTTATTTTCCAGCTGATCCAGTCTTTTTGTAGAGGGCGATCATCTCCTCAACCATCGTCTTGGTCAGCTCGGCGCTCATTAGCTGATCCTCGGCATGTGCCAGTACCAAGCGGACGGTGGTCTCGACGCCCTGGCCCTCAGCCTCGATCATGGCTGCATGGGCGTGGTGTCCTTCTACAAAGTAGCCGTCGGCTTCTTTGAAGAGATTTTCGGCCTCATCGTATTTGCCCTCTTTGGCCTTATAAAGGGCCTCCATAAAGGTGCTCTTGGCGCTGCCAGCTGCGGTGATCAATTGAAAAACTTGCAGCTCTTCCTGTTCCGTCATTTCTGCCATAGTTATATCTCCTTTGTACCGTTTTTACGTATTGTTTATGCGAGGTCTTCGCCGTTGGAAGCGATGACCTTTTTATACCAATAGAAACTGTCCTTGCGGCTGCGGGCCAGGGTACCATGGCCCGCATCGTCCCGGTCTACATAGATGAAGCCGTAGCGCTTTTTCATCTCGCCGGTGCCGGCCGAGACCAAGTCGATGCAGCCCCAGGGGGTATAACCCATCAGAGGGATGCCGTCTTCCTCCACCGCGGCTTTGAAGGCCCGAATGTGCTCTCGCAGGTATTCGATGCGGTAACTGTCGTGGATGGAACCGTCCGGCTCGACGGTGTCCGCTGCACCCAGGCCATTCTCCACGATGAACAGCGGCTTCTGGTAGCGGTCGTAGAGCAGCCGCAGCGTCAGCCGCAGGCCCATCGGGTCCACCTGCCAGCCCCACTCGCTGGAGGGCAGGTAGGGGTTGACCACGCCGGCCACCACATTGCCTTTGGCTTGGCCTGCCTCGGTGGGACGGCCTGCCTGCACCATCGACATATAGTAGCTGAAGCCGATGTAATCCACCGTGCCGCGGCGCAGCAGGTCGAGGTCGCCCGGCTCCATCTGGATAGCTATGCCGTGGCGCTCCAGATTTTTTAGCAGGCGGGGCGGGTATTCGCCGCGGGACTGCACGTCGGCGAAGGCCAACATGGTGGACATCATGTCGTCGGCGGCCTTAGCATCCAGTGGGTGACAGGTTTCGGGGTAGACCACGCCGAACAGGGTCATGCAGCCGATTTTGTTTTCCGGATCGATCTGGTGGCCCAGCAGCACCGCTTTGGCGCTGGCTACAAACTGGTGGTGGGCTGCCTGGTAGATGACCTGCTCCCGGTTTTCGCCGGGAGCGATCAGTAGGCCGGCCGGGTTCCAGGGGCCGAACTCGATGGCGTTGATCTCGTTGAAGGTCATCCAGTATTTGACCTTGCCTTTGTACTCAGTAAAGATGACGCGGCAATACCGCTCGAAGAAATCCACCAGTTTGCGGCTGCGCCATGCGCCGTATTTCTGCACGAAGCCGAGGGGCATCTCGTAGTGGCTGATGGTCACCACCGGCTCAATGCCGTACTTATGACACTCGTCAAACAGGTTATGGTAGAATCGGATGCCGGCGGGGTTGGGAGAGGGTTCATCCCCCTGAGGAAAGATGCGGCTCCACGCAATAGAAGTACGGAAGCACTTGAATCCCATCTCGGCAAAGAGCTTGATATCCTCCTTGTAGCGGTGGTAGAAGTCGATCCCTTCGTGGTTAGGGTAGTAGAGGCCTTCCACCACGCCGTCGGTGATCTGGCGCTTTTTGTCCTTGCTGCCGGCGGTCATCACGTCGGCGACGCTTAGACCCTTGCCGTCCTCGCAGTAAGCACCCTCGCACTGGTTGGCGGCCACCGCGCCACCCCACAAAAAGTCTTTGGGCAGGCTCATGGATTTTGCTCTCCTTTCGTTTTCGGCTTATTCTTGGAACAGTTTCATAAAATGGAGATACTGCCGCCGACTGATGATCCGCTTGACCCGCACTTCGTCGGTGATCAGGGCGGTGGTCAGCTGGTAAAACTTCTGGGTTTGGGCCGAGGCGGAGTCATAGATAGCCACTAGGATCACAAGCTGGACCTTGTTGACCGACCAGAGGACGGGCTTGTCCAGAATGCCGACGCAGACCACGTTCTCATTGACTAGGTTGTCAGCCGGGTGTGGGATGGCCACCAGGTGGCCGAAGTCGGTGCCGCCCATCGCCTCCCGCTCCAGCACCGAGTCACAGAAGCCCTCAGGCAGGGGGTAAACTTTGCCCATCAGCTGACACATCTGCCGGATGACTTCCTCCCGTGTGTTTCCCTGCACATGCGGGAAGAACAGATCGGGCCGATAGTAGTCTTTCAGGAAGTTGACGCTGCCCAGTTCCAGCTGCCTGCGGACCTGCGGCACATCGCTGGCGTCGAGGAAGTTGCCGATCTGGTAGATAGGGACGGCGGTCGCGGTCTGCAGCGGCACGGTAGTAAAGACGTAGTCCACCCGGCTCAAGTCATATCGCTCGAATTCGTACATGCTACACACATCCAGTCGGTCGATGTAGACTCCGAACTCGTTGCGGAAACGGAAGGCCAGCAGTCGGCTGCTAGCCTTGCCCGTCATACAGACCAGAAGGATGTTCTTTTTCTCAATCTGCGCTTTAAGAGATTCCAGTGCCATTTCCAGAATAATGGCAAAGTATCCCGTCTCGGATTCGGGCACTGGCCTGCTATAGAATTTTTCGTACTCAGCCATAGCACGCTGGGCCATCGCAAAGGCGAAGGGGTAGTTCTGCTTGATCTCTTCCAGGATGGGGTTCTCCATCTGGATGCCGTACTTCATCCGTATGTTGAAGGTGACGATGTGGTTGTACAGCGAGATGCGGACGTTGAGATTATCGCGAAAATTAAGGTTGTAGACCCGCTGCACGCAATCCAGCAAGATGGTGGTCAGCCGGTTGACGTTTTCCTGGACCACTGGACTGGACTGGGGATGGTAGCCCTCGCCCAAGCTGCGCCGTCCTGCGATGTAAATGGCAATGTACATCGTCTCGGCCGGTTCCGGCGCAATTTCGATGCCCGCCTGACACAGCCTGTCGGCCAGCATCAGAGCGGCCTGGTATTCAGGCATGGCCTGCACCTGGGCCAGCTCGCCGGGCTTGGCGGCAGCTAGGTGGCCCGCGCCGCTGCGCAGGAAGGCTACATACAGATAGATGACGATGTTCTGAAAAGCTGCCTCCGTAAATTTGATCCGCTGGCGTATCATCATGTCCAGCAGAACCTCGCCGATCCTGGGCAGCATCTCGGCCTGGTCACGCTGGTCAGCAAAGAGGGAGTTTTGAGACTGGACCAGGTAGTCCATATAACAGCGGCGGCGGTCAAATTCACTGCCATGCGCACGCACACCGTGGTGAGGTTTACGCTTCAAGGTAATGTTATACTGCCCCAGAACGAACTCCACCTGCCTCAGCTCGGCCGACAGGGTCTTGCTGGATACATACAACTCCTCGCTGAGGTCATCGAGCTTGAAGTATTCCTCGCCGTCCAAAAAGCAGGCCAGCAGGAAGCGGAAGCGATCCTCTACTGTATTGGGGACGGCGGAGGCCAAAGAGTGCCGGTTTTCGTTGTACCATGTCTCGTAGGCGTTGCGGTCCTCCACTCGGAGGCGGTAGCCGTGGCGTTGGCGCGACTCAACAGTTGCACCGTGACCTTCCAGTTCCGCGCGCAGTTGCCCGATGCGGGTCTGCACAGTACGGCTGCTGGCGCCACTTTTGACAGCCAATGTTTGGGCTGTGAGATAGTCGTTCTCCGACAAAAGAGTGAGCAGGCTCATGAGGTTGCTGTCAAGCATGGCGTTCTTCCTGTTCTTTTTTCACTTCGGCAGCCCGGCGGGCGAAAGTGGTCCGTTCCACGTAGTTGGCAGCCAGCCAATCTTTCAGTTCCTGGCTGCACAGAAAATCGGTCTCCATCGGGCGGATGAAGGTATAGGAAGAATGTTCCAGCAGATACTGGTCCAGCCACCCTGGATGAAAAACCAGCACCGAACACTCTTTGCCGCGCAGCCCGGCCTCGTCCTCAAAAACAAACTTGCGCACATCGTAGAGGCCGCGCTCGTCGAGTCGATAGAAAGCAGAGCACTGGATGCCGTGTTCGACCGACCACTGCGGATCCACCGGGTCGCAGTAGAGCAGGCCATTACGGGCAGCCACATTCTTCAACCCCTGGAAAAAGTTGGGCGACATAACCGCGTGTCCTTCGAAGTAAGCGGGATCCCGCCCGGTGATGGCGCGGAAGCGGTCGAGCTGCGCCTGAATCTCCAGTTCCACTTCTTCCAGGACGATGGTATCCTGTTTTCGGGCGCGTATTTCGCGGCTGGTACAGAATTCGCCGCTGGGCTGTACCAGGGAAGGAATACGGGCCGAATCGGTCAGTGGTCGGCCTACGCAGATATTGGTGTGTTGGCCCACCTCGACGCCGGTGTCCTTTACTAGCGCATAACCAGCGGCTGCATACGGCATATTGGGCATCAGACCGGTACAGGTGATGACCCCGTCTACGATGGCCTTGCGGATGCCATAATTGACCGCCTCACTGAAACCCAGGTCGTCGGCCCGGAAAATGATCTTCATTTTTCCCTACTCCTTTCGATCACGCACACTCTTTTCTGACACTACCAGTGTACCAGTTCCGCGCCGGTTTTTCCACGAAGTTTTTTGCCGCCGTCAAAGACGATAGCCGGCCCTGCACGTCCTTGGCTTCGTCATTTTTGACAGGAAACAGGAACAGGATTCGTCAGTTTGCACCCAAGCGGCGCGGCTTCACGCTTTGTTTGTCCTCGGCCCATAGCAGAGAGCGAGCTTTGCAAAAAAGTCCTCCAGCAAAAAGCGCACGTCCACTGAATCGTAGACCCGGATAGCCCGCCCACTCCCAGGCAGATAGCGCCCACCGTCCGCGAGGACGGGGGCGGGTTCCATGTGGAAATTCTGCCGCCAGTCGCAGCCCAGCAGGGCCGCCACCACCGGCGAATCGCCAAAGTTCCAGCTCTCCCCCTTGCGCAGAGTATACGGCTCGTTGTTGGTGAGGTTATACTGCTCCATCATGTCGTACAGGTAGCGCCCAACTGTTCCGCAGGGGCGGATTTTGTGGGCTATTTCGGCCATCGTCACCTCCACCGTGCCGTAAACATTGACCGGGAGCTGCCAGAGCGTTACCTCGCTGCCAAAGACAGCGCGTGCGGCTGCCAGGTCCTGCTTCATGTTGAAGTCGCAGCCCCCCTTGGGGTAAGGCATACCGCCGATCCAGACCACCGTCATCTTCCCGGCAATGGCCGGGCAGCGGTTGAGAGCAGCGGCCACGTCGGTCAGCGCGCCCTGTACTGTCACATAGAGGGGACGGGGATCGTCACGCTGTGCTTCCTCGATCAGGAAACGGACCCCCTCTGCGTCCGGCGTATCATGCTCACCGGCAAGTGGGGTCGCGCAGCCGCGCAGCATGGGCACGTCAGTCATCCCGGTGGCTTCCATCAGGGCGGTCAGCATCCGGTAGCTGTTCTCCATCGACTGCCGGTCGCCGTGAGTCTTGCCCTCGTAGTGGGCGGCGATCACCCCGCGCACATCGAAGATGGGGGTCAAAAGCTGATGGACAATGGCAAAGGGATCATCCGCCTCGTTGCTGACGTCGCTGGAGATGACAACGCGAATCTGCTTGCCTTGCGGCAGACATAGGCCCATCCGGTCCAAAATTTCTTTGCGTTTCATTGTAATAAGCCCTCACTTTTCAAAATATGATGTTTTACAAGTTGCTGCCGTTCCCGGCAATCACATCCCGGTACCACCAGCCGGAATCCTTGACGGTCCGTTTCAGTGTCGGGTAGTCCACATAGATCAGGCCATAGCGGCAGCTGTAGCCCGCCGCCCACTCGAAGTTATCGAACAGGCTCCAGACCGAGTAACCAATCACCGGGATACCGTCCTCGATCGCGTGGGCCACCTCCCGCAGATACCGGTGCAGAAAGTCGATGCGCTGCGGGTCATGGACTTTGCCGTCCAGCATCACATGATCCAGCCCCGAATAGCCGTTTTCGGTGATAAGGATAGGCAGATGATACCGCTCATACCAAAACTTGCTGGCGTAATAGAGCACCTTGGGGGTGATGTTCCAAGCCGTGGCCGTCTGGGGACTGCCCTGGTAGGCGTATTCGTCGTATCGGGACGGGTCAGGCACCAGGTCCACCGTGCCCTGATAGCAGTTGTAGGCGTAAAAGTCCAGCGGCTGGGAGACAAGCGCCCATTCCGCATCGGTCATGGTGTAAAGCAAACCACCGAATTTATCTGCCGCCCAGTCGGGATAGCGTCCCAAAAAGACGGGGTCTGCCCACCAGGTGTTGGACATGATATAGCCCGGATATTCGGACAGAGATTTTTGCCGGGCTTTCTCCACTTCTTCGGGGGAGTCGTCTTTGGGCAGGCAGCAGTCGCCGGTAGGGGCCATACCCACTTTGGCGCCGGGGCAGTTTTTCCGTAGAATCTTCACCGCCCGGCCATGGGCCAGCAGGATGTTTTTAGTCACCGCCATCATGGCGGCATCGTCGTTGTGCTCAAAGGGGGCGTGGACTCCGGCCACCAGTCCCAGCCCACAGAACATCTGCGGCTCGTTGAAGGTCATCCAGTAGGAGACACGGCCGCTGAGGGCCTTCGAGGCCGCGTCCACATAGTTGGCAAACCATTCGACGATCTCAGGGTTCTTCCAGCCGCCTTTTCGATAGAGAGCAGTGGGAAGGTCCCAGTGATAGAGGGTCACCAGAGGCTGGATGCCGTTTGTCAGCAGCTCGTCACAGAGGTCCTGGTAGAATTTCACCCCTGCCTGATTGACCTGGCCCACCCCCTCGGGCAGAATGCGAGGCCAGCTGATCGAGAAGCGGTAGGCTTTCAGGCCCATCTGTTTCATCAGGGCCACGTCCTCTTTCCAGCGGTGATAAAAGTCGATGGAGGTGTCGGCATTTTCGCTGTGGGCGATGCGGCCAGTGCCGTCATGAACCAGCGTGTCCCAGATGGACTCGCCCTTGCCGTCGGCGTTCCAGCCGCCCTCGATCTGGGTGGCCGCAGTGGATGCGCTCCACAAAAAATTTTCAGGAAATTTCGGCATAGTTCTTTCTCCTTTACGGCTTGCTGAGGAAATGCAGCAGCGCCTCTGCCGATGCTTTGGCTCCGCCCAGGGTCTTCATGTCCGCGCTGAATTGCTCCGCCGCAGCCTTGTAGGAGGGCTCAGTGAGAAGCTTCTGGATGGCAGTTTTCAGCGCCTCGCTGGTGATGGCGCTCTTATCCAGAAAGGCAACGCCCCAGCCCCAGTTTCTCGATCTGCCGGGCGGTGATGGCCTGCTCCTCCATCTGCGGGATAGCGATCATGGGCACGCCGTAATAAATGGCTTCGCCGGTGCCGCCCATCCCGGCATGGGTGATAAACACCGACGCCTGAGAAAGGATGTCCAGCTGAGGCACCATCTGGCCGACTTCCACATTGGCCGGGATGTCTTTCAGGCTGGCCGGGTCGATGGAGCCGAGGGCGGCAAACACATTGATATCCAGATCCCGGACTGCATCAAACAGGATGGGATAGTATTCGGGCCAGTTGTTGAAGGCGGTGCCCAGGGAGGAATACAGCAGAGGTTTGCCGTTGTCGGGGGCTTTCCAGCTGCCGAAGGCGGTCCGCTTGCCAATCTGAACGCCGGTGAACACAAAACTGTCATCGAAGCTCTCGTAATTGGGCACCAGTTTTTTCTGCATCATGACCAGGTTGAAATCCCCGTGTCCGTCAAAAATCTCTTTTACGGTCATGACCCGGCAGCCATACTTTTCGGCGTAGCCTGCCGCAATACCGGCGGCAGCCTTGCGCAGCGGATGGTCTGCAGGGCAGCTTTCAAAACCGGCGGCCACCGAATAGCTGTCGTTGGAAGGGTAACTGGTGTACAGCATGACATTGGGCACGTTCAGGTTGTCGGCGGCGATGGTGCCGGCGATGCCGGCAAAGTCGTGGACGATGGCGTCGGGCTTATCGTCATGGAGGGTATCGAGGATGGTGTCGATGTAGGCTCCGGCCTCGTTCAAAAAGAGGAAAGGCACCGCAGCTGCCACACCGCCGTCGTCCTCTTTTTTCTCGCCGTCGTTGTGCTTGTCGTTTTCCGCCATCCAGGATGGGACGGCGACAAACTTTGCGCCGGTGGGTTCAATAATGTTCCGAAAAGCCTCGGTCGTAAAATAAGTTACCCGAACGCCCTGTTTGACCAGCTCGGTGACAAGGGCCAGAGTGGGGTTAATGTGGCCAAAGGCCCCAAGGGATACAAACGCAATGTGCATCGTAGAATCCTTTCATTAAAATCATTAAAAGCAGCCATGCAGGCAGCGCACGGCGTCGCCCACATGGCTGCGGGGAAAAAGAGAATAAGAGAAACGCGCGTTATTGTTCCGCTTCTGCCGCTGCCTTTTCTTCAGCAAGGTACTTCTTATCCTGGATGCGGACAAAGGGCATGAAGATCAAGACGTCGATGATGCAGACCACGACCTCCAGGATGGCGATGGTAGAAACTGCCATTCAGGATACCCGTGACCGCCCAGTCGGGAAGTTAAAGACAGTGACGCCGGCGTATCGAGCGACCAGGCCAGAGGAGCAGGCCAGCCAGCCCAGCAGAACATTAACCGTTGGGGAGATAATCCAGGGGATGGCCATAAAGGGGTTCATAACGACGGGAACGCCGAACATTAGCGGCTCAGAGATGCCGAAGAAGGCGGGTGCGATGGAAATTTTGCCGACGGTCTTAAGCTGATTCGACTTGGAGAAGATCAGGACGGCCAGCGCAAAGGCCGGGTAGAGGACGGCAATGGTCATCGAGTAGGAAAAGGCCATACCGATGATGTTGGGAATGGGCTGACCGGCAGCGTAGGCAGCCTGGTTCATACCGTCCAGACCGAACATGATGGGGCCGGTCGCGCTGGTGAGGAAGCCGGGGTGGATGCCGAGGGCCCAGCATACCTGGCCGATGATCTGCAGGATCATTTGAGAGATGACGTTGCTGCCGATCAACGCGGTCAGAGGAATCTGCAGCAGGTTGTACAGGCAATCAAAGATGTTGCCCCAAGGAGTCAGGCTGAACAGACCGCGTAGTACCATGGCGGCGATTACCACGATAAAACCAGGAATCAGGGAGACGAAGGTGTTCGAGACGTAGTCCGGGGTGCCGGCAGGCATCTTGATGACGATGTTGGCGTCCACGATGGCCTTGTACAGCCGAACCGTGAGGAAAGCCAGTAGAAAGCCGACAATCATGCCGGAGGTGCCCATATAGCTGGTGCTGGGGGTAGTGGTGCCGGTATCCAGAGTAGCGGTGGGCAGCAGGGCAATGTAGACCACCAGGGCCAGGATGACAGCCACCTTGTTGGTGATTTTGAGCTTTTCGGCGTAGGCAGAGGCGACGCCGTAGGTAAAGAAGACGCCCAGCATGTTGGTGGTCGCCGACACGACGGCCGCCAGAATGCCGGAAATGCCGGTGGACTGGATGAAGTTTTGCCAGAAATTCACCGGTAGGCCGCTGAACAGGCTGGCGAACGAACCGATGATGACGACGGGCAGCATACTCATGCAGCCCTGCGAGATGGATTGCAGGTAGATATTGCGGCTGACCTTGTCACTGGCAAGCGTCAGCGTCTCGGAGAAGTTTATCTTTGCCATGATTATTAGACCTCCTCGCCCATCATCTTGCGGGCGGCCTTGAGGACGGCTACGCCGTTCATCATGCCATAGTCTTTCATATCAAGTGGGGGCGGCGGGGATGGCCGGGGCAGGCAGCCTGTACCTCGCCCAGCTTGTGTTTGACCTGAGGTCCGATCAGAATGCAGTCGGCATCGGCAGTCACCTCGCTGGCGGCAGACAGAGCATAGGCCGCAATAGTACAGTCATAACCAATCTTTTTGGCGGCTTCCTTCATCTTTGCCACCATCATGCTGGTGGACATACCATTGCTGCAAAGCAGGATGATCTTCTTCATAATTGATTACCTCCATCAATGAATGATACCGTGCATCCATACAGCCACAGGCTGCTTGAATCCAATACTGTGCGTCCGAGAGCAATATCTACAAAAGATGCTAACGACGAGTTCTTTTGTTTGTGCCCTTTGGACGCATTCAGTGTACCATGTTCCCACAGGAGTGTCCACGAAATAATTTGCGGCAATCAAAAAGGCAAAAGAACTATAAAACAAAGCCTTTTCGTCAATCTGTATGATTTTTATGGTGCTACTTTGGGGGTTTTGACAAGAATTGCTTTATCTGTAGCAGTTTTCTTCTGGATGCTCGCGTTTTCTTCGCTTTTTTTAGAAAAATGTCTTGTAATGCCTCATAAAATATGGTATATATTATACGAAATATACTGTGGCTACATTTATCTCCATACAGAGTGAAAGGAGCCCCCACCATGACCGCTGTGATCTATGCCCGCTATTCATCGGATAACCAGCGTGAAGAATCCATTGAAGGTCAGATTCGGGAATGCACCGCCTATGCCGAAAAGAACGGCATCACCATCGTCAAGCACTATATTGACCGTGCCATCTCTGCCAAGACGGACAACCGCCCGGAGTTCCAGCAGATGATCAAGGACAGTGACAAGAAGCTGTTCGACATCGTGCTGGTCTGGAAGTTGGATCGTTTTGCCCGAAATCGCTACGACAGTGCCCGGTACAAGACCCAGCTGAAGAAGAACGGTGTTAAACTTGTTTCAGCTACAGAAATCATCTCTGATGGGCCGGAGGGCATCATTCTGGAATCGGTGCTGGAGGGCTATGCAGAATACTACTCTGCCGACCTGTCGGAGAAAGTGATTCGAGGCATGACAGAAAATGCCCTCAAGGGAAAGTTCACCGGCGGTGCTATCCCCTTTGGTTACACCATCAATGCTGACCGCCGTTTTGAGATTGACCCGCTGACAGCACCGTTTGTAGCTGAAACTTTTCAACGGTATAACGATGGACAGACTATGCGGGAAATCCGGGACTGGCTCAATGAAAAGGGCATCAAGAATAAGCGCGGTGGGCCAATGACTTTCAATGTCATCCAGCACATGCTGAGCAACCGCCGATATATCGGCGAGTTGAAGTACCGGGACGTCCTGATTCCCGATGCGATTCCACCTATCGTGTCCGTAGAGCTTTTCAACGATGTACAGGAGAAGATGTTGAAAAACAAGAAAGCCCCTGCCCGTAGAAAAGCAGAGGACGACTATCTGCTCACCACCAAGTTGTTCTGCGGCTACTGTGGGGCGTTGATGTTTGGAGAGAGCGGCACGAGCCGGACGGGCGAAGTCCACCGCTATTATAAATGTGCTACTGCCAAAAAGCACAAGGGCTGCAAGAAAAAGACCGTCCGCAAACAGTGGCTGGAAGATCTGGTGGTCAACCAGACCATGCAGCTTGTCAAGGATGATGCCGCCATGGAATCCATCATTGCCAAGGTGATGGATCTGCAAAACAAGGAGAATACCAACATTCCCCTTTACGAGAAGCAGCTCCGGGATGCGGAATCGGGTATCCAGAATATGCTGAATGCGATTCAGGCCGGTATCCTGACCAGTTCCACCAAGGAGCGGTTGGAGCAGCTGGAAGAAACCAAGCGTGAGCTTGAAGCCCGCAGTGCAGAAGAGAAGCTGGCAAAGCCCAAGGTCACGGAGGAGTTCATCCGGTTCTGGTTGCTCCGGTTCCGCAAGCTGGACATGAGCCTGAAAGACCAGCGGCAGGCGTTGGTGGATACCTTCATCAATTCGATTTATCTGTATGATGATAAGGTTTTGATAACCTTTAACTATAAAGAAGGCACACAGACCATCACATTTGAGGAAGCGGCCCAAGCCGCATCAAAGGGAAATGGTTCGGATTTGGATTGCATTCCTGCACCAGAAAGTGCCGTGAAATCGAAAGATTTCATGGCTTTTTTGTTTTTCTGGCAGAGTCTGCACACTTTTGCACATCTCCTGCACACTTTACAAAAAAGCCATGTTATCTTTGAAGTGCCCCCCAAAAGTTAGACAAAAATAAGAATTAAGGGACCTGAACGGTCTGAATCCTGTATTGCACAGGGCTCAGGCCGTTTCGTTTTAATTTGATTCGGCGGTTGTTGTAGTAGTCGATATACAAAAACACCCCATTTCCTAAACAGTATACCATACTGTCTAACAAATGGGGTGCAGTTCAAAATGAGCAGCGGGCTTTTTGATTTATTCGTGATCGATGTTCTCTTTCGAGCGCTTATAGAAGCCAAACACAAGCAGGCCCGCGCCAGCAAACATTAGCAGGAAAACAGGCCACCATGTCTGGCCGGTCTGGATCAACTTGGGCGGTTTTGCAGAAACAGAGGAAGTCTCTTGCGTTTCTTTTATGGGAGATTCCTCTGGATCGCTTTCAGCCGAGCGTTCTTCCGCTGATTCTTCTGTTGATTCCTCCGTCGGTTCTGTTGGAGGTACGCTTGTAGTCTCCTCCGTGGAGGGTGGGTTGGGTTCATTCCCGGTGGTCCCTGGAACAATCGGCGGCGTCACGATCTCCTCTTGCGGGGGATCCACAGGCGGGATGGGGTCAATGGGCTCAATCGGTTCGGGATACAGAGGGCGTTCATACGTATTGGTAATGATGAAACCACCCGCATCGCTGCGCTCAATCAAGGTCTTATAACCGGGCACAGCGTCTTCTGTTACGGAGTAGTTGCCTTCGGGCAGGTCCTCAAAAATATACGTCCAGCCCATATCTGCAGTCAGGTCTGCTTCTTTGACCTTTGCATCGCCGTTCCACAGAGAAACATGGATGCTTGCAGGGCGTTCCCATTTGTAATCGTTGACCCATTTCTTTTCCACCGGGACAGAGATCGTTACAGCGGGAACATCCGGCGTAGGTGTGGTCAAATAGGTATTGGTAATGATGAAGTTTCCGTCTGCATCCTGATAGTAGGTCGCTTTATATCCTTCTAGCGGCTGCTCGGTCACCGTGTAGTGATCCGGCGAAAGCGGAAGATCGGTGAAGGTATGCTGCCATCCATTTTCGCCGGTCAGCTCTGCTGTGCTTACAATATCCCCGGTGTCGCGTTCCTTCAGGTGAATCGTCACGCCGGAAGGCTGGGTGTCCTCATAGCCCGGATTATCCCAGGCTTTTTTTACCGAGATCGAATAGGACAGGGAGGTCGCTTCGCCGATGACCACGCCGCCGTTGGCACCAATACCGCCACCACCGTGCGAAGCCTGATTGCCTGTAATGATAAGCGATCCCGTTGCAGGAATCGACACACCGTCCGAAACAACAGATTTCAACGCCAATCCCTTTTTCTCATTCTGTACCCCTGTCACACGCTTGGCGTACTCAACCGTATTGTATCGGGTTCCCTGCCCGGCTGTACCGCGATTTCCATAGGGAGCGTACAGGAAGCCGTCGCTGAACCACTGGATCACTTTGCCATTGGGAAAATAATCCGGCAGGGTAACACCGCCGTTTCCGCCTGCGCCTGCCGCAACCTCTGGCGAAGCGAAGTCGTCGCCTGCCGATGCTGCCGTATTCCCATAGATCACGGCACCATCCTGCATATACAGCTTCGCATCACCTGTGGGGCAGAACCACAGACCGCCGCCTTGGTCCGCAGTATTCCCCGTGATCAGAGCATTCTCAATGTGCAGGGTCGTATAGATTTCGGTGTTGCCCTCACTGTAGATGCCGCCGCCATCGTAGGCGGAGTTGTTCTCGATTCGTCCTCCCAGCAAAGAGACATAATTCGAGCAGGAGTAAATGCCGCCGCCGGAACAACGATACCCCGATGCTGTATTGTTCGAGATGGTACCGCCGTTCATCGTAAAGGCGGTGCCATGTTCTTCCCTTGGCAATTCATCCATAACTGCCACACCGCCACCGGCTCCGCCGTGTGCACAGTTGCCGGTAATGGTGCCATTGTTCAAAACAAACTCTGCGGAGTACTTTACAAAAACAGCACCCGTAGGTGTGGAGTACGGCGTATACGAGCGGCTTTCATTGTTGCTTAGGGTTCCGCCATTCATCGTAAAACGGGCTTTTGCAGCATTGTTGGAAGCCGTAAGGTAAACAGCTGTTCCACATTGGCCGCTGTTGTTGCAGATGGAGCCTCCATTCATGGTAAATGTGCTTGCACCCAGCAGCAGTACTGCGGGGGAGGAGGAATCGCTGGAAGCGGTATTCGCGATGTTGTCCTGAATGGTGCCCCCATTCATGGTAAACGATGCGCCTTCTGTGACTCGGATCGAGGCGCTGTGTGCACCGCGGATCTTATGGTTCTGGATGGTGCCGTTCTCCAAAATGAGTTCTGCACTTGAGCCGTTGTCCTCAATAACGCCCACGTCGTTCCCTTCCAGAGTGGACTTTTCGATTACAACATTGCCATCTATCGTCGTTTTGCCATGATTAACAAGAATGCTGCCGGTATTGTTCCAGCCGCCCAATGTCAGCGCGCCGGTCAGCGAAAGCTCACCGCCTTCTTCCACCACAAACAGATTCGCAAGATCCTTGTCCTTATTGCCAAAAATGTTGTAGTTCTCATTTGCAGTGATTTCGACCCGCTGCCCTGCGATTATCCTAACGGGTTCATCCAAACGAATGTCTTTTTCAATGGTGACTGGCGTTCCATTTGCCTGATCGACCGCCTGCTGTAAGCTCAAGGCATCTGCTGCAGCGGAGACTTTGTCGTTGTCAGCCGTCAGAGACGGGATGGTATATGTGACGGTAACTCCATCGATTTTCGGGATGGTCACATCCTCCCGACGATTGTTTACCGTGATCGTTTTTAGATTTGTACAACCAGTGAAAGCATTCGCAGGGATATCCTTGAGCCCTGAGCCGATCTGAATGGCTTCGACCTTTTCACATCCACTGAATGCACTCGCACCCAGTTGAGTCAGGCTATCCGGTAGTGCAACGGTGCCGCTCAAAGAGGCCTTATAGAACGTGTAAGTTCCGATGGAATTCAGCGTCTCCGGCAGCGAGATGGTTGAGATCCCCGCCCAGATAAACGCCCAATCCCCGATCGATCTCAGCGTGGGGCAGGTAACGACCGAGGTGATATTAGGATCATAGCAGAATGCATGTCCCGGGATTACCTCCAGATTGCTCAGGTCGATCTCCCCGGACAACGCATCACACCCTTGGAAAGCGGCATATTCCATGGTGGTAACGCTGTGAAGGTCAACCGTCTCCAATGCCGAGCAGCCGTAAAATGCACGGTCTCCAATGGACGTGACCTGACTTAGATCCGGGATCTCCGTCAAGGCTGTATCGCTTTTAAAGGCACTGTTGCCAATGGCTGTAATGGTCCCCTTGGCCGTCACACGCTCCAAAGCGGAGCAGCCTGCAAACATATAGCTGGGGATCGTTGTAATGGAGGCCGGAAGCTCGATCGATTCCAGAGAAGTACACTCGCTGAAGGTGGAACCCTCTGTGATCGCAATGCCTTCCGGGAGCGTGATATCCGTCAGCGCCGATGCGCCGGAAAAGGTGCCCGTCCCTGAGAGTTTTTGCAGGCTGCTGGGCAGATGGATGGTTGTCAAGCTCTTGCAGCCGGATACGACCGATCCCGAAGCAATCTCCTCCACGCCCTCCTCGAAGGTCAGAGTCCTCAATTGCTTCATGTATTGCAGAGTCGCATTGAAAACTTTGACACTGCCCGGAATGGTGATCTCTGTTACATTTTTGAAGCCGGATAATGAGCCCCCAATGTCGGTCAGGGTATCCGGCAGCACCAGCGCAGTATAGTTGTTATTGACCGAAGTTACACTGTTCCCATAGGGTGAGAATCTCAGTTCGGTGACCGTATAGGGGTTCGGCTCCGGCACGCCGTCATCGTCTGTGTAATAGATCGTACTTGGAAGGATGCACTTGGCTTCGCCGGAGGAGGTGGTCAGCTTCCAGATCTTTGCCGTGTGGTCCGTGTAGAGGTCCACCATGTACTCTGTACCAGACGACACATCGGTGTATGCGTAGTCTTCGTGCGCCATGGTTTTTCCGGCAGCCAGCAGCGCAATGTCGTCATCCATTTCTTCTTCTGACGCATCATCGTCATAATAAGAGAACGGATCTTCGGAAGCGATGGCTGCCTCCAATTCGCTGTCGATCTTCGGCGTTTCCTCCCACGAGTCCGGCACATCCTCCTCGGTTTCTGCATCGGAGGGGCCTGCTTCCTCCGGGTTCTGCGTGCCTGACTTTGTTTCTTCGTCCGAGTCTTCCCGATCGTTCCGATCTTCGGCAGCATCCGTGTCTTGCACTTCGTCCTCCGGCTCTGTCTCCTCGATTGAATCGGCCGCCCTATCAATCTCGGTGTCACTCGAATCGTTGGCATCTTCTTCTGCGATGACTTCCGCTGCGGTGTCGTCTACTTCTTCATCCAAGTCAAAGAAGATGATGTCGTCAAAAAGCTGTTCCGAGGAAGAGTAGCCGGAAGAGTAACTGTCGTCTGTGTAGTCGGCAATGTCCTCCCGGTCTTCGACGAAGTCGTCGTTTGTTGCTGCCATTGCAGGGAAAGCTCCCATCGAAATGCTCAGTGCGATACTCGTTGCGAGCAAGCCTGCGAGCTAACCGTTTTTTCATTGCGGTATTCCTCTCTTTTGCGTTATCATTGTGTTCGTGTGCAGCAAACCGTATGCCAACG
>ENA-OQIU01000081-OQIU01000081.1-human-gut-metagenome-genome-assembly--contig:-NODE-81-length-20751-cov-2.878588_pt1 | contig 20751 bp, 17 predicted proteins | sample MGYA00242590_ERZ504755 | MGnify/ENA primary metagenome ERZ504755 (study PRJEB26092, sample SAMD00036359) | human gut metagenome | host: Homo sapiens | study: EMG produced TPA metagenomics assembly of...
CCTTCTTTCTACTGCTGTCAGAAAGAAAGATAACCTTACCATTTTTATATGAAAGAGTAAACCTTTACTGTGCGGGAGTAAATTCCACCACCAAATGTGGTGGTGGAATTTAAAATTTCATTTTTGGTATATACAGAAAAGACAAAATCCTCTTGCGAAACTACACGAAACTGTACTATAATAATTCTTGTGAAAACGTTACCGCAAACATTACCGAAAACAACCAAAGATGTTTGCAGAGACAATTTTAATATTAAATCTTTTAGGAGGGTTTAAAATGAAAAAGAAATTAGTGACAGTATTACTCGCTTCTTCAATGGTAGCAACAATGCTTGCCGGATGTGGATCAGGAAGCGGAGACGGAACAGAGAAAGGCTCATCTGCAAAGGGAGGCGATGGCTCAGTTTACATGTTAAACTTCAAGCCGGAGACAGATCAGGCATGGCAGGATCTTGCAGAGAAGTACACAGATGAGACAGGCGTAAAGGTTACAGTAGTAACAGCAGCTGACGGACAGTACAAGACAACACTTAAGTCTGAGCTTGCTAAGAAGGATGCTCCAACAATCTTCAATATCGGAAGCACAGCAGACTGCGCAGAGTATGACAAATACATATATGACTTAAAGGACAGCGAGATTTACAAGCACCTTACAGATAAGTCACTTGCACTTGAGTACAATGGCAAGATTGCATCAGTAGCTAACTGCTATGAGTGCTACGGAATCATCTACAACAAGGCAATGCTTGAGAAATACTGCAAAAACTACTCAGGAGCAGTTATCAAGTCAGTAGATGATATCAAGGATCTTGATACATTAGAGAAGGTTGCAACTGATATCAACGAGCATGTAGATGACATCAACAAAGCTTGTGACTTACATCTTACAGAGGCATTTGCTTCAGCAGGACTTGACAGCGGATCTAACTGGAGATTCACAGGACATCTCGCAGGCCTCGCACTCTACTATGAGTTCAAGGATGCAGGATGTGATCTCACAGCAGGACAGAAGGAAGTTACAGGTAAGTACATGGACAACTTCAAGAGAGTTTGGGATATGTACACAAATACATCAGCAGCAGACAAGGCTACACTTGATTCAGGAAGCTTAAATGCTGAGTCAGAGCTTGGTATGGAAGAGGCTGTATTCTACCAGAATGGTGACTGGGAGTACGCTAACTTCGCAGATGACAACGAGAACGGATACACAGTTAAGCAGTCAGACCTTTCAATGATGCCTATCTACTTCGGTGTAGATGACGAGAACGAGGGACTTGCAGTTGGTACAGAGAACCACTGGACAGTAAATGCTAAGGCAGATCAGAAGGATATTGATGCAACACTTGAATTCCTCAACTGGGTAATCACAAGTGATGACGGACGTGACGCAATCGTTAATAAAATGGGTCTTTCAGCTCCATTCGATACATTCACAGGCGACTATGAGTCAAAGAACGCTTTTGCTAATGTAGCATCAGAGCTTGCAAAGGAAGGCAAGACATCAGTAGCATGGTCATTCAACGCAACACCTTCAGTAGATGACTGGAGAGCTGATTTCCTCGCTCCACTCACAGAGTACACAGAGCGTAATGGTTCATGGGATGACGTTGCAAAGGCATTCTCAGAGAAATGGGCTTATTACTGGGATCTTCAGAACGAGCAGTAAAATTCTCTAAAAGTTAGTAAAAAAAAGTAGTAAAAGTGGGGTGAGTGGCAGTCACTCGCCCCATATTTTTTTAAGAAAGGTATATTTGTTATGGAAAAGTCGATTAGAAAAAAATTTTGGATCTTCGCTTTACCGACAATGGCAGCATTTACAATAGGATTTATTGTACCATTCGTATATGGTATCTTCCTTTCATTTTGTAAATTCTCCACAGTTACAGACTGGAAATGGGTGGGATTTAAAAATTACACAAGGATTTTTGTTGTAAACGGCACTGTGGATACAACCTTTATTCATTCAATCTGGTACACAGCACTATTTACAGTAGTTTCGGTACTGATTATCAATATCGTATCTTTTGCAATAGCAATGGCGCTTACAAAAGGAATCAGAGGAACAAATCTTTTCCGTACAGTATTCTTCCTTCCAAACCTGATCGGTGGAATCGTACTTTCATATGTATGGCTGATGATTTTTAACTCTATCCTGCAGAACTATTCAAAGACAATCGTAAGCTCAGAGTGGTCAGCATTCTGGGGACTTATCGCAGTAGTATGCTGGCAGCAGATTGGATATATGATGATTATCTACATCGCAGGTATTCAGAATATACCGGGTGAGCTTATTGAGGCAGCAAAGATTGATGGAGCCAACAGATGGCAGCTCTTAAAGAGCGTTATTCTTCCAATGCTTATGCCGACAATCACAATCTGTACATTCCTGACATTGACAAACGGCTTCAAGCTGTTCGACCAGAACTTAGCTCTTACAGGCGGTAATCCGGGAAAGATGTCAGAGCTGCTTGCCTTAAATATCTACAACACCATGTATGGAACAACAGGATGGCAGGGCGTAGGTCAGGCAAAGGCTGTTATATTCTTTATACTTGTTGCAATTATCGCACTTGCACAGAATAAGATCACTACAAGCAAGGAGGTACAGGACTAATGGCAAAACAGAAAAAAGCGCAGGAAGTCAGTGCCGTAAGACAGGCCAAGCACGGTTGGATAATCACATTATTATTCACTGTTTTATCAGTACTTTGGATTTCACCAATCTTTATGGTGTTACTCAATTCATTTAAGAGAAAAGCCTACATATTCAAGCATCCGTTTGGAATCAGCACAGTATCTATCACTGAGGGCTTTGAAGCCTTCAAGGATGGTATGTCAAGGCTTTTCTGTAGCACATTAAACTACAAGAATGGTCTCAGAATGACACATTTCTGGGACTGCTTCGGAACATCATTTTTAATCACAGTCGGCTCAGTAGTACTTATTGTACTCTGCTGCTCAATGTGTGCATGGTACATAGTTCGTGTAAAGACTAAGGGCACAAAGCTTATGTATACACTTTGCCTTTTCTCTATGATCGTACCATTCCAGATGGTAATGTTTACATTATCAAAATTTGCAAATATGCTTCATTTATCAAATCCACTCGGTATCATCATTGTATACCTTGGCTTTGGAGCAGGACTTGCTGTGTTTATGTTTACAGGATTTGTAAAGAGTATCTCATTAGAGATCGAAGAGGCAGCTATGATTGATGGCTGTACACCATTACAGATGTATTTCAGGGTTGTATTTCCAATACTTCGTCCTACAGCGGTAACAGTAGCGATACTTGAGGCAATGTGGGTATGGAATGATTACCTTCTTCCATCACTGGTTTTAAACATCAACCAGTACAAAACCATACCAATTGCTATTCAGTACTTAAAGCAGAGCCACGGTATGATTGACTGGGGTGCAATGATGGCCATGCTCGTGCTTGCGATTCTGCCAATTGTTATCTTCTATATTGTATGTCAGAAGTACATTATAGAGGGTGTGCTCGCAGGAGCTGTAAAGGGTTAATATAGCTTACAAGAGGATATAGTTTATGTTATTTAAGCCCCACACTTATTAAGAAAACATGTGGGGCTTAAGCTAAATTAGCAGGTTTTATAGTTGTGGATATAATGAGTGAAATAAATTATATCACATGGATATAATGTAAAGGGACGTATCGCTGTCCGGACGGGGAAAACAATGACAATTGTAGATATAGCAAAAGAATCGGGATACTCAGTAACAACTGTATCCCGAGTTTTAAATAACAGGCAGGATGTTTCTCCTGCAGCAAAAGAAACCATAATGAAAATAGTTGAGGCACACAACTTTGTGCCAAATAACAATGCAAAGAGGCTCAAGCAGACCATTTCCAGAAATATTTATCTGCTGGTAAAGGGTACCTCGAATATGCTGTTTGCAAACATAGTCGAGGAAATCCAGTCGATAATAGACAGAACAGACTACTCTTTGAGCATCACATATCTGGATGAGGACAGTAATCTAAGCAGTGTGACTGACCGCATATGCAGGGAACGAAAGCCACTTGGAATCATCTTTCTTGGAGGTAGCAGGGTGGATTTCTCGGAGGATACATCTTCGTTTAAGGTGCCGTGTGTTATCGTGACAACATCGGCAGAAAACTGGAGCATGGAGGAGCTGTCATCTGTTGCCATTGATGATGAGAAGGCCGGGGAAACAATCGTCGACTATCTCATCGAGCATGGTCATACGAAGATAGCAGAGATTGGAGCCAATCTGGAGCTTTCACAGACAGCTATTCTGCGACACAACGGATATCTGAACAGCTTCAAAAAGCATGGCATCACACCTGATGAGCGTTACTATGAGAGAGCGCGATTCTCATATGACAGCGCATATCGTGCGATGAAAAAGCTTTTGGAAAAGAATATAGAAATCACCGCAGTCTATGCGATTTCCGATGTCATGGCAATCGGTGCCATAAGGGCAATACTTGACAAGGGACTCAGGGTGCCGGAAGATATATCTATCACAGGCTTTGATGGTTCGACACTTGCAGAGTACTACAATCCCAAGATTGTATCTATCAGGCAGCCGCACAAGGATATGGCGGCACGCAGCGTGGAACTTCTTTTTAGCATGATTGATTTGCATAAAGGCTCATGTCATGAGATAATACCATTTGAGCTCACAGAGGGCGAGAGTGTTGCTAGAATTGATTAAAGACCATATAATGTTTGTTGTAATCTCACAATAGTTACCAACGAAGGAATTATTTGGGAGCGGTAATCAGCTTGTTACATTCCGGACATACAATAAACGAGGAGGAATCGCGCGTGGAAGTGAATAATAAGATGAAGCACACCATAAAGGTCGCATGGGCCAAAGGTTTTTCACAGTTTTTAGCACTAGCAGGAGCAATCCTGCTAGTGTTTGTGCTATTTAAATTTGATGCAATAATGGCACAGATTATGCGTATAATAAATATACTCATGCCAATTATCATGGGGATTGTGCTGGCGTATCTCATAAATCCGATGGTAGAGTTTTATGACAGAAAGCTAAGCAATTCGCTTGGCAAAGCCATAGAAAAGAAGTGTGGAAAGAGACCTTCTATGAGAGGGTTGTCAATACTTATAAGTCTGGCCATAATAATAGCCATTATTGTAGTGCTCATAATGATGGTGGTGCCACAGCTTGTAAGCAATATCACAAATGCGGTCAGTCTTTTACCGGATCAGATACAGGACCTTGTGAAAAAGATCACGGAGCTTGCCAGAAACAATGACAAGGCAAAGGAAATAATCACTGAGCTATACAATAACGGCATAAGCTATTTTACTGAATGGGTAAAGGACAATATGCTCGGACAGGTTACTTTTGTGATAAACGGTATTATGGGAATCTTTGGCACAGCGGTAAACTGCCTTGTTGCATTCATCGTTGCCATCTATGTCCTTCTTAGCAAGGATACCTTCAAACGCCAAACTAAAAAGCTCGTGAGCGCATTTCTGTCGGAACGCCATATACAGGTGCTTTCAAGCATCTTAAAGGAGAGCGACAAGATATTCGGTGGCTTTATCAGTGGTAAAATCATCGATTCACTCATAATCGGAGCCATCTGTTTCGTGTGCTGCCTGATACTGCGCATGCCGTATGTAGCACTCGTGAGCGTGATGGTCGGAGTGACCAATGTCATACCGTTCTTTGGACCTTACATTGGAGCCATACCAAGCACCATACTCATCATGCTGGACAGCCCGTCAAAGGGTGTGATATTTTTGCTGTTTATCATTATCTTACAGCAGGTGGACGGCAATATTATCGGACCAAAGATACTCGGTGAGTCCACAGGACTCTCACCTTTCTGGGTGGTATTTGCAATCTTCCTTGGAAATGGATTATTTGGAGTAGTGGGGCTGTTCATCGGAGTACCGACATGGGGTGTCGTGTACTACCTGATAAAGAGATATGTGAATTATCGTGTGAGGAAGAAAGAATAAACGTACTGTTAAAAAATAAGTTATAAATTTTGAAAATAGTACTTGAATACTGGAAAATATGTGTATATAATGTGTGAACGAGGCTTTGAAAAAGAGCTTGTTCACACATTTTTTTTAATGGATTTTCTGCAGGGGTGAACCTGTTGGGAAAAGTTATTATGAATTGAATTTTTGGGGAGGGTATTTACACATGAAGACAGATATGACTAAAGGCAATCCAATGAAAATTATACTGCTGTTCTCGATTCCTGTTCTGATGGGAAATCTGTTTCAGCAGTTCTATAATATGGTGGACACGATTATCGTGGGGCAGTATCTGGGCGCAAAGGCGCTTGCGGCGGTTGGCTCGACAGGCTGTATTATGTTTCTGGTGCTTGGCTTTGCAAATGGAATAGCACAGGGCTTTGGAGTTATGGCAAGCCATGCGTTTGGCGCGAAAAAAGAGAAGCTTTTGAAGCATTATGTGGCTTTAGCTATCATTCTTACTGTGATTGTTTCAGTGGTGCTCACGATTCCGACAGTGCTTGCGTCGAGGCAGCTTCTTATCTGGCTCAATACACCTGATGATATACTTGTCATGGCTGATGCGTACATAAAGGTCATTTTTGCGGGAATTTTCTGCACCATGTCCTACAATGTGGCTTCCGGTCTTTTGCGAAGCATCGGAGACAGCAAGACTCCGCTGTATTTTTTGATTTTTTCATCTGTATTTAATATTGTGCTGGACATATTCTTTATCGTGGTGGTGAAGGCAGGCACGGCAGGAGCTGCTTATGCGACAGTTATATCGCAGGGAATTGCTGCAGTTTTGTCATTTATCGTGATGTTTAAGAAGTATGATTTGCTGCGCACCAGCCGTGAGGATTATTACATGGATTGGAACGGATCTGGCGCATGCTCTCAATCGGTCTGCAGATGGCACTCAACTATTCAATCACTGCTATCGGAACGATGATCTTCCAGGCTGCGGTCAATGTGTTCGGTTCGCAGGTGGTAGCTGCGTATACCGCCGCATCCAAGGTCAGCAATATCGCGACACAGACCATGCCTACACTTGGAACAGCCGCTGCGACTTACTGCGGACAAAATCTTGGAGCAGGAAGATACGACAGGATATTTAAGGGTATGAAGTCATGCTTTTTCATATGTATAGGCTGCGCAGTTTTAGCGGCAGCAATTAACTGCTTTGTCGGACCGTACATGATAGGCTGGTTTATCACATCGCCTACGGCAACTGACATTGACTGTGCTATGAAATATCTGAAAATCGCGAGTGTCTTCATGCTTCCTCTTGCATGGATTTTTGCATACAGAAACGGTCTGCAGGGACTTAACAAGGGTCTTGTGCCTATGCTTAGCGGTGCGATGGAGCTTGTGTCGAGATGGATTGCAATACTTGCCCTGTCAAAGCCATTTGGTACGGCGGTGTGTGCTTTGCAGATCCGGCAGCCTGGCTTACAACAGGAATACTGCTTATTGTGACCTACTATGTGTGGGAGATGCGCATGAGGAAGAAGATACAGATAAAATAGATTTCACACAAATTGGTTTATTCGTGGTACAATTAAGCCACGGATAAATCAATTTCATTTACAGAGATAAAGAGGCGGATTGCATGAATTATTATGAGCTTTCAAACACTGTCACCCCTGATACCATTGGATACAAAAATGGCTTATGGCAGAAAAGATATGTGCAGATTTACAGAGTATTGACTGTTGTATGGAGTGTTTTGACATTATGCTTGTTGTTTGGAATGTTCCATAGGGATGACTATAGTTCAGGAATGATTAAATCATGTTTATTGCTCTTTTTTGCAGGTATTATTTTTCTGGTGTTGATGCTGATCGCTGTTGTTAATATATCAGCGAAAAGGACAGAGAATTGGAGCCTTCAGGACAGGCATGATTACAATTTGGCTATGTACAGAACCAGATACAGGAATAATAGGCAGCTTCAGTCAGTTGTGTTGATAGTGATGGCTAAGCAGCAGCTTCTTATGTCAAACTATGATCTGGCCGCACAGGCTCTTGCAATGGTTGATATCAATTGTGTGAAGCTGCCATATTTAAGAGATTATTATTTTTGCAATGCTGCAGTTTTGTTCCTATGTGATAAGCCGGGCTGGCAGGAGTGGCTGGATAAGTGCTATGCTGTGCCGGCGAATCAAAAGCAGATGACGGACATGCAGATTGGTGCATTGTTTTTATCAGAAAATGCAAAAATGGATTTGTGTCAGGCAATTTACGCAGACACCAGGATAAAGCATAAGTGGCCGACAGCAATTGTAATTACTGCGATATTGGTGTTGTATGCAGGAATTTTCTATGGAGTAGGAGGCTTACTGTCTCGAGGATATCACTATAGATACTGGTTCGAGCTGTCGTCTGTTCTGATAACATACGCAGGCTGTATGGTCTTGTCGCTTTACTGGATAATCAGGTGGATATTATTCAGTGACAGCGTATCTAAAAAGTCAGAAGGGGTAAGGCTATTCAGAAAAGTAATACTCATAGTCATGTGGCTGTGTTTGATGGCTGCCATGGTTATTAATCTGATAATTTCATTCATCGGCATGGATACGGAGAAAAAGGTATATGCGAATGGTCTTATCTGCATGAGTACTTCGGATGGATATAGTACTGATGAATATTATAACATCAAGGTTGGACCTTTCCTGAGACGAAATTTGACATTTAAGGAAACAATAAAGTTTGGACTTATAAACGATGATGACAGCACCGGAGACAGTGGAAATGATGCTGGTGATAGTGGTGCAAATGACAGTGAAAACAGCACTGAGAATAATTCACAGTCATACAATGACGCTTCTGAAAATACAGAAAATGAGAATGCAGGAAATGAGAACGCTGACGAAAGCCTGGATACAGAAAGCATGGCCGTATATGATTACATGTCAGCTGCAGGGATACTCTCAGCCGGGGATGCCGGTATTATTCGCAACGGTTCCACAGCTAAAGGTACTTTTTATTCTGTTTTCGAAACCGGCGAGGCTGATGGAAATACGTATGAGAATAGGTTAGTTTATGACAGAGTTTCCGAAAATGGACAGTGTGATTTGTTTGTTTATGAGCAGTTGGTTAGTGGCTCAGATACAAGGCTACTGGGATTTTATGCTGTAAATAAAACCACAAATGAGGTTTTCTCAGCGGATAGAAACTCATGGGGTGGTGTGAGCAGCAGGGAATATCAGGACGCAACAGGAGAAAATTAGGCTGGTACATGTCACATAAACGATGTACTAGCTGGTTGTCTCCCTGCGAATCAGCACAGGCGCTATCTTTTTGTGCGTTGGCGCCAAATCTGGCTCAGGCTTTCTTTGTTTGCGGTTATCCATCTGCTTAACGAGTAAATCCATGGCGGTTCTTGCGATTACATCTATCTGCTGGCCGATGGTGGTGATTGGAATTATGGCTTCGTTGGCAATTGGTGAATTGTCGAAGCCGACTATCTCATAGCTGTCCGGAAAGCAGCCGTATTTTTGTATGACAAGGTTCAAAAACATGTTGGCATATGTGTCGTTTGCCAGGAATACCCCTTTCTTTTTATCAGGATATTTCTCATCTATATTGTTAAAAATCACCTTCATCTGAGAAAATAAATCGTTGTACGAATCACCGGATACGTTCAGGCTGAGCTCATAGGGAATATTGTGCTCGGTACAGGTGTCCTCAAACGCACGGATTCTGTCGTATGCCGGGACATACTTTGGCACATCTACATTGATATGGATGAGGATATCACATTTGTCACGTATTAAAAGAGATGTGGCCTGAAGCGCACCCATATAGTTGTCGGAGGTGACACTGCTTATATGCATGGATTCTCGCTCGATTGCGACAATTGGAATGTGGTATGAAGCAAGCTTTTCAGATGAGAGAGTGTGACTTAGCACGATAAGACCCTCTATCTGATAAGCTAAAAGTTCATCAATGTAGTTTTCTTCCTCAGCCGCCCCCTTGTCACTCATAAAGACGAGAAACTTATAGTGATAGTTAGCGTAAGTGGCTAAAAGCTGTGTGAGCATCTCAGAGTAGTAGTGCAGGTAAAGGTTTGGCACTATTATGCCGACAAACTCGCTCTTACCGTTTGCGAGAACCTTTGCGAGCTTATTCTTCTTATAGCCGAGCTCATCAAGCGCACGGGAAATCTTTTCCTGATTCTCTAGTGTCAGAGAGTCCGGATGATTGAAATATCTTGAAATCGTTGTTTTTGAAAAATGTGTATATTCCGCAATATCTGCAAATGTAACCTGTTTTTTTCCCATGGGATGTCTCCTTATAAAAATTACTTATATTACAAATGTTTATAAACAGTATACAGCGCAATTTCCAAAATATCAACAAAAAAGTAACCGGTTACTTTTTGAGAAAAGTATTGACACAGCACAAATGATATTGTATTATCAAATTATAAAGTAACCGGTTACTTTGCCGGTTACGCAAGAGCGTAAATTAAGTAAAAAAGACAAAATGTGAAAAAGAGTGGAGGTCACAGCAAATGAAAGAAAAAAAGCAGTCATTGAAAAGCAAAGTGACATATGTGAAGAAAAACTGGATGTTGTACATATTTTTCCTTATGCCGGCACTTTTTACTGACAATTATATTCAAGTATGTTCCGATGGGCGGACTGCTCATAGCATTCAAGGATTACAATGTCATAAAGGGTGTGCTGGGGAGTCCATGGGTCGGGCTTGAATATTTCAAGAGATTTTTATCATCACCTGATTTTATGAACTACCTTATGAATACGTTAAAGGTAAGTATTTACGGATTGTTATGGGGATTTCCGGTACCGATTATACTTGCACTGCTTCTGAATCGTATTCGCAAAGAGGGCATCAAGAAAAAGATACAGCTTCTGATTTACGCACCGAATTTTATCTCAGTTATTGTACTTTGTGGTATGGTTCGTATGTTTTTATCACCAATCGGACCAATGAATAAGATACTCGGCATAAGCACAAACTGGATGACAATGCCGGCTGCATTCAGGACAATCTACATAGCGAGCGGCATCTGGCAGGGAGCAGGCTGGGCTTCAATCATGTACACAGCGGCATTATCCAATGCGAGCAAGGAGCTTGAGGAGGCAGCGAGAATGGATGGCGCAAACATCTTCCAGCAGATGTGGTATGTTGAGCTTCCGGCTATTAAGAATATTATAGTGATACAGTTCATCCTGCAGGCAGGAAATATTATGAGTATCGGTTTCGAGAAAGCCTATGCGTTACAGACAGATATGAACTTACCGGCATCGGAAATTCTTTCTACATATGTATACAGAATCGGACTTTTGAATGGAGACTATGGTTATTCAACAGCGGTTGGTCTTTTCAACTCGGTAATCAACGTAATATTGCTGATTATAGTCAATGCGGTTGTAAAGAAGCTAAACGATGGTGAAGGAATCTAGGAGGAAAGTGCAATGGAAAAAGATATGACGATAAAAATCAAATATTCACGGACTGATAAAATTGTTCTTGGAATTGGATATACACTTCTTGGGTTGTTTGTGCTTGCAATAATTGTTCCGTTAGTATATGTAGTGCTGGCATCTTTCATGGATCCGACAGTACTTAACAATCAGGGACTGAGCTTCAACATAAAGGACTGGACTATTGATGCATACAGACGAGTTCTGGAAAATGACATGATATGGCGCGGATTTTTTAATTCGTTTTTTTACTCAATAGCGTTTGCGGCAATCTCAGTATTTGTCACAATCCTGGCAGCGTATCCTATGTCTAAAAAGGAATTTGTCGGAAGAAAATTTTTCAATGTGATTTTTATTATCACAATGTTTTTTGGAGGAGGAATGATTCCTACATTCATCCTTATAAATCAGCTCCATATGGTAAACACTGTATGGGCAATCCTCATTCCGGGCGCTTTCAATGTGTGGAATATGATTTTGGCGAGAACCTATTATCAGTCAGTGCCAAATGAGCTTCGTGAGGCATCAGCCATCGACGGAGCAAATGAAATACAGCATTTCTTTAAGATTATGCTTCCGGTTTGTAAGCCGATTATTGCGGTGCTTATGCTTTGGTCATTTGTAGGAATGTGGAACAGCTACTTTGATGCAATGATTTACCTGAATGACGCAAATCTCCAGCCATTACAGCTTGTACTGCGTTCAATTCTCGTGCAGAATACACCTCAGCCGGGCATGATTGCAGATATCCAGAGTACAGCTGAGATGGCAAAGGTTGCAGAGCAGCTCAAGTACGCTACAATTGTTGTATCAAGTTTACCACTTTTGATTATGTATCCATTTTTCCAGAAATATTTTGATAAAGGAATCATGGTTGGATCTGTTAAGGGCTAACAGAAAGGATGAGTATGGATATGAAAAAAAGAAGCTTCAAAAAATTAATTACACTTTCGCTTACACTTGCAATGCTGACAGGTGTGGCAGGCTGTGGAAAGCAGCAGAGCTTAAATGCCGAGACAAATCCGGACACACCGGTATCAGATGTGCAGTTTCCTCTGAAGGAGAAGGCTGAGCTGTCATTTATCACAAGTGCACCGGCCACATCCACACAGGATCCTAATGAGAGGACTATCTTCAAGAGAATGGAGAAGCAGACCAACGTGCATATCGACTGGACATGCTTCGTTTCAGACCAGTTCTCTGACAAGAAGAATCTGGCATTGGCGCAGTTTGGTAATCTGCCGGATGGACTGTTTAATGCAGGTATGAGTGATTACGACCTGCTCAGATATGCAAAGCAGGGTATTATCATTCCGGTTGAGAATCTGATTGACAAATATATGCCTAATCTTCAGGCAGTTTTTGAGAAATATCCTGAATATAGGACAATGTGTACCGCACCGGACGGACATATCTATTCATTTCCTTGGATAGAGCAGCTTGGTGCAGGAAAAGAGGCAATTCAGGCAATCGGAGATATACCTTATATCAACAAGAAATGGCTTGATTATCTGGGACTTGAGGTGCCGACTACTACAGACGAGCTCGAGCAGGTGCTTATTGCATTCAGAGATCATGCAGACGAGCTTGAGAAAGAGTTTGACATTGAGGGCGGTGTCATTCCTATGTCATTTATTATAAACAACGGTGACCAGGATCCAGCCATCCTCATGAACGGCTTTGGTGAGGGTTATGGTGATACAGGTGACCACTTTGCAGTAACAGATGAGGGAAAAGTCATCTATACTCCTACACAGGAGGGCTACAAGGAGGGTATCGAGTGGCTTCACAAGCTTGTCACAGAGGATTTGATTGACCCTGAGGCATTTACACAGGAGTGGTCAACATATGTAGCAAAGGGTAAAAACCACAGATACGGGCTCTGCTTTACATGGGACATTGCAAACATTGACAATAACACAGATTACGTCATGCTTCCTGCTCTCACAGGACCTGACGGAGTCAGAAATATCACCAGACAGAATAACAGTGAGACGAGTGGTTTCGACAGAGGACGATGCGTACTGACATCAAGCTGCAGGGATACGGCTTTGGCAGCCGCGTGGATTGATCAGATGTATGCTCCAATCCAGTCTCCACAGAATAACTGGGGAACGATACGGTGAGAAAGATTCGTTCAATATATTTGAGATGAGTACAAACGCTGACGGCGGACAGATGTTAAAGCATATGGATCTGGGCGATCAGTCACCGGTTGAGGTGCGTGAGGCGCAGTCTGTAAACGGACCGCTTGCTGTTTTAAATGAGTACTATGATGTTTATGTGACAGAGCCTGCAGATGCCAAGTGGCGTCTCGACAACATGCATGAGGCTTATCTGAAGGACATGAACAGTAAGTATGTCTATCCAAACGTGTTCATGAGCATAGATGACACCAACAAGGTGTCACAGTACGACACAGACATCAAGAAATATGCTGAGCAGAAAAAGGCCGACTGGATATTAAACGGCGGCATTGATAAGGAATGGGATTCATACCTTAAGAAACTTGATAAATATGGTTTACAGGATTATCTGAAGATAAAGCAGAAATATTTTGACAGCTATCAGAAATCCCTTGAGAGTACGTCAGAGGGCAAATAGGTTACTGTTCATAATTCTGTATTACCGGCAAAGCAAACAGAATTGGAGGATTTGAATGAGCGAATTATTGGAAAAAGCAAGAAGCTACGAGGCAAAAAAAATAGCTGCTACAGATAAAGAGAGTAAACCTTTGTTTCATATCAGTGCACCGGCAGGATGGATTAATGATCCGAATGGATTTTCTGTCTATAACGGAAAAATTCATCTGTTTTATCAGTACTATCCATATCTGCGTGAGTGGGGACCTATGCATTGGGGGGCATAGTACGACAAGCGATATGATTAAATGGGAGCAGCTTCCGTGTGCTCTGGCACCTGACGAGGAATATGATAAAAAAGGATGTTTCTCAGGAAGTGCCATTGAGGCAGATGGTAAGCATGTGCTTGTATACACAGGTGTCACAAGGATTAAACTTCCTGACGGCAGTGAGCAGGAGAGACAGAACCAGTGCATCGCATTTGGAGACGGACTTAATTATGTGAAGCATGAGAATAATCCTGTTGTGACAGGCGATATGCTTCCTGAAAACTGCAGCAGAATCGATTTCCGTGACCCTAAAATATGGAAAGAGGATGACACATATTATCTTATAGTTGGAAGCAAGGACTTAAACAATGTGGGACAGGTAGTGCTCTGCTCTTCAAAAAACCTGACCGATTGGCAGTTTGAGACAATCCTTGCGGCAAACAGCACCGGCAAAATAGGTACCATGTGGGAGTGCCCGGACTTCTTTGGGCTGGAGGATAAGCATGTGCTCATCTGTTCACCGCAGAGTATGAAGGCAGACAAATATGAGTTTCATAACGGACACAACTCTGTATATTTTCTGGGGGATTATGATAAAGAAAATCATGTATTTATCAAGGAAGAGCCGCACACACTTGACTATGGCATGGACTTTTATGCGCCACAGACTACACTGCTTCCGGACGGACGCCGCGTGATGATTGCGTGGATGAAGTCATGGGATGCATGTGTCGTTCCTGATTCGCAGGATTGGCAGGGAATGATGACACTGCCTCGTGAGCTTGAAATAAAGGACGGCCGCATCTGGCAGAAGCCGGTTAAGGAAATAGAAAATTATCGTGCAAACAAGTGTCATTATACAGATAAAAAAATAGACTGCTACACGACCTTTGATGGCATAAAGGGCCGCACTCTCGACATGACAGTGGAGCTTTCAGGCGAGGAGTACCATGACTTCACTGTTGAAATGGCATGCGATGATGAGTATAGTACAGCGTTTACCTACAACAGAGTCGCAGGCGTGCTCGAGATTGATCGTACCTGCTGTGGCGTCACAAAGGATGTCGTCTGTGTCAGAAAAATTAAAAATTGTAGATACAGACAGAAAGCTAAAGCTTCGTTTCATCATAGACAGACAGTCTATAGAGCTCTTTATCAATGACGGACAGCAGGTTGCAACCACAGCTATCTGTACACCTCTTCAGGCAGACGGAATCTGCTTTAATTGTGACGGAAGTGCTGTTGTGGATATTGAAAAATATGATATAATATGATATAATTTTATAATATGAAAGCATATCAGTAGAGCATACAAATAATAACCGGACAAATTATTGGTCCGGTTATTTGTAGAATAATATACAGGATATTTTGACAGGAAAGAAAGAGGTACAATATGGATGTAGTTGCATTAGGTGAATTACTTATAGATTTTACAGAAAACGGTACAAGTGCGCAGGACAATAAGCTTTTTGAGGCTAATCCGGGTGGAGCTCCATGTAACGTGCTTGCCATGCTTCAAAAGCTCGGTCATCAGACTGCTTTCATCGGAAAAGTGGGACAGGATGCGTTCGGAAGGCTGCTTGTTGATGCCGTAAAGGAGCAGGGCATCGACACAACAGGCGTGCGCTATGATGATAATGTCCATACCACTCTTGCATTTGTCCAGACCGCAGCAGACGGAGACAGAGATTTCTCATTTTATAGAAATCCGGGAGCAGATATGATGCTGACAGCGGATGAGGTGGATTTATCCCTTGTGAGAAACGCAAAAATTTTCCACTTCGGAAGTCTTTCAATGACAGATAAGATCTGTGAGAATGCGACAAAGCATGCAATAGCTGCCGCAAAAGAGGCAGGCGTACTGATTTCCTTTGACCCTAATCTGCGCAAACCGCTCTGGAAGAGCATGGACGATGCAAAAGAGAAGATAAGCTGGGGCCTGAGTCAGTGTGACATCTTAAAAAATATCTGATGATGAGATTGAATTCATGACAGGCGAAAAGGACATAAAGACAGGTGTGAAGAAGCTCATAGATGAGTATCACATTCCGTTTATCTGTGCCACCATGGGCAAAAACGGAAGTATGGCATTTTTTGACGGACATATCGTGGAGGCAGCTCCGTTCCTGCGAGATGACACTGTCGAGACTACAGGTGCAGGAGATACCTTCTGTGCGTGCCTGCTTCACGATGTGCTGGAGCATGGTATCAATGACCGGAAGGATGACGATGTGAAAAAGATGCTCACATTCGCAAATGCAGCAGCTTCGCTTATTACCACGAGAAAGGGCGCACTTCGCGTGATGCCTGAGAAGGGTGAGGTTGAGGCTGTAATTAAGTAGTTATAATTTAATACGACAAAAGAGATTATACTCTTCTTAATCTATGTTTAAAAACGTGATTAAGAAGAGTATATTTGTTTCTTGCAGTGCATAATTGTATTGGCTATAATATCATATATAAAACAATGATTTGAGACTATACAGGGAGTCAGATATGGTAAAAACGATTGGTATTGGGAAACAGGATTTTGCTTCTGTTATAGAAGATAATTGCTTTTTTGTGGACAAAACGAGCTTTATAAAGGAATGGTGGGATTCAAAGGATGATGTGACTCTCATCACGCGTCCGAGGCGTTTTGGAAAAACACTTAATATGAGCATGCTTAACTGCTTTTTTTCAAATCAGTATAAGGACAGGAGCGATTTGTTTGATTCATTGTCTATATGGGAGGATGAGGACTATCGAAAAATTCAGGGTACTTATCCTGTGATTTTTATGAGCTTTGCTTCGGTTAAGGCCGACAATCTGGGAGATGCAAAAATCCAGATAAAAGCACAGATAGAGGCTGTTTACAAAAGGCACAGATATCTGCTTGAGGGGGATACTCTGACAGCAGACGAAATAGCTGATTTTGAAGGAACAAATACCAGGATGGGTGATGCTGAGAGTGGATTAAAATTAAATATTTTGTGTGAGTATTTTCATCGTTACTGGGGAAAGAAGACGATAATTATCCTTGATGAGTATGATACTCCTATACAGGAGGCATATCTTCATGGATATTGGAATGAGTTTACTGCATATATAAGAAGCCTGTTTAATGCAACGTTCAAGACAAATCCGTATATGGAGCGTGCTATTATGACAGGAATCACGCGTGTATCAAAGGAATCAATTTTTTCAGACCTCAATAATCTGAATGTAATAACCACGACCTCAAGCAGTTATGCAACGAGCTTTGGATTTACAGAGAATGAAGTTTTTGATGCAATGGAAGAGTATGGTCTGTCCGGTGAAAAAGATACTGTAAAAAAATGGTATGACGGTTTTAAATTGGAAATCACAGTGATATTTATAATCCATGGTCTATAACGAATTTTCTAAAGGAAAAACAGATAAGTCCATACTGGGCATCTACCAGCTCAAACGGTCTGGTAAATCGTTTGATCAGAACAGCATCTGCAGAAATAAAATCTATGATGGAAACACTTCTGGAAGGCGATTCTGTGGAGGTTAGCATTGACGAACAACTGGTGTTTGAACAGCTCGATAACGATGAAAATGCCATTTGGAGTCTTTTGCTTGCCAGCGGTTATTTAAAGGTTGATTCCTTGAAAAAAGAGGTCTTACGCTTGAACCGTGGTATCATCTGAGCATTACAAATCTTGAAACCGTAAGTATGTTTTCAAATATGTTCAGAGGATGGTTTAATGCCTCTGTTTCGAATTATAATGGATTCATAAGGGCATTGCTTAGAGGCAATGTAAAGGAAATGAACATATACATGAATGAGGTCGCTTTATCTACCTTCAGCAGCTTTGACAGCGGAAAGCATCCTTCGGGAAAATCTGAACCGGAGAGATTTTATCATGGTTTTGTCTTAGGCCTGCTGGTCGAGCTTAGAGATAAATATGAAGTGCAGTCAAACCGTGAAAGTGGCTATGGCAGATATGATGTGATGATCATTCCACGTGATAAAAATTCGCAGGCTGTAATAATAGAATTTAAGGTTATTGATTCGCAAGAGGAGACATCACTGGATATGACTGCGGATAGTGCTTTGAAGCAGATTGAAGAGAAAAATTATGATGCAAAGCTTTTGGAACGAGGATATAAAAGAGAAGCAATTCAACATTATGGTTTCGCATTTGAAGGAAAGAAAGTATTGATAAAGAGGGCACAAATCTAAATGAAACAAAAATTATCAGTTGCACCAACACTCAAAAACTACGACAAGAAAAATCTCCCAAAGGACATTCTTGCGGGAATCATCATCATGGCGGTTTCGATTCCTATATCGATGGGCTATGCGCAGATATCCGGGCTACCGGCGGTATATGGCTTGTATGGCTCGGTATTCCCAATCATATTGTTTGCTCTGTTTTCCACATCACCGCAGTTTATATTCGGTGTGGATGCTGCTCCGGCGGCGCTTGTCGGAGCAGCAGTGCTTGGCATGGGAATAGAGGCAGGAAGCAAAGAGGCCATGACGGTTGTACCGGTGTTTACATTTTTTGTTGGCACTGTGGCTTTTGGCATTTTACTTCATGAATGCCGGAAAGCTGGTGAACTACATATCTGCGCCGGTTATGGGCGGATTTATCACAGGCATATGTACTACAATCATACTGATGCAGGCGCCAAAGCTCATGGGCTCTGCGGCAGGAACCGGAGAGCTTTTTGAACTGTCTGAGCATATATGGGAGGCCTTACACCACATAAATGCAGCCGCACTTGTCATGGGGATTGTAGCGCTTGCCATTTTGGTTGTGAGTAAGAGGCTTGTTCCAAAGTTTCCTATGGCGGTTGTGCTCATGGTAACAGGCGCGCTTTTTTACATATTTTGGACCGGTAAAGGAGTGGGGAGTGCCGACTCTTTCAGCAGTTGAGCCCGGCATGCCGCGGTGGTATATACCGGATTTCGAGGCAGTTTTTTCAGTTCAAAAGGCCTCAGAGGTAATAGTTTTTAAGTCTTTCGGTTGCTGTTGTCATCATGGCAGAGACACTTCTGGCAGAAAACAATTTCGCACAGAAAAACGGATACAGAATAGATGATAACACGGAGCTTTTGGCATTTTCCATAGGAAATATGACTGCGGCTTTTACGGGCTGCTGTCCGATAAACGGTTCAGTGTCACGAACTGCGATGAGCGAGCAGTACGAGGGTAAGACACAGCTCACAGGGCTTGTTGCAGGCGTTTCCATGATAGCAGTGCTTCTTTTTTGCACAGGCTTTATAGGATATCTGCCGGTTCCGGTGCTCACGGCGATTGTCATATCAGCGCTCATGGGTGCCACGGAGTTTCATCTGGCAAAGAGACTGTGGAAGGTCAGCAGGACAGAATTTTTCATATTTGTTGGTGCTTTTTTCGGAGTACTTATTCTGGGTACGATAAACGGAGTTTTGATAGGAATCATTTTGTCTTTTGCCGAGATGATAATCAGAAGCGCAAAGCCGGCCACCTGCTTTCTCGGTGTGCAGCCGGGACACAGTCATTTCCGCGATATCAGGGAGAGCACAAACATCCACGAGATTGACGGTGTGATTATTTACAGATTTTCGAGCGGCCTGTTTTTTGCAAATGCAAAGGTACTTGTGCGTGATATTGAGGACCACCTAAAGCATGATACAAAAGCTGTCATAATCGATGCCGGAGCTATCGGAAGTATTGATATCACAGGAGCTGACAGCATAGAGTCACTTTACCGCTCACTGAAACAAAAAGGTGTAAAGCTATACATAACAGAGCACATTGCAGAGCTCAACGAGCAACTCAGGAAGCTGGGCTTAGGTTATTTAATTGAGCAGGGCTGTGTCAGAAGGACAATACATATTGCGCTAAAGGATATGGGAATAAACAGACCTTATCCGCTTGAGGGTGGCGTAGATAACGAGGAGCGCAGTGCCTCAAGAAAGCGTGCTGACAACAGAGTGCAGGAGTTTGTCTGGGCGTTTGGCGCCGAGAGTGAGGAGCAGATTGAAAAGCAGATAAAGCTTCAGATAGAACAGCTCAAAAAGACAAAGGATATAGAGGAAATCATGCATGGCCGCTGGGCGCATATGGATGAGTTTGACCAGGATGAGTGGCTGGAGCATCTGGAGGAGCATCTAGAAAAGAAATCGTACAACATATCAGGAAAGGATGTGCACACGCTTGCGGCAGATATCGAGATGCACCGTCGCGAGGTGCATGAGCGTATAGCAAGAGAGCATCCGGAGCTTGCAGAGCGGTTTGCACAGAGGAGACACCTGCTTGATAAGCATCTGAAGGAGAGAAGGCCTGAGGTCTACAGGATTATCGTGCAGCTAAGGGAGGACAACAAGCATAAATGAACATAAACCAGACACTCAAACAATACTTTGGCTACGACAGTCTTAGAACAGGGCAGGAGGAGCTCATAAACGGCATACTTGCAGGGCACGATGTGCTCGGTATCATGCCGACAGGCGC
>ENA-OQIU01000082-OQIU01000082.1-human-gut-metagenome-genome-assembly--contig:-NODE-82-length-20332-cov-2.412027_pt1 | contig 20332 bp, 26 predicted proteins | sample MGYA00242590_ERZ504755 | MGnify/ENA primary metagenome ERZ504755 (study PRJEB26092, sample SAMD00036359) | human gut metagenome | host: Homo sapiens | study: EMG produced TPA metagenomics assembly of...
CCCTTAAGGGACCAAAGCACGGCGGTGCCAATATCAAGGTGATGGAGATGATGCGGGACGATCCGTTCGCATGTGAAGCACTGGGATGATGAGGATGAGGTGAGAGCATACCTCAGAAAAATGATGGATGGTGAGGTGTTTGACCACAAGGGACTCATCTATGGAATGGGACATGCGGTGTATTCACTTTCTGACCCGCGAGAGCGTATATTCAGAGGCTATGTGGAGAAGCTTTCAGTTGCAAAGAAGAGAGATAATGAGATGAATCTCTATAATACAATAGAGAAGGTGGCTCCTGAGATTATCGCTGAAAAGCGCCATATCTTTAAGGGTGTTTCTCCGAATGTCGATTTCTACAGCGGCTTTGTTTATGAGATGCTTGGTATTCCTATGGAGCTTTACTACACCTCTTTTTTGTCCATTGCGCGAATCGTTGGCTGGAGTGCCCACAGGCTTGAGGAGATTGTCGGCATGAACAAGATTATCCGTCCGGCTTACAAGAGCGTCATGAAAGAGATAGAGTAACGAGAGGATGTTACAGTCTATCGTTCATACATCAATAATACGATATGTTGGGGATTAGACATATTTAAAAGAATCGAGGTATTATACAAATGAGTTTTACAAAGGTAAAAAAGGGCGTCTGTGCAGCAAAGGGCTTTGTTGCAAACGGATTAAATTGTGGATTAAACAGTGACAAAAACAAAAATGACCTGGCTTTAGTTTATTCAGAAACACAGTGTCAGGCAGCGGCTGTTTACACAACAAACAAGGTGAAGGGCGCGCCTATTCAGGTGACAAAGGCACACCTTGGAGGCATCAGGACATACGGCAAAGGCTGTTATTGCCAACAGCAAAAACGCCAACACCTGCAATGCTGACGGAGTAGAGAAGGCTCAGAGAATGTGCGAGCTTGCAGCAGCAGAGCTTTCGATTGATCCAAACGAGGTTATCGTGGCATCTACAGGAGTTATTGGACAGGTGCTTCCTATTGAGCCTATCGAGAGCCATATAAAGGAGCTTGCAAAGGGACTTTCGGCAGACGGCAACGACAAGGCTGTAAACGCTATCATGACTACAGATACCGTTCCAAAGCAGTATGCGGTAAAATTCATGCTTGGAGACAGTGAGTGTACAGTAGGCGGTATGGCAAAGGGAAGCGGCATGATTCACCCGAACATGGCTACTACCTTAAACTTTATCACATCAGATGTTGCCATCTCATCGGAACTCATCCAGAAGGCCCTGAGCGAGATTGTAAAGGTTACCTACAACTGTTTAAGCATTGACGGCGATACCTCTACCAATGATATGGTAAGCATCATGGCAAACGGTCTTGCAGGAAACACACCTATTACTACAGAGAATGATGATTATCAGATCTTTAAGGATGCACTGTACGAGGTGCTTTCAAATCTTACAAGAATGCTTGCAAAGGATGGAGAGGGTGCTTCAAAGCTTTTAGAGTGCACATGCGCAGGTGCGCCTGATCTTGATACAGCAATTATTGTGGCAAAGAGCGTTATCCGTTCACCACTTTTAAAGTGTGCTATGTTTGGCGAGGATGCCAACTGGGGACGAATCCTTTGTGCTATAGGCTATGCGGAGGCTGATTTTGATATAGACAAGGTGGAGCTTCACCTGCGCTCAACAGCAGGAAGCATCAAGGTGTGCGAGAACGGTGCCGGAGTTGACTTCTCAGAGGAGGAGGCAGCAAAAATACTGCATGAGGACGAGATTTACATCGACATAGATTTACACCAGGGAGATGTGTCAGCCAAGGCATGGGGTTGTGATCTTACATATGATTATGTGAAAATTAACGGAGATTACAGATCTTAATCTTGACAAGTTAATATTGATTAATGATATTATTTTTCTAAAGTAATTAATTAAAAAAGTAAAGCGAACGAGGGGCGTTCAGATATTAGGTTATCTGCGCCCTCTTTTTTGTTTGGAAAAATCACATTTACAAAGGAGAGATTAGGAGGCGGTAACTTGACTAAGAATGCATTGGATATGATTGATGAGAAAATAGTAGAGCTGCTACAGGAAAATGCACGTATAGCGATAAAGGAGATAGCGGCACAGGTGTTTTTGTCATCACCGGCTGTAACAGCCAGAATAGAGAGATTGGAGAGCAAGGGAATCATAAAGGGCTATCATGCCACTGTTGATTCGGTTAATTTGGGCTATAAGATAAAGGCCTTTGTCAATCTGGATCTGGAGCCTGTACAAAAGGAAGAGTTTTATCCGTTTATTGAGAGTGTGGAGAATGTCATAGAGTGCAATTGTGTGACAGGAGAGTATTCTATGCTCATAGAGGTGAAGTTTTTAGATACGGAGGAGCTTGATGAATTTATCAACACTCTGCAGAAATTCGGCAAGACAAGTACACAGATAGTTTTTTCCACTCCTGTTGAGCACAGAGGCCTGCCTGTACATTCAGGTTTTGATGCATAGGATGATATGAGAGTTAAAAGATATTTTGCATGATTGAATGAAGTGTGCTAAAATAGTTTGCAAAAATACTGACTGTTAAACATGATTTTGGATGCTTTGAATAGTCAGATATATTGATTACGGCAGGAGGATAATATGAGTAAGAAATTAGGCTTCATAGGTTGTGGAAACATGGGAAAGGCAATGATACACGGAGTGCTGGCATCAGGCAAGGCACAGGCAAGCGATATTCTTGCATCTGCAAAGACCGAAAGCTCCAGAGAAAAGAATGCAGCGGAGCTTGGAATCAGGCTTACAGCGGACAATAAGAGCGTAGCAGAGTTTGCAGATATTCTGTTTTTAGCAGTAAAGCCACAGTACTATGAGGAGGTTATAGCAGAGATAAAGGACACTGTTAGTGACGATGAAATCATTGTTTCGATTGCACCGGGCAAGTCACTTTCGTGGTTTGACGAGATGTTTGGAAAGAGCTTAAAGGTTATACGTACCATGCCAAATACACCTGCCATGGTTGGTGAGGGCATGATGGGAGTCTGTGCAAATGAAAGAGTATCGCAGGCGGAGCTTGATACAGTGCTTGATTTGTGCTCGGGCTTTTCAAAGGCTGAGATGATAGACGAGAAGCTCATGGATGTAGTGACAGCAGTCAGCGGAAGCTCACCGGCATATGTGTTTATGTTTATCGAGGCTATGGCAGATGCAGCTGTAGCAGGCGGCATGCCAAGGAGCCAGGCATATACATTTGCAGCTCAGGCAGTGCTTGGAAGCGCAAAAATGGTTCTCGAGACAGGAAAGCATCCGGGCGAGCTCAAGGATATGGTGTGCTCACCTGCCGGAACCACTATCCAGGCTGTGCGTGTGCTTGAGGAAAAGGGCATGAGAAGCAGTGTTTTTGAAGCTATGATGAAATGCCTTGATATCTCCCGCAAAATGTAGTAGAATTATTGCATTGAGTTAAAGGAGAAAAGCAATGAGTCAGGCAAAGGTTGATAAATATAAGAATGAAAAGGCAAATCGTAAAAAGACAAATGCCAGAAATAAAGTAAAGCGTGTTATAGCACGAATTGTTGCAGCTGCGGCTGTAGTCGCATTGGTAGGCTGGGGCGGTTACTCCGGATATCAGTACTATGAGAAGAGTCGTCCGGTGAACTGCTATTACGCGGATATCAGTGCTGTCAGCGATTATCTACAGGGATTGTCTGCAGACAGTGAGCAGTAGATTATATTTTTGATACATAACATATATTTTACGATTTATATGATTAAGTTAAAATACCTCGCAGGTTACTGCGAGGTATTTTCAGTTTTTGAAGAATCCCCGGGCTCTTTTTGGGATTCAGATACAGTCTTTGCATTTTCTTCGGTATTTGAGGTGTCAGATTTTTTTGCTTTGGAGAGTGTGTTATCAATTGCGTTGAGCAGCACTTTGGAGGTGTACTGACTTGTGTTTGCGTAGGAAATATTATCGGTGGATTGATTTTGCACAATCTGCGATACGAGCTCGTTCATCGCAGGCTCAACAAGCGGATACATGGTTTCCACCGAATCAGTCATGTTTTCAAGGCTTATGGAGTTAATATTATTGCTGTCCACCGCCACAGACACATCGATAGCCGCCCCACCCAGCGCTACAGATGTGTTGTACACACCCGGTGTATACATGCCGGTTTCTTCCACCTTGGGCTTTGGTTCATCACCTGAAAAATAATATGTAGCAGCGAAAATTATCAGAAGAAGCAGTATGCCAAGGAGCACTCCGGTCAGAATGACATGCTTCATTTTTACAACAACGATTTTTGTTTTTGCACTCATATGCGCCTCCTGTGGTTGTTTTATATATAATATGTGTGGGGATGCAAAAGTATGACAGATATTCCTGTCTATAACGAAAAAGAGATATCCATCAAGGATATCTCTTTATGTTATAAGAGCGATAGACTGGCGCAAGACGTCCGGGGGACGTCTGTTCTGCGCCGACCGTTTCACGGCTTCCGGGGGGAGTCCTGAAATCCTTATGCAAATGTATAAGCTATACTAGGTACATAATCAATGATGCATCCGTTGATAAAAACCAACACAATTTAGGAGAAATTAAAGGTTGAGAACTAAAACAACTATCACTTTCCAGGAATTGATATGCAGGATGCCTTAGAGTGTTTAAACAAACGCAAATTTTCTTAACCAAATAAGTGGTTAATTAACCAAACCGTGCCAAGGCTAGACAAAGAAAAAACCTTGTAAACACTGGGTTTACAAGGCTTTCCGTAAAGAGCGATAGACGGGGCTCGAACCCGCGGTCTCGACCTTGGCAAGGTCGCGCGTTACCAACTACGCCACTATCGCATGTATTAGGTTGTGTGCTCTCTTGTGTCGAGCACGTGTTATATAATACACGATAGAGGAGCATCTGTCAACCACTTTTTTAGATTTTTTTGTAACTATTCAAAGCCAAATGTTTTAGTCTTTATTTACATTTGTGTGTCTAATGTATAAACAGTATAATTATACATTTCACGAATTGCGTATGCAATTAGAAAATCAAGTAGTCCAAATTCCATAAAATGAAATTTTAGGGCAAATTACAGACATTAGCTTGGCTGTAGTATTTTTAAACAACATGTGTTAGACTACTGTTATATAAATCGGAATATAGTGAGGGACTATAAATACCATTACTTCATAACGGGGGAGGTGAGATTTTATGTATTATAGTAATCCTCAGAGGTACAAAAATGGAGATAGATAATTGGCAGACTATGATGCTAATTTTTGAGGTGGTGTGTAGAATTTTCAAAAAACAAGGAGGAAAATATGGAACGGTTTATTCGGAAATTATTTGGTTTAACCTTTAGTGCATTATTGGCAGGTGTGCTTTTAGTAGGTTGTATTTCGAAGGATTTAGGAGATGAAAAATCTATGAACATAAAGATAGATGGGATAGAACAGATTACAGTATCAACTCAAACTACCGGACAGAAACAAGATGTTATAATAGAAAAAGAAAAATATGAGGATTTGATAAGTAAACTTAATTCGTATTCGTTAAAAGAAATAACAGATGAAAAATATAAAGGATGGCAGTATTTGATTAAAATAGAAAAAAAGGGGGGGAGAAATTACTCTAATATGTTTTATGGATAATAAAGTCAAAGTGAATGACATCGTTTATGAAGTTAGAGATTACAATATTGATGACTTTTCATATCTGTTTGAGTGAATTTTGAAACGAACGTAAAAGTGATGAATCAAAATAAAAAGCCCATGAGAATTTTTCTCATAGGCTGAACAAAGATAATGATAAATGATTTTTTACGAAAAAAGCGGCTATCTCAAAGGATAGCCGCTTCAACTGTAGACAGAAGTATTTCTATAACTTAATTTTTCAAAAACAGAAACCTTAAAAAAAGCAGTATTATTAAAATGATAGAAACATATTTTTCTGTTTTACTGACTGTTTGCATAGGAAAGTATTTCTCTCTACAGAAAGAGTAAATCATGCTACAAGCAAGTGAAATAGAAAAAAATATTTTAAAATTCATAGTATCTATGTGCTCAGGACAAAACATCATAATAGCCCAAAGAATCACGAGCCAAAGAACTATTATATAGTGGAAAATTTTTTGAATCTTATTATTATCCATATCAATCACTCCTTTCTTTAAAAAGTGAAATAGACAGATGTCTTACTTGTTTCAATAACCAAAGGAATTACTTCTTTCTTAAATAGGTTTACATTAGTTTTGTGTCAACAGGCAAAAACTATGACTATAAAAGTCACCAATAAGTAATATTAAGTCATTAAAATGATAACACAAATCCTTTCTCTAAGTCAAATATTCAGAAGTATAATCGCTTCACAGCATCCATCGCAAGCATCGAGCGCTCACATTCTTCCGCCGAGAGTGTAATCTGCCAGCAAAGCGGACTATCTATCATATGCTTTGCCGCATAGCTTAGACCATAATTCCCTTCACCTGATTAGGTGTCATGTTCTGCGCTTCTTCTATTATAAGGTTATCTGAAAAATTTAAAAAAATTTCAAAATAACTGTTGACAGATGCTCCTCTATCGTGTATTATATAACACGTGCTCGACACAAGAGAGCACACAACTTAATAAATGCGATAGTGGCGTAGTTGGTAACGCGCGACCTTGCCAAGGTCGAGACCGCGGGTTCGAGCCCCGTCTATCGCTCTTATAACATAAAGAGATATCCTTAATGGATATCTCTTTTTCGTTATAGGAGTGAAGCGGAGCCGCTCGCTCGTGGCTTTCGCCACTTGCTTTGGAGTGTTTACAAGTGATAAACTTTCTCATTAAGTCCGGGAGGGCGCATGGTATGGGGATTTGAGGGCATGGATTAGCGCTGACTGCGTGAGATTAGGCTTGAATAACAGTATTTCCGGGAAATATAATGTTTCTTGTAAGTAAACTTTAACTAGAATTTTTGTAAATATACAGGAGGAAAACATTATGTCATTTAATTGGAAAGCTTCAGGTTTATTCGCAGCAGGTGTTGCTTTTGGTACAGCAGGTATCAAGATTTTATCAAGCAAGGATGCTAAGCGTGCTTATACACAGTGTACAGCAGCTGCGCTTCGTGCTAAGGATTGTGTAATGAAGACTGTTAATACTGTTCAGGAGAATGCAGAGGATATTCTTGCTGAGGCTAAGAGTATCAACGAGGAGCGTGAGGCTAAGGCAGAGGCTGCTAAAGTTGCCGATGCAGCTGAGGATGTCTGCGAGTGTGCTGAGGCTGATGAGCAGGAAGCAGAGCAGGCTGAGGTTACAGCAGAGACTGCTGAGGCATAGAAGATAAGAGGCGGTCATATGAAATTTACGATTAAGCATGAGTCAAGAGGCCGTATGCGTGTTCATATGGAGCAGTACCGCATGACATATGAGCAGGCAGACACTCTGCTTTATGTGATTCACAATCACAGGAATGTTACCTTTGTAAAGGTTTATGACAGGACTGCTGATGCTGTGATTGAGTATGTAGGAGACAGAGAGCAGATTATAGAGCTGCTACGCCACTTTCATTATGAGAGCGCCAATGTGCCACAGACTGTTATCAAGACATCAGGAAGAGAGCTTAATAATTCATATCAGGAAAAGCTTATCGGAAGTGTTGTCTGGCATTACAGTAAAAAGCTCCTGCTGCCTTTGCCAATCAGGATAGCGCTTACTATTGGACAATCTGTAAAGTATATTGGAATTGGGCTTAAGTGTCTGCTGCAGAGAAAAATTGAGGTGCCGGTGCTTGATGCGACTGCCATCACGGTTTCTCTTATTACTAAGGATTTTTCTACCGCAAGCTCTATTATGTTTCTGCTTGGAATAGGTGAGCTCTTGGAGGAATGGACGCACAAGAAGTCTGTTGATGATTTAGCCAGAAGCATGTCACTTAATGTGAGCAAGGTATGGCTCAAGACACCTGAGAATCAGGAGATACTCGTTGAGTCTTCAAAGATTGAAAAGGGCGACAAGGTTGTTGTCCACATGGGAAATGTCATACCGTTCGACGGAGAGGTCTTAGATGGCGATGCGATGGTCAATCAGGCTTCCCTGACAGGTGAGTCGGTTCCGGTTCAAAGAACTGTCGGCAATACTGTGTTTGCAGGCACTGTTGTCGAGGAGGGCGAGATTACTATCAGGGTCAAGGAGGTTGAAGGAAACAACCGTTTTGACCAGATTGTTACTATGATAGAGGAGTCCGAAAAGCTTAAATCTGAGCTGGAGGGAAAGGCTGAGCACTATGCTGACAAGCTTGTGCCGTGGACGCTTGGAGCTACAGGGCTTACATATCTTCTGACAAGAAATGTGACAAAGGCTATGTCAATTCTCATGGTGGATTTCTGCTGTGCACTCAAGCTTGCTATGCCAATCTCAGTGCTTTCTGCTATCAGAGAGGCAAGCCTTTATAATGTAACAGTAAAGGGAGGAAAGTTCCTTGAGGCTGTTGCGGAGGCTGATACCATCGTCTTTGACAAGACAGGTACACTCACAAAGGCACATCCGACTGTGGTTGATGTGGTGAACTTCAATGATGAGTATTCATCTGATGACATGCTTCGTGTAGCAGCCTGTCTGGAGGAGCATTTCCCTCATTCCATGGCAAAGGCAGTGGTAGACGCTGCGTCTAAGAAGGGGCTTTCCCACGAGGAAATGCATACAAAGGTTGAGTATATTGTGGCTCATGGAATTGCAACCTCAATCAATGGCAAGCGTACTGTCATCGGAAGCTATCATTTCGTCTTTGAGGATGAAAAATGTGTTGTTCCTGCAGGAAAGGAGTCACTGTTTGAGTTGCTTCCGCTGTATTATTCTCACCTGTATCTGGCTATTGAGGGTAAGCTTTCGGCAGTTATCTGTATAGAGGATCCTCTGCGTGATGAGGCAGCGGCGGTTGTTACTTCATTAAAGAAGGCGGGCATATCAAAGGTTGTCATGATGACAGGCGACAGTGAGCGTACAGCTTCTGTCATTGCGAAAAAGTAGGTGTAGATGAATACTACGCCGAGGTTTTACCTGAGGACAAGGCTGCCTTTGTGGAGAAAGAAAAGGCTAAGGGCAGAAAGGTCATTATGATTGGTGACGGCATAAATGATTCACCGGCTCTTTCAGCGGCAAATGTCGGTATTGCAATCAGTGACGGTGCTGAAATTGCACGCGAGATTGCCGATATTACGGTGGGCTCTGACGATCTCTACCAGATTGTAACTCTTAAATATATAAGTAATGCTCTTATGAAACGTATAAAGAGCAACTATCGAAAGATTGTTGGTTTTAACTCAGGGCTCATTGCTCTTGGTGTGGCAGGTGTGCTTCCGCCGACTACGACAGCACTTTTGCACAATGGATCGACAATTCTTATCAGTGTGAACAGTATGAAGAATCTGCTTGAGTAGATTTTGGATGTAGTACGGGGCGCTGCCAGCGGCAGCGCCCTTTACATTGTGGTGGAAATAATGTAGGAATTGTGATAAACTAACTGATAAGTAGTGCAGATTATTTTTATATGAGGTTAGATTAGTGAAGGTTGAAGAGGTTATAAGCAGGGTTGCAGAGCTTTGCAGACAGTATGATGCCCAAAAGGTAATTTTATATGGTTCAAGAGCTAAAGGTACTGCATTGGAACGCAGTGATATTGATATAGCGGTATCGGGAGTGAAGGATTTTGATACGCTTTCTGATGAAGTGGAGGACTTACCTACCTTGTACAGTGTTGATTTACTGAATTTGGATACATGCAGGAATGATTTATTATTGGAGGATATCAGACAGTATGGACGCAAAATTTGAGAGACGTTTTAAATCTTTTTGTAATTCACTAGATGCGTTAGCTGAGGCAAGGCAGAGAGACCTTTCCGATTCGTTTGTTTTGAGTGGTACAAGTGCTAAATTTAGCATTACTTTTGATTTATCGTGGAAGGTAATGAAAGATATTCTGGTACAATATTATTCGATAACCGGGTTTGTTACAAGTTCACCGCGAGAGGTGTTACGTGAATCCTTCAAGGCAAAGCTGATTTCTGATGATGCGTGGATGGATATGCTTAAGGTCAGAAATGAACTTGCACATGACTATGATTGTGAGGTTGTAAGGACACATTGTAATACAATTGTTGAAAAATATATTGATTTGTTTTATGATTTTAAGAATACGATAGATGAATTATTGAAGGTTGGATAAATTTTTACGTAGATATATCTAATGCACAAAATTAACACAATATAGTAATAAAAACATAGAATTAAAGATAGCGATGACAAATATAGAAGTTGAAATAAACGATAATTATATATGTGTATATGAGAGGCTTAATGATGATTGCATTAGGCTTCTTCATATGTATGGGAAAAATCCGGTGTGTGTGGTGCCGGATATGCTTGACGGCATGAGAGTGACGGAGCTTGCGGAGTATTGCTTTTCTTTCAAGAGCATGCCTGAAAAATTGAAAACAGAGCTTGGGATTGATGATATTCTGTGTCCTGATATGACGGAGCTGTGTGATGATTATATCGAGAGGGTCATATTGCCGGACGGAATGCAAAAGATTGGCAGGCTGTGCTTTTACAATTGTTCAAGGCTGTCTGTGCTTGAGCTGCCATCAGACATATGTGATGTGGATGGTGACGCTTTCATGAACTGCACAAAACTTTATATGCTTGTGATGAGAGGCTCACCGAAGGATAAGTCGTGTCTTAAGCAGATTCTTCACAGATAAGCACTCTTGTGAGGGTTAGATGGGCTGACAGCGATGGAAATGCGATTGCGCAGGCATTGTTTTTCGAGTACGACCAGACATATGATGAGATTGGTCCTGCTCATATTTTTAAACTTGAACATGAACGGAGAAGGCTTTCGTGCCAGACAGGCTTTTATGGACCGCATGTTTGTGTGGAAGCAGTATGATGAAATATTTTCAGAGGCGATTGCGCAGGAGAGTGAGGATGACCTTTTAGATATGGCTTTTTACAGGCTTATTTATGCGTATGAGCTTTCAAAAGAAGACTAGGCAGCAGTTTTTGGTAGTATATTGTCAATCATAAAAAAAGGACTGTCTGAGCTTATCATAAGAAAAAGGGATTCGGGTTTGCTGCAGAGTTTTCTGGAGCTTAAAGACGATGAGGAGAATTTTATCGCAGATGTCCTGGCTGTCACTGATATGATTGCACTTTCAGCACAGGATGAATGGAGTGAGGGCAGTGTGATTTTGCATAGATTTAAGAAGGAAAATCTGTCGGTATCCAGGAAGAGGCGGTTTGAATTTTAAATTTAAGTGTAAATGCAAAAGCTATATTATCGCTCAAAAATCATTTGACTTTTTTCAAAAATAAAAATATAATAGCCTATGAACGAGTAGCAGACTAGCGTAAATCCAGTTTAGCTGCTCTTTTTTTGTGCACCTGCTGTCGCACATCATTAAAATATATAGTGCATTATAAAGTGTGTAGCTTATCAGCGTAAGTCCAGCTTATGAGATAAGAGCGCACTTTTTTATGCAGAAAAGGAGGAATAAGTTAAGATGGCAGAAAGTAACAAGATGAAGGAGATGCCGGTAAATAAGCTCATGGTACAGATGGGAATACCGATGATTTTATCTATGGCATTGCAGGCAGTTTACAATATTGTAGACAGCGCCTTTGTGGGAAATATGAGGTCAGGAAGTGAGGCAGCACTTAATGCACTGACACTGGTATTTCCGGTTCAGATGCTTATGGTAGCAGTTGGAATTGGAACAGGAGTGGGAACCAATGCACTTCTTGCAAGAACACTTGGTCAGGGAATAGTAAAAAAGCTGCAAAGGTTGCAGGAAACAGTTTATTTCTTGGTGCAATAATTTATATAGTATGCCTGTTGTTTGGAATTTTTGGAGTTAAAGCTTATATTTCATCACAGACCGTTGATCCTCAAGTTATTTCAATGGGAACAAATTACTTGAGAATATGCTGTGTGATTTCATTTGGAATTATTTTCTTTTCACTATTTGAAAAGCTGCTGCAGGCAACCGGACGTTCTCTTTATTCTACAATTGGTCAGGTAGTTGGAGCAGTGGTAAATATTATTCTTGATCCTATTATGATTTATGGTATTGGACCGGTTCCGGAAATGGGAGTTAAGGGCGCCGCATATGCAACTGTTATCGGTCAGGTTGTGTCTGCAATACTGCTGTTTGTGTTTCATATGAAGCTGAACAATGAATTTGAGCATGATACAAAGTATATGAAGCCTGATGGAAGAATAATCAAGGAAATTTATGCAATTGGACTTCCGGCTATTATTGCACAGGCTCTGATGTCAATTATGGTTTATGTGATGAATCTTATTTTGAAATTTAGTCCTTCGGCACAGACTGCATATGGTTTGTTTTATAAGGTGCAGCAGTTTGTATTGTTCCTTGCATTCGGACTGAGGGATGCAATTACACCAATTATAGCTTTTTCATATGGAATGCACAGCAAAAAGAGAATTAAGGATGGCATCAGGTATGGATTGCTTTATACGATTGTGCTTATGGTCATAGGAGTAGCGATTACAGAATTTTTCCCGGGAGAATTTGCTGCTTTGTTCAATGCAGGAGCATCAAGAGAATATTTTATCGGGGCAATGAGAATTATTTCCATCAGCTTTATTTTTGCCGGAATAAATGTGGCATATCAGGGTATTTACCAGGCGCTTGATGGTGGTATGGAATCGCTTGTGATTTCACTGCTCAGACAGCTTATAATTATATTACCTTTGGCAGGCATCTTCTCATTTTTTGTAAGAGGCGGACATATTGGAGTTTCACTGATCTGGTGGGCATTTCCAATCACGGAGGTGACTGCTTGTATTGTAGGATATTTATTTTTAAAGAGAATCAATAAAAATAAAGTGGAAAACTTAAATTAAGGAGGCATAAGCCATGACAAAAAGAATCATTACGATAAGCCGAGAGTTTGGAAGTGGCGGACGTTTTATCGGAGAAGAAGTCGCAAAGAAACTTGGAATTAAATATTATGACAAGGAAATAATTGGACAGATTGCAAAAGAGTCAGGACTGGCACCGGAGTATATTAAGGAAAATGCTGAGCTGTCCCCAAAGAAAGGGATTTTTGCATATGCATTTACCGGTCGTGATATTACAGGAAAATCAGTAGAAGATATGGTATATGAGGCACAGAGAAAAGTGATTTTTGGATTTGGCAGAAAAAGAGCCATGTGTGATCATTGGAAGAAATGCTGATTATATTTTGAAAGACAGGGATGATGTATTGAATGTGTATATCCATGGGGATATGCCGGAAAAAATACAGCGTATCTGTAAGCTGCATAATACTTCAGAAGCTGATGCAGTAAAAATGATAAATGACATAGATAAAAGGCGTATGACAAATTATAATTTTTACACAGATCAGAAATGGGGAAAAGCTGCTAATTATACGTTGTGCCTGAACAGCTCACAGCTGGGGTATGATAAATGTGAGAGTATAATTATTGAATGTGTATAGTGTAATAAATTGATAATCCCGGATAGCTTATGATTTTATCATGAACTATCCGGGATTACTTTTTAAATATATTTTTTAAGATGTTGTTTGTGAGTCACATTTTATTGAGAAAATAAGGTTACTATAGTATAATAAACTCTGAAAATATTGCAGCAGAATAATAGGGTTTATGAAATATATATATAATAAGACTCGCACCATTGGTGCGAGAAATGGAGAAATGTATAGGGAAAGGAGGCCGCTTCATGAAAAAACATATCCAGACAGATTCAGAGTGGCAGGAGGAAATGTCACAGAAAATAATAGATGAAATACAGTGCGAGTTGTATCTCGACATGCCTTTTATGAAGCTGGCGCTCTCGGCTCTTTCACCAAAGGTGAACGAGCAGCTTTACTCCATGGCAACTGACGGTACATATATTTATTACAATCCCATCAGGCTGATTGATATATTTAAGAAAAATGGCATGTATCTGAACCGGGCTTATTTGCACAGTGTGCTGCACTGTCTGTTTTTTCACTTGTGGACTAAAGGTGAGAGGGATGAATTCCTGTGGAATACAGCATGTGATATAATGGTTGAGTATACGATTGATACAATGGAAAAGAAAAGCACAAAGCGTATCCTAAGTTATATAAGAAAAACCACGTATGAGAGGCTTAAAAAAGATCATATCGTGATTGCTCCGGGAGCTTTGTACGCGTGGCTATACAAGCAGTATGCAGAAATAAAGGCTGAAGAAATCACGGATATAGATGATATTGCAAACACAAAGGATAAAAAATGAGCTTGCACTTCTGGCACGGGAATTTTACACAGATGACCACGCTTTGTGGCCGGAGGAGAAAAACGACAATGCTATGCCACTAAGCTCATCCGAGGCTCAAAAGCAGTGGCAGAAAATATCCAGACAGACACGTATGGAGAAAAAACATTCAAAGGACAGTGAATCCGAGGGCGAGCAGGTAATGATGAGGGAGCTGTCCGCGAAAAGAAGCAGACGAAGCTACAAGGAGTTTCTGCGCAGGTTTGCAGTGCTTCGTGAGGAGGTACACGCAGATTATGATTCCTTTGATATGGGGTATTACGCGTATGGACTTTCGCTTTACGGCAATATGCCGCTCATTGAGCCTCTTGAAACGAGGGAGACATACAAGATAAGGGATTTTGTCATAGTACTTGATACGAGCTATTCTGTGAGTGGGGAGCTGGTGGAGCACTTTTTACAGGAGACCTTTACAATTCTCACGGAGTCGGACAGCTTTTTTGTCAGGAATAAAATACGCATCATACAGTGTGATGACAGCGTAAAGACGGACGAGGAAATTACAGATGAAAAGCAGATTAAGCCGCTTTTAAACAAGTTTACGCTCGTAGGAGGCGGAGGCACAGATTTCAGACCGGCATTTTCGTATGTGAGAGACCTTCTGGATAAGGGAGAGCTTAAGAACATGTGCGGACTTATATATTTTACTGATGGCAAGGGAATTTTCCCTGCAAAGTGTCCATCGTACAAGTGCGCATTTGTGTCGGTTGGTGCATATGAGGGTAATGAGGTGCCGCCATGGGCGATGCAGGTGGAGCTGGAGGAAACAATATGAATATAAAACAGGCAAAAAACGAAGTGAAAAATACAGTGAAAGCATACCTGTCAAAGGATGCACATGGAGAGTACGTGATACCGCAGATCAGGCAGAGACCGATGCTCTTAATCGGACCGCCCGGCGTAGGCAAGACACAGATTATGGAGCAGATTGCAAGAGAGTGCAAAATAGGTCTTGTGGCATATACCATCACGCATCACACGCGCCAGTCGGCGGTAGGACTGCCGTTTATAAAGGAGCGTGAGTATGACGGAAAGAACTATTCCGTCACGGAATACACGATGAGTGAGATTATAGCCAGCGTCTATGAAAGGATGGAAGCAACAGGGCTTAAGGAGGGCATACTTTTTATTGATGAGATAAACTGCGTGTCCGAGACACTTGCGCCTACGATGCTTCAGTTTTTGCAGTGCAAGACATTTGGTAATCAGGCTGTTCCCAAGGGCTGGGTGATTGTTGCGGCAGGAAATCCGCCTGAGTACAATAAATCAGTGCGCGATTTTGATATGGTTACGCTCGACCGTGTCAGATATATATCGATAGAAGCGGACTATCAGGTGTGGAAGGAATATGCCAGAGATGTGCATATCCATGATGCACTTTTAAGCTATCTTGAGCTTCACCCAAACAATTTTTACAGGGTGGAAACTGACGTGGACGGTATGAATTTCGTCACGGCAAGAGGCTGGGAGGATTTAAGCAGCCTGCTTAAGGTGTACGAGGCGGGAGAACTTGCAGTCACGGAGGATGTAATAGGTGAGTTTATCCACCATCCTGATATAGCAGAGGATGTGTACGCATATCTGGAAATCTACAGAAAATACAATGAGGATTACGGTATAAGCGATATATTGTCCGGAAACGTGAAAAAGTCAGTATATAAACGTGTGTTTGATGCTGATTTCGATGAGAGAATCACTGTGGTGAATCTGCTTTTAAGCGGACTGACAGTTGTTTTTTTCGGATGTGGCCAGAGAGCGGAAAATGGTGCAGCTATGGTATGAGTTTTTGAAGGAATACAGAAAGTCACAAAGAAGCCCTGAAGAGCAGCATGCGCTGTACAACAGTGCTGTGGAGCAGTTTTCAAAGAATATGGAGATATTGAAGGAGAGCTCTCTTATTTTGCCAAAGGAGTATTACATCAGACAGGATGTATTAAGGCATATAAAGGGGGATTTTGATACGGTGATGGATGATTTTACCGAAGAATCAGAGAAGCTTTCAACTATGGAGGATGCGGCAGGAGAGAAGCTAAACCATGCATTTGATTTTGTGGAGGATGTATTCTCGGACGGCCAGGAGATGCTTGTCTTTGTTACAGAGCTGACCATCACACCGGAAATCAGCAGCTTTTTAGCTGAGAACGAGTGTGAAAAATTTGATATCTACAATGAAAAGCTCATGGTTGGAAGCAACAGGACTAAGCTTTTAAAGGAGCTTGAGAGATAAATCCTGGTGATGTATGCAGGGAAGATTTGAAGGAATTATCTATGATTTATATATTTAGCGTCTTTTTATGCTGAGGACAAAAAAATATAATAGACCACTATGGACTTAAAAAAAGGAAAAAAGCCCTAGAAATGGTCAGATTTGATGTGTTTGCAAATGAGAGTATCAGGCTTGTGATAACAGGCGTAGGAGAAATCAATGCGGCGGCAGCGGTTTCAAATATTGGTGGTGCGTACGGGATTTCTACCGGATGATGAGATTTTGAATGTGGGGTGTGGCGCTGGTTTTAGCAGTGATATCTGTTTGGGCAGTATATTTCTGGGAAATAAGCTCACTGAGCAGATGACAGGGCGTACATTTTACCCCGATATGCTGATGAAGGCAAATTTCAGGGAGTGTGAAATAGTAACGGTCGCAAGGGTGCTTAATGAAGGGTGCGATTCGGTTGTATATGATATGGAGGCAGCCGCCGTTTATCAGGCAGCCGCGTTTTTTGTGGGACCGCATCGTATGCATTTTATAAAGCTTGTTTCAGATGCCGGTGAGAGAATTGACCAGTCGAAAATCACAGAGCTTTTTGCTTTGCAGGAAGACAAAATATGCGGCTATATTGATAGGCTTTTAAGTGCATGTGCTGATAAGGCGCAAATGGATGATACACAATCCTCTTGGAATATGGATAGGCTGATTTGCGATATGCGCTGTTCCAAGGTAATGGGAGATCAGCTGGCACAGCTTATAAAGTATTGCAGACTAAGTGGTATAGATTATAAAGCTGTTCTGGATGAATACTATACAAATGGCTTGCTGCCGTGTGAGAGCAAGCGTGAAGGAAAGAAATGTCTGTTTGAATTGAAACAGAGATTGTTGTAAGAAGGAAATGTCAAATGTGCCAATACAATAAAATGTTTTCACATGTATATGTGGAAAAAGGCGTGGCCGAGCATCCACGTACAAAGCAGATTTTAGAAAAGCTGAATAATACAACAGTCATAGAAATTGACCACTACAAGGATGTTTTCTGCCGCAAAAAGCAGAGTATTTCTGCTCAAAGCAATGCCAAGGCGCTCATTCTGGCAGAGAATACAAGCGGCTGCATATATGAAGGTGCACCGGTGTGTCAGAGCTTTGGAAATGAGAATTTCTACTATTGCTCATGCATGATGAACTGCATATTTGACTGCGAATACTGCTATTTAAAGGGCATGTATCCGTCCGGTAATCTTGTGGTGTTTGTAAATTTGGAGGATATTTTTGCGGAGCTTGAAGCACTTCTGGCGCAAAAAAGCATATATCTTTGCGTGTCATATGATGCAGATCTCGTGGCCATAGAGTCGCTTACCGGCTTTGTGAGGGAATGGATTGCTTTTACAAAAAAGCATGAGAATCTTACAATTGAAATCCGCACCAAGAGTGGCAGGTGTGATTTGTGGAGCAATTACGAAGCCTGTGACAGGGTAATTATTGCCTATACAGTTTCGCCTCAAAGGGTTGCAGCAGAGTATGAGCATTTTGCGTCTGCACCTAAGGAGCGGATTCAGGCAGCAAAATGTGCTATGGATAGTGGATTTCCAGTGCGACTGTGCTTTGATCCGATGATATACTGCAAGGACTGGAGAGGTGAATACAGCAGGCTGGTTGATGACGTATTTTCACAGATAGACGGTTCTAAGCTGTGGGATGTGAGTATCGGAAGCTTCCGCATATCGCAGGATTATCTGAAGAAAATGCGAAAGGACATGCCTCGTAGTGCTGTGGTGAATTTTCCATACGACAATGTGAATGGGTATTACCAGTATCCGGAAAACATACGAAGTGATATGGAAGAGTTTATGATACAGGCTGTATCCGAATATGTGGATAAGGACAGGATATTTATGTGGAAGTGATATTATTGCAATACATTTTCAATATATACACATAGTATAAAGGAGCAATCAGATGAATAAAGCAATTGTAACCGGGGCGTCTTCCGGCATCGGAAAAGCTATATGCAGGCAGCTTGCAGCGAATGGCTGGATGGTTTACGGAATAGGAAGAAGCTTCAATCAAAGTGATGATATCGCAGGGATAGAGCGTATAGTATGCGATATTACCGATACCGCAAAGCTCATCAAGACAATAAAAGAAATTAATAAAAATCATGACATATCACTTCTCATAAACAATGCAGGCGTCGGCTTTTACGCTCTTCATGAGGAGCTTAATCCTGTAAAAATATCACAGATGGTGAGGACAAATCTTGAGGCACCGATGATTATCACAAATCTGCTGCTTCGCGATTTAAAGAAAAACAAAGGAACAATAATAAATATCTCATCAATCACTGCTGAAAAGACGAATCCGCACGGCTGTGCCTATGGTGCCACAAAGGCAGGGCTTACGAGCTTTTCCCACAGCCTGTTTGAGGAGGCGAGAAAGTACGGTGTGCGTGTGGTAAATTTAGAGCCTGATATGACCGATACCAATCTGTACAGGAATGCTGATTTTACAGTGGATGAAAATGAAGCTGCAAGAATACAGCCAAATGAGGTTGCAGACGCAGTGCTTTATGTTTTGGGGGCAAAGAGAAGGCCTTGTGATGACAGATATCACCATAAGGCCACAGCTTCACAGAATTGCAAGAAAGTAAAGTGTTTATACTTTAAAAAGCATCAAATGCCATTCGAACGATTGACTTATAGTCATTAAGCGTCTGGCATTTTTTAATTTTCTTCCAGAGCTTTTCAGAGTCAGAAAACAACCCATGCATATATGCCCAGATTTCCTTCATGCGGAAAATGGCATCCTTTTCACCGGAAAAGATGGACAGATAACCGGATAAAATCTCATCATGCCAGTTCTTTAAGCGCTCGCGAAGCTCGGCTTTATCCATGCTTATACCCTTAAGCTCTGCGATAAGAGCAGGATTTGCAAACAGTCCGCGGCCTATCATGATTTCATCAATATCAGGGAAGCAGTCGGTTAGGGCATTAAAGCTATTAGTATCAGTGATATCTCCGTTGTAGCAGAGTATGGTTTTATCAGGATTTATTTTCTGCATGGCGAGGGCGAAGTCATCCATGCGCGGCGTATTTTTATAAAAATCCTTCTGGACTCTCGGATGCACGGTAAGCTCACTTATCGGATATTTACTGTATATTTCGATAAGTCTGGGCCATAGTTCATCATCGTTAAAGCCCACGCGGGTTTTTATTGAAACAGGAAAATCAGCTTTTGTATACAGCTCATCGAGGAAGCTATCCAGCATATCAGGATATGCGAGTATGCCGGAGCCTCGTTTCTTGGATACGACGGTGCCTGACGGACAGCCGAGATTTACATTTATCTCATCATATCCGTAAGGAACAAGCTGCCTGTGCAGGTCGATGACCTCGTCTGCAACTATAGACATGGCCTGCGGTATGAGAGTGATTCCGTCGTTGTTTACCGGGTCTATGTCTCTTTTTATCTTGGCATTCATGCGCTTTGCGGCAGGGATGAATGGTGTGTAGTATTTGTCTATGTAGTCAAAATTGTGGTGGAATGCGTTTCTTACTGTATATCCGGTCAGCCCTTGCATCGGTGCGAGAAAAAATTTCATGTGATTGTGAATCTCCTCATTTATGATTAATCAGATTACTGCATGCTACGCATTCGCGTAATCTGACTCTACCTTTTGATCCTTTAATCATAATATGGGAAAAAGCTTGAAATGTAAACCCCCATAACGTGAAAAGAAGCCGAGGGAAGCGGCTTCTTTTCGAGGAGTTTAGTTTATGAAAAAATGTTTAAAAAAGGGAATTTGTAAAGGTGTATCTCCTTTACAAGTCTTACT
>ENA-OQIU01000083-OQIU01000083.1-human-gut-metagenome-genome-assembly--contig:-NODE-83-length-20157-cov-2.486620_pt1 | contig 20157 bp, 18 predicted proteins | sample MGYA00242590_ERZ504755 | MGnify/ENA primary metagenome ERZ504755 (study PRJEB26092, sample SAMD00036359) | human gut metagenome | host: Homo sapiens | study: EMG produced TPA metagenomics assembly of...
GTTTTTTAACTTATTGTTGTAATTCTTCTTGTCACTTGTTATGATGAAAAAATCAATACGCAAAGAGCAGCAGACAAGGCTGCGATAATTGCACAAAGCAATGAAAATGATAAAGAAGAAAAAAATGAAAAAGAAAGCCTTCTGACATCAAATGAGGCTAAGAATGCAAAATACTGCATCAAAAATGACTCCGGAATGCTGTCTGTATACAACGGCACTGCAAGTGAAAAATACTTTGATACAGGCGTGTATTTTGAAGAACTGCCCGATGAAGCAAAAAATAAGGTTACAAATGGACTCTACTTTTTTAACGAAACTGATTTGTACGATTTTCTTGAAAGCTATTCGAGTTAATGTTAAAATAAATCAGTTAGGGGAAAGAATATGTACGATTTAATTATAATAGGTGCCGGTGCATCCGGGCTCATGGCGGCAGCAACTGCTGCATCAAAGGGAGCACGCGTGGCACTTTTAGAGCACAAGGATGATATAGGAAAGAAAATACTTGCAACAGGAAACGGCAGATGTAATTTCACAAACACTGATATGTCCGTAAATAAGTTTCACGGCAGTAAAGCGCTGATTAAAAACGGGTTGTCACAATTTAATTATGCAGACACAATACGTTTTTTTAAAGAACTTGGAATACCTGCATATGACAATGCAGGCTACATTTATCCAAATTCAAGGCAGGCTGCATCTGTTGTGGCAGCCTTTCGCATGGAGCTTATGAGACTTCATGTGGATGTGAAAACAGGCATAAGTATTACAGAAATTAAGACTACAGGGATTATGGCTAAAGACACAAAGTCTGCTGCTAATCCGGCAACTAATAAGAAGACAGATGACCGGACCGGTTACTGCATCCAAACAGACAAGGGCAGCTTTAAGTCCAAAAGGCTTATCATAGCGTGTGGCCTTACGGCTTCCCCAAAGCTTGGAAGTGACGGAAGCCTGTTTCGACAGATAGAAGCTCTCGGACATCATATCCAAAAGCCATTACCCGCGCTTTGCGGCTTTAGCTGTGATGGTCTTAATTTCAAAAAAATCACAGGCGTCAGGTGCGATGCTACCGTCGCTTCCGTGATAGACGGTCAAATGACAGAGCAAAATACAGGGGAGCTGCAGTTAGCTGACTATGGCATCTCAGGCATCCCGGTTTTTCTAGATTTCAAGTCTTATGTCAAGAGCCCTCGATAAAGATCAAAGGGTCGAAGTGATAATTGACTTTTTGCCAGCTTTTAGTGATGATGAGCTTAATGGATACATAAAGGACAGAAGCAGTACAACGGCAGACAACCGCTCGTTAAATGAGATGCTTAACGGACTTTTAAACAATAAGCTTCTTCTTGAACTGATACACAAATCAGGAGTATCTCCTGACAAAAAGGGAAGGCTGTTGACAGATGATGATTGTAAAAGTCTCACCCGCTCAATAAAGCATACAGCCGTTTCGGTAAAAAGGCCAAGAGGAGCCGAATTTGCACAGGTGTGTGCAGGCGGCATATGTACAAAGGAAATAGATGTACGTACATTGGAGTCCAAAATCCATCCGGGGCTTTACTTTTGCGGCGAGCTGCTTGATGTGGACGGCATATGCGGTGGCTACAATCTGCAGTGGGCATGGACAAGTGGATATATAGCAGGAGAAATGCAGTAAATGATTAAAATTAACCAGATAAAGCTCCCCGTCACGCACAGTGATGAGGCATTAAAAAAGAAAATAATAAAAATGCTTAAGCTCAATGCCAAGACAGGCTTTACATACCGGATATTAAAGAAATCACTTGACGCGCGTAAAAAACCTGAGCTGTTCTATACATATTCCGTTGCTGTAGAGCTAGATGATACAAAAAATAGCGAAGAAGCAATTGTAAAAAGAGCAAACAGTTCATCTGTGCTCATTTACAAAGAAAAAGAATACCGGATACCTGCGCACGGAAATATATCGCTTGACAGGCGCCCTGTTATTGCAGGGGCAGGACCTGCCGGGCTGTTTTGTGCATATATATTGGCAGAGGCAGGTTTTCGCCCGATAGTTATCGAGCGTGGCAGTCGGGTTGAGAAAAGAACCTGCGATGTACAAAAATTCTGGGAGAGCGGCATACTTAATCCCAAAAGCAATGTACAGTTTGGTGAGGGCGGTGCCGGAACCTTTTCAGACGGCAAGCTGAATACATCCGTAAAGGATCCTTCGGGCAGAAATCGTCTTGTGCTTGAGACATTTGTGCGCTTTGGGGCAGATCCGTCCATACTTTATGACAACAAGCCACATATTGGTACTGATGTGCTTTCAGAAGTAATTGTCAACATGCGTGAGTTTTTGGTTGACAAAGGAGTTACATTTGTATTTGACACCTGTGTAAACAATCTTGACATAGTTTCCCAAAAGCTATTAAGTGTTTACACGGATTCTGACAGTAACAGTAATAGTGAGATAAAGACAGATGTATGCGTTCTGGCACTCGGACACAGCGCCAGAGATACATTTGATATGCTTTACAACAAAGGCTTTGATATGGAGTGCAAGAGCTTTGCAGTCGGCTTTCGCGTTGAGCATCCGCAGCGCATGATAGATGAATCACAGTACGGTATTCAAAAGAAAATTATACTTCCGCCAAGCCCATACAAGGTCACATCCAATTTTCCGAATGGCAGAGGAGTCTATTCATTCTGCATGTGTCCGGGAGGATATGTGGTCAACTCATCGTCAACTGAAAATCACACGGTGGTTAACGGCATGAGCTATCACGACAGAAACAGCAAAAATGCGAACAGTGCCATCATAGTATCTGTTTCGCCGAAGGATTTCGGAGCAGATGATGCCCTCGCCGGAGTGAGATATCAGGAAAAGCTTGAAACAGAAAATTATAAGCGAGGCAATGGTTTAATACCACAGCAGCTTTTCGGTGATTTCTGTGATGACAGATTAACAACAGCATACGGTGATTTTGGCTCTTGTACAAAGGGAAACACCATCTTTGCAAAGCTGAATGGACTGATGAACGCTGACATGGAGCAGTCGTTCAAGCTTGGAATGGAACATTTTGGCCATCTGATACATGGCTTTGACAGAAAAGATGCTATTTTGTCCGGTATGGAGACACGCACATCTTCTCCGCTTCGCATAAAAAGAGATGAATCCTTTGAGAGCAACATCTCGGGTGTATACCCTTGCGGAGAGGGCGCAGGCTATGCAGGAGGCATTACATCTGCGGCAATCGACGGCATAAAGGTCGCAGAAGCAATTATTAAAAAATATAGGCCGGATTTTAAATAATATTTATACACATGAATAATATTTATACACGTAAAGAGAGGAAATATTCGTGGCAGAAGTATCACCAATGATGCAGCATTATCTGCAGACAAAAGAACAATATAAGGATTGTATTTTATTTTATCGCTTAGGAGACTTCTATGAGATGTTTTTTGACGATGCGATAATGGTTTCAAAGGAGCTTGAGCTTACGCTCACCGGCAAAAACTGCGGACTTGAAGAAAGAGCTCCTATGTGTGGAGTACCGTTTCACGCGGCAGACTCATATATCAACAGACTCGTATCAAACGGTCACAAGGTAGCTATCTGTGAACAGATGGAAGATCCAAAGCAGGCAAAGGGAATCGTTAAGCGAGAGGTAATCCGTGTTGTGACACCTGGCACAAACACTGATATGGCTTCTTTAGATGAGGCAAAAAACAATTACATAATGTCGATTGTATACACTGAGGACAAATACGGCATAGCGACCTGTGATGTCACAACAGGTGATTTTTTTACGTACAGAGGTGGATGCGGAAAGAAAGCTGTTAGATGAGGTGAGCAGATTTAATCCATCGGAAATCATATGTAATGAAGCCTTCTACATGAGCGGAATAGATGTTGACGATATGAAAAACAGATTATCAATTACTGTTTCAGCACTCGACTCATGGTATTTTTCTGATGGTCTCGCAAATGAGACACTGCTTTCACATTTCCACGTACAGACAATAAATGCTCTGGGGCTTGAGGATTATGAGAGTGGAGTCATAGCTGCCGGCGCCCTGTTAAAGTACCTTTATGAAACGCAGATGAACTCGCTCGACAATATACTTGAGCTTCATCCGTACTCAATAGGCAAATATATGATAATAGACAGCTCATCAAGACGTAATTTGGAGCTTGTAGACACCCTTCGTGAAAAGCAAAAGAGAGGCTCACTGCTTTGGGTACTCGACAAGACACGCACGGCTATGGGAGCAAGACTGCTTCGCACCTATGTCGAGCAGCCTCTTATCGAAAAGTCAGAGATAATAAAGCGCCAGAAGCTTATCGAAGCACTTAATGCAAACGAAATAACAAGAGATGAAATCAGGGAATACCTTAATCCTATTTATGACCTTGAGCGTCTCATCACAAGAATCACCTACCAGTCAGCCAATCCGCGCGACCTTATTGCCTTCAGGGATTCTTTAAAAATGCTTCCCCCAATAAAGCAGCAGCTTTCAGACATACCGTGTGAGCTTACCGATGAGATTAACAAAGAGTTCGACGAGCTTAAGGATATATATGAGCTTTTACTTTCATCCATTGAGGATGAGCCGCCTATCTCACAGCGCGACGGAGACATCATAAAAGCAGGCTACAACGAGGAGGTTGACCGTCTTCGAGACGCAAAAACCAAGGGAAAGACATGGCTTGCAGAGCTTGAAGCCGATGAGCGTGAAAAAACAGGCATCAAAAACTTAAGAATCAAGTATAACAAGGTATTTGGATATTACCTTGAGGTCACAAACTCCTTCAAGGATTTAGTTCCTGATTATTATGTGAGAAAACAGACACTCACCAATGCAGAGCGCTACATAACACCGGAGCTTAAGGAGCTTGAGGATACCATTCTTGGAGCTGAAGACAGGCTCACATCACTTGAGTATGAGCTGTTTCGTGATGTAAGAAAACAGATTTCCGACAATGTTTCAAGGATTCAGAAAACAGCCAGAGCTATAGCACAGATTGATGTTTTTGCTTCGCTTGCTCTTGTTGCCAGTCAGAATAATTACTGCAAGCCAAAGATAAATGAAAGTGGGATAATAGACATAAAAAACGGACGTCATCCTGTAGTTGAAAAAATGATTACAAATGACATGTTTATAGAAAATGATACATATCTGGATCAGCACAAAAACAGAATCTCAATCATCACTGGACCAAACATGGCCGGTAAATCCACCTACATGAGACAGACAGCACTTATCGTTCTCATGGCACAGATTGGAAGCTTTGTACCTGCACAAACTGCAAATATCGGTATTGTAGACCGTATCTTCACGCGAGTCGGTGCATCTGACGACCTTGCAAGCGGACAAAGTACATTTATGGTTGAGATGAACGAGGTGGCAAATATACTAAGAAATGCAACCGCAAAATCCCTGCTCATTCTCGATGAGATTGGACGAGGCACGAGCACATTTGACGGACTAAGCATCGCCTGGGCAGTTGTAGAGCATATAAGCAATCCAAAGCTCCTCGGAGCAAAGACGCTTTTTGCAACGCATTATCACGAGCTCACCGAGCTTGAGGGCAAGCTTGACAGTGTAAACAACTACTGCATCGCTGTAAAGGAAAAGGGCGATGATATAGTATTCCTAAGAAAAATCGTAAAGGGCGGAGCTGACAGAAGCTACGGCATACAGGTAGCAAAGCTTGCAGGGCTGCCTGATTCAGTCATAGAGCGTGCCAAGGAAATCGCAGAGCAGCTTCTTGCAAATGATATCACAGATACTGTAAAAAACATATCTGTTGACAATGGCCGCAAGCATAAAAAGGAGCATCTTGACGAGGTTGATATGACACAGATTTCGCTTTTCGACACAGTGAAGGATGATGATATAATTGACGAGCTTCGAAGCATAGACATAGGCAACATGACACCACTTGATGCGTTAAACAAGCTGTATCAGCTCCAGAACAAGGTTAAAAACCGCTGGTAGAAAGGATTAAAAATGCCAAATATTGCCATATTAAATCAGGAAACAATAGATAAAATAGCTGCAGGAGAGGTTGTTGAGCGTCCGTGCTCCGTGGTTAAAGAGCTGGTGGAAAATGCCATAGATGCAGGCTCCACAGCCATCACTGTGGAGATAAAGGAGGGCGGAATCTCATTCATCCGTATCACCGACAACGGCTGCGGAATTGAAAGAGACCAGGTTGCAGTTGCATTTTACCGTCACAGCACGAGTAAAATCCGCTCGGCAGAGGATTTACTTACTGTAAAGTCTCTCGGCTTCAGAGGTGAGGCGCTGTCAAGCATCTCGGCCGTTGCCCGCGTTGAGCTTATCACAAAAACCTACGATGAGCTCACCGGCACCAGATATGTGATCGAAGGCTCAAAGGAGCTTTCAAACGAGGAAATCGGTGCTCCGGACGGTACTACCTTCATAGTAAAGGATTTGTTTTATAATGTTCCGGCAAGACGTAAGTTTTTAAAGACAGCACAGACAGAGGGCAGCTACATAAGCGATATGGTTGAAAAGCTTGCGCTTTCACATCCTGATATATCGTTTAAGTTCATAAACAATAACCAGACAAAGCTTCACACCTCCGGAAACGGCAACAGAAAGGATATCATATACCATATATTCGGACGCGAGATATCGTCATCACTGCTTGAGGTGAAGCATGAATGTGAATACTTTAAGGTGGAGGGCTTTATAGGAAAGCCTGTTATCACAAGGGGCAACAGAAATTATGAGAATTATTTCATAAACGGCAGATATGTAAAGAGCAATATATTGTCACGTGCAATAGAGGAGGCCTACAAGAGCTTTCTAATGCAGCATCAGTATCCGTTTACAGTGCTTTACTTTACATTTTTTAGTGAGCTGGATGTCAACGTGCATCCGACCAAGATGGAGCTTAGGTTCGACAACAACAACGAGATATATGTCGAATTGTGTGACACAATATATGCAATTCTATCCCACAAGGAGATGATTCCCGAGGTGCCTGTAGACAGTACGCCGGCGCCTAAAAAGATAGTGCATGAGTATAAGGAACCAATACCGGAGCCGTTTGAGAAGAGGCGTATCAATGAGGTGAGGGCAGCGGAATCAAGGAGCGTGTACGGACAGAGCGTGACGTCAGCAGCAACAGAACCTGCTGCAAAAGCGCCTGCTGTTAATGAGCAACTCACAGATAACACATCAAAGCTGCAGACTGCTAAAGCATCTGCATCTGCGCTTGTTGCAGGCACCGGCAATTCAGTGGAACTAACGCCTGAAACTTCCACCGCGTATGAACCTGCACAGGCTGTCACCGGCACCCAGCAGACACTTGGGGATTACGACAAGGTTTTTCTTACAGAAAGCGCCAAGAAACAGTTTTCCATCATAGGCCAGCTCTTTAAGACCTACTGGCTGATAGAGTTTGAGGACAAGCTTTATATCATAGACCAGCATGCAGCCCATGAAAAGGTACTGTATGAAAAAACGATGGCAAGACTGGCCAATAAGGATTTCACATCACAGCTCATAAGCCCTCCGATTGTCATGACACTTGATGCCAGGGAATGTGAGATGCTTGAGAAATACAGGCCGCAGATAGAACAGTTTGGCTATGAGGTGGAGCATTTTGGCGGCAAGGAATACATGATCAGTGCAATTCCAGATAATTTGTTTAACATAGATATGAAGGATCTGTTTATAGAGATGCTCGATGATTTTTCCAATGCGACAGGCAGGCAGACTCCTGATATCATCACGGAAAAGGTCGCATCCATGTCGTGCAAGGCAGCAGTCAAGGGCAATGACAAGCTTACTCTTCCTGAGATAAATAAGCTGATAGATGAGCTTTTGTCACTCGACAATCCTTACAACTGCCCACACGGCAGACCAACCATCATCTCTATGAGCAAATAATGAGATAGAAAAGAAAATTCAAACGTATCGTATGACAACATACACATTTGGACTGAGGTGCAATATGACACAAAAACCGATGATTGTCCTGACAGGACCGACAGCAGTAGGAAAGACAGCTCTATCGATTGAGCTTGCAAAAAAAATAAAATGGTGCTATAATATCCGCGGATTCCATGCAGGTATACAAATACATGGATATAGGCTCTGCGAAGGTTACAGTCGATGAGATGGACGGCATAAAGCACTATCTGATAGATGAGCTTGAGCCATCTGACGAGTTCAATGTATTTATCTTCAAGGATATGGCAAAAAAAGCACTTAATGAGATATACGAAGCAGGAAAGATACCGATAGTTGTCGGCGGCACCGGCTTTTATATACAGGCACTTTTGTATGACATTGATTTCAAAAAGCAGGATGTGGATGAGGCATACAGAAAGAGCCTGTACGACTTTGCTAACGAGCACGGAAACCATGCACTGCATGAAAAGCTTAAGGATATCGACCCTGCATCCTACGAGAGCATCCATGAGAATAACGTAAAGCGCGTCATCAGGGCAATTGAATACTATCACACCTGCCATGAGCCGATTTCAAAGCACAATGAGACTGAAAGAGCCAAGCAGTCTCCATACAGCTTTGCCTATTTTGTACTGGATGATGTAAGACAAAGGCTTTATGAGCGGATAGATAAGAGAGTTGATATCATGGTTTCAAACGGACTTGTCGATGAGGTGAAAAAGCTAAAGGCAATGGGCTGTACAAGCGATATGGTATCCATGAAGGGCATAGGATATAAGGAAATCCTTGCATATCTCGATGGAGAATATTCACTTGATGAGGCTGTGGACAAGGTAAAACTTGAGTCAAGGCGTTTTGCAAAGAGACAGCTAACCTGGTTTAGGAGAGAAAAAGATACCATATGGATAGAAAAAAATGAATATTCATATGATAATAATAAAATATTAAATAAAATACAAGAAATTTTAGCAGAAAAGAGGATTATAATTTGTTAGATACCAATGAAGCCATTTACAGGCAGTATGAGACACTTGGAATATCAAAGGAGGTTTTGGATTTCGGAACCTCTGTAGAAAAGGAGCTTAAGGAGCGTTTTGACAAAATAGACACAAATGCTGAGTATAATCAGCTTAAGGTCATAGCCGCCATGCAGAAAAACAAGGTGAGCGCAGAGTGCTTCCAGGCATCAAGCGGCTACGGCTACAATGACCTCGGAAGGGATACACTTGAGAGAGTGTACGCAGACTGTTTTGGCGCAGAAGATGCACTTGTAAGGCCTCAGATCACCTGTGGCACACATGCACTTGCACTTGCACTCATGTCAAACCTGCGCCCGGGTGATGAGCTTTTAAGCCCTGTCGGAAAGCCTTACGATACACTTGAAGAGGTAATAGGCATACGCCCTTCAAAGGGCTCACTTGCTGAGTACGGCATAACATATGCGCAGGTTGACCTACTGCCTGATGGTGAGTTTGACTATGACGGAATAAAGAAAGCCATCAATGAAAAAACGAAGCTTGTCACAATCCAGCGCTCTAAGGGCTATGCTACAAGACCTACACTTTCGGTCAAAAGAATAGGCGAGCTCATTGCCTTTGTAAAGAGCATAAAGCCTGATGTGATCTGTATGGTCGATAACTGCTACGGTGAGTTTGTTGAGGATACAGAGCCTATCCAGGTTGGAGCGGACATGATGGTTGGCTCGCTGATCAAAAAATCCGGGAGGCGGACTGGCACCAATCGGAGGCTATATTGTCGGCAAAAAGGAATGTGTTGAAAATGCCGCATACCGTCTCACATCTCCGGGACTTGGCAAGGAGGTTGGAGCTTCACTCGGAGTCATCCAGTCATTTTATCAGGGCTTTTTCCTTGCACCGACTGTCGTAAGCGGAGCATTAAAGGGAGCAATCTTTGCCGCAAAAATCTATGAAAAGCTTGGTTTTAAGGTAGTCCCTGACGGTACTGAAAGCCGCCACGATATCATACAGGCTGTAGAGTTCAATAACCGCGATGCCATGATAGCCTTCTGCGAGGGCATTCAGGCAGCAGCACCTGTAGACAGCTATGTGACCCCTGAGCCATGGGCTATGCCGGGCTATGACAGTGATGTCATCATGGCAGCAGGCGCATTTGTGCAGGGCTCATCCATTGAACTTTCTGCCGATGGCCCTGTGAAGCCGCCATATGCGGTTTATTTCCAGGGAGGACTCACATGGTACCATGCAAAGCTTGGAATTTTGATGTCTTTACAAAAACTTTATGAGAGAAATCTTGTTAAGCTTGATTAGGTGTGCTACAATTAACTGAAAACTTTGCTTAAATCCGTTGTCAATCGCCTGGGAGAAGCGAAAGGGATTAATGCATAATAACAAAACAATTAAAAATCTGCCGGCTTCAGAGCGACCATATGAGAAATTTTTATCGCTTGGAGCATCAGGCCTGTCAGACGCTGATTTACTTGCCATCATTATAAAGACCGGCACAAGGGACAAGACTGTGATTGATATTGCACAGGACATACTTTCCGGCAGGCATGGCAATCTGCTCAATCTCTATGAGATGTCCTATGAGGAGCTTCTTAGTATCCCCGGGATAGGGCAGATAAAAGCTATACAGCTTAAAGCGATAGCAGAGCTGTCGCTTCGCATAGCAAAGACAAAAAAGGTTCAAAGCATCAGAATGAATAATCCTCAGACAATAGCTGACTACTATATGGAGCAGATGAGGCATCTCACAAATGAAGTCGTCATTTGTGCCTATTTTGATGTAAAAAGCAGATTCTTAGGAGACAAGTTCATATCCAAGGGTTCACTAAGCTCATCTGTAGTGGACGTAGGCTCCATCATCAGGACCGCCCTGGACAAAAATGCATCAAAACTTGTTTATTGCACAATCATCCAAGCGGAGATTGTACTCCCAGCAGAAATGATATTGCTGTCACAGACAGATTAATTGAGGGCTCAGGGATTTTTTCCATAGAGCTTTGTGACCATATCATAATCGGAGATAACGAATATTATAGCTTCTATGAAAATAAACTTATATAAACAGAAGACGAGGTAGAATTATTATGAGCAACAACGTTTACGGAATTGATCTGGGAACAAACAATTTCAAGGTATACTCAAAGGCTACAGGCAAGACAATGCTTGAGAAAAACACAATAGCCGTAATAGACAAAAATCAGATATATGCATATGGAGACCGTGCATATGCCATGTATGAAAAGGCGCCTGAGACAATCAACGTCATATTTCCTGTTGTAGAGGGAGTTATTGCTGACTATAATCTGCTTCAGACTATGATTTTTGACTTTTTGGAGCACAAGACAAAGGCACGTATCAAAAATGCCGAGTTCATCATCGCTGTGCCGACAGATATCACAGATGTAGAGAAAAGAGCATTCTACGAGCTCTTCTATAAGAGCAAATCAAAGCCTAAAAAGGTCATGCTCTGTGAGAAGCCTATCGCTGATGCTGTAGGTCTTGGAATAGATGTAAACGAGCCAACCGGTGTCATGATAGTAGATATGGGCGCTGACACAACAGAGACATCCGTTATTTCACTCGGTGGCCTGGTGCTTAGTGACCTGCTTCATTTCGGTGGCAACAGACTTGACGAGTCAATTATCTCCTTTGTGCGAAAGGAGTTCAATCTTGTAATCGGACAAAAGACTGCAAAGCTGTTGAAGGAGACTATAGGCTCTGCACTTCCGGGAAGAGAGGACAGTATGGTCGTAGTGGGACGTGATGTGGTAAGCGGCCTGCCTATTGAGATGGAAATTGGTTCAAAGATCGTTTACGAGGCTATGAAGTCAAACCTTGAGTCTATATGCACATCAATAAAAATGATTCTTGAGAAGACTCCGCCTGAGCTTGCAAAGGATATCATCCATTCAGGCATTTATATCACAGGAGGCGGCTCACAGCTTGCAGGACTTGACCAGCTCTTTGAACAGATTACAGGTATAAAGGTCATCTGCTCAGAATGTCCTGAGGAAAGTGCAGTACGCGGGCTCGTACAAATAGTTTCTGATTCAAAATATAAGAGACTTCCGTTCAGCATCAAAAAATAATAACCGAGGTTAATATGAGTAAGAATTTTCGCAATCGAAAGAGAAAGCACAATAAAAAGCTTCCTGCAAGATACACACTGTTGATTATGACAGCAGTCTGCTTTGTGACCATGCTGCTAAGCCTTACCTTAAATATTTCCGGTGGTCCTTTAAAGACTGTTGCCGGATATGTATTCATCCCAATGCAGAAGGGTATAAACAGCTTTGGAATCCACATTTCAGATAAGGTTACAGAAATACGCACATTAAAAAATAGTCAAGGCTGAGAATAAAAAGCTCAAGGCCGAGGTAGAAGAGCTCACAACACAGCTCACAACAAACAAACTTGAACAGTATGAGCTTGACAATTACAGACAGCTTCTGGATTTGGATGCCAAATATCCATCATATCCCAAGGTCGCTGCCAGTGTCATAGCAAAGGACAGCGGAAACTGGTTTTCTACCTTTACTATCGACAAAGGAAAAAAGGATGGAGTGGATGTAGGCATGAATGTGCTGGCGGGAAGCGGACTTGTAGGTATTGTTACCGATGCTGGCGATAATTTTGCCAAGGTACGCTGTATCATAGATGATGCCAGCAAAGTCAGTGGCATGGTTTCCACCACGGAGGACAACCTCACCGTCAGTGGCAATATAAAAACCATGAACGATGACAAGGTAATTACCTTTACGGAGTTAAAGGATGATGACAACAAGGTGAAAGAGGGCGATCCTGTTGTTACCTCATACGTGTCAGACCGTTACCAGCAGGGCATACTGATTGGCTATGTGACAAAAATCGAAAATAATTCCAACAATCTGACAAAATCCGGCACTATCACACCGGTTGTAGATTTTGAGCATATCGAAAATGTCATGGTCATAACACAGCTTAAGCAGACCGGTGACACTAAGACAGCTGACAACACCGAAAGTGCAGAAACAGCCGGTGACAGCCAGACTGAAAATTCAACTGAAAATAAGTAAGGAGCAGCATGAGACGTAGAATTGTTTTATTTATAATAATAACTTTATGCTTTGTATTACAGACCACGCTGTTTAAGACTCTTTCCTTTGCCAATATCTCACCAAACCTGTTGATTATAGCCGTATCATCCTTTGGCTTTATGCGTGGAAAAAAGGAAGGACTGTGGGTAGGCTTCTTTTGCGGCCTGCTTATTGACATATTTTGCGGAAAATATATAGGACTGTATGCTTTAATATATATGTATATCGGTTTTATCAATGGATTATTCCAGAAAAGATTCTATCCTGACGATATAAAGCTTCCTATGCTTCTGATAGGAGGCAGCGATTTGTTTTACAATCTGGTAGTATACTTTTTCATGTTTTTACTGCGTGGCAGATTTAACTTTTTGTACTATCTGAAGTCAATTATCATACCTGAATTTGTATACACAATGGTTATCAGTATACTTTTGTATCTGGTATTTCTTAAGGTAAACCAGAAGCTAGAAGCATACGAGAAAAGGAGAGCAAAGAAATTTGATTTATGATATAAAAGATTTTCTGAAGAAATTTTTCAGCTCAAGACTTTTTTGTATTGGCAGCAGTAATTATTCTCATGTTTGTCCTGCTTGCCGAAAGAGTCTTTACCCTTCAGATTATTAAAGGTGCAGATTATCAGAAAAACTTCATAATGCTGATTAAAAAGCCGCTGTCCATAGAGGCATCAAGAGGCAATATATACGATGTAAATGGTGAGCTGCTTGCTTACAATCAGCTTGCATACTCTGTAGTCATCTCAGACAACGGCAGCTATTCATCTACGAAGGAGCACAATCGTCTTTTAAACAAAGAGCTTAATGAAATTATCAATGTGATAAAAAACAATGGCGGCTCCATATACAATGATTTTCCGGTTGTTTTAAACGATGATGGTACATACAGCTTTACATTCACATCTGAAACCTCCAAAAAGAGATTTCTGTCAGATGTGTTCGGAAAGAAATATGATAAGCTCGAATACAATAAAGCACTTGGATTTGACGAGGCAAATGCCAGCGCCCAGAATATTATTGATTTTCTAAGCTCTGATCAGAATGAATGCTTTGATATAAGCAGCAAGTATGATACACAGGACACTTATGATATTGTAGTGATGAGATATGCCATAAAACAGAACCGATTCACTAAATACAAAACCACCACTATTGCAAAGGATGTAAATGATTCGATAGTAGCATATGTCAATGAGCATTCAGATACTCTTACCGGCATATCAATTGAAGAGGATACCATCCGCAAGTATAACTATCCTGAATATATTTCATCGCTCATAGGATATACAGGCAAGATATCTACCGACGAGTATAATGAGCTGTCAAAGGATGATGACTCATATACACAAAATGATATGGTAGGTAAGTCAGGCTTAGAGCAGTACTATGAGAGCTATCTGCGAGGCAAAAACGGTGAAAAACAGGTCTATGTAAACAATGTCGGTAAGATAAACGAGGTAATAAGTCAGAAGAATCCTGTTTCCGGAAATGATGTCTACTTAAGTATTGACATCAAGCTGCAGGAGGCCACATACAAGCTGTTAGAGCAGGAGATAGCCGGAATTGTTTACTCCAAAATAAAATCCGGTGAAATACCTATAAGTGATGTTTACTTTGCACTGATCAACAACAATGTAGTTGACCTGACACATTTCAATGCATCAGATGCATCAGCAACTGAGCAGGCTATATACAATTCCTTCAGCGGTCAGCTGCAGGATGCATTATCCACTATTGACAGAGAGCTTGAAAGTGGTACCTCAGGCACTGCCTCCATGTCGGAGCAGACACTTGATTATTTTACATGTGTTATGTCAGTGCTAAACGATGATGGACTGCTGTTGAGCAAACAGATAGATACCTCTGATTCCACATATGCCTCATGGAAGGCTGGCACACTCTCACCGCGTGATTATCTCAAATACTGCATTTCAAAGCAGTGGATAGACATCACAAAGCTTGATGTGGACCAGAAGTATGCTGATTCAAGCGAGATTTACACAGCACTCTGCTCGTATATCAGGGATGCCATGACTGACAATAAAGACTTTGCCAAAATTATATACAAATATATGGTAAATTCCGGAGCGGTCACTGGACAGCAGCTGTGCCTTCTGCTTTTTGACCAGGGTGTACTCGATTATGACGATGCAACAGTAAGCAACATTGCCAATGGCTCCATCAGTCCATATGCATTTCTTATGGACAAAATAAACAATATAGAGATAACACCTGCACAGCTTGCCCTTGACCCATGTACAGGCTCCTGTGTCATAACTGATGTAAAGACAGGACAGCTAAAGGCTTTAGTCAGCTATCCGGGCTATGACAACAACAAGCTTGCAAACACTGTAGATGCTGATTACTACCAGTCTCTCAGAGAGGACAAGTCTAATCCGCTATGGAATTATGCAACCCAGGAGCAGACTGCACCGGGATCTACCTTCAAGATGGTATCAAGCACCGCAGGTCTTGCCGAGGGAGTCATTGATACTTCGTCAAAGATTAATTGTACCGGAATATTTACAGAAATCAGCAATCAGCCAAAATGCTGGATTTATCCTGGAGCACATGGTATGGACAATGTATCTGAAGCTTTAAGAGATTCATGTAACGTATTCTTCTACACAACAGGCTTCAGGCTTGCAAGCAAGGACACCGGTTCATATGACGATGAAAACGGTATGAAATACATACAAAAATATGCATCTATATACGGACTGGACCAGAAATCAGGTGTTGAGATAGTAGAAAAGACGCCGTCCATTGCCACACAGTATCCTGTTATGGCAGCCATCGGACAGAGTAATAACAACTTTACGACTATTTCTCTTTCAAGATATGTGACAGCAGTTGCTTCCGGAAAGCTTTATGACTATAAGCTGATGAACAAAATTGTTGATGCAGACGGCAAAACAGTCAAGCAGTATGATTCAAAATCAACCGATATATCAGGCACACTCACTCAAAGCCAGTGGGATGCCATCCATCAGGGAATGCGTATGGTGGTCGAAGACCTGCACGATGTATTTGGCGGCTTTACAGGCGTTGAGGTGTCCGGTAAGACAGGAACAGCACAGCAGGTTGAGACAAGACCAAACCATGCACTGTTTGTAGGATACGCTCCATCAAGCGATCCTGAAATTACAATAGCTACACGTATATCATATGGATACAGCTCACACAATGCTGCAGCTGCATCCAGAAATATAATTTCATATTATTATAATCTGGAGTCACTTGACAATTTACTCGCAGTCAAGGCTGAGGGTGTAAACCCATCAGGCTCAAGTGCCAGAACAGACTAGGAGGTTTATTTTTGTGAGTGAAGCAATAGTTTTCACTTCAGGAAAAGGCGGTGTTGGAAAAACTACGGTTATTTCCAATATCGGAGTTGAACTTTCACAGTTAGATAAAAAAGTCATCATGCTCGATACAGACATGGGACTTCGCAATCTGGACCTGGTAATGGGAATAGAGGACAAGGTCAATTACAATATCCTCGACATCTTAAACCGCTCCTGCCGTATCAGACAGGCAATCATACGCAATAAAAAGTATCCCAATCTATATGTAATTCCTGCAGCACCTTCCATGGATACGTTATGCAGCTATGAGGCACGCTTCAAGATACTTATAGAGGAGCTTAAAGCAAGCTTTGATTATTGTCTGATAGATTCTCCGGCGGGTATCGACAGTGGCTTTTGGTTTTCAGTCTCTCCTGCAGACCGTGCGATAGTAGTTACCACACCGCATGTATCTGCCATACACGATGCAAGGCGATGCATAAGCCTGCTCGACAGCGCACATCTTGACGATATATCAGTCATTGTTAATGCATATGACAAGCATATGGTAGAAGGCATCAGATGATATCAGATAATGATATTACAGCACTTCTTTCTACCAGGATTATTGGCACTATTCCCTATGACAAAAGTGTTATCATTTGTCAGAACAGAGGAATACCTGTCCGTGAGGCCAAAAGCAGGCTTGGTCCTGTATTTGCCCGAATATCCGGTCAGATAATCAATTTCTCTGACGATATGAGAGGTGCCGCTGTATGATGCATAAATTTTCCAAAACAAGGAGAATACGCCAAGAAAAGGCTTAAAATAGCACTTGCAGAAGATAGGAGCACAATATCTGCTTCTGACAATATGACACAGATTAAAAAAGAAATAAAAAAGCGTGATACAAAGACATATGAATATAAACGATGAAGCTTACGAAGTCCGGATTATCATGCGCGACAAAAAATCAATTAATAACCTTTAATAAAATACCTTTTGACCATCATATCATTAGTATTAGAATTAAGATTACAGAGATAACAGATAGGAAGTAACAAAATGCTCAAACAGTACAGACTAAAGAATTATCACTTTCAATTAGTAGTATACATAATAGCTTTGTCGATTATAGGCATCCTGCTGATAGGCAGTGCCAAGCACTCCGTACAAAGCAAGCAGATAATAGGCTTTGTAATGGGACTGACTATTATGATAGTGCTTTCCCTTATAGATTACACATTTCTGCTCAAATTCGTGTGGATATACTATGCCGGAATGATTGTGCTGTTGTTACTTGTTCTATTTGCAGGTGATGATGCAAAGGGTGCACAGCGCTGGTTTGAGATCGCAGGTATCAGATTCCAGCCGTCAGAGATTGACGTAAAATTATACTTATTTTGTTTTTTTGCTTATTTCTTTTCCAGGTTTGAGGATAGTATAAACACAGTAAGGACTCTGGTATTATCTGTAATTTTTGCCGGTATCCCTTTATTCCTTATCTTAAAGCAGCCGGACAACTCAACGACAATTCTTACTGCATTAATTTTCGCTACACTCTTGTTTATTAGCGGATTAAGTTATAAAATAATAATGCCGGTACTTGGAGTTTCAGTACCGATAGTTTTGATAGTGATAAGCTATATATATACACATGCCGATGCACTCATCAAAAAAGGCTTTTACCCTGCTACACGTATAATGTCGTGGCTTGACCCAACAAATTACGCTGATACAGCAGCACAGCAAAGAAACTCTATCTGGGCTATAGGCTCAGGACAGTTGTTTGGCAAGGGACTTAACAACTCTGTTGTAACCTCTATGAAGAACACCAACTATATCATAGAGCCTCAAACAGATTTTATATTTGCTGTTGCCGGAGAGGAGCTTGGCTTTATTGGTACAATCAGTATAATAATTCTTTTGCTTCTTATTGTAATTGAGTGTATACTTATAGCAAGGAAGGCAAAGGACACAAGCGGAAAGCTCATATGCTGTGGCATGGGAGCACTTATAGGCTTTCAGGCCTTTATCAATTTGTGCGTAGCCACAGGTCTTATGCCCAATACCGGTATGACTCTTCCATTTGTCAGTTATGGACTTACGTCACTTGTTTCACTGTACATGGGAATGGGAATTGTCCTGAATGTTGGATTACAGCCGAAGAAATATTCATAGGGAGGTTAGCAATGAACATAGGATTAGTTGCACATGATTCAAAGAAAAAACTGATGCAGAACTTCTGCATAGCATACAGAGGTATCTTAAGCAAAAATAATTTGTACGCCACAGGCACCACAGGACGTCTGATAGAGGAGGTTGCAAACCTCTCAGTACACAAATATCTTGCAGGACACTTAGGAGGCATCCAGCAGCTTGGAGCACAGATTGAGCACAATGACATAGATCTTGTCATCTTTCTGCGTGATCCATTAAAGCCTAAGCCACACGAGCCTGAGGTAAACAGTATTTTCCGTATTTGTGATGAGCATAATATACCACTTGCCACCAATCTGGCTACAGCAGAGCTGCTCATTTTATCATTGGACAGAGGAGATCTTGACTGGCGTGAGATGTACAAGTAAACAAAGAATTAAACGACTGCTATGTCTGACATGCATAGCAGCGGTTTTTATGACCGGCTGTGGTACAAAGATTGAGAATGCATATGATACTTATTCCACAGATTATATAAATGGATACAACGGAAGTAATTATTTTGCGTCCAACCTTTGCGTCACAAATGATGTCAATTTTGGTCAGGACAATATGCAGTTTGCAAAAACCGCAGAGGGAGCCGGAGCCTTTAATATAGACACTCATCAGGTGCTGTATAGCCAGAATCTGTTTGAAAAACTCTATCCTGCAAGCACTACAAAGATTTTAACTGCATACATAATTCTTAAAAACTGTGATTTAAATGCGACAGTCACAGTAAGCCATGACGCTGCAAATCCGGGTCATTCATCATCGGTATGTGGCCTAAAGGAGGGCGATGTCATTACAGTGCAGGACTTATTGTATGGGCTCTTACTTGAGAGTGGCAATGATGCGGCAATAGCACTGGCAGAGTACTGCAGTGGTTCTGTAGAAGAATTTGCCAAGCTGATGAACAGCACTGCAAAAAGTTTTGGTGCCACAAACAGCAATTTTGTCAACCCAAGTGGTCTTCCTGATGAAAATCATTACACTACCATATATGACATGTACCTCATTTTTTCCAATGCCATATCCTTAGAGAGCTTTGTTGCAATCATCAGTTCACAGACCCATGATGTGGCATATACAAATGCCCAGGGCGCGGCTGTTTCACAGACCTTTAAGAATACCTGCGGCTATCTGACCGGAGCATATACAGCTCCTGAAAACGTCACAGTGACAGGAGGAAAGACAGGCACTACGGTGGAAGCCGGCCATTGCCTCGTACTGCTAAGCCAGAATGCTAAAAATGAGCGCATCATAAGCATAGTTTACAAGGCAGATGGTAAAAAGGATCTTTATAGCTTCATGAATGAAATACTTAGTGGATTTGCTAATTAAATATTGAGTTTTATGGTTATTTATACTATAATAATATAAAAATACTAATTATTTTTATTAATAATCACAATATTTATCCATAGGAGGAATGAGCCATGATAGAAATTATTTGTGGAGACAAAGGCAAGGGCAAGACAAAAGAGCTGTTAGACAAGGTAAATTCATCAATTAAGGGAAATGAAGGTTCCATAGTTTTTCTTGATAAGAGCCAGAAGCACATGTATGAGCTTAATAATCAGGTTCGACTAATCAATGTTATGGACTATCCTATTGACAATTGTGATGAATTTTTAGGATTTATATGCGGAATCATATCGCAGGATCATGA
>ENA-OQIU01000084-OQIU01000084.1-human-gut-metagenome-genome-assembly--contig:-NODE-84-length-19849-cov-5.544924_pt1 | contig 19849 bp, 19 predicted proteins | sample MGYA00242590_ERZ504755 | MGnify/ENA primary metagenome ERZ504755 (study PRJEB26092, sample SAMD00036359) | human gut metagenome | host: Homo sapiens | study: EMG produced TPA metagenomics assembly of...
TGAAGCGTAAACTACGCAGTATTATTAACAGCAGCAACAGTATTCAGCGCAATTCTTCCAACTACCTGCATGGCAGCAGAGAAAAAGGCAGACATTCCGGAGGGAACAACGATTTCATTCTGGCACGCAATGGGCGGTGTCAACGGGGAAGCACTGGACTATCTGGTGAATAAATTTAATGAAGAAAATGAATATGGAATTAAAGTGGATTCTCAGTATCAGGGAGAATATGACGATGAGATCAATAAGTTAAAGAGTGCCCAGCTTGGAAATATGGGAGCTGATCTGGTGCAGATTTATGATATCGGAACCCGTTTCATGATCGATTCCGGATGGGTGATCCCAATGCAGGACATGATTGACAGCGAAGGATATGATGTATCTGATCTGGAACCAAATATCACAGCTTATTATACAGTAGATGATAAATTATATTCCATGCCATTTAACTCCTCTACACCGATTCTTTATTACAACAAGGATATGCTTGACAAAGCAGGTGTGACAGAGGTACCTACAAGCCTTGAGGGAATCGCAGAGGTTGCAGATGACCTTGTAAACAAAGGCGGTGCGGGAGAAGCATTATCCATGGGAATCTATGGATGGTTTTTCGAAGAGTTTATGTGCAAACAGGGTCTGCCATATGTAGATAACGGAAACGGACGTGAGGCAGCAGCTACAAAGGTTGCATTCGATGAAAACGGAGGTGCACTGAATATTCTTAATGAGTGGAAGAAACTTTATGACGCAGGCTATGCACCAAACGTAGGAAGAGGCGGAGATTCTGGACTTGCAGATTTCTCTTCCGGAAAAGCAGCTATGACATTAGGTTCCACAGCGTCCCTGAAACAGATTCTGCAGGATGTAAACGGTTCCTTTGAAGTAGGTACCGCATACTTCCCATCCATTACAGATGATGATAAAGGTGGTGTATCCATCGGTGGTGCTTCTCTCTGGATGCTTGACAACCAGGATGATGCAAAGAAAGCAGCTACATGGGAATTTGTAAAATATCTGGTATCTGCGGAATCACAGGCATACTGGAATGCACAGACAGGATACTTCCCTGTAACAACAGCAGCACATGACGAGCAGGTATTCAAAGACAACATTGCAAAATACCCACAGTTCCAGACAGCCATTGACCAGCTTCATGATTCTGCACCGGAATATGCAGGTGCACTTCTCAGCGTATTCCCGGAAGCACGTGCGATTGTAGAAACAGAGATTGAGAATATGCTCAACGGAAAAGAATCTGCAGAGGATGCGGTGAGCAAAATGGCTTCTGATATGAACAAATCCATCGAAGATTATAACTTGTTGAATGAATAAAAATATTGATAACAGTACATTGAGAAGTGTTATAATCATTCACAGGAAAAATATTTATACTTAAATGAGGACAGGGGGGCTGCGTATGCGGTTCCCTGTTTATGAAGATTTACGGTAATTTCCCCAATATGACAGCCTGACTGTCCGGGTATTTTGCAAAAAAGCGGAGATGGAAAAGGTGAAATATATTATTGGGGGATATTGTAAATGAATTTTATATAAGAGAGGCATATGGAAATGACAGAAACAACAAAGAGAACAACAAAAGTATGGGCACACAGGGGTGCCAGCGGATACAGACCGGAGAACACTCTGGAAGCATTTGAACTTGCCATCAGACAGGGCGCAGACGGAATCGAAATGGATGTACATACTTCCGCAGACGGCGAACTCATCGTTATGCACGACGAAAACGTAGACCGCGTCACAGACGGAACCGGACTGATCAAAGATATGACACTGGCTCAATTGAAAGAATTAAAAGTCAGTACACCCGCAGAACCATCGGGAATTTATCACATTCCAACTCTGGCAGAAGTACTGGAGCTCATGCGCACCACAGACATGATGATAAACATTGAACTAAAGAACAGCATCTGCTTCTATCCGGGAATGGAAGAGAAGATTCTGAAACTGGTAAAAGAAATGAATATGGAAGACCAGCTGATCTATTCTTCCTTTAATCATTATAGTCTGTTACAGTTAAAACAGCTGAATGACCATGTACAGACCGGAATCCTTTTCAGTGACGGATGGGTAAATCCAGCCATGTACGCCAAAAATCTCGGAATCAACGCCGTACACCCTGCAGTTTATCACCTGAAATACCCACAGTTCATAAAAGAAGTCAAACGTGCCGGACTGAAAATGCACGTATGGACTGCCAACAAACCAGAACACATCCAGCTGGTAAAAGACGCAGGTGCAGAAGCAGTCATTACCAATTATCCGGACAGAGCGATTGAGATTATAGAGAAATAAAAAATCCCTGCCTGTTCATATGAAACTGTCATATGTTCAGGCAGGATTCTTTCTTGTATCATTATATAGATATTGTGGATTTTCAGAGTTTTCTGTTGCTATTTGAAAACCATTTCAGAAATTATTTCTGCAGTTTCTTAGCATGCTCAGATTTCGGCTCACAGGTAAGTTCAACACCCAGCTTACGGAATTCCAGGATATCCACCTGAGACAGAAGTACGGAAGTATGAACCTGGCAGCCTTTTAATTTTGGAATCTGTTGCAGGGCAAGCTTGGCATCTTCATTATCTGCGGCACTGATGGAAAGTGCGATCAGAGTCTCATCAGAGTGAAGTCTTGGGTTTTTGCTTCCGAGATATTCTGTTTTGAGTGCCTGAATCGGTCTTAATGCTTCCGGAGAGATAACATGTTTGTCATGATCGATTCCTGCCAGTTCTTTCAGTGCATTCAGAAGCAGTGCTGAGGATGCCCCGAGAAGTTCAGAAGTCTTACCTGTAACAATACGTCCGTCAGGAAGTTCCAGGGCAGCAGCAGGTGCACCTGTTTCTTCTTCGCGTTTCAACGCAGCAGGAACCACCTTGCGTTCTTCGATGGTCACATGAGCCTGTTTCAGCAGAAGCTCAATCTTATAAACTTCTTCTTCGCGGCCTGTTCCGCGAACCAGAGCTTCCATGCTCTTATAATATCTGCGGATGATCTCCTGACGTGCAGCTTCTTTGCAGACTTCATCATCAACGATGCAGTTACCGGCCATATTAACGCCCATATCTGTGGGAGATTTGTAAGGGCACTCGCCCATGATCTTTTCAAACATAGCCTGAAGAACAGGGAAAACTTCAACGTCACGGTTGTAGTTAATAGTAGTCTCACCATATGCTTCCAGATGGAACGGGTCGATCATGTTCACATCATTTAAGTCAGCAGTAGCTGCTTCATATGCCAGATTTACCGGATGCTTCAGCGGGATATTCCAGATTGGGAAAGTTTCAAATTTGGCATATCCTGCCTTGACACCGCGCTTGTATTCATGGTAAAGCTGAGAAAGGCAGGTGGCCATTTTTCCGCTTCCGGGTCCTGGAGCAGTGATGACAACCAGTGGTCTTGTTGTTTCGATATAATCGTTCTTGCCATATCCCTCATCACTTACAATAAAGGAAGTATTATTCGGATAACCCGGGATCAGATAAAGCACGTATACTTTGATTCCAAGCTTCTCCAGACGTTTCTTAAACGCATCTGCGCTTTCCTGTCCGGAATACTGGGTGATGCAGACACTTCCGACATAGAGTCCGCGCTCGGTAAATACTTCCATAAGGCGGAGTACATCTTCATCATAAGTGATACCAAGGTCACCTCTGACTTTATTTTTATCAATATCAGCGGCGCTGATTACAATAACGATCTCTGCCTGATCAGAAAGCTGCATCAGCATACGCAGTTTGCTGTCCGGCTCAAATCCCGGAAGAACTCTGGAAGCATGGTAGTCATCAAAAAGCTTGCCGCCAAATTCCAGATAAAGTTTGTTTCCAAACTGGTTAATACGTTCCCGAATATGTTCGGACTGCATTTTCAGATACTTGTCGTTGTCAAATCCTATCTTCATTTGTTCATTTCCTTTCCTCATCACATTTTTAGTACTGCTCATTTAGAATATCCCGGGACATACAGCGCAAATTTATGCGGTCAGCATAAATTCTGTGTATTGCGGAGTGCATTACCGGGAACGAAGTGAGCAGTAATCAGTTTGTCAATAGTATACTACAAATAAAGCCATTTGTAACAGGTGAATTTGTAAAACTTCATATAAATTTTATAGGGTTTATAGAAAGATATGCACAACCGGACACAATTTTCACAATCTCGCAGTTGATTTATACCCGAATTCTCTTTATAATAAGAACGATAACGTTTAGGAGGAATGAAATGGATAATCATATGGATAACAATCCGAATGGCAATCGTCCTGATAATAATAAAGGTCCGGGCAGACAGGACCCGAACAAGAATCATCAGTCGATACTGGCCTTTCTGGTATGCCTCCTGGTAACTCTGGTATGTTTCGCCATGTTTACCAATATGCTCAAGGATAATTCGAGTGAGATCACTTATGATAAATTTATTGAGATGGTAGATGATGGAGATGTGAAAGAGGTTACGCTTCAGTCAAATACACTGACGATCACGCCGAAACATCAGTCATCAGGATTTTCAGAAGAAGTTTATTATGCCAATCAGATGGAGTCAGTAGATAAGCTGACGGAGAGACTTGAGGGAACAGGAATCAAGTTTGAGTATAAGAAGCCGGATGCAGCAGGGGAAATTATTTCTATGCTGGTCAGTGTGCTTCTGCCAACGATTCTGCTCTTTGTACTTCTGACGGTATTTATGCGCCGCATGAATAAGGGCGGTGGAATGATGGGCGTTGGAAAGAGCCGCGCCAAAGCCTACATTCAGAAAGATACAGGAATTACTTTCAGGGATGTGGCAGGGCAGGATGAGGCCAAGGAATCACTGCAGGAGGTGGTGGATTTCCTGCATAATCCCGGCAAGTATACCACCATCGGAGCGAAGCTGCCGAAAGGAGCTTTGCTTGTAGGACCTCCGGGAACCGGTAAAACACTTCTGGCAAAGGCAGTAGCAGGAGAGGCACATGTGCCGTTTTTTTCCCTGTCAGGTTCTGAGTTTGTGGAGATGTTTGTAGGTGTGGGTGCATCACGTGTCCGCGATCTCTTTGAGGAAGCAAAGAAGAATGCACATGTATCATTTTTATTGATGAGATTGATGCAATCGGAAAGAGCCGAGATTCTCATTATGGTGGCGGCAATGATGAGCGTGAGCAGACCCTGAACCAGCTTCTTGCGGAAATGGACGGATTTGACACTTCAAAGGGACTTCTGATCCTGGCTGCTACCAACCGTCCGGAGGTTCTTGATCCGGCACTTCTTCGTCCGGGACGTTTTGACAGACGTGTCATTGTGGACAGACCAGATCTGAAGGGAAGAATCGAGATCCTGAAGGTTCATGCAAGAAATGTACATCTGGATGAGACTGTTGATTTTGAGAACATTGCACTTGCAACTTCCGGGGCAGTGGGTTCGGATCTGGCTAATATGATCAACGAGGCTGCTATCCTTGCTGTTAAGAGTGGACGCAGCGCAGTATCCCAGAAAGATCTTCTCGAAGCTGTTGAAGTAGTTCTGGTAGGTAAAGAGAAGAAGGACAGGATCCTCAGTGCACAGGAGCGCAGAATCGTATCCTATCATGAGGTAGGACATGCACTGGTAAGCGCCCTGCAGAAAGATGCAGAGCCTGTACAGAAGATTACTATTGTGCCGAGAACAATGGGGGCACTTGGCTATGTGATGCAGGTGCCTGAGGAGGAGAAATATCTCAATACAAAGAAGGAACTGGAAGCAATGCTTGTGGGATATCTTGGCGGACGCGCAGCAGAGGAACTGGTATTTGACACTGTCACAACCGGGGCAGCAAATGATATTGAGCAGGCTACCAAGGTGGCAAGAGCCATGATCACACAGTACGGTATGTCCGACAAGTTCGGACTTATGGGTCTGGCTACACAGGAGAGTCAGTATCTCAGCGGAAGAACAGTGTTAAACTGTGGCGATGACACTGCCACAGAGGTTGACCATGAGGTAATGGTACTTCTCCATAATTCTTATGAGGAAGCCAAGAGACTGATCGGCAGCCACAGAGAAGCACTTGATAAGATTGCTGCTTACCTGATCCGCAGGGAAACCATTACAGGTAAGGAATTTATGAAGATTTTCCATGCGGCAGAGCGTGGAATCGAGATTCCGGAAAATCTGGATGATTTGGTAATTCCAGAGGAAAAACAGAATACAGTAACGCTGGATAAGCCAGAGATTCAGTGATACAATAACAGAGTCGGAAACGAAATAATTTCCGGCTCTGTTTTCGTATCACAGAAAATTACGCTGTAATATCTCATGGATACGAAAAGCGTTCAGGGCAGGATTTTTTGTATAGAGGAGAGTTTATGTTTCAGATAGAAGAAGAACTGAAAAAACTTCCGGGTAAGCCGGGGGTTTATATTATGCATGGGGAGAAGGACGAGATCATCTATGTTGGAAAAGCCGTCAGTCTGAAAAACAGGGTGCGTCAATATTTCCAGAGCAGCAGAAATAAGGGCGCAAAGATTGAACAGATGGTTACCCATATCACCAGATTTGAGTATATTATCACAGATTCGGAACTGGAAGCCCTTGTGCTGGAGTGTAATCTGATCAAGGAGCACAGACCGAAATATAATACCATGCTCAAAGATGATAAGAGTTATCCGTTTATCAAAGTCACAGTAAATGAGGAATATCCCAGAGTCCTTTTTGCCAGAAGAATGAAGAAAGACAAGGCAAAATATTTCGGACCATATACAAGTGCCGGGGCTGTAAAAGATGTGATCGAGCTTGTGCGAAAACTTTATAAGGTGCGATCCTGTAATCGGGTATTGCCAAGAGATTGTGGGAAGGACCGTCCATGTCTGTACTATCACATGAAACAGTGCAGTGCGCCATGCCAGGGCTATGTGAGTTCAGAAGAATATAAGAAAAATATCGCAGAACTGCTGAAATTTCTCAATGGAGACTTTAAGGATACGATTGATATGCTTACCGACAAAATGATGGCAGCTTCCGAAGAAATGCGTTTCGAGGATGCCATGGAATACCGGGATCTGATCCGCAGTATCCAGAAGATCGGAGAACGTCAGAAAATTACAGGTTACGGAGAGGAAGATAAGGATATCATCGCAGTTGCCATGGATGAAAGCCTTGATCTGCGGGAGCAGGATGCTGTTGTACAGGTATTCTTTGTCCGGGGAGGCAAACTGATCGGGCGGGAGCATTTCTATCTGCGTGTGGCGCGTGGCGATACAAAGGCACAGGTATTATCCAGCTTTATGAAGCAATTTTATGCCGGAACTCCGTTTATCCCACGTGAGATCATGCTGCAAAAAGAATCGAAGATGCCAAGATCATAGAGGAATGGCTTACAGATCGAAGAAAGCAGCGAGTCTATATCAGGGTACCGAAGAAAGGTACGAAAGAGAAGCTGGTAGAGCTGGCAGAAGAGAATGCAAAGATGGTTCTGGATAAAGACAGAGAGCGTATCAAACGTGAAGAAGGAAGAACCATCGGAGCAGTTCATGAAGTGGAAGAGTGGCTTGGACTGTCGGGAATCAGGCGTATGGAGGCTTATGATATTTCCAATATCAGTGGTTTTGAATCTGTAGGTTCCATGGTTGTCTATGAGAAAGGAAAGCCAAAGCGCAGTGATTACCGCAAATTTAAAATAAAGTGGGTTCAGGGACCGAACGATTATGCAAGCATGGAAGAAGTACTTACCAGACGATTTACTCATGAGGGAAAAGATGAGTTTGACAGCTTTTCTATTATGCCGGATCTGATCCTGATGGATGGTGGAAGAGGACAGGTGAATATTGCGTTAAAAGTCCTGGAAATTCTGGGAATAGAGATTCCTGTCTGTGGTATGGTCAAGGATGACCATCACAGAACCAGAGGACTGTATTACAATAATCTTGAAATTCCCATTGATACAGACAGTGAAGGCTTCCGCCTGATCACCAGAATCCAGGATGAGGCACACCGTTTTGCCATTGAATTTCACCGATCGCTGAGAAGTAAAGAACAGGTGCATTCCCTGTTGGATGATATCCCTGGTATCGGTGAAACCAGGCGGAAAGCATTGATGCGGAAATTTAAATCCATTGAGAATATCAGAGATGCATCACTGGAAGAACTTACAGAGACAGAAAGCATGAATGCAGGAAGTGCACAGAAAGTTTATGAATTTTTTCATGGAGCTAGTACATCGTTTTCGAAATAACTATACCACTCACTTGTCTGCGAATCCGATTGCACAGGTCTAAAAGCCTCAGCGTAGCCCGCTACGCCTGCGTTTTTATACCAGCACACTGGTGAGAAAAAAATATAAAATATGTAAAAATATTCCTGGGTTCTTCTACATATTACCCAAAGACTCTCGCTTTTTGTAATTGAAGTTGTATATAGTGATGTGATATAATAAAAAAGACGTGAAATTTACTATGAAAGTTTCGGACGACAGCTATAAATGAGTTATGTCTGTATGAGCAGGTTTTGAGATAGCGGACAGACCGGGCTTTCAGATTTTGAACTGAAAAGGAGAAATAAATGAAGGGTGTACAGTTGACAAAATTAGTTCAGGAACTGGGACTTCACAACCTGACTCCTGAAATTGATCTGTCTGAGATTGTGATCAAGACAGCGGAGATCAACAGACCGGCATTGCAGCTGACAGGATATCTGGAGCATTTTGCAAATGAACGGGTACAGATCATCGGATATGTAGAGTATACTTATCTGATGCAGCTCAGTGATGAGGAACGGAAATTTAAATATGAAAGATTTATTTCCAGCAAGATTCCCTGTGTAATTTTCAGTACAATGACAAGACCATCACAGGATATGATCGATCTGGCAGTTAAATATAATGTTCCGACTTTCGTGACAGAGCGTACAACTTCCAGTTTTATGGCTGAGATTATCCGCTGGCTGGGTGTACAGCTGGCACCATGTATTTCCATCCATGGTGTGCTTGTGGATGTATATGGTGAAGGTGTCCTGATCACAGGTGAGAGCGGAATTGGCAAGAGTGAGGCTGCGCTGGAACTGATCAAACGAGGACATCGTCTTGTCAGTGATGATGTTGTAGAACTTCGTAAAGTCAGTGATGTGACGCTGGTGGGTTCGGCACCGGATATCACAAGACATTTCATTGAACTTCGTGGTATTGGTATTATCGATGTCAAAACTCTGTTTGGTGTTGAGAGCGTTAAGGATACACAGTCTGTGGATCTGGTTATCAAACTGGAAGAGTGGGACAGAGACAAAGAATATGACCGTCTCGGCCTGCATGAGGAATATACAGAGTATCTTGGAAATAAGATTGTATGCCATTCTCTGCCTATCCGTCCGGGACGTAATCTGGCTATTATCGTTGAATCTGCGGCAGTTAACCACAGACAGAAGAAGATGGGATACAATGCAGCGGAAGAGCTGTACAAACGTGTTCAGGCAAACCTTGCAAAGAAACGTGAAGAAAAATAATTTAAAGTAATTTGGAGGATATCAGATATTATGGGAAAGTATTGTTTTGGAATTGACGTTGGTGGTACATCTGTAAAATGTGGACTCTTTCAGACAGACGGAGTCTTAGTTGAGAAATGGGAAATTCCTACACGTAAGGAGAACAGTGGAGAAGCAATCCTGCCGGATATTGCAAAGACAATCCTTGACAAGATTGCAGAGCGTAAGCTGGATAAAGAAGAAATCGACGGTGTGGGAATTGGGGTACCGGGACCTGTTAATGAGAGAGGGGAAGTGCCATGTGCGGTAAACCTTTTCTGGGGCTTTAAAGAAGTTACTAAGGAACTGACAGAACTGACAGGACTTCCGTCCAAAGCAGGAAACGATGCCAATGTAGCAGCACTTGGCGAAGCATGGAAAGGCGCAGCAGCAGGAGCTAAGAACGTTATTCTTGTAACTCTTGGAACAGGTGTCGGCGGTGGAATCATCGTTGATGGAAAGATTGTTGGCGGTGCTCATGGTGCAGGTGGAGAAATCGGTCATGCAGCAGTTGACCATGAAGAAAAGGAAGCCTGCAACTGTGGTAACTGTGGATGTCTGGAGCAGTATGCGTCTGCAACAGGTATCGTTCGCGTGGCACAGAGAACTCTGGCTGCTACAGATGAGCAGACTGTTCTTCGCAAATTTACAAAACTTTCAGCAAAGAATGTTCTGGATGCTTTTAAAGAGGGCGACAAAGTAGCCTGCGATGTTATGGCACAGGTAGGAGAAATGCTTGGCGGAACACTTGCCATGTTTGCATGTGTGACAGATCCGGAAGCCATCGTTATCGGCGGTGGTGTTTCCAAAGCCGGACAGCCATTGATCGACTGTATTCAGAAATACTATGAGAAATATGCTTTTACAGCATGCAAGAAAACACCGATCATTCTTGCAACTCTCGGAAATGACGCAGGTATTTACGGATCTGCGCGTATGGTTATTAAAGAAGTATAATATCTGAGAATCAATTTTGAAAATATATAAAAATCCACAGTCCTGAGTTGACAGGACTGTGGATTTTTTTGCAGTACAGGAACATCATTCGGAGGTGCTCCTGTACCGGTATTTTTGCATTAATAATAGTCGACCTGATAAGAGGAATCATCCTCGTTACCGTCACCGTTGTCATCGCTTCCGCCGGTATTATCAGTACCATCGTCACCGCTGTTACCGTTGTCATCAGTATTGTTACTGTCACCACTGTTGTCGGTATCTCCATTATCAGAGTTTTCGCTGTTATCAGTGTCAGTGGTGTTGTCAGTCTGATCAGAGGAATCTGTATCATAATTATAGTCATAATCATCACTGTCATAGAAATGCTGGTCACAGTATTCAGTAGGCATGGTACCTATGTCAAAGTATTCAGTGATCACCGGACAGCCGGCTCTTGGAAGAAGTCCGGTTTCCTCGCAGACACTTAACTTTTCTACACTTGCAGGCTTCTCGAATTCTTTGGAAGGAAGTCCCTCATGGATACGAGTCATAACCTTTTTCCATAAAGCTTTGTGGAAGTTACGCGCATAATCAGGTAATTTCTCATTGTTGTCGTAACCGGACCATACTGCGCATGTATAATATGGTGTATAACCCACAAACCACAAGTCGTTATAGGCTTCGGTTGTACCTGTTTTTCCGGCAACAGGCATATTGTCAAGCTGGCAGGCTGTACCTGTACCCTGTTTTACAACATCCTCCATTGCACTGGTGAGAAGAAAAGCAGTACTTTCTTTGATTACGGAACGTTCGGCAGCAGTATTCTCGATCAGGACGTTTCCGTTGTGATCCAGAATTTTTGTGTAATAAATTGGCTTGATATAATTTCCGTTATTTGCGATGGCTGCATAGGATGCACACAGTTCAACATTTGTGACACCGCGGGTGATGCCGCCAAGCGCAGTGGCAAGGTTTGCATCACTCCATACATTACCATTGGCATCTTTGTCAGCCTCTGTTCCATGAGCAAGGGTTGTAAAACCAAAGTTGTCCAGATATTTCAATCCAAGCTCAGGAGTTACTTTTTCCAGACACTTGACGGCTACAACGTTAATGGAATTCTGGATCGCAGTACGGATCGTGGTTGTTCCGTTGTAAGAACGGGTTGCGTTGTTTACAGGGGAACCATCCGGATATTCATAAGGTTCGTCTTCAAATGTTGTTGCAAGAGTCATGCCTTTTTCATTTAAAGCAGGTGCATAAGTGGACACGATCTTAAAGGTAGAACCAGGCTGTCTGGTAGTGTCCGTTGCTCGGTTCAGTGTAAGACTTGCCGTTTTCTCTCCACGACCACCGATCAGAGCTTTTACATAGCCGGTATGCTGGTCGATCACACTCATGGAAGACTGTGGCTGAGGTGCGAAATTGACACGCTCTGCAAGAACTTTACTTCCGTTGGCGAGTATGCTTGCCTTATATTTGTCTACATAAGTCTGTCCATCTTCCGGGGAATCGAACAGAAGATCGAAATCGGGATCCTCATTCTGAAAATAAAGCTGCAGCATTTCCTTACTGTAGTTTACCTGATTTCCATCAGGATCGGTAACCGTCAGGGCATAGTCAAGTTCATACTGGACAGTGTCCGGATAATTGGAAGGATCTGCATATTCCTCATCCAGGATATTCTGGATCTTGGAATCCTGTGTTGTATATACTTTAAGTCCGCCGCTGTAGAGAAGATTGGTTGCCTGTTTTTTGGTGTAACCTTTGATATTCATCAGGTCGTTGATGATCTGATCTGTCAGTTCATCTTCAAAATATGTGTAAACAGTATTCTCAGTGCTGGAGTTCTTTTCCTGAGCGGCCTGGATACGGGAATAAACATCATCTGCAAGAGCTTCATCATACTGATCCTGAGTAATATAGTTCTGATCCAGCATATGCTGGAGAACTTCCTTGCGTCTCTTCCTGTTGCTGTCAGGATTGATAATCGGGTTAAATTTCGTCGGGTTCTGTGTGATACCTGCCAGAGTTGCACATTCAGAAAGATTCAGATCCCATACATCCTTGTCAAAATACTGTCGTGCGGCAGCCTGTACACCGTAGGAACCGGCACCCAGGTTAATTGTGTTCAGGTAATTCTCAAGAATGGTGTCTTTATCAGTTTTTTTCTCAACCTGGACAGCAAGGTACTGTTCCTGGATTTTTCGCGTAAATCTTTCCAGCTGAGTAGATTCACTGGTCCAGTTGGTAAATACGTTATTCTTAAGAAGCTGCTGTGTGATCGTACTGGCACCTTCTGAGAAATCTCCGGTAGTGAGAGCTTTCATTCCGGCACGAAGAATACCTTTTACGTCAATACCGTTATGTTCATAGAAACGTTCATCCTCAATTGCGACAACTGCATGCTGCAGATCAACAGGTATCTGATCGAGAGTGACAGGCAGTCGGTTGGAATCCGGAGCAGCCAGTTTACGGATCTGATTCCCTGCATCATCGTAGAGAAAGGTTGCATAGCCTAGTGGCATAATATCAATATCATCAACATCAGGAGCAGTATCAATTACACCCCTGAATGACCCCACACCCAGACAGGTTACTGCGATGCAGAGTGCTATCAGTGATACGAACAGGACTCTGATGAAAGAAACTCTGGCGCGCTTTCCCATCATGGAAGAACGGGAAATCAGTGCCGTCCGTTTCTTTGCAGTCGACTTTTTACCGTAGTTCATGTTAAACCTCCTTTATAATCCGTTCTATTATATCAAATAAGAATAAGTAAATAAAGCAGAAAAATAAAAATTCACAATTGCTTTTGGATCTTTTTAATGGTTATTGTGTTTTTTTACAGGATTAGTATACACTGTGCTGGCACATTTTTGTAATTCATGGTACACTGAGTCAATAAGAGAACGGAAAGAGGAGTATGAGACATGCTTGAGAAATATAAGACAGTTTACGAGGGCGGGGAAGGCGAGATCGTGGAAAAGAAATCCAGATTTATTGCTACAGTGCGTCCTGTAAAGACCGAAGAGGAGGCACTGGCCTTTATAGAGGAAATGAAGAAGAAATATTGGGATGCCAGACATAACTGCTATGTATATTCGGTGGGAAAGAACAGGGAATATACCAGATGCAGTGACGATGGTGAGCCGTCAGGCACTGCGGGAAGACCAATGCTGGATGTAATCCTGGGGGAAGATATTTATAATGTGGCAGCAGTAGTTACCAGATATTTTGGAGGGATACTTCTTGGAACAGGAGGTCTTGTCAGAGCATATTCCAGGAGTCTGCAGGAAGGTCTTGCCGCCAGCACAGTGATTGAGAAAACCTACGGAATTTCTATGGAAGTAGTTACGGATTATACCGGGATAGGCAAGATCCAGTATATTGCCGGAGAACAGAAATTACCGATCCTTGATTCTGAATACACTGACAGGGTAGTTCTGCATTTGCTGGTTCCGGCGGATCAGATTGCATTTGTAGAAAAAGCAATCACCGAGGGAACAAATGGAAGAGCGAAGATGAAGAAAGAGAAAGATCTTTACTATTCAGTGATTGACGGTGAAGTGAAAGTATTTACGGACTGATAAAATATGCCCCATGCAGCCTGAAAACTGCATGGGGCATAAACAGTCAGCGAATCAGCATTTCTCCGGTTCCGGATAATCAACACCGAAAGTTTCTACTGTCATGGATTTGATTTTCTGCTCGTCAAGCGGACGGTCGCTGTAATCGGTATCTTCTTCTGCAATACGGTTTACAACATCCATTCCTTCAGTGATCTTGCCGAATGCAGCATAAGCACCGTCAAGATGCGGAGCATCTTTGTGCATGATAAAGAACTGGCTTCCTGCTGAGTTTGGATGCATGGCGCGTGCCATGGAAAGAACACCTGCAGTATGTTTCAGATCATTTTTAAATCTGTTCTGAGTGAATTCACCCTTAATGCTGTATCCCGGACCGCCCATACCTGTTCCGTCCGGGCATCCTCCCTGGATCATGAAACCGTTGATCACACGATGGAAAATAAGTCCGTCATAGAAGCCTTTTTTTACAAGACTGATAAAGTTATTAACTGTATTCGGTGCAATCTCAGGATATAATTCTGCTTTCATCACATCGCCATTATCCATGGTAATTGTAACTATCGGATTTGCCATAGTTTCAAGTCTCCTTTTCAAAAAGTATTGTATTTCGCTGTTCGCTCTATTATAATATGCAAAGAACAATTCTGCAAGAAAAAGGTGGAAAAGATGATTATAGAGACAAAAACACCACAGGAAACATTTGAGGTGGGAAAGAAGATCGGAGAGAATGCGAAACCGGGTCAGATTTATACTCTGACAGGTGATCTTGGAGTTGGAAAAACCGTATTTACCCAGGGAGTTGCGGCAGGGCTTGGGATCACAGAGCCTATCTGCAGCCCGACATTCACGATCATTCAGGAATACGAAAGCGGACGTCTTCCTTTATATCATTTTGATGTTTACCGTATCGGTGACATTGAGGAAATGGAAGAAATCGGATATGACGATTATTTCTTCGGACAGGGAATCTGTCTGATCGAATGGGCTAATCTGATCGAAGAAATCCTTCCGGAAAAGCTGATTAAAGTAACCATAGAGAAAGATCTGGAGAAAGGCTTTGATTATAGAAGGATTACAGTGATTGGTCCGGAGAACAGTTAGGAGGTAGAAATGAAAATTTTAGCTTTGGACAGCTCAGGAATTGTTGCATCTGTAGCAGTTGTGGAAGATGATACATTACTGGCTGAGTATACTGTAAATTATAAGAAAACACATTCTCAGACTTTGCTTCCGATGTTAGATGAGATTGTGAAGATGACGGAACTGGAACTGGAATCCGTAGATGCTATTGCAGTGGCAGCGGGACCGGGATCCTTTACAGGACTCCGTATCGGCTCGGCAACAGCCAAAGGCCTGGGACTTGCCCTGAAGAAACCATTGGTAGCAGTACCGACAGTAGATGCACTGGCATATAATCTTTATGATGCACAGGGATTGATCTGTCCGATCATGGATGCCAGAAGAAAGCAGGTATATACAGGAATTTACAGATTTGAAGAGCATCAGCTTATGACTTTGAAAGAACAGTGGGCAGCATCGATCGAGGAACTGCTGGAAGAACTGAATCAGAGAGGAGAGATGGTTACATTTTTGGGAGACGGTGTACCTGTATTTCGTGAACTGATCGCAGAGAAACTGCAGGTTCCGTATTCTTTTGCACCGGCTCATGTAAATAAACAGAGAGCAGCGGCAGTGGCAGCTCTTGGCAGTATTTATTATAAAGAAGGACGCACAGAGACTGCTATGGAACATATCCCGGAATATCTCCGCATTTCCCAGGCAGAGCGTGAGCGTGCAGAGAGAGAAAAAGAGCAGAAACCGGCAGGTACAAAAATATGATCCTGCGGGAAATGCTTGTGGATGACCTGGATCAGGTAATGGAGATTGAGCAGGATCTTTTTTCATGTACCATGGACAAAAGAAGGTTTTTTTACTTTTCTGACCAGGGATGATGCCATGTTTCTGGTGGTGGAAGAGAAAGAAAAGATTCTGGGTTACTGCGGTCTTCTTATGGTTCTGGATGAGGGAGATATTACCAATGTGGCTGTGCGCAGGGACAGACAAAAAGAAGGAATTGGCGCTTTTCTGATGCAGAGCCTGATCCGCCTTGCAGCAGAGAGGGAGGTTACGACAATCCATCTGGAAGTACGTGTGGGAAATGAGACTGCAATCCGTCTCTATGAACGTATGGGATTTACCGGAGATGGAATACGTAAGGCATATTACAGTGATCCTGTGGAGGATGCGCTGCTTATGACCAGACATCCCGAATGAAAAAGAAATGAAAGCAGAAAAAATCAGCAGCCGGACCATACACCTTTTAAGGGAATTGCCGGAAGCTGGAAAATAGAGGGAATATATGTTAGATGTATGTTTAGTTGGAACCGGTGGAATGATGCCTCTGCCTCGCAGATGGTTGACTGCGCTTATGACAAGATATAACGGGAGCAGTCTGCTCATTGACTGTGGTGAAGGTACTCAGGTAGCAATTAAGGAGAAGGGATGGAGCTTTAAACCTATTGATGTGATTTGTTTTACTCATTATCATGGAGATCATATCAGCGGGCTTCCGGGACTTCTTCTTACTATGGGAAATGCAGACCGCACAGAACCATTGACTCTGGTAGGTCCCAAAGGTCTGGAGAGAGTAGTCAATGCACTTCGCGTCATTGCACCGGAGCTTCCGTTTGAAATTAAATTTATTGAGATTACACAGCCGGAGCAGGTCATTGAATTAAATGGCTATCGTATTACGGCTTTTAAAGTGAACCATAATGTACTCTGTTATGGCTATACCCTTGAGATTCTCCGCCAGGGAAAATTCTCGGCTGAGAGAGCGAAAGAGCAGGATATTCCACTGAAATACTGGAATCCGCTCCAGAAAGGGCAGACCATCGAAGCAGACGGTATTACCTATACACCGGAGATGGTACTTGGACCTGCAAGAAAAGGAATCAGGCTTACTTATACAACAGATACCAGACCAACAGAATCTATCCTGCGAAATGCAAAGGAATCGGATCTGTTTATCTGTGAAGGAATGTACGGAGAAGATGACAAAGCAGACAAAGCACGCGGATACAAGCATATGACTTTCCGCGAGGCGGCGGTTTTGGCCCGTGATGCCAGGGTAAAGGAGATGTGGCTGACACATTACAGTCCGTCTCTGGTCAGACCGGATGAGTTTATGGATAAAGTTCGTGAAATTTTTCCAAATGCATATCCGGGAAAAGACGGAAAGAGTCTGGAATTGAATTTTGAGGAATAATATGTCACTGAAACTGATTATGAACAAGTAGTAAAACGGATGACTTATCCGTCGGATATATGAGGAACAGAAAATGAAAGATACATTAATTCTTGCAATTGAGAGTTCCTGTGATGAGACTGCAGCTTCTGTTGTCAAAAACGGAAGAACTATTCTGTCAAATGTGATCTCTTCACAGATCGCTCTTCATACTTTATACGGTGGGGTAGTTCCGGAAATTGCTTCCCGTAAACATATTGAAAAGATTAACCAGGTAATTGAACAGGCACTGGCAGATGCAGATGTAACTCTTGATGATCTGGATGCAATTGGTGTCACTTATGGTCCGGGACTTGTAGGTGCACTTCTTGTGGGCGTTGCTGAGGCGAAGGCAATTGCTTATGCAAAGAAGCTTCCACTGGTAGGGTCCACCATATTGAGGGCCATGTGTCAGCAAATTATATTGAACATCCGGATCTTGAACCTCCATTTTTATGTCTGATCGTGTCAGGAGGACATACACACCTTGTGATCGTTAAGGATTATGGAGAATTTGAAATCCTGGGACGTACCCGTGATGATGCTGCAGGCGAAGCTTTTGACAAAGTTGCAAGAGCTATCGGACTGGGATATCCGGGAGGACCAAAGGTAGACAAGCTCTCTAAAGAGGGAAATCCCAATGCAATTGAGTTTCCAAAAGCTAAAATTGGAGATTGTCCGTACGATTTCAGCTTCAGTGGTGTAAAATCAGCAGTGTTGAATTATATTAATCATGCGCAGATGACCGGAGAAGAGATAAACAGAGCAGATCTGGCAGCATCTTTCCAGAAAGCGGTAGTTGATGTGCTGGTGGAGCATACAATGCTTGCAGCCAAAGATTATGGGATGACTAAGATTGCAATTGCAGGCGGAGTGGCTTCGAATGGAACGTTAAGAGCGGCAATGGAAGAAGCATGTAAGAAAAATAATTACAGTTTTTATCGGCCGTCACCGATCTTCTGTACAGACAATGCAGCAATGATCGGAGTAGCTGCTTATTATGAATATATTAAAGGTACACGTCATGGCTGGGATCTGAATGCTGTGCCGAATCTTAAACTGGGAGAGCGTTGAGATGTCAGAAAGAAATACGGCCATTGTTCTGGCAGCAGGGCAGGGAAAAAGAATGCACAGTAAAGTACAGAAGCAGTTCCTGGAGATACAGGGATACCCGGTTCTGTATTATTCCCTGCACTGTTTTCAGGAAAGTCCGCTGATTCAGGATATTATTCTTGTGACAGGAGAGGAATCTATCTCCTACTGTAAAGAAGAAATCGTGCAAAAATATGGATTTACAAAGGTATCGGCAGTAATCCCGGGAGGAAAAGAACGCTATGATTCTGTTTATGCAGGTCTTTGTGAATGCAGAGACTGTGAATATGTATTGATCCATGACGGTGCAAGACCTTTTGTGACAGAAGAAATTCTTAAACGTGGTCTGCAGAAAGTGAAGGAAACAGGTGCATGTGTGATTGGTATGCCTTCTAAAGATACAGTCAAACTTTCTGATGAAGAGGGATATGTAAAAGAAACTCCAAACAGAAAGTGTGTGTGGACAATTCAGACCCCGCAGATTTTTTCGTATTCACTGATACGTGAGGCTCATGACAGCATTCGTCAGAAAGATATGAGCAAAATTACAGATGATGCCATGGTAGTAGAGCAGGAGACAGGGGCAAAGGTTGCTCTGGCAGAGGGATCTTATCAGAATATTAAGATCACAACACCGGAGGATCTTGATATCGCGGAAGCATTTTTGAAACATTAAAGAATGTTTTGTGATTGAAAAATGCCGTATTTTAGCGGGTTTTATGGGAAATCTGGGAAGATAAAAATAAAAATTGAAAAAAATGTAAAAAAGTTGTTGACAGATGCGGGTATTGATGCTAGAATATCACTTGCGTCGGCGGTGAGAACACAACGAACGCAGTCAACAACATATGGAGAGATATCGAAGTGGTCATAACGAGGCGGTCTTGAAAACCGTTTGTCCGCAAGGGCGCGTGGGTTCGAATCCCACTCTCTCCGCTTGCCAAGTCACTTAAAAAGTTTTGAAAAAAGTACTTGACAAACAAATGAAAAGTGCGATATAATGCACAAGGTTCTTCGGTGAAAACGAAGAAAACTAAATAAAGACACGAGAGTGTGAAGAAAGTCGTTTCTGTGAAATGACGAATCTAGGGCAATTTGGAGAAGTACCCAAGCTGGCCGAAGGGGCTCCCCTGGAAAGGGAGTAGGTCGTTAATAGCGGCGCGAGGGTTCAAATCCCTCCTTCTCCGTTCTTTCTTGAAAAAAGAAAGTAAAAAAGTTCTTGACAAAGCGAAAGAGTTATGATAAACTCGAAAAGCTGTTGAAAAGAACAAATGTTGAAGAAGTTTGAAAAAACTTATTAAAAAAGTTCTTGACAAACAGAAGACAACATGTTAGAATAGCAAAGCTGTCGCAAGACAGACAACCTTGATAACTAAACAGTGAAACACATACGATTCTCGAAAATTCTTTACATTTTTAAGAACGGTTTGAAAAACCAAAAACAGTAAAACGAGAGATAGCTAGTTGTT
>ENA-OQIU01000085-OQIU01000085.1-human-gut-metagenome-genome-assembly--contig:-NODE-85-length-19666-cov-2.646809_pt1 | contig 19666 bp, 22 predicted proteins | sample MGYA00242590_ERZ504755 | MGnify/ENA primary metagenome ERZ504755 (study PRJEB26092, sample SAMD00036359) | human gut metagenome | host: Homo sapiens | study: EMG produced TPA metagenomics assembly of...
ATCTCTACAAAGAGGCGGGCTGTGACTCCTTTGCCGGACGGGCGGCATCGATTATGATGTCGTGCTACGGAGACGGTTTTTTATACCATGGCAGTCTATTTTGGCGCGGTGCAGATCAAAAAAACACGGTACACATTGGCGGGCGCCTTGTTCTCTTCTCTTGTCGGAATGGCGGTCAGTATTGCCCTGGCAAAGGGAGTGTAAGGATCTTTTCTAATCATACCAGTGAAATGTGTTGACATTTCCATCCAATTGGAATAAGATGGAACCAACTTAAAACATACAAACTCAATAGGAAATAAGGAAATAGAGAAAAGAGCGCAAAAGTAAGGAGGAAATCAACGATGGCAAAGGTATATGACAGCATTCTGGATCTTGTGGGAAAGACACCGCTGGTAGAGTTGAAAAGAATTGAAGAAAAAGAAGGACTGCAGGCGAAACTGATCGCAAAGGTAGAATCCTTTAACCCGGCAGGTAGCGTAAAAGACCGTATTGCAAAAGCGATGATCGAGGACGCTGAGGCAAAAGGTCTCTTAAAAGAAGGCTCGGTTATCATTGAGCCGACCTCCGGAAACACTGGAATCGGACTGGCAGCGGCAGCAACCGTAAAAGGCTATCGCATGATCCTTACCATGCCGGAGACAATGAGTGTGGAGCGCCGCAATATTGTAAAAGCATACGGCGCAGAAGTTGTTCTGACCGATGGAACGAAGGGAATGAAGGGTGCAATCGAGAAAGCCGATGAGCTTGCCAAAGAGATTCCGAACAGCTTTATCGCAGGCCAGTTTGTGAACCCGGCAAACCCGGCAACCCACAAAAAGACAACAGGACCGGAGATCTGGGAAGACACCGACGGAGAGGTTGATATCTTTGTTGCAGGTGTCGGCACCGGCGGAACCATCACCGGAACGGGTGAATATTTAAAAGAGAAAAAACCGGAAGTAAAAATCGTAGCAGTAGAACCGGCATCCTCCCCGGTACTGTCCGACGGCGTTTCCGGACCGCACAAAATCCAGGGAATTGGCGCAGGCTTTGTGCCGGATACCCTGAACACCAGCATTTACGATGAAATCATCAAAGTAGAAAATGAGGACGCTTTCGAGACCGGAAGATATCTGGCAGCCGAGGAAGCGATTCTCGCAGGAATTTCCTCCGGAGCAGCTCTGTATGCGGCGATCCAGCTCGCAAAAACGAGAGGAAAATAAAGGCAAAACCATCGTTGTGCTCCTGCCGGATAACGGAGACAGATACTATTCCACAGCCCTATTTGCCAAATAAAAGGGAACAGCTTCAGATTTTAAAATAATAGATATCAGCGAACACTGCCATCCGCGGCATTTTCTCTCCACCGCGAATGGCAGTTTCGCATATTAATTTATACCAGAAAGGGAACTTTACTTATGACATTACAACAGCTTCGCTACGTAATTCGGGCCGCAGATTCCAGATCCATGAATGAGGCGGCAAAGGCACTCTATATTTCACAGCCGAGTCTCTCCGGAGCAATCAAGGAGCTGGAAAAAGAGATTGGAATTGAGCTGTTCAAGCGCAGCAGCCACGGAACAGTACTGACCCCGGAGGGCGAGGAGTTTCTGGGTTACGCACGTCAGGTCACAGACCAGTATCAGCTTCTCGAGAACCGCTATATTTATCGCACCAAGGGAAAGAAAAAATTCAGCGTGTCGATGCAGCATTACAGTTTTGCCGTAAAGGCGTTTGTGGAGCTGGTGAAGCAGTTTGGTATGGATGAGTACGAGTTTGCGGTTTATGAGACGAGAACGTACGATGTGCTGATGGATGTAAAAAACTTCAAGAGTGAGCTTGGGATTTTGTATCGGAATGACTTTAATGCGAAGGTGCTGAACAAGCTGCTGAAGGATAATAACCTCGAGTTTCACGACCTGTTTTCCTGCGGAACGTACGTCTATCTATGGAAAGATCATCCGCTTGCGGATCAGGCGGAGATCACCATGGAGGAGCTGAAGGAATATCCATGCCTGTCATTTGATCAGGGAAGCAACAATTCGTTCTTCCTGGCAGAGGAAGTGCTTTCGACGTATGAATATAAGAGAATCATTAAGGCAAATGACCGTGCGACCATGCTGAATCTGATGGTCGGACTGAATGGTTATACGCTTTGCTCCGGCATTATCTGTGAGGAATTAAACGGCAGTGACTACCGCGCTGTGCCGCTTCACGCGGAGGAAAACATGATGATCGGTTATATTTCCAGGAAGGGTATGTCGATCAGCGCACTGGGACAGCAGTATTTGGAAGAAATTCGGAAATATAAGGAGCTTGTGCTGTAAAAAAGGAGAAACAAGAAGACTTTAACCGAATCAAGTAAGTCCCCTGCTTCCATTGCGAAAAGCAATAAGCAGTGGGTGGGGACTTGCTTGTATCAGGAGTGGTACAAGCCACTCCTGATAAGCTGCGAAGCAGCTATTCGGTTATGAGCAAGTAGCGAAGCGGATTGCGAATATCCGCTTTGACTCTCTGGAGTGTGTTTGAAAAAGGCTTTTCGCAAGCTGCGAGTCCCATCTTGTGGAGATGAATGGCGTTTGTTATCTTGTTTTATGTAGCATGATTGGATATAGAAATTTCAGAAGAAAAAATATTGGCGATAAAGAATAGCTATAGGAAAACCCTATAACCAGCCATCAATTTTCTATATTGGACAAAGCAGAAGACTGTCGCTATAATAATCCTTGTAAACAGATAGGAAATATCACCAAAACGAGAGGAAGCGAAGTGAATGAGAGCAGTTTTCGCAGAGAATCGAATTGTGATCTATGATGTCATGTGTTGCAGTGTAAGCAGATAAAACCGAAAGAAAACGGAGCCGCATTGCAGCATGGACAAAACAAGATGGCAACCGGTTCCGATAAATAATAGAAAATCGAACATGAAAAGAAATAGAAAAACGAAAAACAGAACAGGAGAATACAATCATGAGCAAAAAAACAAGAGCAGAAAGAAATCTTAAATTTGAAACCTTACAGCTTCACGTAGGACAGGAAAATCCGGATCCGGCAACCGGAGCAAGAGCAGTGCCGATCTATCAGACCTCTTCTTTTGTATTCAACAACTCCGATCACGCAGCAGCAAGATTCGGACTCCAGGATGCAGGAAACATCTACGGCCGTCTGACCAACCCGACCGAGGACGTTTTCGAGCAGAGAATGGCAGCACTGGAGGGCGGCGTTGCGGCACTTGCAGTAGCTTCCGGAGCAGCAGCTATCAACTACACCATCATCAACCTGGCACAGAAAGGCGACCATATCGTATCTGCAAAGAACATTTACGGTGGTTCCTACAACCTTCTGGCACACACCCTTCCACAGTACGGCATCAGCACCACATTTGTTGATGTATTCGATCTGGATGAGGTTCGCGCAGCCGTTCAGGAGAACACAAAAGCAATCTACATCGAGACGCTTGGAAACCCGAACTCCGATGTGGTAGATATCGAAGCACTCGCAAAAATCGCACATGAGAATAAAATCCCGCTGGTTGTAGACAACACCTTCGCAACTCCGTATCTGGTTCGCCCGATCGAGTACGGCGCAGATATCGTTGTACATTCCGCAACCAAATTTATCGGCGGTCACGGAACTACCCTTGGCGGTGTGATCGTAGACAGCGGTAAATTCGACTGGGAAGGATCCGGCAAATTCGCATCCCTGACCGAGCCAAACCCGAGCTACCACGGCATCAGCTTTACAAAAGCAGTTGGACCTGCTGCATTCGTTACAAAAGTACGTGCGATCCTTCTGCGTGATACAGGAGCAACTCTTTCTCCGTTCAACTCTTTCCTGCTTCTGCAGGGACTTGAGACACTGTCTCTCCGTGTAGAGCGTCATGTAGAGAACGCGCTGAAGGTTGTAAAATATCTGGAGAGCCAGCCACAGGTAGAAAAAGTACATCATCCGTCTGTATCCGAAGATCCAAAGCAGCAGGCACTGTACGCAAAATACTTCCCGAACGGCGGCGGTTCCATCTTCACCTTTGAAATCAAAGGTGATGCACAGAAAGCAAAAGATTTCATCGACAATCTGGAGCTGTTCTCCCTGCTGGCTAACGTTGCCGACGTAAAATCTCTGGTGATCCATCCGGCAACCACTACACACAGCCAGTGCACCGAGGAAGAACTGCTGGATCAGGGAATCAAACCAAACACCATCCGTCTTTCCATCGGTACCGAGAACATCGACGATATCATCGAGGATCTGGATGAGGCATTTGAGGCAGTTCAGTAAAAAGGATACAAAGCAAAAGAGAATATAAAAAAGCATACAAAAAAAAGAAGCGTGTTGGAAAAAAACAAACATGCTTCTTTTTTGGACTTAGATAAACCGCATGGGAAATTATGATGCCAGAGCGTATTATGAATCGAATGCCAGTGCCAGTACATGACGCTGTTTGCACCGGAGGCAAGATGGCTGTAAGCCTGCTGGCGGAGCTGGCCCTTGTATGGCGTCCATCCTGGAAATCCCTGTGCCTCGGTTTCCATAACAAGATAGTTGTCGTTTTTCAGAGAACGAATCATATCACCGCCAAACGCGATTTCCGCACCGGTCAGATCGTCCTGGATCGGATGGTAAATATCGGTTCCGGCGATCGTCAGACATTTTACCAGCTATTTTTGTTTTTGCCTGCTATTAACCATAGGTCTGTCTCATGCTGCGTCAGCGTTACGCCGCTGGCATGTTTGAAAGCACCAGAAGCGTGTTTTTATACGGGATTTTGAAATAAAAAAAGACAAATGATTTCAGCGTCTGTGCAGAGATATTTCCCGGCTTTTTTGATGCTTTCATTTTGAGCGGATACGCGGCACCGATCACAAGAGGCGGTGCGTCGCGCAGAGGAACGGCGGTGACGTTTGGGTGGTGGAACAATGCAAAGTTACTCCCGGCAAACAGGCTTAAGGCTTCGCCGACTTCCACGGAGCTTATTATGGATTCCAGGCGGGCAGTGCGCAGGATGTGCGGTTTTTGGTCTGCCTTTTCAAATAGTTGCATACAGAGCTGATAAATCGAGGTATAGGGATGCATAAGAATCAGAGGTTCTCTGGCAATGTCAGCGATTGTCAGGGAAGATTTTTCTGCAAGCGGATGATCGATGGGGAGCATCACACAGAGACGATCCTTTGCGAGAGGTACAAAGTGATATTTCTGCGGTGAGATCATGGAATCCCGTGCAATGACAAGATCAAAACGACCGGACTGCAGACCGTCCATCAGCTCGTTTTCTTCACACTCTTCCAGCATCAGTTCAACCTCCGGATGCGTATGTGCGAAAGCGCGGATGCGGGAGGTGAGATGATACTGCGTCAGAAACGGAAGAGAGCCGACGCGGAGCGGCTGGCATTCCGACTCTTTAAAGTGGCGCATTTTCTGCAGCATCTGATGATACTGGCGGGAGAGCTCTGAGGCTTCCTGGCAGAACAGCTCGCCTGCCGGAGTCAGAACCGCCTGGCGGCGGGTGCGGTCGAAGAGGGTGAGATTCAGTTCGGATTCCAGCTTCTGGATCTGCTTCGAGAGCGTGGACTGTGCGATATGAAGATTTTCTGCAGCTTCTAAAAAAGTGTCGCATCGGACGGTCATCAGAAAAAAGTCGATCTGTTCCATGGTCATAAGAGAGAACCTCCTTTTGAAAATCATTCTATTTCATTCATTCCATTCTGGAAACAATTGTACCACAGATCGAATTGATTCCACAAAGGTTTTTTTTAAAATAAAAAAGGATAAAACATGCAGCAGGGAAAGTGGATGGAGAGGATCCGATGGATTTGCTGGCTGAATGGAGTACAAAAAAGAACATTCTATGAGACAGTTTTGATTTGGGGAATAAGGAGAATGATTATGGCTGAAAAAGTAAGAGATCTGCGCAGTGCGCTGGAACGATTGAAAAATATGCCGGGACAGCTTGCCGAGACGGATGTTGCAGTTGATCCGATGGCGGAGCTTGCCGGAGTTTACCGCTATGTCGGCGCGGGCGGAACGGTAAAACGTCCGACGAAAGAAGGACCGGCAATGATTTTCCGCAATATCAAAGGCCACCCGGACGCAAGTGTTGCGATCGGTGTCTTGGCGAGCCGGAAGCGTGTGGCTGCACTTCTGGACTGTGAGCCGGAGAATCTTGGGAAAATGCTGTATCACAGCGTGGAAAAGCCGGTTGCACCGGTGGAATTTCAGGGTGCGCCGCCGTGTCAGGAGGTTGTGCATCTGGCGACGGATCCCGATTTTGATCTGAACCGCCTCGTCCCGGCACCGACCAACACGCCGGATGACGCAGGCCCGTACATCACGCTTGGCATATGTTACGCTTCCCACCCGGATACCGGGCTGCACGATGTGACGATTCACCGTCTCTGTATTCAGGGAAAAGACGAACTTTCGATTTTCTTCACGCCGGGTGCACGCCATATCGGCGCGATGGCAGACCGTGCGGAGGAGCTTGGCCAGAAACTGCCGATTTCCATCAGCATCGGCGTCGATCCTGCGATTGAGATCGGTTCCTGCTTTGAGCCGCCGACAACACCGCTTGGTTACGATGAGTTTTCGGTTGCAGGTGCGCTGCGGAAAGAGCCGGTGGAACTGTGCCATTGCGTTTCGGTAAATGAGATGGCAATTGCGAATGCAGAGTATGTGATCGAGGGCGAGGTTATCCCGGGCGTGCGTGTGCAGGAAGATCAGAACAGCCACACCGGTTACGCCATGCCGGAATTTCCGGGTTATACCGGGCCGGCGAGCGATCAGTGCCGCCTGATTAAAGTAAAAGCGGTAACACACCGGCGAAATCCGATCATGCAGACCTGCATCGGACCAAGCGAGGAACATGTTTCCATGGCGGGCATTCCGACGGAAGCAAGTATCTACGGCATGGTAGAAAAAGCAATGCCGGGACGACTCCAGAATGTGTACTGTGGTTCTGCGGGCGGCGGAAAATATATGGCTGTTCTTCAGTTTAAAAAGCTTGGTCCAAGTGATGAGGGAAGACAGCGTCAGGCGGCGCTGCTGGCTTTTTCTGCATTCAGTGAACTGAAACATGTATTTCTCGTGGATGAGGACGTGGACTGCTTCGATATGAACGATGTTCTTTGGGCAATGAACACACGGTTCCAGGGCGATGCGGATATCATCACGATCCCAGGTGTCCGGTGTCATCCGCTCGATCCGTCAAACGATCCGACGTGTTCGCCATCGATCCGCGATCACGGAATTGCATGCAAGACAATTTTTGACTGTACCGTGCCGTATGATCAGAAGAAAAGATTTGTGCGGGCGAGGTTTCTGGAAGTTGATCCGAAACACTGGCTGGACGAGGAATAAAAGCATGTTTTGCAAAAAAATGTTATATTGTGTTCTAAAAAGTATATTTTGTCAAAAAAGGAGAGTAGCCTGGTATGCTGAAATTTGAGAAAAATCATTATACCATAGAAGAAGTAACACTGTGTGGGGAGACGGTCCGGTTTCGGGCGTTCCGTGACCTGGTTTATGTGGAAAAAACCGGTCAATGTGGAGTTTCAGAAAATGAATCTCTTTGTGCCGGAGAGTTATTATGAGGGAACGTCCATCAACGGTTACGATTTACTGAGCGCGCCGGTTTTCATGCCGAATACTGTTGGCGGCTATATGCCGGGTCCGGCGGACGAGCCGGGAGCGAATCCGTTTTTACAGGGAAAACCGAATACGATTTTCCGCGCCTTACAGCACGGCTATGTCGTAGCATCTCCAGCGATCCGCGGCAGAGTGCAGAAGGGTGAGGACGGTCATTATAATGGAAAAGCACCTGCGTGCGTAGTGGATTATAAAGCGGCTGTGCGGTATCTTCACTTTTTGGTCGGATGAGCTGCCTGGCGATGAAAATAAAATCATCACCAACGGAACGAGTGCCGGCGGCGCACTGTCATCCCTGATGGGAAGCACGGGAAACCACCCTGACTACGAGCCGTATCTGCAGGCGCTCGGCGCAGCGGATGCTGGGGATGATGTGTTTGCGGCCTCCTGTTACTGCCCGATCATCAATCTGGAGCACGCGGACATGGCGTATGAGTGGGAGTTCTGCGGTGTGAACGATTTCCACCGCGCCAACATGAAAATGGACGAGGGCGGCCGCCCGGTTTTCACACCGGTGGACGGCGAGATGACGGAAGAGCAGATTCGCGTATCTGTTGAGGAAAAAGCCCTGTTTCCGGCGTATGTGAACAGCCTTGGATTAAAAGACGAAAACGGAGCTCCGCTGACGCTCGATGCGGACGGCGAAGGTTCTTTGAAAGAGTATGTCAAACACATTGTGATGGAATCCGCACAGAGAGCGCTTGACGGCGGCGTGAATTTAGCGGATAAAACGTGGCTGACCATCGAAAACGGCAAAGTGCAGAGCATGGATTTTGCGGCGTATGTCAAAGACATCACCCGCATGAAAACCGCACCGGCCTTCGATGCGCTGGATCTGGAAAGCCCGGAGAATGATCTGTTTGGAAATGAGATGACGAACTGCCGTCATTTCACGGAATACAGTGCGGCCAACACCAAAGTGCAGGGTGAGCGCGCAGAAAAAAAGATCGTGAAAATGCTGAATCCAATGGAATATGTCATGGATGAAATGGCGCAAAAGGCACACCATTTCCGCATCCGCCACGGCGAGTGCGACCGCGACACCTCTCTGGTGATTTCGGCAATGCTGACGGCAAAACTGCGCGAGGCGGGCTGTGAGGTTGATTATCATTCCCCATGGAATACACCGCATGCGGGCGACTACGATCTCGACGAGTTATTCGCATGGATCGATGGAATCTGTGGATAAAAGGAAGGAACGAGACGGATGGCTGTGGAAAAACGGATTGTAGTTGGCGCTTCCGGGGCGAGTGGAATGCCGCTGCTGATGAAGTGCCTTGAAATTCTGCGGGATAGTGAGGAATACCGTTCCCTTCTGGTGATGAGCCGCAGTGCAAAGCTGACGCTGGAACAGGAGACAGACTGGAGTGTTTCGCAGGTGGAAGCGCTGGCAGATGAAGTGCTCGAGCAGGACAACATCGGTGCAGGCCCGGCGAGCGGGTCGTACCGGACAGAAGGCATGGTGATTGTGCCGTGCAGCATGAAAACAGCGGCAGGAATTGTAAGCGGATACACCGACAATCTGCTGCTGCGTGCGGCGGATGTGACGATCAAGGAGAAACGCCCGCTTGTACTGGCAGCACGGGAGACACCGATGAGTGAAATTCATCTGCGGAATCTGTACGAACTGTCGAGATTGTCAAATGTATGGATTGTTCCGCCGATGATGACCTTTTATCAGAAACCGGAGTCCATCGACGATATGGTGACACATCTTGCGGCCAAACTGCTTTCGCCGTTCGGCGTGGAAGTAAAGGAGTACCGGAGATGGAAAGAATGCTGACAAAAAAGGCAACAGCCGCAGGATGCACGATGGAAGTGACGGTAATGAAGCTCGGTGAGGACTTTCAGATCTGTCTCGCCGGAGGAGAAAAGCCGCATATCGGCTGTGTGGTGCAGGCCGTACCACGAGAATCGCTGACCGGAGACGGGAGCTGGAGTGCGACTTCCTCGGTGTGGAACCGCACCGGACATAAAGATGAGGTACTGTGCCGGATGCTGGCGGAAAAAATCTGTTGTGCCTGCCGTACCGTGACCGTCTGCACCGGTGGCGTGCATATCGATGAAATTACCGGAGAGCAGATCCGGGAGATTGTGGATGCGGTAGAGAAGATGGGAGAAGAGATTGCGCAGGATTTGAGATGATAAGTAAGCATGGAAAGCGGATAAAAAAGTCATTGCATTTTTCGGACATGCTTTGGGTTTGTGTTATATTTCCTATTGAATATGTAGAGAATATGGAATAAAATAAAAGAAGGTATTTTTATCATGACATATATTCGGAGGAAATAAAATGAAAGTTTCGACAAGAGGACGGTATGCGCTTCGTCTGATGCTGGATCTGGCACTCAACAATACCGGCGAACCGGTGCGTTTGAAAGATGTGGCAAAGCGGCAGGAGATTTCGGAAAAATATCTGGAACAGATCATCTCGATTTTGAATAAAGCTGGTTTCGTAAAAAGTGTGCGCGGCCCGGCGGGCGGTTATTCCCTGAAACGAAAGCCGGAAGAATATACCGTGGGCATGATCCTGCGTCTGACCGAGGGCAGCCTTGCGCCGGTGGACTGTGTAGAAGACGGCGCCGACTGCGGCAGGGAAGATCAGTGCGTTACGGTGATGCTCTGGAAAAAACTGAACGATGCCATCAACAGTGTGGTGGACAATATTACGCTGGCAGATCTGGTGGAATGGCAGATGCAGAAGTCGAATGAGTATGTAATCTGACGGCAGACAGAATAAGCGATAACGTCCAATGAGGGAACAGAAGAGGGAAAATGGTGAAAACATCATTTTCCTTTTTTTACCGGTAAAAATCTGGGAGCACGGCATTTACAAGCAAAAAAAAATTTGTTAAGATAAAAAATAGGGCGCATTTGGAGAAGAAAAAAATCAGGATGCGTAAAAGTGAAGAAAATAAAAGATAAGGAGTTTCCCCTTATGAAAAAACAACAGGAAAGCCTTAAAAATATGGTATATCAGGCCATTTTGAACGGCATTTTTACCGATGAATATAAACCCAATCAAATTATCAACGAGCAGGAGCTGGTACAGAAATTCGGCTGCAGCAAGACACCGATCCGTGAAGCCCTTGTGACGCTCTGCAATGAGGGAATCCTCCGCAGCTTCCCGCGCTTCGGCTACCAGGTTGTCAGCGTGTCCCGCGAAGAGGCGCAGAATATTCTGGATTTCCGCCTTGTTCTCGAGGGCGGATATCTTCGTCAGTTGATCGGACATATCACCGAAGAAAATCTGGCGGAGCTTGCCGAGATTGATGAGAGATGCAAACAGAGCACCGACAGCGTATGGGATCACTGGGAGCAAATACAGCATTCCATCTGAAGCTGATTTCCTTCTCCGGCAACGCTTACGCATATCAGGAGCTTGAACGCACCATGAACGTCTTAAAACGCGCTTACGCCCAGTTTTACTGGCAGACCTGGTCCAACGTAAACCCGGCACTGGACATTGCGCATCATAACGATATTATGCAGAGTATCCGGGAGAAAGATCTGGAGAAGACGCAGAACTATCTGAAAGAGGATCTGGCGGATTTTTGTGGGTAAGAAATGAGACAGAGTGTATGGAAACGAAGAATTCCAATACACTCTGTTTTTTTGTGCGCTGGAGACCTTTTCCAGGCACGCTCCAGGGCTCGTGATTATCCATGAAAATGCTTCTCCCGATACTGCTGCGGTGTCACTCCACTGCTTTTCTTGAACTGCCGGTAAAAGTAGGAAACGTTTGCGATTCCGATCTGGTCACAGATTTGCTGGGGGGAGAAGCTGGTGGTGGCAAGCAGACGTTTTGCGGTTGTCATACGTTCGTCCATGATGTAGCTACTGAGCGACGCTCCTGTTTTCGTACTGAAAATGTGGGACAGGTAGTCCGGGTTCATGTGGATTTTCTCGGCGATGGAGGTGCGGCCCAGTTCAGGATCGGAAAGATGCGAACGGATATAGTCCTTGATGACGCTGATCGGGTCCGAGGCATCGGTGGAGAGGTGCTCTTCCATATTCAGCCGCTCTTTCTCATACCATGCATTTTTTTTCACCTCCTGCACAGCCGCCGCCAGCTTTTCCATAAGCTGATCCGGGTCGATTGGTTTTAACAGGTAGGAGAAAATATGTAAATTCAGCGCTTCCTGCGCATAATCAAATCGCTGATGGCCGGTCAGAACGAGTACGATGGGATGAAAATTGTTCTCATGCAGCCATTCCACTAACTGCAGACCGGTTTCGCGCGGCATTTCAATGTCAGTCAAAAGAATATCAATATCCTGGGAACCCTCAAAAATTCGTTTTGCCTGGCTGGCACTGTAGGCAGGAAACGCCTGCTCAATCCCGAGCGCCGACCAGTCTGTCGTTTCGATAATGTTTTTCACAATATAATATTCATCATCCACTACTAAAATGTTCATTGTAAAAGCCCTGTTCCTTTCTTCCGTTTCGCATGGATTTGAATCGTTACAAAAAGCAAGCCGAAAGCCTTTTTCAAACAAGCTTTAGCTCTCGTTTCTTTTGCCGGGGACCTGAGGTGTGTCGGAAGCATGTGAAAAAAGAGGTTCCGATGTTTCAATTTTGCTTTCCGGCGGATTGCCATCCTCCCGGTATGGAATGTATGGAATCGTAACCTCTGATCTTGCACCCCATCCGGGTTCGTTGGAAAAATGCGCATGGGCTTTTTCTCCATAAACAAGATAAAGCCGTTTGAGCAGATTGTAGGTTCCGATTTTTTTCCATCAAAGTCATGAACCTGCTGGGAAACTGGCCGGTTCAGGTATTCCAGATCCTCTTCAAAATAACCACTGCCGGAGTCGAGATGAGTGAGAACCACATATTTTTCACCATTGCGCTCCACAAGGCTGCCGGTGATACGGACACGGAGCTCTTCGCCCATGATCATGTTGTGCTTGATGGTATTTTCTGTAAACATCAGCAGAATGATCGGAAAAACAGAAGCATTCCTGCATTTCTCATCCACATGGATTTCCCAGTTCAGACAGCCTGGAAACCGCAGTTCTGTCATCTCCAGAAAATTTTCTACGTATTTCAGTTCTTCTTTCAAAGGAACGGCTGTCTTATCCTGCAGGGTGTACCGCAAATGATTCGAAAGTGTGCGGACGAATTCATTTGTGAGCCGCCTTCCTTCTTCCGTGAATGGCATTGATGCGATTGCGGAGAGACAGTTGATCAGAGAGTGCGGCGCTACCTGGGATTTCAGATACTGAATCTCCAGTGCCTTCAGATTTAATTTATCCTCATAAACATTGATTTTTAACTTCTCAATTCGATTCATCAGCTTATTCAGTGTTTCACCGATTTCCAGAACCTCCTCACACCGCTCATTGGAAAGATCCGGGTGCGGCACCTGTTGTTCCTCTTTGACCTGTGATGCCATTTTCCGGATCAGATCAAGAGGCTTTGAAATCAGGTGTTCATAGGAAACGGTCCATAAAAGAGAAACCACGAAAATCAGCAGAGCACCCCCGAGCAGAAGCTTGAGCATATTGTAAATAGGAGTGTTGACTTCTTCGGAGGGGATGAGTGCATTTAAGGAGCAGGTAGAAGAAGGAAGCTTTTCAGCGACCTGTAAATATTGTATACCGTCCTTTCCGCGGATCCGATGAGGTTTCTGGGTAGAAAAGTCGGTAGACAGTTTAAAATCGGACCAGCTTTCGTTGTCGTATGGAATACCATTTTCATCAGCAAACAGAAAAATGGTATTTGAATCATCAAATGGAGCATTCAGTTCATCCAGACGGATCCAGGCACCAAGATAGCCATGGAGATCATTGATAATTCGGATCAGATAGGTATGGCGTTCCAGCTCTATATAATACCAACTCTTGAAGTTGAGAGCGGAGGCGTCCTCTCCCGACTGACGTAAAAGCTTTTTCATGTAGGAACTACAGTCATTGGAGCCCCCATTTTTATAGCGGCAGACAAAATGGTCGTTTGCTTTTCCATAAACAAACATACCGTCAATGTCTGTCATGTAACTTAAAGTATTATCCAAAAGCCTGGAGGCTTTAATCTGGGAAATCACTGCGTTTGGGTTGTTTTTGGAAGTGATCGTATCGACAACATCAGTATTGTTATTAGCGAATTCCCAGAGACAGTTTTCAGCAGTTTCCATACTCTTATTTAACTGCTGGACATAAAGATCCATTGTCTGATGAATTCCCTGGTAGGTTTCATGCTGAAGCTGTTTGGAAATATAAAAAATTAAAAACAGCAATAAAATACTGAACATTATTAAAATACGCATCCAATACCAAAATGCTTTTTTCTTTAGGGAATATATTTTGTGTTTGTGCATAGTGTGGTCAAAAAAATTGAAGTTTAGTGAAAAAGTACGATGTTTTGATGAATTCAAGAAGGATGCCTCCGTAATTATATATAATTTGCACATAGATTCTAAGAAAAGTGCAATAAAACCTAAGCAATGTGAATTGCTAAAAAGTTTATTAAAATTATATAATAACAACAGTTGATAGTCAAAGCAATTTTGTTCGAACATACTTGCAACGACAAAAAAACGAGAAAACAAAGAGGAAACGAGGAGGAAAAACATGGCATCTTTAAAAAAAGCCCATGCATCATCCGGGAGCAGCCACAGCAAAGCAGCAAAATTCAAACGATACCTTCCGCTGTATCTGATGTTCCTTCCAGGCGCGATCTATCTGCTCATTAACAATTATATTCCGATGGCAGGCATTATCGTAGCATTTAAGAAGTACAATGCCCGTTTGGGAATCTGGAAGAGCCCGTTCTGCGGACTGGCGAACTTTGAATTTCTGTTTGCATCATCGGATGCATGGACTATTACAAGAAATACGTTACTTTACAATCTGGCGTTTATTGTTCTGAACACGGTAGTCGGAATTATTTTTGCAATCTTTATCTGCGATACGTTTAATAAAAAATTAAAGAAAATTTATCAGAGTGCAATCTTGTTTCCATATCTGATGTCGGCTGTTATTCTTGGCTACATTGTATATGCATTTTTAAGTCAGAGTACAGGTATTGTAAACAATTCGATTTTAAGTGCACTTGGAAAAGATGCTGTGAACTGGTATGCAGAACCGAAATACTGGCCGTTCATTCTGATTTTTGTAAATACCTGGAAGGGTGTAGGATATGGATGTCTGATATACATATCTACCATCAATGGCATTGATCCGTCTCTGTATGAGGCAGCTTCTCTGGATGGCGCAACCAAATGGCAGCAGATCAAAAACATTACGCTTCCATTCCTGAAACCAACCGTAATCACCCTGACATTGATGAGTGTCGGCCGTATCTTCTATTCCGATTTCGGTCTGTTCTATCAGGTACCACGTGATTCAGGACTTCTGTACTCGGCAACCAATGTTATTGATACCTACGTATACCGCGGCCTGATGAAATCCGGAAATGTCGGAATGTCTGCAGCAGCCGGCTTCTATCAGTCCATCATCGGATTTATCATTGTCCTTACCGCAAACGGAATCGTACGTAAAGTCAGCAAAGAAAACGCAATGTTCTAAGGAGATCACGTATGAAAGAAAAACCATTTTCCAAATATCAGATTTTAGCAAACGCTGTCATGATTATCTGGACGCTTGCCATTATCTTACCGTTTATTCTGTTATTTATGTCTTCTATTACAGATGAAAACACACTGGTAGCGAATGGATACTCCTTCTTTCCGAAGAAGTTCTCCCTCGCGTCCTATTCCTACATCATCAAATCCGGAGGTCAGATTTTGAAGGCCTATGGAGTAAGTATTGGTGTCACGGTAGTCGGAACTCTGTTGAATGTCCTTCTGTCTGCTCTGATGGCCTATCCTTTGTCAGTAAAAAATCTTCCGGGCAGAAATGTGATGATGTTCTTCGTGTTCTTTACCATGCTGTTCAACGGCGGTATCGTTCCATCTTACATTATGTGGACAGGTACCTTCCATATCAAAGATACGATTTTTGCACAGCTGCTTCCAAACTTCCTGCTTTCTGCATGGAATGTTATGATGATTCGAACTTATTTTACCACAAGCATTCCGGATGGATTATACGAGGCGGCAGAGATTGACGGTGCAAGCCAGTTTACCATCTTCTGGAAAATCGTACTTCCGCTTGGAAAACCGATCTTGGTAACAATGGGCACCTTTGCAGGCCTTGCTTACTGGAATGACTGGACCAATGGTCTGTACTATATCGTTAAGAATACAGGTCTGTACAACGTACAGAACCTTCTGAACCAGATGGTACAGAATATTCAGTTCCTGACACAGAGCTCCAACTCGAATGTGACAGCAGCTGCATCGACCATTCCGGCAACGGGAATCCAGATGGCAATTGCATTCGTAGCAATTCTGCCGATTATGCTGATTTTCCCGTCTTTCCAGAAATATTATGCAAAAGGTATCGCTCTTGGCGCAGTCAAAGGCTGATACAGATGGAATGAATCATTAGCAGCGAAAAGGGCTGCTTCGTGATAAACTTATTTTAAGGAGGAATTTTCATATGAAAAGAAAAATGCTTGCTGCTTTTCTGGCAGCGACAATGGTGGGCGGCCTGCTTGTCGGCTGCGGAAACAGTGGAGACACTTCCGGCTCATCCAAGAGCTCTTCTGGAACACATCAACAGCATCGGCATCTGGCGAGGTAGATGCTTACCGTAACAAAAACAGAGCTTGGTGAGTACACGGAAGAAAATCCTTATCATCTCGTGTTTGCCTTCGTCGAGTTCTACGAGCAGGATGACGCAGCACGTACCGCAGTGCAGGATGCATTGAATGAATACATGATTCCGAAATATCATATTGAAGTGGAATTTCTCCATTGCAGTATGCAGAATATCAGCAGACGATTCAGCTGATGATTTCCGGTGGTGATGAGCTGGATGTTATGCCAATTTATTACAGCAATGCTTCCAGTTGGATTGCAATGAATGGTATTGTCGATATGAACCAGTATATGGATACTCCGGAGGGACAGGCTATTAAAGATGTGCTTGGTGAAGCAAATGCAACGGTAGGTTCCATGAATGGTATTCTGTTCGGTTTTCCGGCACAGAAGGAATCGGTTGAACTTGGTGGTCTGACTATGAGAGCAGATATCTGTGATGAACTTGGTATCGCAGAGGAATACGGACTGGAGCTGAATCAGGATGAATACACCGGAAAAGTGTATGACTGGTCTGTTGCAACTGAAATTTTCAAGAAAGTAAAAGAAGCACATCCGGAAATGACACCTCTGTATCTGCAGGGAAGTGCAAGCCCGATGAGACGTCTTGCATTTTTCGACGAGTTAGCGGATCAGTTCGGTGTTCTGGATTGGGAGGCTGATCATGACTCCACAACCGTAGTGAACGAGTTTGAAACCGATACTTACAAAGAAGCAGTAACCCAGCTGGCGGAATGGTTTGATGCAGGATACATTTATCCGGATGCGTTGACGGATACACAGGGAGCTGCAGTTATGATGAAGGCTGGAAATACGTTCTCTTATATGTCAGCAATTAAGCCGGGCTATCTTGTTGAGGCAAAGGCATCTACAGGAACAGACTGCTATGCAATGTATTTTGGACAGGATGTAGAAGGTGGATATTCAACTACAAACGTAAGTTTTTATGATACTGGCATCGCAACCAACAGTGCGGATCCGGAAATGGCCTTTAAGTTTATCTCCGCGCTGTATACAGATCCGGAGGTTATGAATCTGTGGCAGAATGGTATTCAGGATGTAAACTATAAAGTTTTGGATGATGGTACTGCTTATTATGTAGATGGTGAAGATGCTTCTAACTTTAAATATCATCAGAATACAGGATGGTTTATGGGCAATCAGTTTAACACATACGTATGGAATGATGGTTCCAAGGATGCAAATTACTGGGATAAACTGCAGCACCATAACGACTGGGCACAGTATTCACCGGCATACGGATTTATGTGGGATTCTTCTGAATACTCTACACAGATCACAGCTCTGCAGAATGCACTGAATACGTATCGTCCAGCACTTGAGACAGGCTCTGTCGGAGTTGCTGGTGTAGAAGAAACACTCCAGAAACTGAATGATGCGCTGTATGCAGCCGGACTGCAGACTGTTATGGATGCAAAACAGGAGCAGCTGGATAAATGGCTGGATGAAAACGGAGGAGCTACAGAAACTCCGCAGTCTAACCTTGATACGATTGCAGCAGCAAAAGAAGCAAACTAACGAAAGATCAACATTAGGTATAATTAGATCTAAGGCAAATCCGCCCGGAAACCGTAAAGCTGTGCGGTCTTCGGGCGGATTGCTTTGTATGTTTTTGGCTTTTACAGCAGAAAGGATTTACTATGAAAAAAATGAATTACACATTTTCCGTGCCGGACAACAAACGCGTGCGTATGATTGTCAGCACAGACTGCAAAAATGAGGCGGACGACCAGTTCGCACTGGCACATCACCTGATGACACCGATGTTTATCTGAAAGGCATCGTTCCGTGTCACTTCAACATGTTCTCCCGCGATTACGGCGATGGCCACACAGCACAGGCGAGCATGGACGAGGTCAATAAAGTGCTGGATCTGATGGATCGGCAGGGCGTATGCCCGGTCTGCAAAGGATCGGAATTTCCGATGAAGGACGAGCAGACTCCGGCCGTGTCGGATGGCGCAAAGCTGATCGCCGAAGAAGCCATGAAAGATGATCCGCATCCGCTGTTCATCGCCTGCCAGGGAGCACTGACCGACGTTGCCTCCGCACTTCTGATGAAACCGGAAATCGCAGACCGCATGACCGCCATCTGGATCGGCGGAGCACCGTATCCGGAAGGGGGAGAAGAGTTCAACCTCCGCCAGGATATCGCAGCTGCAAACGTTGTGATGAAATCCGGCATGAAGGTATGGCAGGTTCCGTCTACCGTATACAAGAAAGTAACAGTTTCTCTTGCCGAGCTGCAGCTTAATGTTCAGCCATGTGGAGAAATTGGAAATTATCTGTATCAGCAGATGGTAGACTTTAACAACACCTTCTATCAGTTCCAGGAATGGCCGCACGGCGAAATCTGGGGTCTCGGCGATTCTCCGACAGTTGGGTTGCTGCTGGCAGAGGTACAGCGTACCGACCTCTATGAAATGGTAGAAGCGCCGGAAATCAGCTATGAGGACATGAGCTATCACTTCACCGGAAAGAACCGCAAAATTCGCGTTTACCATGATCCGAATGCGGAGCTGACGTTGAGAGACTTTTTTGCGAAACTGAAATTGAATTATGGGATGTGACAGGGACTGCTAATCAAAATCAGAGCCTGTTTGAAAAAAGCTTTCCACAAGATGTGTGTCACAATTTATCGGAAATTTTGTTCGACAGAGGGCGTCGCAGCGGGTTTTTGTATGGACAGAAAGAGCAATATAAAAACAGCCATCTGTGCAAGTTTGTCCAGATGGCTGTCTATCGTAATACTTTCGTTATTTACACACTTCGTCAATATCCACACGGTCGATCATAATATTCAGGATCTCCGTATCGGTATCTTTCATGCCGACTCTTCCGATGTATCCCATACTCTTGATCGTATCCTCGACATCTTCCCGCACGATACCTTCGCCCGGCTGGAAACTTCTGTGATGCTGGCCCATGTAGTGGGCGAGAATAGCAGCGTCAACAGCGGATGCAATTTTCGCCGCACAGGAGGATTTTGCGCCGTCGCAGACAATACCGCCGACGTTTCCAATGGTGTTGACGATCGTCAGACTGACATCTTCATAAGTTCCGCCAGAAAGATAGGTAATGGCGGCACCGGCTCCACAGCCTGCGCTGACGGCGCCGCAGTAAGCGGAAAGACTTCCAATATATTTTTTCTGATGAACCGCAATCAGGTTGCTGACAACGAGTGCGCGGTACAGTTTTTCCTGGGAAACGTTCCATTCTTTTGCAAACTCAATGACAGGAAGGGAAACGGTCATGCCCTGGTTTCCGCTGCCGGAATTGATGACGACCGGAAGAGAGCAGCCGCTCATACGCGCATCGGAGCCTGCCGCTGCGACGGGCGCGGGCGCGGTATTTTTACG
>ENA-OQIU01000087-OQIU01000087.1-human-gut-metagenome-genome-assembly--contig:-NODE-87-length-19082-cov-2.485307_pt1 | contig 19082 bp, 18 predicted proteins | sample MGYA00242590_ERZ504755 | MGnify/ENA primary metagenome ERZ504755 (study PRJEB26092, sample SAMD00036359) | human gut metagenome | host: Homo sapiens | study: EMG produced TPA metagenomics assembly of...
TAAATTTCTTGGAACGCTGCACGTCCCTCATCAGTGCACTTGTACACTCCTGCACACTCAAGCACTTCTTTAAATACAAGTCCAATCTCCTCATTGATGATACCATCAATATTAGACTCATCAATCTTATCATACTTAGACATAAACTTAAGAGCCCAGTCAGCATGTGATGCAAGAGTCTCAGTCGAATGCAGATCCTTTCCTGTAAGGATTGCATCCCTAAGCTCTGCCATCTCACCTTTTAATCTGGCCGGAAGCACTGCAAGTCCCATTACCTCGATAAGTCCGATATTCTCCTTCTTTATGTGATGAAGGTGGGCATGCGGATGATATACTCCAAGCGGATGCTCCTCTGTGGTGATGTTGTTTCTGAGCACAAGGTCAAGCTCATAGTCTCCGTCACGACGTCTTGCTATAGGTGTGATAGTGTTGTGTGGCTCTCCATCTGTCTCTGCAAAAATAAATGCTTCTTCATCTGTATAGCCTCTCCATGCAAGAAGAATCTTATCTGCAAGGTCAATAAGCTTATCCCTGTCTGCTGACTTGATTCTGATAACAGACATAGGCCATTTTACGATACCTGCCTCGACATCCTCGTAGCCCTTGAATGTAATTTCTTTCTCTATCGGAGCCTTTGCCATAGCGAATGTATAGTGTCCGCCCTGGAAATGGTCGTGACTTAAGATAGAACCTCCAACGATTGGCAGATCTGCATTTGAGCCTACAAAATAATGTGGAAACTGTGTCACAAAATCAAGCAGCTTTCCAAATGTGGCACGCTCGATTTTCATCGGTGTATGCTTTGAATTGAACACGATACAGTGCTCATTGTAGTATACATATGGTGAGTACTGGAAAAACCACTGGCTGTTATTTATTGTAACAGGGATAATTCTGTGGTTTTCTCTTGCAGGATGGTTTACGCGGCCTGCATAGCCCTCATTTTCCTTACAAAGCTGGCACTTTGGATATGCGCTCTGCTTAGCATTTTTAGCAGCAGCAATTGCCTTTGGATCCTTCTCAGGCTTTGAGAGATTGATTGTCACATCAAGTGTGCCATACTCTGTGTCTGTGGTCCATTTCATATCCCTCTTTATGCGCTGTCTTCTGATATAATTGCTGTCACAGCTTAATTTGTAAAAATAATCGGTTGCCGCAAGTGAAGACTCATTGTCGTATAAATCCTTAAAGCGAGCTCTGATCACACTTGGTGCATTTACAAGGCAGCCCATCAGCTTTGTATCAAAAAGATCCTTGTATACAATGCTGTTTTCTTTCATGATGCCATTGTCATATGCGTATGTCATCATATCCTCGAGTATACCCTCAAGCTTCTCCTCTGCCTCTTCCTGTGTCCATGCTGGCTGAGCCTCTACCTTTTCAAATGTCTCATCCTCGATATCGTCCACTCCGAGTACCTCGAGAAGTCTGTTTACTGTGTATACCTCATCAGCAGGGTCAACAAGTCCTGTTGTAAGACCATATTTTACTAATTCTAATATTCTCTCCTGAATCATGTCATGCTCCTTAATCATTGTCGGGAAAAACCTGTTTATCCGTTACTGTTATTTCATATTGCTGATTTTATGCCAGACGGCTAGGTCCGTCTCCGATTGAAACAACATAAAACTCAGGTGTCTTTCCAACCTTCTCTTCATAGGCCTTTGTCAGGTTTGCCTTAAACTGATCAATAGCCTCGTCCTTTACTATGCTGACTGTACAGCCGCCAAATCCGCCTCCTGTGATTCGTGATCCGATAACACCCGGAATCTTCCATGCCTCATCAACAAGTACGTCAACCTCAGGACATGATGTCTCATAATCATCACGAAGTGATACATGTGAAGCATTCATAAGCTTTCCAAATGTCTCGATATCTATTTTCCTTCAGTGCCTTAACAGCCTTGATGGTACGCTGGTTCTCATAAACCGCATGCTTGCCTCTCTTACGTGCAACCTCATCCTTAATCGCATCCTTATGAGCCTCGAACTCTTCATCTGTCAGGTCACCGAGAGTCTTGATGTCACATACTGTCTGTATATCCTTAAGAGCCTGTGCACTCTCATTTCTTCTGTCATTGTAAGCACTTGTTACAAGGCTGTGCTTAACCATGCTGTTTGTAACCACGATCTTTGCACCGTCCAAAACGATTGGTGCATACTCAAAATCAAGAGTATTGCAGTCAAGGAAATTGCATTGTCCTTTTTGCCCATTGCAGATGCAAACTGATCCATGATACCGCAATTACAGCCGTTGTAGTTGTTCTCTGAATACTGACCGATAAGTGCAATATCCTGATTTGTCACGTCAAAGCCGTAAATATCCTTTAACATATATCCTGTAACCACCTCAAGAGATGCTGATGAAGAAAGTCCTGAGCCGTTTGGAATATTTCCGAATAAAACAATATCAAGACCGCTTTCAAGCTTCATTCCGCGTCCCTCGAAGGCCCACATAACGCCCATTGGATAGTTTGTCCAAAGTCCGTCCGGATCAGGTGTAAACTCATCAAGTGATGACTCAACCACCCCCAGATTGTCAAAATTCATAGAGTAGAAACGAAGCTTCCTGTCATCGCGCTTTCTTGCTGCCATATATGTGCCGATGGTAAGTGCACATGGGAACACATGTCCTCCATTGTAGTCAGTGTGCTCACCTATCAGATTTACACGTCCCGGAGCAAAATATACTCTGATATCCCCATCTGCTCCAAAAAGCTCCTTGAATTTGTCTAATACGTTCTGCTGTATCATTTTTTCTTCTCCTTTGCTGATTGTATTTGCGTTAAATTGATAGTTAAAATATTTCGTTTTTTCTTTATAACTCTATTATAACTGCACATTTTTACATTGCAATACATCCGACTGAAAATGCAACATAACAAATCAAATCATGCAACAAAATTACATATATTCTTTGTAATTATTTTTTGAAACACTTAATAACATCAAGTGCCGGCAACACATTTCCATCATAGTCAAAGAGTGCCTGGTTTGCCCACTCATTGCCGCATGGTCCCGGATCATTCATATACTTAAGTGAAGCCGGTGTAGCCCAGCCTGAGCCCGGTACAGGAATCCACGCTGGCTCCCACCAGAAAAATCCTTTTCCGTGGTCATCCACCACATTTGCCACCCTGTTTAAGAAATCTTTTGTAAAGTCAGCCTGCCCTTCAATAGTCATAGGATAATCTATCTTCTCAACAAGCTCCGGTTTTGTCGCATAACCCTTGCGCTCAGAATCAGCAAGCTTCTCGTACTCCTGGTAGCTGTCCATTGTAAAGCCCATGGATACCTCAGCGATGATAAGGTCCTTATTGAAACGCTTTGCAATATCGTTCATATTGAACTCAAGCTGATCAAGTGAGCCGTGCCAGAAAGGATAGTATGACAATCCGATATACTCAAACTCCTCTCCTCTTTCGATGAAGTTTGTAAACCATCTGACATAAAGCTCATTGTTTCCACCATTATCGAGGTGAATCATAATCGGAATATCAGCATTTACCTTGCGGCAGGCACGTATTCCGGCATTAACAAATTTTGCTATATTATCGTAGTTAGGTACCTTTCCCTCAGGCCACAAAAGTCCGTTTGAAAGCTCATTACCTACCTGAATCATTGTGACATTTACACCTGCCTCAATAATCTTTGTCAGATTTTCAAGTGTAAAATCATATACAGCCTGCTCCAGCTCGTCCACACCGAAATTCTTCCACGCCTTTGGCTTAATCTGCTTTCCCGGATCTGCCCAGAAATCACTGTAGTGGAAATTCAAAAGCACTCCAAAGCCTGCATCTGTAACCTTTTTTCCGATAGCAATAGTCTCAGCCAGGTCATTGTTACCCGCACCGTAAGGCTCACCATCCTCTGATTTTTGGGTCGTTCCACAGACGAAGACGGATTGTGTCAACATCATGCTCCTTCATGATGTCAAGAATATCCTTCTCCTTTCCGTCCTCGTAGTATTTTGCTCCGCAGCGTTCCAGCTCTAGCAAGGTTGATAAATCCATACCCTTAATAAACTTTGACATTTTAATTCTCCTTAATTCTTATATCGTTTATTTACACCATGAGAGCAGTACCAGTAGTAGTCCCTGCTCTCAAAATGCGTAATAATATTCCTGACAACCTTAAAATGCTAAATTCCGCGGAAACAGAATGTGAATTCCATTTTCTCTGAGACATCAAGCAGGTACTCCGGATGAGTATGTGCGCCCCAGCTGTCGTCTCCGCCTACACCCATCTGCTTCTTTGCCACACGGACAACAGTATAGTGTACAGGTGGAAGCTCGAAATGATGTGCAGCATTTTCCAGCTCATGTGGTGTATATGGCAGTGCCGAGAACGAAAGCTCATCACCAAAGAACAGCATGCCTCTGCCCTTCTTATCCATTACCTTTGCATATCTTACTCTGCACTTGTTGCCGCTCTCCTGCGGAACGAGATACTCTGCGACATTGTCTGCCACTTTATTCTCGTATACACCATACTTTCCGCCATGCTGTCTGTCCTCGTATGTCTCCTGTGGTCCGAGTCCGTACCATTTCACTGTATCATAATCGGCATCCAGCTTGAACATCATGCCAAACTCCGGCATATCGCCAAGCTCCTTTACAGGGTCATATGACAGAGTTGTCTCGATTGTTCCATCACCAAACACTCTGTATGTCACCTCGCATGAGCTCTGCGGTGTGGTAGGCATGAAATAAGTGTATGTGATGGCGATATTGTTATCATTTTTTTCTACCCTTGGTGATGTATCTGCAAAGCGCTGATTCTGTCTGGTGGTCACATACATGCTGGCAATCTTCCACTGTGCATAGCGCTGTGGCATCATGTTGCCGGAATCATTGTTGGTAGGTGTTCTCCAGAAATTCGGCAGTGGGATAGTATTTGGAAGCATCTCGATGCCACCATATACATATGAAACCATTCCCAGATTCATTCTTGAAAAAAGTGCCTTGAAGTTCTCACCTCTTACAAGGATATTTCCGTTTCCAACAACAAGCTCAACTGATTTGTCGCATGAATACTCACTTACAGGCTTCTTTATCATATGCTGTCCGAATGCAATCTCATATCCTGCCTTTTCCCAGATGGTGTTTTCCTTCAATACAAATGATACGACAATACAGTACTCTTTTCCACATCTATCATGGAATTTTTAAGAGTCACCGGCACCTCATAGCTTGCCCTATCCATCGGTGGAACAGATATCTGAAGCTTTGTCCTGTAAACCTCATCACCATCTGCAAGAAGAATGGCAAAAGCATCAAAAACCGATGTATTTACAAAGAGATTTTTGTTTGTAACTGTAAAGATGTAGTCGCTGTCAAAATCAACCGAGATATTCTGATAATTGAACTTCACCTCCTGCATCTTTGGAGAAGCCTCTCTCTCTCCACCGTAACAGATGCCGTTTCCGCTGAAATCTCCATCTGTAGGCCTGTCGCCGAAATCTCCGCCATATGTGAGGAACCACTTGCCGTATCTGTCCTTTTTGTAGATTGACTGGTCAATATAATCCCAGATAAATCCGCCCTGATATCTAGGCTCGCGGTCAGAAAGCTCTGTGTATTTATGCATAGCACCGCAGGAATTTCCCATTGCATGTGTATATTCGCAGCAGATAAACGGTTTCTCAGGATGCTCTGCCAGGAATTTTTCAATGCCTGCAACCGGAGTATACATCTGGCTTTCCATGTCGCTTGTGTCATTATAGCTTCTATCGTTAAATACTCCCTCATAATGCACCAGACGATGCTTATCAAGCTGTCTGAAAAGCTGTGACATCTCATATATTGTCTTGCCGACCAAACGACTCATTGCCGCATGACCAGATAAGGATTGCCGGATGATTTTTATCTCTCTGATAGCATGAGTTGGCACGGTCCAGCATCATTTTCTCTCCACTGTGGCTTGTCCTTTGGCACAACAAAGTCAAGGTCAACATAGCCCTTATTATATGCCTCCCATGTGCCATGACTCTCAAGATTGTTCTCAGCTATCATATAGATTCCATAAATATCGCAAAGCTCATAGAGCATGGAATCATCAGGATAATGGCTTGTTCTTATAGCATTGATATTGTTCTTTTTCATTGTGACAATATCCTTTATCACCTCATCACGGTTTGGCACACGGCCTGTTATTGAGCTGAACTCATGGCGGTTTACACCCTTAAATACAATACGCTTACCGTTTAGCTTCATAAGTCCGTCTACCATCTCAAATCTTCTGAAGCCCGCCAGCTGGCTGATAAACTCGATCTCATTTCCATGCGTATCTTTAACTATAATTTTAACCTCATACAGATTCGGCTTTTCAGCGCTCCATAACAGAGGATTTTTCACATTACATGAGCCCTCGCAAATTTCCTTATCCCTAAGCTCTATGTCAAACTCTTCCAATAAAAGTTTTGCCCTGTCATATTTTTCCACAGACAAATCGCCCAGCTCATAAAGCTTTACACTTGCAATACCATCACCATCTGCCTTTATTGACACACTAAGTGTACCCTCGTCAAAGGTATCATTAAGTGTAGGAACAACTGACAGATCCTCCACATGTGCACAAGGAACGGCATACAAAAATACATCTCTGAAAATGCCTGAAAATCTGTAAAAATCCTGATCCTCACACCAGCTGCTTGATGTCCATTTCCATACTCTGACCGCAAGCTTGTTCTCACCCTCGACAATATAATCAGTCAGCTCGAAATCAGACGGATCAAATGTGTCCTCACTGTAGCCGACATAATGTCCATTCAGCCAGAGTGCAAAACCGCTCTCCACTCCCTGAAATGAAATACACACCCTCTTGTTCTTCATATTCTCAGGGATTGTGAAATACTTCACATAGCTTGCAACCGGATTAAAAATCTCAGGTACCTCGCCCGGCTTTATAGACTCATCAGCCTCCCACGGATATGTGGTATTCGTATAGATTGGCACGTCATAGCCTTCCATCTGGATATGTGCCGGAACCCTGATCTCATCCCAGCCTTTGCAATCATAATCAGCTGCCTCAAAGCCACAAGGAGCCAGGGACTGATTCTTTGCATATGCAAACTTCCATAAGCCGTTCATATCATATCTCAGGCTTGATTTCCCTTTAATTTTCTCCAGTTCATTTTTATAGCATACATGATCCGAATGAGCCGCAAGTCTGTTCTGCTCAAATATTTCCGGATTCTTAATGATATTTGAATCAAAATCACTCATATTTTTACACTCCTATCTACTGTATTTATTATTTGATACATGTCTGTTTTAAACACAAAGCCCTCTTATAAGACGAAGGCAAATAATAAACATTATTTGCCTTCTTAATTTTTAACAATATTATTTTACTTTTATTTAACAGATCCTGTAATTCCCTCTGCAAACTGCTTCTGGAGTACAAAGAATACGAGCATTGTAGGGATGGAGCAGAAAAGAACGCCCATCATCAGTACACCGTAATCTACTGTATATCCTGCTGCAAGGTTTGCAATAAGCATTGGCATTGTGATAGCATCAGGCTTATTGAGGATTACCTTTGGCCACAGGTATGAGTTCCATGCATTCATGAATGTAATAACTGCAGCTGCTGCATATGTTGATTTCTGTACAGGCATATACATCTTAAAGAAAATACCAATCTCACTGAGTCCGTCAATTCGTGCCGCCTCCATTATATCGATTGGGAAGTTTCTCGAATTCTGTCTGAACATCATGATGAGGAACGGCGTTGAAATAGCCGGGAGCATGAAGCCCCATACCGTATTTATAAAGCCGAGCTTTGACATCATCTTGAACAGAGGAATAAGTGTAGCTACCTGCGGAATCATCATGGCAAGAAGTAAAACTGAGAACAGCTTATCCTTTGCCTTGTCATGATAGAGCTCAAAGCCGTAACCGGCAAGTGAGCAGACAAGCAGTGCTATAATTGTCTGAACTGTTGCATTGATAAGTGAGTTTTTCATTCCAAGTGCAACGTTCTGTGATGCAAACAGTTTCTTTAAGTTCTCAAGGGCATAGCCACCAAATGCAATTCTACCTCTTGCAATGTCAATAGACTTGTTGGTCGCTGCCGATATCATCCAGAAAAACGGAAATACTGAGATGAACGAAACTATTACAAGAAAAATGTATGAAGGTATAAGCCTTTTTTGTATTGATGATCCATGTTTTTTCTTAGTCACGCTTGTCACCTACTTTCAGATTGATAAATGCCAGTATAGCAACCATGATGAATACGATAACAGACATTGCTGATGCATATCCAAAGTTTGCAACGCCTTCACCAAACGAGCCGTTATAGATATAATGTGACATGGTGATTGTCGCATTTGCAGGTCCACCCTTTGTCAGGTTTACAGACTCGTCGAAGAGCTGTAATGTACCGTTTATTGACATGATAGTTGTCATAACAATTGTAGGTTTAAGAAGAGGAACCGTGATAGACCAGAAGGTTCTCCAGCCGCTTGCTCCATCTATCTTTGCCGCCTCGTAAACAGAGTACTCAATATTCTGGAGACCTGCTAAAAAGAACACCATATTATATCCTGTCCATCTCCAGATAAGAGCTACTATGATAATAATCTTAGCACTCCAGCCTGTACCAAGGAAGTTAAAGTTGTTCTCTAATATTCCAAGTTTAACAAGGATTGTATTGATAAGTCCCTGTGTTGCAAAAAGCGATTTAAAAATCAATGCATATGATACGAGTGATGTTGCACATGGTAAGAATACACATGTACGGAAAAGTCCTTTAAATTTAAGGTGCTTATTGTTAAGTAACTGTGCCAGTAAGATTGCCAGTACAAGCATGATTGGCACTTCGATAATTAAATATAAGAATGTGTTTCCGATAGATCTCTTGAAAACCGCATCCTGAAACATTCTTGTGTAGTTGTAAGTAAGTGGATTTGCCCACTGCATATTTGCGCTTGAGCCGGTTTTAAAGGATGTAATAACAGCCTGGATTATAGGCCAGAAGCTCATTATGAAAATGAGTATTGTTGCCGGAGCCAGATACATCCAGCCGGCTGCCCTTTGTTTACCGGTTATGCTCATTCCTTTTTTCTTATTTTTCACTGTAAAGGCCTCCTAACTATAAGTCTTTGAGAAAAAACAGGGAGCCATTTAATGGCTCCCTGTACATTTGCCATCAAGCTAACAGATTAAAGTCCCATTGTGAATTTAAGGTCATCCTCTGCTGTCTTTATCTCTGAATCGATATCTGCACCATTCTGAGTAATATTGATAAGTGCTGTAGCAAGCTTCTTACGTGCATCGTAGTGGAAATCGCTCTGCTCGATTATCTTAACATTTGCACCCATCTCAACGATCTTAGCGTAAATTGGCTGGTTGTTGAAATACTCAACACCCTCGTTGTAAACCTCTGACTTGCCTGCAGGTGTATATGTAGTGATAACACCACCATTCTTAAGAGCATTGTCATATGTCTCAGATACACCCTTGTCTGTATAAGATCCGCCACCGAATGTATATGCTAAGAATTTCTTAGCAAGGTCTGCCTGCTTGCAGTTGCTTGTGATGTAAAGTGAAGAACCACCGTTTGATGCATAGCCTTCACCACCCTCAAGTGTTGGAAGAGATGTAATCTCCCACTTTCCACTGTTGTCTGTAACCTTCTCGATTGTAGGAATGATCCAGTTTCCGTTCATAACGCCTGCAACCATGTCTCCCTGAATAACCTGATCTGTGTAATCTGACCAGTTATTTGCAAGGTAAAGAACATTGTTGTCGATCATATCCTTAAGTACCTGCATGATTTCTTTTAATTTAGCATTGTCTACAAATTTTGGCTTGCCATCCTTGAACTGTGACTCACCCTCTGCCTGAAGCATCATGTAGAATAAATCGTTTCCGTCTCCATCCATGCAAGTAAGTATTTTCCTGTCTTCTCGTATACTTTCTTACCTACCTCGATGAAATCCTTCCAAGAGATACCTGTCATATCATCGATTGTGTATCCTGCCTGCTCAAGAAGATCTGTTCTGTAAGCAAAGATTACTGTTCCGTTATCAACAGGGAATCCAAAGTGCTCTCCGTCGATTGTAGAGAATGATAACTTCTCCTGACTGAAATCATCCCACTTAACATCTGCATCATTTGCTGATACCCATGCATCAGGATAATTTGTATGGTACTGCCGGAAGTAGTGATCCTGGAATAATACGATGTCAGGAAGTGTACTGTAATCCCCAGCTGAGCCTGCTGTTGTAATTGCTGTCTCAATGTCAGATGACCCTGACTGCTCCTCGATATTGAGTACAAAATCAGGATCTACATTTTTCTTGTAATCCTCTGCTGCTGCTTTGAGTGCCGGAATATTGAAGTTTGGATCCCAAGCCCAGGCTGTAAGTGTATGGCCGTCATCTACTGTCTCTACCTTCTTACCTGTCTTTTCTGTGCCATCTCCTGATGAAGATGAGTCTCCACATCCGGCTGCAAGTGAGGCAACCATTGTTGTTACGAGTAATAATGAAACTACTTTCTTTTTCATTTTTCTTCCTCCCTAATAAAAATGATGTTTCTGCAATACTACGTTTACAATTCATTCATAATCATATTATTTTAATTGGGCATTTTGACTACGAATATTTGTCCGTTTCTTGATTACATAGTCATTATAACCATATACGTTGTTTCTGTGTTAACAAATTCCACACAATTATATGCATATTCAAACATAAATGTACAAAAATATGCGAAAAGACATGTTTTCTACCATCCCTTTAGTGCAGATATCCTAAAATTGAGTAGTTTATGCTCATAATTTTCAGGATTTATCTTCCACTGATATGGCGAAGTGTCCAAAAATTTGCGGAAATTACGGTTAAAAGTTGACTGAGTTGTAAATCCACATTTTTGTGCAATAAGCTCCATCGGCTCATTTGTCTTTTTCATAAGCTCGCACGCCTTCTGCACTCTTATCAGATTCAGATACTCCATAGGCGGCATATTGATATATGATTCAAACAGTCTCCTGAAATGAGTCTCACTCATATTGCACAGTGACGAAAGCTCCCCTGCCTTTATTGTTTCGCTGTAATGCTTATTCATATAGTCAAGCGCCGTGGCTATCTGTGACATATTAGTGCCCTTTACGACATCATTATCTTCCTCCGGCAGCTCATCATACATGCGCAACAGCTCTATTACAATTCCCTGCACAAGGAGCTTTATCGTCCTTTGGCAATAAATCTTGTGCTCACTGGTTTCCCTGATTATGGCATTTATATACTCAGCCATAGCCGGGCTCTGATACACGTTGGTCATAAACGCTTTTTTTGATATAGTCGTAACTGCCTCATTCTGGAATGCCGCATTGTTTGGGAACATCTCTTCTATCACAGAATGTATGTCAATAAAAATGTACTCCCAGAAATTCACCACCTCACCATAGCTGACTGTAACATGTGGAAAATTCTCAGGTATAAATGTGATATCGCCGTCATGATACTGGTAAATATCCTCATCCAGATACATATTTCCATCTCCCTCGCGGCAGATGCCGATTTCAAGCAGATTATGGAAATGCAGGTGAAATTCCTCATGACCATACACTCTCTTCCAGGATTCTCCGCACAGCACAAGTGCCGATTCTCCCTGTGGCAGCTCATAGAATCTGAATTCCATCGTGTTCTTTTTTTCTTTCGCCATATATACTCTCCTTTGCAGCGAAATGACCAAATACGCTGCTGCTATTATAGCAGCAGCGCACCAATCACTACTTTAATCAAAATCGAACTTGTCGAATCTCTTGTACATAGCCTTGTACTTCTTGCGGACATCCTCGTTGCCCTGAAGCACCTCTTCCTCTGTACCTCTGAATTGACAGCGGATGCAGCTATAAATAACCCGTTTCCTTATTATAGAACATATCAATATCAAGATCCCTCATAAAACATAAAGGACATCTGTAATTTAATTTGCCTTTGCCAAGTTGAGCCATGTTGCAAATACCTCCTTGTCTTTAATCTGTTTCTTGTAACCAAGCTTGAACATTGGAGAGAATGCATATCCTTCCTCAATGTATCCCTCTGCCTTTGCAGATGGTGTGAGTGAAACCTTTGTCTGAATTGCAGGAATTACTGCGCTTACTGCAGTTGCTCCGTCAAGCTTTGCATCACGACACTTGTACTCATAATTGATGCTCTGTGGGTTTTCTCCCTCACATGTAAGTGTGATACCTGTCATATCCTCAGGATACTCTGTTGTTCCGTAGCATGCTGTGATGTACTCATCGAGATAAACCTCTGCATTTGGATCACTCATGCTAAGGATATTACGCTCAATCTTGATGTTTGATGAGCCCTCCTCAAAGTATTCCTTTGTCTGAAGAGTAAGCTTAACATCATAAAACTCAATATCTACAGGATCAAGTGTAAGGATTCTTGTCTTCTTGCCATCAATAACTTCCTCTGAAAAATGGCTGTGTGTAGGACAGAGACACAGGTCAACCTCCTCACCGTTGTGTGAAAGCTTGGCACTTCTTACTGTTCCTGCTCCTGCATAGTGTGTAAAGTATCCTGCTCTGTATTTCTCCTGAATAAGGAATGGATAAGATGCATCCTGTACATGCTTTGTTCCTATTCCTACAGGCCACTCAAGTTTTGCAACGTATGGACGAAGGTCTACGATTGCTCCACCCTGATCCATGTTTACGCATGCTCTCATGTATGGGTCACAGTACCAGAAGAGCTGCTTATCTGAGCCGTAAAGGATATCTCTCCATGGTGCACACTCAGGCTCATTGTAGTTACCTGCGTTGACACCCTTCTTCTCTCTGAAGTAATCAGCGAACTCTGACATTGTCATGTCGATGAGCTTACCCTCTTTCTTTAACTTGCCATAGTAATTACAGCCGTCTGTGTATGACTTTAAGAGAAGCTCATATGGCTGCTCCCAGCGTCCCATCTTGTTCATCCAGCCAGGTCCTACGAACATCATGTTGTATGAGTATCCGTTATTGTATTTTGCAAGGTCTCTGTACTGGTCGATGAGGTTATAAAGATATGGATACTCCCATGTCTTTGTATCATAAATCATTCCACGAAGCACGTTCTGTGGATGTGTTCCGAAGTTTGAGCCGTTTCCGTCATAGCATGCAATAAGGTCACGTGAGAGATGTGGAATTGCTACGATTCCGCTATCCTCTTCCTTATTTGCTGCCGGCGCATGTGTGTTCTGCTTTGATGGAATCCATGGTGCCCATGGGCCTCCGTCGAAGAGTGTGTACCATGAGTTGTTACATGTGTGGTATGCCTTAGGGCCCTCCTCCCAGCATGTTGCAACTGCACATTTTACCATTGGGTATTTTTCTTTGATGTAGTTTGTAAGGTCTGCATCCATATAGTAAGAGCCTGTTGACTCAGGATAGAAACCGAATCTGTCATGGAATTTCTCGAAAACATCGTTTACGATAGCTTTCTTGTCCTCCATTGAGAACATCCAGATACAGAAATCCTTTGTCTTATACTTCTCTCTAAACTCCTCACATGGAAGTCCAAGGAGTGAAAGTGCTATCTCATCACCGTATTTCTCGTGATCCTGCTTTGCAAGCTCTACTGCCTCATCATTAAAAAGCGAAGCATATGTCATCTGGATTGTGGTTTTGAGTCCCGCCTCATGCGCAAGTCTCTGCTGTGTCTTGAAGATGTCGAGTGACTCTGTGATAAGCTTCTTATCTCCAATATCCTCTTCTTTTCCCTGTCCTGTCACTGTTGCTGAGTACTCAGGCACCATCTCAGGGCGGTGAATGATGTTAACAATAAATTTGTCCATCCGTTGTTTCCTCCATTTGCTTGTAATTTAATTTATTTCTTAGGTACGTTTTTCGCGCAACCGTTTGTTCTAAACTTAGTATATTACAGCATTGCGATTATGTCAATGTGCAATTTCGACATTTTTAAATTTTTGTTTTCAAGCATTTTTCACAAAAAAAGGATTAGGTGCGCGTTTCTGTGCGCAACTTTTGCGCATTGGTCGCAGGTCGGTACGTAAGCCGTGGACTGTTGGGGAGACACGCACTTTCGCCCTCGCTACGCTTCGCGACTAAGATTCTATACGAAATTATGCTTTTAGGTTTTCTATGCACGACGAAACCGTCGAAACTTATACAAATGTATATGCTAGATGGTTTGCTATAATCTCACAGTTTATAGTTACTGCTTCATTGTGTACGCTTTGGCGGTTACAAATGACACGCTACTCACAAGTTCTAGTACACTCCACAGTAGTTAATTCTCGACTAAGCCATCAATACATGTCTATAAGTCCATTTTTATGAGGCTTCTGGCATAATGTTGTAAGCCCAACACCATAAATTAACAACAACATATTGAAAAAAACACTTGTGTCCTTTAATGTATTAACTGCGAAGAAAAACACAAAAAGAGTATTCAAAAGTGGCTTCAGTTAATACATTATTCAAAAGTGTCCTTAATGTTAAAAACACAGTTATAAAAAATTGTAATCTTTACTCTGATAAGAAAGGATGATCCTGAATTTGCCTATTAGTAAAAGCAGCTAAAGCTAAGGCGGATGAGATAAAAGGCTCTGCTTACGCATTGGGAACAGCTCCGGTTATTACTAAAGCTTACAAACGTAGATGAAGCTGAAGATGAACTCAAACGCTGGCTGTGGAAAGCCAGCCACAGCAGGATACCTGCATTTAAATGTGTCACCGTTAAATCCTATGCTCATATTTCCTCCAATTAATTATAATCTATATAGAGTATGTTTGTGAACTACTCAGCTATTGAATAACCTAGCAGTTCACTATTATCATATTCTATATCTCCTGATCTCCGTACAGATTTCTGTAATACTGGTATTTTCCGAGTATATAGTTACTTCTTGATTCATTTGAAATCTGACTTCCTGAGCAATTCTGTATTTCCTGCCCATCAACCATATTATTAGTAGTTGTGCATTCAATAAATCTGTCTATGAACTCCTGCTAAAGCGCATGTGTCCCCTCAGTCCCCGGCTTACGTACCTTACGTTGTGGCAGAAATTTAAATAAATGTTTTTAATCTTGCGCTTATTATGTTATGATTAAAGTAAATGAAATATTATTGAAATTCAGTAAACAGGCAGGTGAATTATGATTAAAATAGCATTCTTTGATGTGGATGGCACCCTGCTTCGGCTGGGACATAAAGAATTATCGGCAAACACTGCTGCTGCACTTAGGCAGCTCCACCAAAATGGCATCATCCTTTGTATGGCTACCGGAAGATGCTACACAGGTGTGCCTCATTTTGATGGAATTGATTTTGATGTCCTGCTCACCTTTAACGGCTCATTCGTCACCAAAGGCAATGATATCATCTTCAAAAATCCTATTAATGAGCACGACAAATATCAGATAATTTCCAATCTAAAGCAGATGAACCGCGCCATTGCAATCAGCAACGAGCATATGATTGTCACAAACGGTACCGACCCTGATTTAGAGCAGTACTTTGCCTTTGGCAGTGAAAAGCTTAAAATTGCTGACAATTTTGACGAGATAAGCAGGACTGATATATATCAGATTATGTGCTCCTGCAAAAAAGATGAGCACTCACAGATTCTATCCGGCGCGCCCCACTCACAGATAACTGCATGGTGGGATAAGGCCGTTGATATTATTCCGCTTAACAGCGGCAAAGGCAATGCAGTTGCTGCAGTGCTTAGACATTATGGTTTCTCAAAGGATGAAGCAATTGCTTTCGGTGACGGATATAACGACATTGAAATGCTTGAAGCTGTAGGCATGGGTATTGCCATGGGCAATGCAAAGGACGAAGTCAAAGATAAGGCTGATTTTGTATGCAAATCTGTTGAGGAAGACGGAATATATCATTATTGTATTGAAAACAAACTGATTTTTTAAAAGAGATATACTTATGAACTTAGACAACAATTTACGACAACTACTACGAAAAACGAAACCAAAATAACATACTTGCGGAAATCCGCTTTCTCTACCAGAAGCTCGACAGACAGCTTGGGCTTAACGGTGCAAGGATTCCCATCACCTTCGGCTTTGATACGGACAGGCTTGGCGCATACACTCCGGGCTTTGGGCAGGATGAAGAAGAATTTCATTTTTCACTGCTGTTCATCGGCTACTGTGTGGCAAAGCCATTGTCAAAGGATGACAGGATGGATTTATATAAGCACGAATATGCCCACTATATGCAGTACAATATGGACATCCCGGACAAATACAACTGGCAGCCCGGCATCCACGGAAGTGCGTGGAAATACTGCTGCTCACTTATCGGAGCAGCTCCCACTCCTTACTACAAAGCCGGTGAAGGACTTATTAAGCACGATTATGATAAGGTTCTACAAAAAGAAAATTACTGACAAGAGTATTCCTATCCGCGACACATATTCACGCGAGCAGGAATACCGCAAAAATAAAAACAGTACTGTAAAATTTAATATCAATGACGATGTCAATCATCCAAAGTTCGGCAAGGGCACCATTGAACATATCGAGCAGCTCGAAGGCTCAGTTCGGCTGCATGTCAGATTCGGTGAAGATCTTAAGAAAATTGATCAGAAATGGCTGCTTCAGGTAAACTTGAAGAAAGCAGGTGCATCAAGACACATATAGCGTTATGCTATCCTACATTACATTATTTCAAGTTCGTGAAAAATCCTTACTATCTAAAAATCATGGGACTGCAATATACCGCAGCCCCATGATTCTAATTATGTCTTATATTATTATTTTAATAAGTATTTAAGTCACATTGAGAACAAGAAAATCTACAGCTCAATTGCAATCGTATATGACTTCTCAAATTTCTCACCCTGTGCCAGCGAATTACCATACTCCCTGTCCTTTAATTCTCCGGCAAAGCCTGCTCTGTCACATCGGCCGTACCACGGCTCAATACAGATAAACGGTGCTCCCATTCCTGCCGGTGACCACAGACCAAATAAAGGCGCATCAAATGACACCGTAAGGTATGGCTTCTTATCCGGTGTACACAGGCTCACCTTTGAAGCCTGTCTGTTTTCTATTATGAGCGCATCCTTATCAAACATATGCTCATCTATCTGACAGTATCCATCCGCATCCACCTTAAGCAGATTGTCATCCTTGTCTAAAAGTCCTCCGTCACAGATAAGTCCGTAGGTGATTGCCTTGTCTGTGTCAAGCTTCAGATAATAGTCTGACTGCTTTCCCTGCTCTGCGACCGGACACATAAATGCCGGATGACCACCTATTGAGAAAAGTAAATCCTTTTTCGCAGGATTTGTCACCCTCCAGGTCACTTTTATCTCACTGCCTGAGAGCTTATAGCCTATTTCGAGCACAAACTCAAACGGATATTTTGCAAGAGTCTCATCATTTGATTTAAGTGAAAACCATGCCTCATCCTTTGTCTGTGACACAAGCTCAAACTCCATATCCCTTGCAAAGCCGTGCTGTCCCATCGGATAATCTGTCCCATCAACGGTAAACTTCTTGTCCTTTAAGCTGCCGACAAACGGGAAAAGCACCGGTGCGCTTCTCTTCCAGTATTTCTCATCGGCATCCCACAGATACTGTGTACCAGTTTCCTTGCCGGTGATGCTTTTAAGCTCTGCTCCGAAGCTGTTTATCGTGAGCTCAAGTGATTCATTTTCCAGTTTAATCTCCATCACATATCTCCTTTTATATTTTTTGTAACTATTCAGTCAGTTTTTTTACATTCACAAGCAGTCCAATAATTCTTACAATAAATGCTGCCCCCCATGCAATCGCACACTGCAAAAGCACCACACTGACTGCCCACTTTGCACCCAGCTCTCTCTTTATGGATGCTATAGCAGCCACGCATGGGCTGTAGAGCAGCGAGAACACCAGAAGAGATGCGGCTGAAAGTGTTGTGAGTGCTGTCGTAACCGTTCCGCCAAACAGTATCTCAAGTGTTGATACCACGCTCTCCTTTGCCATGAGTCCGCTGATAAGTGACGTGCATATACGCCAGTCGCCGAGTCCCAGAGGCTTAAAGACAGGCACGATAATACTTGAAATAACGGCAAGCATGCTGTCCTTTGAGTCTGTTACCATGTTAAAGTGTATGTCAAAGCTCTGTAAGAACCATATCAGCATTGTGGCAATAAGTATTACCGTAAATGCCTTCTGCAAAAAGTCCTTTGCCTTCTCCCAGAGCAGCTGGCACACATTCTTGGCGCCCGGCATCCTGTAGTTTGGCAGTTCCATGACAAACGGCACTGCGTCACCCCTGAACAAAGTCTTTCTGTAGATAAATGCGAAAAGTATTCCGACAATTATGCCAAGGAAGTACAGACCTCCCATGACAAGTCCGCCATGCTTCGGGAAAAATGCACTAACAAAGAATGCATAAATTGGCAATTTTGCCGAACAGCTCATAAACGGTGTGAGGAGTATAGTCATTCTACGGTCTCTCTCACTTGGCAGTGTACGTGTCGCCATGACAGCCGGCACCGTACAGCCGAAGCCTATGAGCATTGGTACTATGCTTCGTCCGGAAAGTCCTATCTTACGAAGGAGCTTGTCCATGAAGAATGCAACCCTCGCTATGTATCCGCTGTCCTCCATGAGGGATAAGAAAAAGAACAGTGTCACGATAATCGGCAAAAAGCTTAATACGCTTCCGACACCCTGAAAGATGCCGTCTATTACCAGTCCGTGCAGCACCTCATTCACGCCTGCCGCTGTGAGCGCCTTATCCGTAAGCGCGGTCAGTGCTCCTATGCCCTGCTCCAAAAGCCACTGAAGGCCTGCTCCGATTACGTTGAAGGTGAGATAAAATACAGCAAGCATTATCACTATAAAGCACGGTATTGCCGTGTATTTGCCTGTAAGAACACGGTCGATGCGCTCACTTCTGATACGCTCCCTGCTCTCCTTTGGTTTTACCACGGTGCTCTCGCATATTTTCTCAATAAATGTAAAGCGCATATCCGCAATTGCAGCGCTTCTGTCAAGGCCTCGCTCCTTCTCCATCTGGACAATCAGATGCTCTATTGCCTTCTTTCTCTATTCTCATCAAGATGAAGCTGCTACTAATATAAGTGCACTCCCCC
>ENA-OQIU01000089-OQIU01000089.1-human-gut-metagenome-genome-assembly--contig:-NODE-89-length-18855-cov-2.822939_pt1 | contig 18855 bp, 22 predicted proteins | sample MGYA00242590_ERZ504755 | MGnify/ENA primary metagenome ERZ504755 (study PRJEB26092, sample SAMD00036359) | human gut metagenome | host: Homo sapiens | study: EMG produced TPA metagenomics assembly of...
AAGGATCTTTGCTGTTCCGACTCGGATTAGCTCATTTATTTTACCACAGAGCTTTTCGTTTGTCAAGAACTTTTTTGATTTATTTTTTGAAGTTTTTTTAACTTCTTCGCTGTTCTTTCGATCAGCAACTCGTTTATTTTATCAAACCCATTCGCTTTTGTCAAGAACTTTTTTAATTTATTTTTTGGATTAGTTTTTTCAAACCTATCACCAACTCTGCTATCTTATCAGATGTGAAACTGTTTGTCAAGAACTTTTTCCACAAAAAATATCATTTTGTTTTTGGCTTTTAAACGGAGAAGGAGGGATTTGAACCCTCGCGCCGGTTTCCCGACCTACACCCTTAGCAGGGGCGCCTCTTCAGCCACTTGAGTACTTCTCCAAATGCCTAAATATAAAATGATATGTGCAGTCACTCATTCGTGACGCATGGTTTATTATACAAAAACCTTACGTTCTTGTCAACCCGTTTTTTCGAATTTTTTGTTTTTTTCTTACTATTATAGAAAATATGCCTTACAGAACCCAAATCAGCCCCCAGAATAGCAGAAAAGAGCGCATATCACGCTCTTTTCTGAAACCGCTACGCGGTTACGACGGCTTCAATTCTCTTCTTTACCATCTCGGCAATCTCTGTTGTCTTCATTCCCTGGTATTCCTCGTATGGGATCGGGTCGAGAAAATGGACTTCTACCGTTACGGGACGGACGGTATTGGAGTCAAACGGAACAAAACAGTTTTTTAACGCAACCGGCACGATTGGGCATTTTGCTTTTACTGCGATCTTGAAGCTGCCGCTTTTAAACTCCAGCAGCTGGTTTCCCTTTCTGCTCCTCGTTCCTTCCGGAAACAGAATGACGTTTTTGCCTTTCTTTTACGGCATCGGCCGCCTCATTGATAACCTGCATTGACTGCCGCAGATTCTCCCGGTCCATAAACAGCGCGTGGATGCACGCAAAGACCTGTTTTAAAAACGGAATATGCTCTACCTCTTTTTTGGCAACAACTGTAAAGGTACGCGAGCACGCTCCTGCGATCGCCAGCACATCGTACAGTCCCTGGTGATTCGGATACATCACAAAACCGTCCTGCTCCGGAAGATTTTCTGCTCCATTAGGATTCCACAATGACGTTTCCGCCTTTGTTCGCCCGCTGTACAATAAAGCGCAGCATTTTTAAAGTGCTCTTCCAGACTGTACTTGTCCGGATGCGCTGCATGGTAACAGAGCCGGCACCACATCCACGGAACCAGAAGCAGATTCCGCAGCACCATCAGTAAAATTCGTTTCATATTTTTCTCCCCTTCCCCAAACGAGAAAAACGTGCCTGAGCTTTTTTCTCTCAGACACGTTTTGCGACGCTGTATTATTCCTTCGTTTCCTCAGAAGCACTTTCGGTCTCTTCCACCGAAACCGGAGTCTCCTCGGATGCCTCTTTGTCTCTTACCTTTGCAATGCTGGCAACCTTGATTTCACCGTCCACATCCATCAGCTTGACACCGGACGTGATACGTCCCATAACAGAAATGCCGGAGCATGGTGTACGGATAATGATTCCCTCTGTGGTAATCATCATAATCTCATTATCCTCATTGACTGCCTTGGAACCGATCAGGTTTCCGGTCTTTTCGGTAATCTTATAGCATTTGACACCCTTGCCGCCGCGGAGCTGTACGGTAAACTCTGCCATCGGCGTCCGTTTGCCCATGCCGTTTTCGGATACGACAAGGAGATAGTCTCCCTGCGTGCAGATCTGCATGCCGACTACTTCATCGCCGTCCAGAAGGTTGATGCCGCGTACACCCATGGAAACACGGCCTGTCGTACGCACATCGTTTTCCTTGAAGCGGATACACTGGCCGAATTTCGTTACCAGAATAATCTCTTTCTCGTTATCAGTTGTCTTAACTTCAATCAGTTCATCATCATCGCGGAGCGCAATGGCAGCAAGACCCGTTTTTCTGACGTTCTCGTACTCTTCGAGCGGCGTCTTCTTCACCAGTCCCTTTTTCGTTGCCATAAACAGATAATGGCCCTTCTCATATTTGCGCATTGGAATAACAGCGGTAATCTTCTCTCCCGGCTGCAGCTGGAGAAGGTTGACAATCGCCGTTCCTCTTGCGGTTCTGGACGCCTCCGGAATCTCGTATGCTTTCAGACGGTAGACTCTTCCCGTATTCGTAAAGAACATGAGGTAATGATGGGTCGTCGTCATCAGAAGCTCCTCGATGTAGTCGTCCTCGATGGTCTGCATGCCCTTGATTCCCTTGCCGCCGCGGTTCTGGCTGCGGAAGTTGTCAACGGTCATACGTTTGATATAGCCCAGTTTCGTCATGGTGATGACGGTATTCTCGCGCGGAATCAGATCCTCCATGGAGAGATCGTACTCATCAAAGCCGATGGAAGTTCTTCTGTCATCGCCGTATTTTTCGGATACGGTCAGAATCTCCCTGCGGATAACGCCAAGAAGCACCTTGCGGTCTGCGAGGATGGCTTTTAACTGCTCGATGCGCGCCATCAGCTCTTTGTACTCGTTCTCGAGCTTCTCCCGTTCCAGACCGGTCAGAGCGCGCAGACGCATGTCTACGATTGCCTGGGCCTGGGCATCACTCAGATCGAAGCGTTCCATCAGGTTCTTCTTTGCCTCTGCCGCATTCGCGGATGCACGGATGATATGGATCACTTCGTCAATATGGTCAAGCGCTTTTAAGAGTCCTTCCAGAATATGGCTTCTCTCCTGCGCTTTGTTCAGGTCGTATTTCGTTCTTCTCGTCACAACCTCTTCCTGGTGCTGCAGATAATACGTCAGCATCTCCAGAAGGTTCATGACTTTCGGCTGATTGTTTACCAGTGCAAGCATGATCACACCAAAGGTATCCTGCATCTGGGTATGTTTGTACAGCTGGTTTAAGATGACGTTTGCATTGGCGTCGCGGCGCAGTTCGATACAGATGCGCATACCCTCACGGTTGGAGTGGTCCGCAATGCCGGTGATGCCGTCGATCTTTTTATCTCTTACCAGCGCGGCGATGTTCTCGATCAGGCGCGCCTTGTTTACCATGTACGGGATCTCGGTTACGATGATCTCGCTCTTTCCGTTCGGCAGTGTCTCGATGTTTGATACCGCACGAACACGGATTTTACCGCGGCCGGTACGGTAGGCCTCGTCGATGCCGCGGGTGCCGAGGATTTCTGCTCCGGTCGGGAAGTCAGGGCCTTTTACAATGCTGAGAATCTCCTCGAGATCTGTCGTACGGTCCTCCTCGATGATATTATCAATAATTTTTACAATGGCACTTACCACCTCGCGCAGATTGTGCGGCGGGATGTTCGTTGCCATACCGACTGCGATACCGGAAGTACCGTTTACCAGAAGGTTCGGGTAGCGGGCCGGCATAACAACAGGCTCTTTTTCGGTTTCATCAAAGTTCGGGGCGAAGTCTACGGTGTCTTTGTTGATATCCGCCAGCATCTCCATCGAGATTTTGCTTAAACGTGCCTCGGTGTATCGCATAGCCGCAGCGCCGTCGCCGTCGACGGAACCGAAGTTTCCATGGCCGTCCACCATCGGATAACGGGTTGCCCAGTCCTGTGCCATGTTGACGAGTGCTCCGTAGATAGAGCTGTCGCCGTGCGGGTGATATTTACCCATCGTATCACCGACGATACGCGCGCACTTACGGTGCGGCTTATCCGGCGTATTGTTCAGTTCACTCATGGAGTACAGAATACGTCTCTGTACCGGCTTTAAGCCATCGCGGACGTCTGGAAGTGCACGGGATGCAATTACGCTCATCGCATAGTTGATGTAGGATTCCTCCATCGTGTCTTTCAGATCGACCTCGTGAATTTTATCAAAAACATTATCTTCCATCTTTTCCTCCACTTCAGTTCACAGGACTTTTTAGATATCCAGGTTGTTTGCGTATTTTGCTCTCTCTTCGATAAAGTCACGGCGCGGTTCTACCTTGTCGCCCATGAGCGTATTGAAGGTAAGATCAATTTCAGAAGAATACTCTTCATCGAACACAACGCGGCGCAGAACACGGCGTTCTGGGTCCATGGTGGTCTCCCAGAGCTGCTCCGCATCCATCTCTCCCAGTCCTTTGTAACGCTGGATCTTATTATCTCCGCGTCCGATCTCATTGAGGATCTGATTCATCTGATCGTCATCGTATGCGTACCATACTTTTTTGTTTTTCTCAATCTTGAACAGCGGCGGCTGTGCCAGGTAAACGTGGCCCTGTTTGATCAGCTCCGGCATGAAGCGGTACAGGAACGTCAGCATCAGTGTGTCGATGTGCGCGCCGTCGACATCGGCATCGGTCATGATGATGATCTTGTCGTAGCGCAGTTTGGTGATATCGAAATCGTCGTGGATTCCGGTTCCGAATGCCGTAATCATCGCTTTGATCTCGGCATTGGCATAAATTTTATCGAGACGTGCTTTCTCTACATTCAGGATTTTTCCACGCAGAGGCAGGATCGCCTGCGTTGCACGGCTTCTCGCGGATTTTGCGGAACCGCCCGCGGAATCTCCCTCGACCAGGAAGATCTCACAGTTTTTCGGATCCTTGTCGGTACAGTCTGCCAGTTTTCCAGGCAGGGACATACCGTCCAGTGCGGATTTTCTTCTCGTCAGGTCACGCGCTTTTCTTGCAGCCTCTCTCACACGCTGGGAAAGCAGGGACTTTTCAACGATCGTTTTTGCGACAGCCGGGTTCTGCTCCAGGAACAGCTCGAGCTGAGTGCTCACGATATTGTCGACTGCTCCTCTCGCCTCGCTGTTTCCAAGTTTCTGCTTTGTCTGGCCCTCGAACTGCGGCTCCTCGATTTTGATGCTGACAATCGCCGTCATACCCTCGCGGATATCCTCTCCGGTCAGGTTCGGTTCGCTGTCTTTTAACAGTTTATTTGCTCTTGCATATTCATTAAAGGTTTTCGTCAGCGCATTCCGGAAGCCCACGATATGGGTACCGCCCTCCGGCGTCGTAATGTTGTTGACGAAACCGTACGTATTTTCCTGATAGGAATCGTTGTGCTGCATCGCAACCTCAACGAGAACGCCGTCTCTTTCTCCCTCGCAGTAGATGATGTCCGGGTAGAGCGCCGTTTTGCTCTTGTTCAGGTAGCTGACAAACTCTTTGATACCGCCCTCGTAGTGGAATGCTTTTTCCACTACCGGATCCGTGCGCAGATCGCGCAGAACAATGCGCAGTCCCTTGGTCAGAAATGCGGTCTCGCGGAGTCTTGTTTTTAAAACGTCGTAATCATAAACCGTCTCCTCGAACATCGTATCATCCGGCAGGAAACGGACCTCGGTACCTGTTTTTTCGATCGGACAGGTATCGATGACCTCCAGCTTATTCATGGTTTTTCCGCGCTCATACCGCTGGAAATAAACCTTTCCATCGTGATAAACGCGCACCTCAAGCCAGTTGGACAGCGCATTTACAACGGATGCACCAACGCCGTGCAGACCGCCGGATACCTTGTACCCTCCGCCGCCGAACTTTCCGCCTGCGTGCAGCACCGTAAAGACAACCTCAACGGCCGGAAGGCCCGACTTATGATTGATCGCCGACCGGAATACCACGGCCGTCGTCGATGACGGTGATGGAGTTGTCCGGGTTAATCGTAACGTCAATATTTTTGCAGTATCCTGCCAGTGCCTCGTCTACCGAGTTGTCGACAATCTCATAGACCAGATGGTGAAGTCCCCCGTGCGGAGGTACTGCCGATATACATACCTGGGCGCTTCCCGTACGGCTTCCAGACCCTCCAGAATCTGAATCTGGTCTGCACCATACTCTGTCTTTTCCATGTTCTCTGTACTCATTTAGATTCCTCCTGTTTCTTTGTGAAACACAGATCCCTCGACCACCTGGAATACGCTGTTTGCCTCAAAATGATTTTCGACAAACTCGTCCAGTCCGGTACAGGTAATCAGTGTCTGTATGCTGTGAATGCTCTGCAGAAGATAATTCTGCCGGCTGCCGTCCAGCTCCGACAAAACATCATCCAGCAGTAAAACCGGTGTATCGTGAATTTCCTCCTCGACCAGACGGATCTCCGCCAATTTCAGCGAAAGCGCCGCCGTCCTCTGCTGCCCCTGGGAACCGTATTTACGGATATCAATGTCGTTGACCCGCACACAGAAATCGTCCCGGTGCGGCCCGGTGTAGGACTGTCCGAAACGCAGATCACGCTCTCTTCCGGCTTTTAACTCTTCGGAAAACGCTTCCTCGGACACATTCGGTTCATAGGTAATCAGAATCTGCTCCTTTCCTCCGGTCAGATTCTGATGGATCTCGGATAAAATATCATTCAGGCGGCTGATAAACTTTTTCCGCTCGGAAATAATGCTTTTTCCATAGCGGACCATCTGCTCATCCCAGATCTCGAGCGTATCCGCCATTCTGCCGGAAAACGAATCTCTTTAAGCAGCTTGTTTCTCTGTGCCACCACTTTTATTATAATTGGCAAGCTCGATCATGTATAGTCTTGACAATTGACAAATTTCGCTATCGAGGAAACGCCGGCGCTCCGCAGGACCGTTTTTGATGATATTCAGGTCCTCCGGAGAGAAAAACACAATATTTACAATGCCAAAAAGTTCCGACGCTTTGCGGATCGGAACTCCATCGATGGCGATTCCCTTGGATTTATTTTTTTCAGATGCATATCGATTTTATGCGTGCTGCCGTTCCGTTCCACCATCATCCGGATATGGGCTTCTTCCCGGTCAAACTGGATGATTTCGCGGTCCTTGCTGCCGCGGTGCGATTTTGTCGTACCCGCGAGATATAAAGCCTCGAGAATATTCGTCTTTCCCTGGGCATTGTCACCGTAGAGAATATTCGTTCCGGGGCTGATATTTATGCATAAGTTTTCATAATTCCGATAGTTCTTCAGTTCTAAAGATTTGATATACATGAGCACTCGTCCGTGAAAAATCAGCTTAAGTTTTTAAGCCTTATTTTTTAATTTGTATCTCATTTCCATTGTAGCAGACAACATCTCCGTCATAGAGCTTGCGGCCGCGGCGGGTATCTACTTCACCGTTTACGGTCACTTCGCCGTCCTTGATGACGAGCTTTGCTTCCACGCCGTCTTCTACCAGAGCAGCAGCTTTTAATGCCTGGCCCAGTTTGATGTAATCTTCACGCAGCGTAATAATTTCCATTTTTTCCTCCTGCACTGCCGTGCCTTTTCCTCACGTAAGTTCGCAGTTTTCAACCTGTGTGGCTGTAAAACCGCTGAAAGTTCTTTCAGAAAAGGTTCCGGCAGATTTCAAACTTATGTGACTTATCTCACGGAATTGAAGTTTACCGGCAGAATCAGGTAGATATAGCTCTCTTCTTCGTTCCGGATAAAACATGGAGCCTTCGGGTTGACCAGATAAATCGAAATCTCCTCGTCGTCAATAACACGAAGTGCATCGATCAGGAATTTCGGGTTAAAACCGATCATAATATCCTTGCCTTCTTTGTTGATATCGATCTCTTCTTTCATGGAACCCATCGCGGAGTTGATCTGCAGTTCCATCGCTCCATCCTGGATGTCGATGATGATCGGTTTTTTGCGCCTTCTTTGACAAGAAGCGTCGCACGGTCGATACAGCTTAAGAATTCTTTTTTGTTGATCGTCACTTTTGTCTCGTAATCACTCGAAAGCATCTGGTCGATGCGGAAATATTCACCGTCGATCAGTCTGGAAACGACCGTTGTATCATCGAACTTGAACATAATGTGGTTTTCCGAGAAGTAAATATCAATCTGATCATCCATCTCGCCGGACAGAATTTTGCTGATTTCGTTCAGGGTTTTTCCCGGAACAACGACTTTTCGGTCCGGATACGAATCTTTCAGCTCAATTCTGCGGATCGCAATACGGTGTCCGTCCAGAGATACGACGCGAAGTGTGTTATCTTTGATTTCAAAAAGCTCACCGGTCATCAGTTTGTTGTTCTCATTGGCTGCAATGGAGAAAATGGTCTGACGGATCAGTTCTTTTAAGGTGAACTGGGAAATGGAAACACAATCGGAAGTTTCCAGAATCGGCAGATAGGAAAAATCTTCTCCTGACTGTCCCGGAATGCTGAATTTTGCTTTTTCGCAGGTAATTGTTGTTACCAGATTTTCATCTGTCTCTATTGTAACCTGATTATCCGGAAGTTTTCTTACAATCTCAGAAAAAATCTTTGCATCCAGAGCAACAACACCGCGTTCCAGAATCATACCTGTGACAAGGGTCTCAATTCCGAGTTCCATATCGTTGGAGGTAAACTTGATCTGGCTGGAAGATGCATCAATCAGGATACACTGCAGAATTGGCATCGTAGTTTTACCGGAAACAGCTTTCATCGCAATGGCAACGCTTTTTACAAGGTCTGCTTTGTCAAACACTAATTTCATAATTGTGGATAACTCTCCTTTCCTCACGGCTGGGTGAGTATGCTTATAAAGAAAAAATATAGTAAAAATCCGTAGTCTTAGTCGTAGGGGCTGTGGATATGTGGATAACCCCTTCGAGAATGCGGAAATACTGGAAAAATGGATCTGTATAACTCTGTGAATAATCGAACGTGAACCTGTGTATGAAATGTTGATAACTTCAGGCTCCAAATTTGTCCACAATTCATCCACAGGCTTTCCACATCGGTTTGTGCATAAATAAGGGCCTGTAAACCGATGCGTTTCTTCTTATATAAATGTAGATCGGTTCGAACTGTTTTGACAGAGTTACAGCTATGCCGCTTATTTAGACGGGTTAATCTTCTTCTTTAAGATATCTACCGTGTTGCGGACACTGTCTTTGGCACTCATTTCCTTTTCGATCTTCTCAATGCCGTGCATGACAGTGGTATGATCGCGGTCGCCCATCATTTTTCCGATTCCGGTCAGCGGGGCATCGAGCATTTCGCGGCACAGATACATTGCGATCTGGCGCGGGAATACGATTTTGCTGCTCCGCTTGCTGCCGACAATGTCGGACGGCGTAATATCGAAGTGATCTGCAACGGTGTCGATGATAAATTCCGGCGTGATGACCTTCTTCTCGTTTGGGGAGATGATATCGCGCAGCACCTGTTCTGCAAGATCAATGTTGATTTCACGTTTTTCAAGGTTTGCGTATGCAATGATTTTGTTGAGAGCGCCTTCTAATTCACGGATGTTCGATTTAATATTGGAAGCGATGTATTCGATCACATCGTCGCTGACGGAATAGCCGTCGAGTTCCTGCTTTTTGCGGAGGATGGCGATTCGCGTTTCATAATCCGGGCTCTGGATGTCGGCAAGGAGTCCCCATTCGAAACGGGAACGGATGCGGTCTTCCAGGATATCCATGTCTTTCGGGGGACGATCCGAAGAAAGGATGATCTGTTTGTTGGCGCCGTGCAACGTATTGAAGGTATGGAAAAACTCTTCCTGTGTTGATTCCTTTCCTATAATAAACTGCACATCATCGATGAGAAGTACGTCGATATTGCGGTATTTCTCACGGAATTTGGTCATTGCGGTGTTGTTGCTGTTTCGGATGGCCTCGATGACTTCATTTGTAAATTCTTCACTCGTTACGTAGAGAATCCGCGAAGACGGGTTCTTTTGAAGAATAAAATGTGCGATCGAATGCATCAGATGGGTTTTGCCCAGTCCAACACCACCGTATAAAAACAGCGGATTGTAGATTTCTCCCGGGGATTCGGCCACGGCGAGAGAAGCTGCATGGGCAAATTTGTTATTGCTGCCGACCACGAAGGTATCAAAGGTATACTTTGGATTCAGGTTCGGCACATAGAGATTTTTCTGGACGGGAGCAGGCGCTTTTTCCTGTTTCACTTCTTCCGGAAGAATAAAGCGGATCTCATAGTTGACACCTGTGATTTCCGCGATGGCCACTTTAATAGGAAGAGTATATTTTTTGCTCACGTAATCGAGACCCATTTTTTCGGATGGAACCAGGATTGTGATCAGATTGTCCTCAACCGAATGGATCGTAAGTGGTTCAATCCATGTAGTAAAGGAGATCTCAGATAATTCGTGCTCGTCCCGCACTCTCTGCAGTATTTCTTTCCATTTATCTTGTACGATTTCCATGCTTTTTCTGTCGCTCCGCTTCTATAATCATTGCTTTTTGGGGATAACTTCTGTCTGAAAAACGAAATTTTCCCCGAATAGTCGCATTTTTACTTCTATATGATATAATAAAATGCCGTTTTATTCAACCCAAAAATGTGGATAATTATTTTTTTATCCACAGAATGTGTAAAAAATTTTCCTGTTGATGAAATGGAGGATAGTTTGTGGATAACAGGGAAGCTTATGTTGATAAAATTGTGGATAGAGGGCTGGAAAAACCGAAATGTGTAAAGTCTGGAAAACTTATATACACATTATACATGGCGTAAATACTGGAAAAATTGGAAATGCCCACAGGTTGTACACAGCAAAACCGAAAGTTATCCACAAGGTTATCCACAGATTGTGGATAATGTTGATTACGGTTACAAGATATCGTGTGGAAAGCGCAAAAATCGAACTGGTATTTGTACGTGTGCGGCGGACAGTGTGGATAAGTTGTGGATAAACCGAAAATCAGCACACGGAAGGCACGGGCAGCGGCAGACCGGAAAACCGCGTCAGAGCGGCATTTTTCCCGAAAAAACTGCGAAAATTATTGATTTTAGGGTTGACGAAATGGGGGTTTATGAATATAATTGAAATGATGTTTTCTGTCATACATGTAGTGAAATACTGCCTCGCAGGCAGTTATTGATTAGAATTTAAAGGAGGTGCCTTATCTTATGAAAATGACATTTCAGCCGAAAAAAAGATCCAGAGCTAAAGTTCACGGATTCAGAGCAAGAATGAGCACAAAAGGTGGAAGAAAAGTTTTAGCTGCAAGAAGATTAAAAGGAAGAAAAAAATTATCAGCATAGGCCACAATTTTTGTGGTCTTTTCTTCATTTTTGATTGTTTTTAGAAGGACAGCTTCAAATGAAATTTTCAGATTCGTTGAAAAAAAACAAGGATTTTCAGAATGTATATAATAACGGTGTATCGTTTGCTAACAGATACCTCGTTATGTATGTTCTGAAAAATAACACAGAAAATAATCGTATAGGTATATCAGTTAGCAAAAAAGTTGGAAATAGTGTTATTAGACATCATATTACTCGTCTCGTGAGAGAGAGCTACAGACTACATGAGGACATGTTCGATAGTGGTTTGGACATCGTAGTCATCGCAAGAGTTGCAGCGCGGCATGTGGGTTATAAGGAAATAGAAAGTGCTGTTTTACATCTTGGAGGTCTTCACAGGATTATTAAGAAACAAAATATTTGAATAATGAAAAAGAAGATGGAATCGTTTTGAAAAGTATCTTAATATTTTTGATTAAATTTTATAGGAAGTATATTTCCCCGATGAAATCAACGAAATGCCCATATTGTCCGACCTGTTCGGAGTATGGTTTGCAGGCTGTGCAAAAGTACGGTGCCATAAAGGGTGGTCTGCTTGCGGCATGGAGGATATTGAGATGTAATCCTTTTTCAAAGGGTGGGTATGATCCGGTTCCATAGCAGCAATGGAGGTTTTTATGTCGGACATTTTATTAACCGCATATCCAGGCTCTATTCTTGGACCAATTGCCAAGCTTCTCGGTATCCTGATGGATTGGATATACAGTGGTATATCTAATATTACAGGTGGAAGAGTTGAGAGCGTTGTACTAAGTATTGTAATTATTACGATTATAATCTACATGTGTCTGTTGCCACTGACTATTAAGCAGCAGAAGTTTTCTAAGCTATCACAGAAAATGCAGCCTGAGATGCAGGCTATCCAGGCTAAATATAAAAATAAAAAGGATCAGGCTTCAATGATGGCCATGCAGGAGGAGACACAGCTTTTATACCAGAAGTACGGTATTTCTCCGATGGGAAGCTGTGTGCAGATGCTTATACAGATGCCTATTCTGTTTGCACTGTACCGTGTGTTCTACAATATTCCTGCTTATCTGAGCGGAGTTAAGGGCTCTTTTACAGGGCTTGTTTGATTCAATTCAGCAGACAAGCGGATATCAGAATACACTTGTCAGTCTGATGGAAAAGTATAATGTTGTTACATCAAGCGGTCTTAACGCTTCAAATGCGGCTTCAAAGCTTGCCGATGCAAGTGGTGATACTTTAAGCAATTATATCATTGATATCCTTTATAAGCTTCCTTCAAAGGGCTGGGATGCTCTTATGGACGGTAAGTTTTTTGATGGTATCCAGAGCGCAGTTGAGAAGACGCACGATGCGTTACTTCATTTCAACTACTTTTTGGGACTGAATATCTCAGATACACCTTGGTATATCATAAAAAGCAACTTTACGGACAAGCCTGATAAGTGGTTACTTTTTGTAATACTTGCACTGCTTATTCCTGTACTGTCATATCTGACACAGATGCTTAATATCAAGCTCATGCCACAGGCTACAAACGGCAATGATCAGGTGGCAAATCAGATGAAGATGATGAATCTCATGATGCCGCTTATGTCATTGTTTATCTGCTTCACAGTTCCTGTAGGTCTTGGTATTTACTGGATCTGCTCTGCACTTGTAAGAGGTATCCAGCAGTTCTTCGTCAACAGACATATAGAGAATCTTGATCTTGAGGCTGTTATGGCAAAGAACGAGGAAAAGGCAAAGAAGAAGAGAGAAAAAATGGGACTGTCTGAGGATTATATAAAGAAGGCAGCTCAGATTAAGACAAAGTCAATTGACAATAAGGCAAACGTATCTGTATCAGCAGGCACAGAGGAGAAGCTTGCAAAGGCCGCTGAGTACAAGGCTAATGCAAAGGCAGGCTCACTTGCTTCAAAGGCTAATATGGTTAAAGAGTTTAATGAACGCAATTCACGCAAATAGGGGGAGAAAATAGTGGAATACATTGAAGTATCTGCAAAAACAATTGACGATGCTTTGACAGAGGCATCTATTAAACTTGGAACAACAAGCGATAAGCTCGAGTATGAGGTAATTGATAAGGGAAGCAATGGTTTTCTTGGAATTGGCAGCCGTGATGCTGTCATCAAGGTTAAAAAGGCCGAGGCAAGTGTTGAGGATGAGATTCGCGAATTCCTTGACAGTGTGTTTAAGGCAATGAAGCTTGAGGTTACTATTGATATCAAAGTGGATGAGGACAACAGAAATGTTGATGTTGAGCTTAATGGTCCTGAGATGGGCGTTTTAATCGGCAAGAGAGGTCAGACTCTCGATTCACTCCAGTACCTTACAAATACTTGCTATCAATAAGCAGTCTGAGAATTACTACAGAGTAAAGATTGATACTGAGGATTACAGAAAGAGAAGAAGAGAGACACTTGAGAATCTTGCCAAGAATATTTCATTCAAGGTTAAGCGTACAAAGAGACCTGTTTCTCTTGAGCCGATGAATCCTTTTGAGAGAAGAGTGATTCATTCTGCACTTCAGAATGATAGATTTGTTGAAACACACAGCGAGGGTGATGAGCCTTACAGACACGTTGTTGTGACACTTAAGAAATAATAGATATAAATCATTAAAAGGGTATCTGGTTTCAGGTATCCTTTTTGAATATATATTATCTTAGAATTTTTGAGGAATTTCATATGCAAAATGATACAATAGCGGCTATTGCCACAGCTATGTCTCCGTCAGGAATCGGAATTATCAGGATAAGCGGAGATGATGCACTTTCGGTAATAGATAGGATTTATAAAAGCAAGAATAATAAAAAGAAAATAAGCGCCTGTCAGTCACATACCATTCATTATGGTTTTATATATGACGGCGATGAAAAATAGATGAGGTTATGGTGCTTTTGATGAAGGCTCCCAATACATACACGAGGGAGGATACTGTGGAGATAGACTGCCACGGTGGTGTGTATGTGATGAAAAGAGTGCTTGAAGCAGTAATCAAAAACGGAGCAAGACCGGCAGAGCCCGGAGAGTTTACTAAAAGGGCATTTTTAAACGGCAGGATTGATTTATCCCAGGCAGAATCTGTCATAGATGTAATAAATTCAAAAAATGATTTTGCGCTCAAAAGCTCTTTAAGCCAGCTAGGCGGAGCCGTGCTTGGAAGCATCAGGCAGATAAGAGAGCAACTTTTGCATGAGATTGCATTTATTGAGTCGGCACTTGACGACCCTGAACACATTTCTCTGGATGGTTATCCACAAAAACTACGTACAATTGTGGATAACGAGTATGTGGAGATAGATGGTCTGTTAAAAACCTCAGATAATGGAAGGATTCTGAAGGAAGGAATAAACACAGTAATCATTGGAAAGCCAAATGCCGGAAAGTCATCTCTTTTAAATGTGCTTGTCGGAAGTGACAGGGCAATTGTCACGGATATAGCAGGAACCACGAGAGATGTGCTTGAGGAACAGATTAATATTGGTGGAATCACCTTAAATCTCGTTGATACTGCAGGCATCAGAAGCACTGAGGATGTTGTTGAAAAAATTGGTGTGAAAAAGGCTATGGAGCATGCCAATGGAGCTGATTTAATAATATATGTAGTTGATTCGTCAGTGGCACTTGATGATAATGATTATGATATTATCAATTTTATTAAGGATAAAAAGGCAGTCATTTTACTAAATAAGTCGGATCTGGCCTCTAATGTGTCTGCAGATGATATAAAAAAGCTTGTGGATAAAACTGTTATCTCGGTTTCTGCAAAGGAAAGCTTGGGAATAGATGAGCTTTCTGATACAATAAAGAATATGTTTTTTGATGGAGAGGTCTCATTCAATGATGAGATTTATATCACAAATATCAGGCATAAAAAACTATTGTCAGATGCTAAGGAAAGTCTTAAGCTTGTTATGAACAGTATTGATGATGATATGCCGGAGGTATTTTTATTCGATTGATTTGATGAGTGCGTATGAGTCGCTTGGACTCATAATAGGAGAATCGGTTGAGGATGATCTGATGGATGAGATATTCAGTAAATTTTGTATGGGAAAGTAGGCAGTTATGTGCAGTAAGTTTGTTGAAGAAAATTATGATGTTGTTGTAGTTGGTGCAGGACATGCAGGTTGTGAGGCAGCACTTGCGTGTGCTAGGCTTGGACTTGAGACTATTGTTTTCACGGTAAGCGTGGACAGTATAGCGCTCATGCCATGTAATCCGAATATCGGTGGAAGCTCGAAGGGGCATCTCGTCAGGGAGATTGATGCACTTGGCGGCGAGATGGGAAAAAACATTGACAAGACCTTTATCCAGTCAAAGATGCTAAATAAATCAAAGGGGCCTGCTGTTCATTCTCTCCGCGCGCAGGCGGATAAAGCGGAATATAGTATGGAAATGAGAAAAACCCTTCAAAATACCGACCATCTGACCATCAGACAGGGTGAGGTTTCTGAGATTGTTACCGATGAGAATAATAATATAGTCGGTGCAAAAACTACTTCGGGAGCTTTATATCATTGTAAGGCGATTGTGCTGTGTACCGGTACATATTTAAGAGCCAGATGCTTAACCGGCGAGATGATCACTCATACAGGTCCGAATGGACTTCTGGCAGCCAACCATCTGACTCAGTCGCTCATAGATCATGGAATTGAGATGCGCAGATTCAAAACAGGAACTCCAGCGCGTGTAGATAAGAGAAGTCTTGATTTTTCAAAGATGGAGGAGCAGTTCGGTGACGAGAGGGTAGTGCCGTTTTCATTCACAACTGATCCTGAAAGTGTGCAGATTGATCAGGTTTCATGCTGGCTTACATATACGAATAGTAAGACCCATGAGATTATAAGAAACAATCTAGACCGTTCACCGATTTATGCAGGCATCATAGAGGGAACAGGTCCTAGGTATTGTCCTTCAATAGAGGATAAAGTGGTTAAGTTTGCTGAAAAGGAAAGACATCAGATATTTATTGAGCCGGAGGGACTTAATACAAACGAGATGTATGTCGGAGGTATGTCTTCGTCTATGCCTGAGGATGTGCAGTATGAGATGTACCGCACTCTTCCGGGACTTGAAAATGTGAAAATAGTAAGAGACGCTTATGCCATAGAGTACGACTGTATCAATGCAAACCAGCTATATGCATCGCTCGAGTTTAAGAAAATACATGGTCTGTTCAGTGGTGGACAGTTCAACGGTTCGTCCGGATATGAGGAGGCAGCCTGTCAGGGACTTATCGCCGGCATTAATGCAGCAATGAAGATACTTGGCAAAAAGCCATTGATACTTGACAGGTCAGAAGCGTACATAGGTGTTTTGATTGATGATCTGGTTACTAAGAAAAATAGAGAACCTTACCGCATGATGACTTCAAGAGCGGAATATCGTCTCCTTTTAAGACAGGACAATGCAGATTTGCGTCTCACCGAGAAGGGATACGAGGTTGGTCTGATTTCAAAGGAAAGATATGACTATGTATGTAAAAAGAAAGAGCTTATTGATAAGGAAATAGAGAGAGTGTCGCATGTAAATATCGGCGCAAGGGCTGATGTACAGGATATTCTGAAGAAATACAACAGTATAGAGCTAAGCAACGGAACCACACTTGAGGAGCTTATCAGAAGACCTGAGCTGGATTATGACAAGCTCGCTCCGATAGATCCCGACAGACCTAAGCTATCTGATGATACAAGAGAACAGATTAATATTCTTATTAAGTACGCAGGGTATATTTCAAGACAGATCAAGCAGGTCTCTCATTTTAAGAAGCTTGAGAAAAAACTGTTACCTACTGATTTTGATTATAATACTATTTCGGGTCTGAGAATTGAAGCACAGCAGAAGTTGAATGAATTTCAGCCGCTTAGTATAGGTCAGGCATCCAGAATTTCAGGTGTCACACCGGCTGATATATCGGTTTTACTGGTATTTCTGGAACAATTGTTGAACAATAATAATGGAGAATAAAATATGAAATATGATTTCACACACTTCACTGATGAATTATCAAAAATTAAATGTACATTAAATAATTCACAATTAGAGCAATTTGAGCTATATTATGACATGCTTATCGAAAAAAACAAGGTTATGAACCTTACTGCCATTACAGATTTCGACGAGGTAATAGAGAAACACTTCCTGGATAGCTTGTTTTTATGCCACACATTGGATTTAAACGCGGAAAAAAATATCATTGATGTCGGAACCGGAGCTGGTTTTCCCGGTATTCCTCTTAAGATAGCTTTTCCTCAGCTTAAGATTACTTTATTAGATTCACTTAATAAGAGAGTTGGATTTTTAAATGAAGTTATTGAAGCGCTTGAGCTTAAGGATATTGAGACAGTCCATGGCAGGGCAGAGGATTTTGCCAGAGATAAGGAACACAGGGCAGCTTATGATATTTGTGTATCGAGAGCAGTTGCAAATCTGTCTACTCTTTCAGAATACTGTCTGCCGTTTGTGAAAATGGGAGGCTGCTTTGTGTCATATAAATCAGGTGAGTGCGAGAGCGAGGTGGCAGATGCAAAGTCGGCCATTTATCTGCTGGGAGGAAAGTTGAACAAAATAGAGCAGTTTGGCTACTCAGATAATCATCGCTCTTTTGTCATAATTGATAAGGTTATGAATACGAGCAATAAGTATCCGAGAAAAGCCGGACTGCCTTCAAAGAAACCGTTGTAAAAAACCGTTATATTTGTTGAAGAATAGTTATAGGCGGTGCCTTATTTTAGATTAAAGTATAGAATTAGTTAGTAACAATTTTTTTAATAATTGAAGCTGTCTTCTCCGGTAACTCTAACTGAGGATAAAGCTTTGCATTTGCAATATGGATGATGTCGCATTTACTGTTTAGCTTATGGTAATTGTTGATAACATCCATATTATTTTTTATTCCTGTTGATGCTATAATTGATACATCCTTGTCCAGGTTCTTGAGAGCATGCACGATATTAGTATTGATGTAGTTTGATAAAATGCTTGAGTAAAGATATTTGCCGCGGCTTTGTCCTTTATGTGCGGACTCATAGTATGCATCCTTCATCTTATCTGATATGAGCTGGCTTCTTGAAATAAATTTATTTCTGAAGAGTAAATCTACTTTGATAGGGCTCATAAGCTTATTGTATATAAATGTACCTATGATTGGCAGATTAATTATGTTCTGCTTAAATTTTGTGTTCTTGTCAGGTATGCATTTAAGCTGTTGTAATGATACAGGGTTTATAAGTATGATTTTATTAAATAAATCCTTTGACAGAGCATTTGCCATGATTACAGGAGCTGTTGACAGTATTTGTTGCAGCTACGTTAACAGGTCTTTCCTATTACGTCATTTACAAAGGCTGTGATAATCTGTACATACATGTAGCTTGTATATTTGATGGAAGGCTTGTCCGAGCGGCCACATCCAAGCAATCAATAGTGTATACGGTATTGTTCTTTGCTAAGCTTTTTAGTCTACTTTAGCCCATTCTTCACCGGATGCTCCGGAGTCGGTGTCGTGTATTAAAAGTATTGGCTCACCGGTGCCGGTTTTGTATAAAAGATATTTCCTTCTTTCCATTTGTAGTAGTGGCCATTGTCTACTTTGAGTGCATTTTTCCTTTCGGCATTAGAGTCTACAACTATTACAGAATAACTTTGTGACCTGGGAAGATTTAATGCCCTATCTTGACTATACGTTTCTTCTGAAAAATAAAGTAATTGGCAAATACTTTGGAATGAATCTTGATTTAGCAAGAAGATTTCAAAATATTTATGAGCCAGGACTTTCTTTCGAAGATTTGATAGAAGGCCTTCACGCCAGACAGATTACGGATGCGGCATTGAGAAGAGTTCTTTTGCATATCGTACTTCACATGAAATACTATCCATTCTTAGAAGAAGCCAAAG
>ENA-OQIU01000091-OQIU01000091.1-human-gut-metagenome-genome-assembly--contig:-NODE-91-length-18510-cov-5.022412_pt1 | contig 18510 bp, 17 predicted proteins | sample MGYA00242590_ERZ504755 | MGnify/ENA primary metagenome ERZ504755 (study PRJEB26092, sample SAMD00036359) | human gut metagenome | host: Homo sapiens | study: EMG produced TPA metagenomics assembly of...
AACAGTGGTATTATTATCTTGGAACTTCAACATAATGATGCCTCCTTTCGTTGTATTCCCTACAAAAAGGATAGCATATTTTGTTGAAGTTTCTTTATATTTTATTTTATCTAGCACAACAAGTTAAATTACAATAATCAATCTGTGAGATTTGTATGGTTACTCAACACATCAGAAAAATTGTTGAGGAATCATATGATCCCAAATAATACAGGAGTATATAATGTCAGAAAAAACGAAAAAACAAGATCGTCGTACCCGCTATACCAGGCAAACCATAAAAGATACGTTCTTAGAATTGTTAAAGCAGAAAAGTTTTACGAAAATTACAGTTACAGAGATCTGCAAAAATGCTGAAATCAACCGTGGCACTTTTTATCTTCATTACTACGATATCCATGATGTATTATCAGATATTTTTAATGATATGACTCAGGATATGTTAACAACTGTAGATCATTTATTCTGTCTAAATCAAAAAAGCTGTTCCTATCCGTTCTGTCAGAAAATACAGATGGAATCACAATACAGGGCACTGTTTCTGGATGATGCAATTGCCCCTATTCTTCTGGAAAAAATAGCAGAAAATACAAAAGAAGGCTATGTGACCTGGCTTATGTCACACAGCCTCCTGACCTTTGAACAGGCAGAATCGGTTTTTTATTTTCAAATGAATGGCTGCCTTTCCATCAACAGACTGATGCTCCGCAATCACTGTAATGACTGGAAACAGATTCAGACAGTAATCGACAAATTTATCAAATCCGGGCTGGAAAGTTTTCTGATTCATGATCAGAGAGAAGAAAATGCTTCCGATAATTTTTGCAACAAAATTTCTCCAACTGTTACCGCATCTTCTACACTCAGATAATGATCGGCATAATCCTGAAGAAATATTTTGCCAGATGCAGGAAATTCTTCATCTGCAAACCATATCTTTAAAGTTACCGGATATCTTGGCAGAACTGGAAAAACAGCACACAGATCCGCCTTTGTCTCTGTGAATTCTGCACCCAGGTTTTTACATGCTTTCTGAATTTTCTCAGGATCTTTATCCTGCAAAAGCTTTTCCAGTTTCTGCTCTGCAGTCCGGTCAAACTTGGTTCCTCGAATCAATCCATCTTTCAAGTTACCAAAAGTAATGAGCTTCTGTGAACCTTCTGTTCCATCGGCCATATCCAGATAATGCAGCAATGTCAGATAATGCCATTCGTCCATGTCTGAGTTAATACGAAACTCAGGGAGTTGAATTTCAATCGTTTCATAAAAACTCCGTACTTCAAGCACATTTCGGCTGCTATGAAAAACAGCCCCACTTTTTGCAGCAATATCCTCTCCGGAACGATTTTGCAGCCGTTTTACTGCTGCCTGCAACATTTCCTGAAATGCACGATTTTCTGTTTGATTTTTGTATTCCATAAGTTCTCCTTTGTGAATATTTATAGTATCTGTGTTGACTTTTCCTTTAAATTTCATTATAGTTGTAATTATATTATTTACAATCATCAAAATAATAAATATGCACAGTTTCTCAACATATTGGAAAGAACTGTTGAGAACTTGAAATGTTTTAGACAAACCAGAAATATTTTTGTCTCAAAAATGTGAAAGCAAAATCATTATATCATACTACAAGGAGTTTCTTATCATGAAATATTCAACGAAATTAAGTGATACTGTTCATGTGATGGTTCTGATTGCTATCAACCAGGAAAAATCTCTCTCCAGCGCCTCAATTGCAGAAAGTGTCCATACAAATCCTAGCTTTGTACGCCAGCTTATGTTAAAACTAAAAAAAGCTGAACTTATGACCAGTGTAGCCGGACATGCCCGTCCTTCTCTTTCAAAACCAGCAGACCAGATTACATTGCTGGATATTTATAAAGCAGTTGAAGGTGATAAACCATTGCTTCATTTAGATACTCATACCAATCCTGATTGTGGTGTTGGCATTAATATTCAGTTGTCTTTGCAGGGATTTTATAATGAAATTCAAAAAAACGCTGAAGAAAAGATGAATACGATTACTTTACAGGATATCATAAATACTTATTACCAGCGGACATCCATGCAAAATGATTTACAAAATATTATATAGCAGGAGAAACGAGAATGGACTTCCAGATATGGATTATCTTCTAAATGATGAAGAATCTGATAACGATTTGGCGAGTAAAATTTTTATATTTTCTAATCCAGAGATTTTCTTGTTATCATGCCCGCCTCCGTGCGGGCATTTTTTAATTCAGCAGAGCACCGCAGGCGGTCTTTCCTATAAAGTAAAAAAAGCGGTAAATTCAGCTCATCTGCAAGCTCCAGTGCCTCCCTGGGAAACTCATCAAAAAAACGTGTCTTGTGTTTTAGTCTCTTGACATTATCATAAGCAACTCCCCTGAGCTGAAGGTAACTCTGGCATATTCGCTGATGATCTCATTGCTTACAGTAAGTCCACTGTCTGCTGCTGTCAGACAATAGTTACTCAGGGGATATTTAAATCCTTCCAGAGTCAGATCTGTCACATTTCCTCCAAATGGAAAAAATGACACATATTTTCCAAACTGTTCTGACTTTTTCAGAACTGTTCCGTCTGAAATAAGCTTCATATAATTATACTGATCCACAAGTGTTACTTCTGCCCCCTGGTTTTGTGCCAGGACAAGGAGTCCGAAATTCGCCATCAGATGGTCTACTCTGTTTCCTGTCACACCAAAGATCACTATCTCTTTTGCACCGGTCCTGATCGCATAATTCATGGCAGACTGTGTATCTGAATCATCTTTTTCCGGTCTCAGGCGGATAACTTTTATTTCTTTTATCTCATTTCTAAAGCCTTTTTGCACTTTCCACTCAGTCATTCCCCCATAGGGAATTTCACTGTCCATACTTTTTTCTTCCTGAATTTCCAGAAATTTTTTTCCATCTTCAGACAGACTGTCAAAATCTCCAATAACTGCATCCGGCAAAAGCTGATGCTCCAGAAAGAATTCCAGCCCTTTATCAGCTGCGATCAGACAGGCTTCATTCTTTTTTAAAAAATCGAGGGCAAAATCACTGTGGATATTGCCCCCGCTTACAATTATCGTATCTATCATGCTCTTCCTCAGTCAATCCTTCTTATGATCTCATCCATTCGTTCTCTGGCATGTTTTACATTTTTTGCCAGATCATCTTTGAAAACATAAGAACCTGCTACCAGCAGATTTGCACCTGCTGTGAGCACTGTCTCCATTGTCTCATCATTGATGCCACCATCAACCTGAACATCTACATCCAGATCCTCGGCCTCGATCAGTTCACGTACTTCCCTGATCTTCTCCGTACATTCTTCCATATACTTCTGACCGCCAAATCCCGGCTGTACAGTCATGATCAGAACCATATCCACATCGCTGAGCATATGGCTTATATCGTTTACAGGTGTAGCCGGTTTGATGGAAACCCCCACCTTCACACCTGCTTCCCTGATCTGTTCAATAGTTCTCTCAAGATCTTCACATGCCTCCGCATGTACTGTAATGGAATCTGCCCCACATTCCACAAAATCTCTGATATATCTCTCAGGCTCTGTAACCATGAGATGTACATCAAAAAACAACTTTGATTCCTTTCGGATAGACTTTATCACCGGCATTCCAAAAGAAATACTCGGCACAAAATCACCATCCATAACATCAATATGAAGCCATTCAATCCCCTCTTTTTCCAGGGTTTTGATCTGTTCGCCCAAACGGTTAAAATCTGCCGATAAAATAGAAGGGCACAACTGATACATAATTAGAATCTCCTTTTCTCTTTTAATTCATTATAAAGTCCAAGATAATCTTCATAGCGAAGCTGGCTGATCTCATGCTCAGCCAATGCTGCTTTCACGCCACAGTCCGGTTCATGGATATGTCTGCATCCCTGAAACCTGCACTGTTCTTCATATCTGCGAAACTCCGGAAAATACGCCTTAAGTTCCTGTTCTTCTATATCTGTCAGATATAAAGAAGAAAATCCCGGTGTATCCATCAGATAAGTATCATGTCCCACCGGTATCACCTGAGAATGACGCGTGGTATGCTTTCCACGTTTCAGCTTCTTACTTATCTCCCCGGTTTCCATCTGTACATTTTCCTGCAGTGCATTGGTAATTGAAGATTTTCCCACACCGGAAGGTCCTGCAACTACAGTTGTTTTTCCTTTCAGGATTTCACGTATTTCATCCAGCCCCTCTCCATTAAAAGTACTGGAAAAAATCACATCATATCCACAACTCTTATAGGTTTCATATAAAAGCTCCAGTTCTTCCTGTTTTGCAAGATCTTTCTTGTTAAAACATATGACTGCCGGAACATTCTCTTTCTCCATCATGATCAGAAAACGGTCAAGCAGCATAAAATTAGGTTTAGGATTCTCCATCGCAAAAATCACAAAAGCCTGATCCACATTGGCAACGGCCGGACGGATCAATGAATTTTTTTCTGGGAAGGATGGCAGTCACACTGCCTTCCTTCTCCTGTTCATCCAAAACCTCTATCTCCACATTATCCCCTACAAGAGGTTTCTGTTTATCTTTTCTGAATATTCCCTTTGCTTTGCATTCATAAATCTCATCATTTTCTGCATAGATGTAATAAAATCCTGCAATTCCTTTTATTATCTTTCCCTGCATGGATCATTCAGCCTTAGCAAATGTAATAGAATAATTTCCGAGTTCCTGATAAGTTCCACTGATCTGTTCAGACAGATACAAAGTACCCTCGCTGATACCAGGTGCACCTGTGATATCCAGATCATACGGGAACTGGATTACCTGATCTTCCAGAACAACTGAAGCTGTCGGTGTTCCGTTTACATTCTGGATCAGTTCCAGACGAACCGGACCTCCGGAATATCCTGACGGAGTATTCAGAGTCTGTGTACATTTCCATACTTCCCCGGTTGCTGCCGCCGCACTGTTATCTGCTGTCTGTGCCGGAGCATCAGATGATGCAGCAGTATCTGCGCTGTCACTCTGAGCCGAAGGTTCCTGATTTCCGGTACTTACTGTGATCACAACATTTACATTATCCGGATCTTCCCAGTTTCCGGCTTCCGGTTCCTGTGAAATTACTTCTCCTTCTGCCACCTCTGCACTCTTTTCCTCTTTTACTTCCACATTGAGGAACTTACCAAAAGTAGTAACTGCATCATTCTTTGTCATTCCGACAACACTTGGAACCTCCACACTGTCTCCATAGTCCACACCTCGGCTGACAAGCAGTGTTACCCTGTCTCCTGCTGAAACAGAGTTTCCGGCTGCCGGAGTTGTGGAGACTGCATATCCCGGATCTGTAACCGGAGTACCATCATCATTTAATTCACTGTATTCTTTCTGTATCTCAACAGTTAATCCCATATCTTCCAGAGTCTGCTGTGCGTCTACTCCGGTCTGTCCATCCACATCCGGAATTGTGATCTGCTGCGCACCCTTGCTGATATAATACTTAATGGTCGTATACTGCTCTACTTTACTTCCCTTTGGAATATCCTGTGAAGAAATGGTTCCTTTTGCCTGATTTGAAGCCTCCTCGCCCATAGGCTGAATACCCAGTTTCATATCCTTTGTGATATTCTTTGCTTCATCCTCTGTTTTTCCTACCAGATTCGGCACAGTTACCATTCCGTCATCATCTGATTCCGATGTATCTGAGGCCTCAGTTTTTTTGTCTGTATCATTGTTACTTCCAATAAGTCCGGACGCCTTTCCTGCGACCAGAATGATTGCTATCAGAATCACAACACCCATCAGAAGCATTACAATAGTCAGCCCATGTCCGCCTCTTTTTTTCTTCTTCTCAGGCTTATCTGATTTCTTCCTGTGCTTTTTCACTTCCGGCTCATCATCATAATCTGTTTCATTGATTTCTTCTTCCAGAGCCTCAGGTTCTGACTTTGCGATCTGCTTCGGCATATGTTTGATCTCGCCAAGCTCCTTATCTGAGATCACAACTGTTTTTGCTTCGTTATCCACAGACGTCAGCGTTACGAAATCTCCCTGTGGATCGATCAGAGAATGCTTCAGATCTGCGATCACATCCTCCATGTTCTGATAACGGCGATCCACGCTTTTCTGTGTACATTTCAGAATGATCTGCTCCAGACTGTGGGGAAGCTCCGGTGTATAAACACTTGGAGGAACAATCTCTTCCTGAAGATGTTTGATAGCAATAGCTACTGTGGTATCTCCGTCAAAAGGAACCTTCCCTGTAACCATTTCATACATTGTGATACCCAGTGAATAAATATCACTCTTCTCATCACTGTATCCGCCTCTGACCTGTTCCGGCGAACTGTAATGAACAGATCCCATTACATTTGAGCTTATGGTATTGGAAGAAGCGGCTCTTGCAATACCAAAATCTGTTACTTTTACCTTTCCATCCATGGAAATGATAATATTCTGCGGTTTTACATCACGATGTACAATCCCATGGCTGTGTGCAGCTTCCAGTCCCATGGAGACCTGGATCGCAATACTGGTTGCTTCTTTTACAGAAAGCTTTCCCTTTTTGGAAATGTACTCCTTGAGAGTAATTCCCTCAATAAGCTCCATAACAATGTAATAAACTCCGTTATCGTCACCAACATCAAATACATTCACTATATTCGGATGTGTCAGGACTGCTGCAGCCTGAGCCTCACTTTTAAACTTGCGGATAAACGTCGTATCCTCTCTGAATTCCGGCTTAAGAACTTTTACAGCAACAAACCGATTCAGCTTATGGTCTTTTGCCTTGTATACGTCCGCCATTCCGCCGGTACCAATTTTTCCTAATATCTCATAGCGTTCTGCTATGATCATTCCCGTTTTTAACATGCTTTCACCTCGTCTGTGAATGGTTCTACCAATACAATTGCAATATTATCCTTGCCGCCATTGCGGTTTGCTTCTCTTATAAGTATCCTGCCTTTTTCATCCAGATCTGTAGATGTGTCAGAAATGATTTCCCTCAGCTGGCTGTCCTCAACCATGTTGCTGAGCCCGTCCGAACACATCAAAACTACATCTCCGGGTTCCAGTTTCAGATCAAAGAAATCAATATCCACTGTTTTCTCTGCTCCAAGTGCTCTTGTAATGATATTTTTCTTAGGATGCTTCCTTGCCTGTTCAGGGTCAAGTTCTCCCATTCTTACCATCTCCTGCACCAGTGAGTGATCCCTTGTTATCTGCTGAATCTTCTCTCCGATCACATAAAGTCTGCTGTCACCTACATTTGCCACATAAGCGTAATGTCCTACGATAGTAGCTGCCACCATCGTTGTTCCCATTCCTCTGAGTTTCTCATCCTGCTGTGCCTGGGTAAGAATCTCGGTATTTACACATTCAATGGCATGACGGATTACCTTTACCGGATTAAAATCCGCATCCTGCCGGATTTCCTCCACCATAGATGTAACCGCATGAGAGGATGCATAATCACCTGCATTATGACCACCCATACCATCTGCAACAACAAACAGATTCGGAAGATTTCCAACCGGGTCAGCAGTTGCGAACACATAATCCTGGTTCATCTTCCGCTTTTGCCCGACATCAGTAGCTGAATATATCCTCATGTCACTTCTCGCTTTCTGTTTTTTCCATATAACTTTTTCTTAACTGTCCACAGGCACCATCAATATCACTGCCCATTTCTCTTCTAATAGTAACATTTATTCCACATTTTTCAAGTTTTATTTTGAAATTCTCCACAGCCTGTCTTGTTGAACGCACAAAGGAACGTTCCTTAATAGGGTTTACCGGAATCAGATTTACATGGCAGTTCATATCTCTGATCCTGCCGGAAAGTTCCCTTGCATCCTCATCGCTGTCATTAACTCCGGCTACCAGACTGTATTCAAATGTAATCCTGCGCCCGGTTTCTTTAAAATAATAACGGCAGGCTTCCAGAACCTCCTCCATGCTGTATTTGTTTGCAATCGGCATCAGTTCCCGTCGCTTCACATCATTAGGTGCGTGAAGGGAAAGTGCAAGTGTCATCTGAAGCTTTTCTTTTGCAAGGTCATAAATCTTCGGAACCAACCCACAGGTAGATACAGTCACGTTTCTCTGACTGATATGAAGTCCTCCGTCTTCTGTCAGGATATGTATAAACCTGAGAAGATTTTCATAATTATCAAGAGGTTCCCCCGTTCCCATGACCACAACATTGGAAACTCTTTCTCCTGTCAGAGCCTGTATCCTGTATATCTGATCCAGCATTTCTGACGGGAGAAGACATCTGGTCAGTCCTCCTATGGTAGATGCACAGAATCTGCATCCCATACGGCATCCCACCTGAGAAGAAATACAGACAGAATTTCCATGTTTATACCGCATGAGAACACTCTCTATCACATTTCCATCACTGAGACGGAACAGATACTTCTGTGTACCGTCAATCCGGGATGTCTGTACATCTACCATCTTCAGTGCTGTGACAGGATATTCTTTCAGTTTTTCCCTCAGGCTTTTGGAAAGATTGGTCATCTCATCATAAGAAGTAACAAGGTGTTCATGCAGCCAGCTGTAAATCTGCTTCGCACGAAAAGGCTTATCTCCCAGAGTGGTCATCAGTTTCTTTAATTCGTCGATCGTCATTGACTTAATGTCTGTCATTACTTATTTTCTCCTGAATTTTGCAATAAAGAAGCCATCTGTTTTGTGTACTCCCGGCAGAAGCTGAAGATAACCCAGAGCTGTTGTCTCAGAATGCAGTTCTTCCGGAAGATACGGATCAATACTCTCCAGTTTGAACGGATGATTATTCATAAACCACAACATGTTCTCTTCATTCTCTTCCTTTGCGATAGTACAGGTACTAAATACCAGCACTCCGCCCGGTTTCACATATTCTGCCGCATTGTCAAGGATTGTTCTCTGAAGGATTACAATCTCTTCCTGCTTCTGTGCTGTCACCCTGTATTTGATCTCCGGCTTCTTTCCAATTACTCCATATCCGGAACATGGGACATCTGCCAGAACAACATCTGCCTTGAGTTCTGAATCTACATCAAATACCGTAGCATCCATCACATGAGCCTGCACATTAATGCAGTCTGTTCTGTGAATATTCTCTTCGATCATATCCACTTTGTACTGGCTGATATCGCGTGCATCTACTGTTCCGTAATCTCCCATTTTATCTGCAACATGGAGACTCTTTCCACCAGGTGCTGCGCACATATCTATCACATAATCCCCTTTTTGCGGATCTGCAATTTCTGCCACCAGCATGGAGCTTACATCCTGCACCTGGATTTTCCCCTGTATAAATGCATCCAGTGCAAGAATATGGTTATAATTTGAAATTTCATATGCATAGGGAAGATAAGGTGCAGGTTTCACTTCCACTCCCTGATCGACCAGGCTCTCATAAATCTCTTTCTGTGGATATTTATGATTTCTGCAGCGTACTGTGATCGGTTTCTCAGTGAGGAAATCTGTAAGGATCTTTTCTGTTTTTTCTTCCCCGTAATCCTCAATCCAACGGTTTACCAGTGTTTCCGGCATAGAATATCTGACAGACAGATATCTGACCGGATTTTCTTCCCTTGAAGGAAGTTTCAGATTTTTCCACTCTCTGGCAATCGTACGAAGAACACCGTTTACAAAAGGTTTCAGGCTGTAAAAGCCTTTTCTCTGTGCCAGCTTCACCGCTTCATTACACACTGCGCTGTCCGGCACACTGTCCATAAACCTGATCTGATAAACTGCACTTCTCAGGATTTCCCTGATCACAGGCTTCATTTTATCTACAGGTACTTTTGAATATGAATCAATAATATAATCTATTAAAATACGATATTCCAGTGTTCCTTCACAGACTCTGGTAATAAAAGCTCTCTCCTGTCTTGGAAGGAACTGATATTTGGAAAGAGCATTGCGGATTGCAATATGGCTGTGTTTTCCCTCTTCCTCAATTTCCAGTAATATCTGTAATATCAGTTCTCTTGTATTTATTCCATTAGTCACGGTCTCTTCCTCCGGCAAGTATGATCAGTCTTAAAAGCTGCAGGATTGATGAAGCAAGTGCTGCAACATAGGTGAGTGCTGCCGCTGTAAGAACCTTCCTTGCACCTTTTACCTCATCGTTTCCAAGCATTCCTGAACTTCCAAGCATTTTCAACGCTCTTGAAGAAGCATTGAATTCTACCGGAAGAGTTACAAGCTGAAAAAGAACCGCAAATGTAAACAAAATGATTCCAACAGTCAGCAGTGGACGGATTGAGAAAATCAGTCCTGCCAGAAACAATGGCCAGGAAAGTGTGGAACCGATGTTTGCAACAGGCACAATCGCAGAGCGAAGATTCAATGGCACATAGTTAGTCGCATGCTGAATAGCATGTCCACATTCATGCGCAGCCACCCCAATCGCAGCCACAGATGTTTTATCATATACATCCTGGGAAAGTGCCAGTTTCTTACTTCCCGGATCATAGTGGTCTGTCAGGCTGCCGGATATGGGTACTACCGTAACATCCGTAATTCCCGACATACGAAGAATCCGTCTGGCAGCATCGGCGCCTGTAAGCCCCGATGCACTGCGCACTCTGCTGTAAACAGAAAACGTACTCTTTACCTTTGCAGATGCCAGTAAAGACAGCACCATTCCGATAATGAGCAGTAAATACGTAGGATCAAAATAATAATATCCGTACATCTAATCACTCCTTATGATCTGTAAAAACAATTCCATTTTCAATGTGATATCCCCGGAGAAAGGCTTCTGTTTCCATACGCTTCTTACCTTCCAGCTGTATCTCTGTAAGAATCAGCACTCCTTCTCCACATGCTGTATGGATCCCCTCTTTATCTGCCAGGAAGATTGTTCCCGGAACAGCATCTGTTTTCTCAGTGCTGACTTTACATTTCCACACTTTCAGAGTTTTTCCATTAAGAAATGTATAAGCACTTGGCCATGGATTCAGGCCGCGTACAAGGCGTTCCAGTTCTTCTGCAGATTTTCTGAAATCCATCAGTCCCATCTGTTTGGTGATCATAGCCGCATAAGGTGTAGGACTCTCCTCCGGCTGTTTTTCAAACTCCGCAGTTCCCTGCTCAATAGATGGAAGCGTCTTGATCAGCAGATCCGCACCGGCCTGCGCAAGTTTTCCAAACAGGCTTCCACCTGTTTCTGTCGGAGAGATCGGAATCACTATCTTTGAAATCATATCACCGGTATCAAGACCTTCTCCCATCTGCTGGATCGTTACACCTGATACTTTTTCCCCGTCGATCACAGCCTGCTGGATAGGCGCTGCTCCTCTGTATTTCGGAAGAAGAGACGCATGAATATTGATACATCCAAATTTCGGAAGTTCCAGGATTTCTTTTGGAATAATCTGTCCATATGCAGCAACAACTATGATATCAGGATTGATTTCTTTCAGAATCTCCAGAAATTCAGGGTTATTTCTCACTTTCTCCGGCTGATATACCGGAATATCGTGCATAACGGCTTCTTCTTTTACAGGTGTTGGCAATAATGTCTTACCTCTCCCTTTTGGTTTGTCAGGCTGGGTCACTACTGCTGCCACCGCATATCCGGCTTCTGTCAGTGCATGTAATGACGGCACTGCGAAATCCGGTGTTCCCATAAATACTATCTTCATTTGATTATCACTCCTCATCCTCATCATAGGAAACCTGATGAAGTTCTCCTTCTACCAGTTCTGTATACATATGTCCGTCCAGATGATCGATCTCATGGCAGAAAGCACGCGCAAGAAGACCTTCCCCTTCATATTCTACTTCATTCATATCTTCATCCAGAGCTTTTACCTTTACATAGTTCGGACGTGTTACCTGACCAGCCATTCCAGGTACACTTAAGCATCCTTCATCACCAGTCTGTTCGCCTGATGTTTCAAGGATTTCAGGATTGATCAGCACGATAGGACCTTCTCCTATATCAATCACAACGATACGCTTCAGCATACCTACCTGTGGTGCAGCAAGGCCAACTCCCATTGCATCATACATGGTTTCAAGCATATCCCCGATCAGATCATGAATACGTGGTGTCATCTTTTCTACCGGTCTGCTGACCTTTGCAAGTACTTCGTCGCCCTGTAATCTGATTTTTCTAAGTGCCATTTCTTTATTCTCCTCTTCTTTGATTATGATGTTAGGATCAAAAGATATTTTGCCCCTAACCTGATATCTTGATTATTGTTATATCACGATTTCAGAAATTACTGCCTGTCGGATTTCCTTTCTGCAGCAGATTACTTCAGTAATGAGATTTTGAAAAACTCTGCTATAATTAACTGAAATCAAATTGTATGTATATTTTCCGGAAACCGGAATTTATCTCTATGTATTTCTCCAGCTGGTCTTTGATATGTACCAGCGTTTTATGATCTTTATGTTTTAAATAGATAACCTGTCTGTAAATATCCTTAACTTTTCCAACTGACGCATATGCCGGGCCAATGATATGCAGGTCATTTTCTCTGTATATCCTTTCTATATAAAGTTTCAGATAATACATGGCCTGAACCAGTTTCTCATCTTCCGGACCTGAACCCAGAACTGCCAGCATATGTGCCGCAGGCGGATAATCCAGAAGCATACGGTAACTCATCTCTTCCTCATAGAATGCCTGATAATCCTGCACTGCCGCCGCCTGAATACTGTAATGATCCGGATGATAGGTCTGGATCACTGCCTCTCCCGGTTTTTCCCCCCGTCCTCCCCGGCCGACTGCCTGACAGAGAAGCTGAAAGGTACGTTCCGCACATCGATAATCCTCTGCATTCAGCGAAAGATCCGCTGCTACTATTCCCATGAGTGTGACATCCGGAAAATCATGCCCCTTAACGATCATCTGTGTTCCGATCAGTATATCTGCCTCATGAGCAGCAAAAGCTGCAAGGATCTTTTCATAGCTGCCCTTGGTTCTTGTTGTATCAAAATCCATTCTGAGAGTCCTGACTTCTGGAAAATCTTCCCGCACTACCTTCTCGATTTGCTGTGTTCCTGCCTTAAATCCGCCAATATAAGGCGATCCGCACACCGGGCATATCCGGGGTTTTCCTGTCTCATATCCACAGTAATGACATAAAAGCCTTTCATTATTATGCTCCGAAAGAGAAACATCACAATGCGGACACTTCATCACATGTCCACAGGACCGGCAGGATACAAAACCTGCGTATCCTCTTCTGTTCAGAAAAAGCATTACCTGTTCTTTTTTCTCAAACCGGCCTTTCATCTTTTGCCGGAGTTCTCTGCTCAGTACAGACCTGTTTCCTGCTTTTAATTCCTCACGCAGGTCTACGATAGAAACCCGGGGCAGAGGTCTGCTTCCATATCTTGTTGTCAGCCTGACCAGACTATATTCCCCATTCATTGCCTTACTGTAGGCTTCCACTGATGGAGTAGCTGAACCCATTACCACATTTGCATGTTCTAAAACAGCTCTCCGGATTGCAGTTTCCCTTGCATGATAACGGGGTGTGCTTTCACTTTTATAGCTTGGTTCATGTTCTTCATCAATAATGATCAGTCCCAGACTGGCAAATGGCGTAAACAGCGCAGATCTGGGACCGATCATCACCTGGACTTCTCCCTTTTTCGCACGTTTAAACTGATCATAGCGTTCTCCCTGAGACTGTCTGGAATTGATAACTGATACTTTATCCCCAAATCTGGCATAAAATCTGCGTACCGTCTGATATGTCAGAGCAATCTCCGGGATCAGCACAATTGCTTCTTTTCCCTGAGAAAGCGTCTGCTCGATCAGCTTTATATACACCTGGGTTTTCCCGCTCCCTGTCACTCCCTCGATCAGTACAGGCTTCGGCGATGGGTTTTTCCACTCTCTCTGTATCTGCTTTACTGCCGCTTCCTGTTCATCTGTAAGCGGCATTCGCCTTTCTCCGGAAATATCACCTGTATTCAGTGAAGTTCTCATTATCTCATCATATTCTATGCGGATAATCCCCTGCTCCTGAAATTTCTTTACAACAGCAGAAGTTGTCCCCAGTTCTTTCGCCGCATGTGTATAATCCAGTCTTTTTTTCTCCAGAAGTTCCCTCAGAAGTCTTGTTCTGGCTTTAAACCTTGTTTGTTCAAGTTCTTTCAGCAACTGCGTTCCCGCCTCTTCGGAAATATCCAGGCATATATATTTTTTCTCTTTTGCCTTGATTTTCTCCTGGATAGGAAGTACTGTCCTGAGAGCCTGGATCATGGTGGAACCATAATTTTCTCTCATCCAGGCTGCCAGGGCGATCAGTCTGGATTCCGTAGTCTCTTCTCCACTGCAGATTTCACTGATTTCTTTAATCTTTTCGGGAGCAATTTTCGGTTTATCTGACAATCCGATCACATATCCTTTACGCACCCGGCCGGCATTTCCAAAAGGGATGGCTGCCACCATCCCTGCCTTTATTTTCTTCTCCAGCCTTTCCGGTACACGATATTGAAAACTCCGGTCCAGTTTATCACTGGAAATATCAATTATTATATCAGCATATATCATGAACTTATTCCTGTTTGACCCGCTACCTATTTACCAGCAAGAATATCTGCGATCAGGACACGTTCATCCATAGGATATTTCTTTCCTTTAATTTCCTGATAACCCTCATGTCCCTTACCTGCCAGAACTATAATATCCCCCGGCTCTCCATGATGGATCGCATAGGCGATGGCTTCTTTTCTGTCCGGAATCTCTACATATTTTCCATCGGTTTTTGCCATACCGATCTTGATATCATCGATGATCGCCTGTGGTTCTTCATCACGTGGATTATCAGAGGTAATGATGGTAAGGTCTGCAAGCTTTCCGGAAACCTCTCCCATCTCATAGCGGCGAAGCTTCGATCTGTTGCCTCCGCATCCAAACAGACATACCAGTCTGTGGGGATGATATTCTTTCAAAGTGGTCAGAAGACTCTCCAGAGCCATGGCATTATGCGCATAATCGATCATCAGAGTAAAATCATCGGATACTTTTACCATTTCGATACGGCCTTTTACCTTAGCTACTTTTAAGGCTTTGAGAATGTTCTCTTCCGAAACCTTAAAATGACGGCAGATTGCGATTGCTGTCAATGAATTGTAGATGCTGAATTTACCGGGAATATCTATCTCCACATGAAAATCCAGAAGTCCTTTCAGATGGTAGGAAATACCCAGATATCCTTTACCTCCGACCAGCTTTGCATCTTCCGCACGAAGGTCTGCTTCCGGTGAAAATCCATAAGTTTCCAGGCTGCATGTATGACCTTCAATAATCTTCTCGAAATGTTCATCATCTCTGTTTACAATTCCTACCTTGCACTGTTTCAGAAGTAAGGACTTGCATCTGAGATAATCATCAAAATCCTTATGTTCATTTGGTCCGATATGATCCGGCTCAATATTTGTAAAAATACCAAAATCGAAAACAAATCCCTGAGTTCTGTGAAGCATCAGTCCTTGGGAGGAAACTTCCATAACCACACAGTCACAGCCGGCTTCTGCCATCTCATGGAAATATTCCTGAATCACATAAGACTCCGGTGTTGTGTTCTTTGCAGGAATCACTTTGTCACCGATGATCGCTTCAATGGTTCCGATCAGTCCCACTTTATATCCGGCATTTTCCAGAATAGATTTTACCATATACGTAGTGGTTGTTTTTCCTTTTGTTCCTGTGATACCAATTGTTTTCAGTTTCTCTGCGGGATATCCGAAATATGCGGCAGAAATAAACGCCATTGCATATCGTGTATCTTTCACAAGAATGACTGTCACATCTTCCGGTGCTTCCACAGCTTCTTCCACGATCAGAACCTTTGCTCCTTTTGCAACTACATCCGGTACAAATTTATGGCCATCCACCACTGCACCGCGGATACAGATAAAAAGAGAGCCCTCTTCTACTTTCCGGGAATCATAAATCACATTTTTTACTTCCTGGTCTGTACTGCCCTGAAGACATGTATATTCCAGCTTTTCCAGTAAGGATATTAATTTCATTTTAATCCTCCATATTATTTCCTGCCTGCCTGAATTTCATACAGCCTCTGCGGCAATTTCGTTACTGTTCACTCCGTTCACAGTAACTTAGCCAAAATTCATTCCAGATTGCCTGCGGCAATGGAATTTTAGCTTGTATGTCTCGGGATTTTGGCATATTCATGCCAAAACACCTCGCGGGATAGTGATGTGTGAACAGTAACGCAATTTCTTTAAAGTCAGGCAGAGGTGTTTTACTAAAGCGTATATTCTATATAAGAATAGCACACCTCCCCTGTCGTTTCAACGTTGTTTCTCTACTTCTGCTGTTTTTTTGTCTTCCTGTAACAGAATGCGCTGACTCCGGACATGATTGCAAAAATCCCCAGTACAATATACAAAGCCGTTTCTGTCTCATCTCCTGTACGTGGTTTGGAAGCAGTAGTATAAGCACTTCCGGACTTTGAGTCATATCCATAACTCTGGGAAGCCAGAGATGCCGGTTGCGGCGTAACTGTAACAATATTATCAGTTTCCTTTAATTCTACGTTTGCCTTAGATGTCATTGCCTGTGTACCAGTCTCATCAGATGTAACAATTACCTCATTGATCAATTCCTGACTTGCCATATATTGTGGAACAGTCACTGTGGCGTAAAGCGCAAAAGCCTCTCCCGGTGCGATCTGCGGAATCAGCGCCTGTGTGCCTGTGCTGTTTAATGTTACGCCCTCTTTCCTGACAAAGTTTGCCTGAATACCGGCATTTTGGAATCTTTCTGTACTGAGAACCGAATGAAGTGTCCGCTCACCCGTATTCCTGATGCAGATCTGATATGTGATCGTATCTCCCGGATATGCCTGTGTTCTGTCCGCAGTTTTCTCCACCTCAAAAGCAGCCTTTAATGCAATGACTTCTGTTTCGACTGATTTCTGACATCCAATACTTTCTTCCTTTCCCGGATATTTCGCTTTTTACAGTTACTGTATGAATAAGCTCTCCTGCCTGCTCTTCTGTAAGCTGTACTGTCATCTGAAGATTTCTGATTTCTCCTGCCTTAAGACCTGAAATAATTCCCTGCATACCATTTGCAGTAAATCCCTCTTCCTGTTTCCATTCGGCTTTTATATTATCCTGAGAAAAAACACTGGATATCTCTATATTTTCCAGAGGTAATTCTCCTGTATTCTCTACAGACAATATATAAGTAAGGTTCTGCCCTGCACGTACCTCTTTCGTCTCCTGCTGTAACCGAGCTGTGATCCCTGTTTTTGCCTCCTGTACGGAAAGCAGAGCTGAAGGAGTTTCTGCAACAGTCCGGGTTTCATCCCCTGATTTCATCCAGAAATACGCACCTGTCCCCTCCCAATCTTTGCAAAGCGGTGCATCCTGGCACAGAGGATAATCTGTTTTTACAGAAGAAATACGATATTCTTCACGCAGAGACACCGGCACTTTCATGGTAAAGATATCTGTTTCCGCATCTGAAAGTGCAGCCTCACAGGTCAGCTTTGTAATCTGGGTTGTCTCACCTTTCTTATTTTGTATCTGTACGGATTCAGCCTGCAGATCATTCTTTAACGCTTCTGCATTTACCTGAAAATATTCTGAAATATATACAGTCAGAAAATATCTGGTTTTATCTTCCCTGATCTCATTTTGGTTCTCCTGCTCACTCTGTTGTGTCTGTCCGGTTTCTGTGTCAAATCCTTCTGCGTTTTCTTCTGCCTTCCGGTATTCTTCGCTTTCTATATCTTCTATATCTATTACTGCACTCTCTGATTCACACTCTGTATTTTCGGAATCCACTTCATCTGTCGTATTTTCTGCTGCTTCTGCTTCTCTCACTTCGCCATCCCATGTACTATTTTCCATCGGCAACTGTCCGTTCTCCGAAGCAGTATTTTCCTGTTGACTTTTGTACAGTTCTTTCAGACCGCTCACTTCCAGTGTCAGTTCTGCCTGAAATTTCTCTTCATCGATCCACTGTGCACTCTGCTTTAAACCCACAGCAGGAATATATAACTCTGCAGCTTCAAATTCTGCTGCTGATACTGCTCCTGCTCCCAAAATCCCGACAGCAGCCGTTATCATGACTGCTTTTTTTAACTGATTCCATATTCTTCTTTTCATTCTCTCATTCTCCTGAATTTTTATTCTATGTCATCTGAGGTACTTCCACTGTCAGAATGATATCGGTACAGTATCTTTCGAGATTATAAGTTCATGTCCACAGACATACGCATCTCTCCTCTCTGTTTTGCACAATAAATAAGATTTTCAGAGTTTCTGCTCAGGATTCAAAACCATCTCCCGGACTATCAATAAATAATTGGAAATTTTTGCACCGGACCGGTGCGTGAAAATAAGAATACTGATAACGGCTGTTGCCGATGAATCTACTTTAGCATGTCTATGCTAATAAAAACAAGATACCACTTTTTTATTTTTCGTATTTGTTTATAATTCTTTTATAAATTTACCGATTGTTTCAGAAATTCGACATACTTTGAACTATAATTTTCCCATATAATAGGTCTTGGATAGATAGAAAAACC
>ENA-OQIU01000092-OQIU01000092.1-human-gut-metagenome-genome-assembly--contig:-NODE-92-length-18373-cov-7.286035_pt1 | contig 18373 bp, 17 predicted proteins | sample MGYA00242590_ERZ504755 | MGnify/ENA primary metagenome ERZ504755 (study PRJEB26092, sample SAMD00036359) | human gut metagenome | host: Homo sapiens | study: EMG produced TPA metagenomics assembly of...
CCTTTCTTGGATGTAGGTTTATAGTTTTTAGTCAACTCTATTATACCATATCCGGTGAGGAGTTATTTGTTTATAGGTAACAAAAAATGCCGTATTTATGCGGCTTGTGGCGTTTCGCAAACGCCTAATTTTGGCAAAAATTAAGAGGAGGAGAACACATTGATTGAAGTAAACAATCTGGTTAAACGATATGGTAACCATATGGCAGTTGACCACCTTTCCTTTAAAATAGAGAAAGGCAAAATCTATGGATTTCTGGGACCAAACGGTGCAGGAAAATCCACTACAATGAATATGATAACCGGATACATCGCATCCACCGAAGGAACCGTCAAAATTGACGGACACGATATCCTCGAAGAACCGGAAGCGGCAAAGAAATGTATCGGTTATCTGCCTGAACAGCCGCCGGTCTATTTTGATATGACTGTCCTGGAATACATGAAATTTGTAGCAGATCTCAAGAAAATCCCAAAAGATAAAAAAGCAAACATGATCGAAGAAGTCATGGATATGGTAAAGATTTCAGACATGAGAAACCGTCTGATAAAGAACCTGTCAAAAGGTTACAGACAGAGAGTTGGTCTTGCTGAGGCGATTATGGGGTATCCGGAGGTGATCATCCTGGATGAGCCGACAGTAGGTCTTGACCCTAAACAGATTATTGAAATCCGAACCTTAATTAAAGAATTAAAAAAGAAACATACCGTTATTCTCAGCTCGCATATACTTTCTGAAGTAAGTGCGGTATGCGATTACGTGCTGATCATTTCTCATGGAAAACTGGTAGCAAGCGATACTCCTGAGAATCTTGGAAAACTTGCAGAGGGATCCAATACTCTGGAGATGCTTATTAAAGGTGAAAAAATACAGATCAGGCAGGCTCTCGAGGGAATCGAGGGAGTCAACAGCGTAACAATGGAAAAAGATGAGAAACAGAATCTCTGGAGTGTGAAAGTTTCAACAGAGGAGCAGAATGACATTCGGGAAAAAGTATTCTACAAAATGTCGGAGATTAACAGCCCAATCTATGAGATGAAGTCCAGGAAAGTATCACTGGAGGAAATCTTCCTTGAACTTACTGCATCCGATAAACCAATATCTGCAGACGAAGTCCCAAATACACCTGAAGATAAAGATACTGATGCCGGTAGATCTAACGAGACAAACGTAAAACAGACATCAGCAGAAATACCGGAAGAACAGAATAATGATAAAGGGGGAGAGAAATAACCATGACAGCTATATATAAAAGAGAGCTGAAAAGTTACCTGACATCCATGGTAGGATATTTATTTATCTTTTTCATTCTTGTACTGACAGGTATTTATTTTTCAGCATATCAGCTTTCAGCAGCATATCCGAAATTTGAATACACCTTAAGTGCAATTACCTTTGCATTCCTGATCGGAGTACCGATTTTGACTATGCGTGTACTTGCAGAGGAAAGAAAACAGAAAACAGATCAGCTGCTTCTGACAGCACCGGTTTCTGTGAGCGGTATTGTAATAGGTAAATATCTTGCACTGGTAACTGTATTTGCTGTTCCGATGGCAGTTATGTGTACTTATCCGCTGATTATGTCCAGGTTTGGCACAGTAGAGTTTGCATCTGCATATACAGCAGTCCTGGGATTCTTTCTCCTGGGATGTGCAAATATTGCAATCGGTGTATTTATGTCAGCATTAACTGAGAGCCAGGTAATTGCAGCGGTACTCACATTTGTTTTCTTATTTGCATTTTATATGATGAATGGTATTTCTTCCTTCTTCTCTCAGACATCTATGTCGACATGCGTGACATTTGGGTTATTGATCCTGGCAGCAGCCATCATTATCTATACCATGATCAAGAATATTCTGATCTCAGCAGCGATCGGTGTGATCGGAGAAGTGGCACTGATTATTATTTATGTAGTAAAATCCAGTATTTTTGAGGGCGGTATTCAGAAAGTCCTGGATGTGTTTAATCTGAGCGGACACTTTGATAATTTTACAAGTAACATCTTTGATATAAAAGGAATTGTATATTTTCTTTCTGTGATTGCAGTATGCCTGTTCCTTACAACACAGTCTATTTTGAAGAGACGCTGGAATTAGTGGGGAGGTGAAAGAAAATGAAACTGAAAGAAAAGATGAAAAATAATAAGCATAAAAAATTTGACAAAAAGAAACTGATTGGCACCATCAGTAAGAAGCATATCAAAAACGGCTCTTACACAATGGTTATGTCAGTGATATTTATTGCAGTAGTTGTAGTGCTCAACATGATCGTAAATGCGATTCCGTCCAAATATTCAGAAATTGATATCAGCAGCCAGAAACTCTACAGTATTGGTGATGATACAAAAGCAATGCTGAAAGATCTGGACAAGGACGTAACAATTTATCAGATTGCACAGAGCGGTTCTGAAGATGAGAATATTACCAATCTGCTTAAGAAATATGAAGATGAATCCAAGCATATTAAAGTAGAGCAGAAGGATCCTGTAGTAAATCCTAAATTTGTAACAGAATATACAAGTGATGATCTTTCTGCAAACAGTCTGATCGTTGTATGCGGTGACAGAAACAAAGTCATTGATTACAACAATATTTATGAGAGTACAATGGACTATCAGACCTACAGCTCTCAGACCACTGGTTTCGACGGTGAAGGTCAGATCACAAGTGCGATCGGATATGTAACATCCGAAGATCTCCCGATTCTTTATACACTCGAGGGACATGGTGAGAAGGAGATGGATTCTACTATCAAAGAAGACATCGAGAAGGCAAACATGGATATTCAGTCTCTGAATCTTCTTACAGAGGGAAGTGTTCCGGATGATGCAGACTGCCTGTTCATTGATTCCCCGTCCACAGATATTTCAGAAGATGAAAAGACTGCTATTATTGATTATCTTGAAAATGGCGGAAAGGCGATGATTTTCTCTGATTATACAACAGAAGACCTGCCAAACTTTGATGCAGTTCTGGAAAACTATGGTGTTCAGAGAGAAGCTGGAATCGTATTTGAAGGTGATAATCAGCATTATGCAATGCAGATGCCATATTATCTGGTTCCGACTATAAACAGCACAGATGCAAGCTCTGAGACTGTTTCCGGAGGATATTATGTACTTGCACCATATGCACAGGGAATCAAAAAAATGGATGATGTAAGAGATACCGTAACGATCAACAGTATCCTCACCACATCAGACCAGGCATATTCCAAGACAGATCTGAACAGTGATACTCTGGAGAAAGAAGACGGAGACGAAGCTGGCCCATTTGATCTGGGAGTAAGCATCACAGAGACTCTGGATGATGACAAAGAAACGCAGATCGTATACTATTCAACTTCCAATCTGATGGAATCACAGGTAAATCAGATGGTATCCGGCGGAAATGAGAAGCTGATCATCGAATCCCTGAAGTGGATGACAGACACAGAAGACAGTGCAACCGTATCTATCCCATCCAAGAGCCTGTCTGTATCTTATCTGACACTTACAGACTATGATGCTGCATTCTGGAAGATCTGCACCATCGGTCTGATTCCTGGATTCTTCCTTGTTGTAGGGTTTGCAGTCTGGATGAAGAGGAGAAAAGCTTAAATGAAGAATAAAACTGTAAAAATGGTTCTTGCAGTTGTAGTTCTTGGTGTTTGCTGCGGGGCTTACGCAGGTGTAAAAACCTACGTAGCCCATCAGGAGCAGAAAGAATCCGAAGAAGATTCTGAAGAAAGCACAACTGTATTTACTGCATCAACAGATAACATTAAATCTCTGGATTTTATGGTTGATGATACAAAGACAACATTTGAAAAAGATGATGACAGCTGGGTAAAGAAAGACGAAACAGATTTTCCGGTAAATCAGACTACTCTGGACAGTGCAGCATCTGCTATTGCATCTGTCGATTCGGACAGAGTTCTGGAGGACGTAGATGATCTTTCAGAATATGGTCTGGACTCTCCGTCAAACACGATTAAGATTGTAACAAAATCTGATGAGGAAGATGGCGATGACATAACAACTACACTGTATGTGGGAGATGAAAATTCCTCCACCAGTCAGTATTATGTAAGAAAAGATGATGATGAGAAGACAGTATACCTGATAGATTCTTCCTGCGTAGAGCCGTTTACCAAATCATTGAATGATTATGCGCAGATGGAAGATTTCCCTGCAATTTCCAATACAGATACCATTACAAAAATTTCTGTAGACGGCGATAATTCCTATGAATTATCAAAAGACGAAGATACAAGTACCTGGTCAGTAAAAGGCAGCGAGGATGAAGAAAAAGCAGACTCAGCTACCGTAAGTTCTCTGGTATCCTCATTCGGAAGCATGGCATATAGTTCACTTGCAGATTATAAATGCGACGACAAGAGCAAATATGGTCTGGATAAACCATATGCAACAATCACAGTAGATTATCAGGAAGAAGTTGCTGATGATGACACACAAGATGATACGACAGCTTCCGGTGAGGCGGCAGATGAAGATGCTTCATCTGTGGAAGAAAACAGTGACGATGCTGAACAGGATACAGAATCAGACGAAAGTGTAAGTGAAACTACGGATGAAACATCAGAAAACTCAGACAGTGCATCAGACAATGAGGATTCTTCGGAAGAAGAAACTAAGATGGCAGATAAGCAGCTTACAATTCTTGTTGGAAATGAAACAGATGACAGCAGCAGATATGTCATGGTAAATGACAGCAATGAAGTCTATACGATGTCAACGGATACTCTGTCCGCGCTCACTGATAAATCAGAAGAAGACTTCTGGGATATGACAGTAAGTTATGTATCTTTAAACAGCCTCGGAAGCCTCAAAGTAAATTATCAGGGCAGTGATTATAAAGTAAATGTTTCACGTGAAACATCCACAGATGATGATGGAAACGATACAGAAACAGTTACCTATAAACTGAATGGTTCTGATCTGGATGAAACAACATTTACAACATTCTACAATAAACTGATCAACATGACGGCTCAGAAACGTCTGACAGATAAATATGAACCTGACGGTGATGCAGAACTGACAGCTACATTTACAGAAGAAGACGGTGATACACAGGAAGTTGCATACTATAGTTACGATACAAACTATTATGCAGCAGTGGTGGATAATAAAGTATATCTCGTAAATAAGATGAATGTAAAAGAACTGTTTACAGCATTTGAATCAGTTGCCGGAACAGAAGAAGATAATTCAGGTGAGACGGATTCAGAAGAAGCAACGACAGATGATACTAAATCAGATTTAACAGATACGTCAAGTGAGAGCATAGAAGAGTAAAAGAATCTATAAAAAAGTGGAGCAGGCATATAGAATTTTTTCCATATGTCTGCTCCGCTTTTTGTTGTATTAGAGCGTGTTTGAAAAATTATTCCCACAATCTATCCGCCCCACTTTGCGGTATATTTTGTCCGAATTCGGTTGCTAGTACATCGTTTCGTAAATAACTATACCAATCGCGTAGGATGCGGATTCGAGTGTGCAGGTCTAAAAACGCAGGCGTAGCGGGCTACGCTGAGGCTTTTAGACCTGTGCACTCGGATTTGCAGACAAGTGAGTGGTATAGTTATTTCGAAAACGATGTACTAGAGTCAACGCAACGTCGTCTTTTTCCGACTTGAAATAAAAAATTATCCTTCAAGATTGTCCCAAGAATCAACTTGTCAGTTCATTTTCACTCTGGCTTAAAACAATAGTTATATATAAGGATTAAAAGAAGATTTTAACCTGTTCAAGAAATGCTTCCGGTGCTTCAACATGTGGAAGATGTTTCGTTTCTTTGAGAACAGAAACTTCAATAGCCGGGTTGGAGGCACAATAATCATCAGTGACAGCCTTTCCGTTCGGCTCCGTTTCACCTTCAACAATATAAATACTGTTATCCAGTGCCTTAAGTGCATGACAGATATTTACATTCATATACTTAGCTGCAAGACTGGAGTACAAAAATCTGGTATAATATCCACCTTTATGAGCTGCTTCATAATAAGCATCTGACATCTGATTATCCACATGGAATGGATTATAATACATCTTTTCGATAAAAAGATTATTTATATTATCACGTGATACGATCATATGATAAACCAGAGTTCCGAAAATCGGAATTTCCAGAGCTGCTTTTAACAGACGATCCTTTCTGTTTGGCATCTGTTTTAACTGAGTCAGGCTGGGAGGATTCACCAACATGATTTTGTTAAAAAGTTCTTTCTCATTGTGACAGGCCATAGTAACAAAAGAGCCTGAGAAGCCACTTGTAATCACATCTGTTTTCTGACCAATTATTTTTTTGATAAAATCACTGATCATCTGAACATAAACAAAATTTGTATAGGTAATGCTGGATTTGTCTGAACGTCCGCATCCTAACAGATCAACAGTATATACTGTATGGTCAATTGCCAGTTCATCTTCAATTTTGTTCCATTCATATCCGGAAGCTCCGGGTAAAGTGTCATGAATCAAAAGAATCGGTGAACCAGTTCCCTTTTTAGTATAATAAATGTTCCCAAAGCGCCATTCAAAGTAATTGTCATTAGAAATGTGGAGCATCTGTTTTAATTGTGCAGCAGTAGCAATCGTGTGGTTAATGAAATGAACAGCAACAGTTGCGCCGGTCATCAGAGCAGCAAATGTAAAAAATTTGTGCTTGTTTTTACTCATTTTCGGCCTCCTTTATCAAGCATAACAAGTGATTAGCCTGCTAAAATTATATACACATATTATACCGCGATACTGTTTGTTTTACAAGAAAATATGACGTGAATATAGTGGAGAGATTGTTGAGCAGTTACTGTTTATTGCTTTTTTGCGACCTCCGCAGAGGACTTACCTGATTCGGTTCAAGTATTGAAAAAACAGAAAAAGAACCATATGGACTGACAGGGAGAGAAAATGGCAATCATCACAAAATATACAATATTTATACTAAAAATAATCTGTTTTTTTATGTTTCACGTGAAACATTATGTGGCAGGATTAGAATAAAAGTGTTATAATAAATCTGCTATATACTAAAAGGAGGAATGAAGTTGGGAAGAATTGTAGCAGTTGCCAATCAGAAAGGTGGAGTTGGAAAGTCAACAACTGCAATTAATCTTTCAGCCTGCCTTGCGGAAAAAGGGAAAAAGTTCTTACAATTGATATAGATCCACAGGGAAACACAACCAGTGGGCTTGGTGTTGATAAGAATTCTGTAGAGAATACACTGTATGAACTTCTGCTCGGTGAGGCTGAGACGAAAGATACGATTGTAAAAGATGTTGTTGAGAATGTGGATCTGATCCCATCTAATATTAATCTTTCCGGCGCAGAGATTGAATTAGTAGGCATTGATAATAAAGAATTTATATTAAAAGGAATCACAGATAAACTTCGGCGCAAATATGATTATATAATCATGGATTGTCCACCATCTTTAAATATGTTGACAATCAATGCACTGACCGCAGCCACATCTGTATTAGTGCCTATCCAGTGTGAATACTATGCTTTGGAAGGACTTTCACAGTTGATTCATACGATTGATCTTGTCAGGGATAGACTAAATAAACGCCTGAAAATAGAAGGTGTAGTATTTACTATGTATGATGCAAGAACAAATCTGTCTTTGCAGGTAGTAGAGAATGTCAAAGAAAATCTTAATCAGAATATATACAAAACAATTATTCCGAGAAACGTAAGATTAGCGGAAGCTCCAAGCTATGGCCAGCCCATAACAATTTATGATCCCAGATCGGCAGGAGCAGAGAGCTACAGACTTTTAGCTGAGGAAGTGCTCAACAGGGAGGATAATTAATGGCAGGCAGAAAGAATGGTCTTGGCAGAGGATTAGATGCACTGTTTCCGGAAAAGAAGTCTGCTGTCAAAGAATCTGTAAAGAAAGCAACAGTTAAGACAGAGAATAAAACGGTAGTACCTGAAAAGACAACAGATGATACAACGGAAGAAAGTAACAGAAGCACAATCGGGCATAAGAAAACAGCAATGATAGTAAAAATATCAAGCGTTGAACCTAATGTGAATCAGCCACGTAAACAGTTTGATGAAGATGCGTTACTTGAGTTGTCAGAATCCATTAAACAGTACGGAGTGCTTCAACCACTTCTTGTGTCCGATAAAAAGGACTATTATGAAATAATCGCAGGTGAAAGACGATGGAGAGCAGCAAAACTTGCCGGACTGAAAGAGATTCCTGTAATTGTTAAAGAATTTTCTGAACAGGAATTAGTAGAGATTTCCCTGATTGAGAATATTCAGCGGGAAGATTTAAATCCTGTGGAAGAAGCAATGGCGTATAAACGACTGATTGATGAATTTCATCTGAAACAGGACGAAATCGCAGAGCGTGTAGGGAAGAGCAGAACAGCAGTTACAAATGCAATGAGACTTCTCAAACTCAGTGAAAAAGTGCAGCAGATGCTGATTGATGAGATGATTACTGCCGGTCATGCCAGAGCAATCCTTTCGATAGCAGATAAGGAAAAGCAGGAATCAATTGCAATGAAAATTTTTGACGAGAAATTAAGTGTTCGTGAAACAGAAGCACTTGTAAAACGTATGCTGGAACCGCCAAAAACAGCAAAGAAGAGCAAATTCAGCTCTGCTGAGGATGCAATATATGAGAGTCTGGAAGAAAAAATGAAAAGTATCATGGGTACCAGAGTCCAGATACACAGAAAGAAAAATGACAAAGGTAAAATTGAAATTGAATATTATTCCAAGGATGAACTGGAAAGAATCATAGATCTTTTCGAATCCATTGGTTAGGAGTGACAGTAATATGAGTGGCATTTTTGAAAGCCTTGGAATTGATTCCGGGATCATCATTATTATACTGCTGATTCTTACTATCTTCCTGCTGGTAAGGAATATCAGTATGAATATGCGCCTGAGCCGTCTGGAACGTAAATATAAGACCTTCATGAAGGGTTCAGATGCACAGTCTCTGGAAAAAGTATTCGTTAGAAAATTCGCTCAGATAGACAAGCTCTATGATGCGAAGGAAGAACATGATCATGATCTTCTTTTTATCAAAAAGAATCTTGATAAAATGTTTAGTAAATATGGTGTAGAAAAGTATGACGCATTTGATGATGTAGGGGGAAAGTTAAGTTTTGCCCTGGCTTTGTTGGACAAAGAGAATACAGGCCTTATCTTAAATGCAGTACACAGCCGGGACAATTGCTTTTTGTATATGAAAGAAATTGTAAAAGGTGAATCCTATGTTATGCTCAGCCAGGAAGAGGTAGAGGCACTTCGTAAGGCAGTGAATTTTGGACTGGATAATATTGAAGAATAAAGCTGTTTAAAAGTTACTGTGAACAGTAATGTTTAAAATCTGAAAACAAGAGCATACTAAGAAAGAATCTGTTTTGTGCAGGAATGCACATGATATGATAAATTGATATCAGGGGAAAAGTTTTTGCCAGATTTCACCCTGACATCATTACATAATGTAATAGAACATTTCAGGAGGAACAAGATGTTAGATATTAAATTTGTGAGAGAAAATCCGGAAGTTGTAAAACAGAATATCCGCAACAAATTTCAGGATAATAAACTGGAATTAGTGGATAAAGTTCTGGAGCTGGACAGAGAGAACCGAGAAATTAAACAGGAAGTAGAAGCTCTTCGTGCAGAGAGAAATAAAATTTCCAAACAGATTGGTGCACTGATGGCACAGGGAAAGAAAGAAGAAGCTGAAGAAGTAAAGAAACAGGTAGCTGCTTCCGGAAACCGTATTGAAGAACTTTCCGCAAGAGAGAAAGAAGTAGAGGAAGAACTTCTCAAAGATATGATGGTAATTCCGAATATCATTGATCCATCTGTACCGATTGGTAAAGATGACAGCGAGAACGTAGAAATCGAGAAGTTTGGTGAACCGGTTGTTCCGGATTTTGAAGTGCCATACCATACAGAAATTATGGAAAACTTTGATGGAATCGATCTTGACAGTGCAAGACGTGTTGCGGGAAATGGTTTCTACTATTTAATGGGAGATATCGCAAGACTTCACTCTGCAGTAATCTCTTATGCACGTGATTTCATGATAAACAGAGGTTTTACTTACTGTGTACCTCCTTTCATGATCAGAAGCAATGTTGTAACAGGTGTAATGAGTTTTGCTGAGATGGATGCCATGATGTATAAGATTGAGGGTGAAGATTTATACCTGATCGGAACAAGTGAACATTCCATGATCGGTAAATTTATTGATCAGATCATTCCTGAGGAAGAACTTCCGAAAACTCTTACAAGCTATTCTCCATGTTTCCGTAAGGAAAAAGGTGCTCATGGACTTGAGGAGAGAGGTGTTTATCGTATCCATCAGTTTGAAAAACAGGAAATGATCGTTGTCTGCAGACCGGAAGAGAGTCCGATGTGGTTTGATAAATTATGGCAGAATACAGTAGATCTGTTCCGTTCTCTGGATATTCCGGTTCGTACACTTGAGTGCTGCTCCGGTGACCTGGCAGACCTGAAAGTAAAATCTCTTGACGTAGAAGCATGGTCTCCACGTCAGAAGAAATATTTCGAGGTAGGAAGCTGTTCAAACCTTGGTGATGCACAGGCACGTCGTCTTAAGATCCGTGTAAACGGAAAAGATGGTAAGAAATATCTTGCACATACATTAAATAATACTGTTGTAGCACCGCCCAGAATGTTGATCGCATTCCTGGAGAATAACCTGAATGCAGACGGTTCTGTAAATATTCCGAAAGCTCTGCAGCCATACATGGGTGGTATGACAAAGATTGAGAAAAAGCACGCTTAATGGAGGGTGAGCTTTTTCAGGGAGGTGTTCTTATGCACAGTTATCTGAGGGCAGTTGGTTTTTCCAGGATCACCAAAAGAAGCAGTATCAGACAGATCATTACGGATGTGGTTGAAACCTATGACGAGAAAACAGTCATAGAGAACTATCCGGATGGTATGTTTGCAGAGTTTTCCAAGAATTATGGATGCGATTGTGGAATTACTGTCTGCGGGCAGTATGATGAAAACAACGTATTTTATCCGGATTATTATTTTCCTTTTTTTCGCGGAACAGGCATTACAACACATGAGAGTGTTGTGATAGAAAGACACGCAGACAAAGAATCTTTTGCAGGTGCCTGTGACGATCTGAGAATTGGGGTTACTTTAATTTTTTATCTTCAGAATGCTGCTGAGTATCTGCAACAGCGTGAAAAAGGCAACATACTTCCGGGTGGCCAGTCTTTAACCCTTTCCGGGCTGGCCAGGGAAGGAAAAATCCTTTTTCCTGTAGAGAAAGATAAAGAAGCAGTAAAAGCAGAACGTGAACTGACAAAGAACAGAAATCATCTCATTGCAGCCGCCAGAAACGGTGATGAAGATGCAATGGAAAGCCTTACAATGGAGGATATGGATACATATTCCATGATTTCTCAGCGTATAGTTACAGACGATATTTTTTCAATAGTGGATTCCTATTTCATGCCATATGGGATTGAATGTGATCAATATAGTGTCATGGGTGAGATTCTGGATTTTATGACATTCAAGAACATTATAACAGGAGAAGAAATCTGCCAGCTTACATTAGACTGTAATGATATGCAGTTTGATGTTTGTATCAATAAGAATGATTTGCTGGGGGAGCCAAAGATCGGACGTAGATTCAAAGGAATCATATGGCTCCAGGGACAGTTGCACTATTAAAATTAAAAGATATGTTTAGAATGATAGCATGGACGAGAGTACTTCGCCCATGCTTTTTTTGTGTCATAGTACTTCGAACTCTGCTGAACTGTCTTAAATGCATTATTTACGAGGATTGCTATAAGACGTACAGAACAGAAATGGAATGAAGATATACAGGAAAACACCGGAAATCCAGAAGATACCACATTTCTGGAAGTAAAGGGAGATGTACTTTCTATGTGTTGATTTATTTGTAACATTTTTCGTTTATAGATGTTATATTAGTGAAAGAGATAAAAAACTGGAAACAAAACAGATATGAAAGGTGTATCCGGAGCAAAAATCAAGGAAGGGGGAATGATAGAAGTGGATAATCAAATCTTATTAAAGCTTTACAGCCTTTATCAGAAAGAATTATATTTATATTTGTATTCACTTTGTGGGGACAGACATCTGGCAGAAGATTTGCTCCATGAAACCTTCCTGAAAGCACTTCTGGCCTTGCCGGATGGACATGGCAATATGCGGGCATGGCTCTATATGGTAGCGAGAAACCTGTTCTATAATCAACAGAAAAAGAAATCACGGGAGATTCTGATGGATGAACAGATATATCCTTTAGAAGAAAAAACAGAGAAAGGTCTGCCTGAAAAAATTTTCGAGGAAGAAGACAGGCGAATGCTTTATCAGGCAATCCGCAGACTGGATATAAAGAAGCGGGAAATCATTCAGATGCAGTATTTTGGCGGAATGACACAGAAAGAAATCGCGGCAGTTTTACATATCACGTTGGAAAATGTACGGGTGCTTGCATACCGGGCAAGGAAAGAATTAAAAAAATATCTGGAAGAGTGTAGAAAGGAGGAATCTCAATGACGTATCGTGAGTTACTGAACTTATATAAACAGGGAAAATTGGACGATGTTAGAAAAAAAGAAGTTGAAGCATCTATTGAAAAACAAGACGCAATCAGTGAATTTCTCTATGAAGAAGGTGAGATACCAGAATTTTCTGATCTGGAAAGTGAGAATGCAGAGAATCCGGAAAATGAAGAATGGTTATCAGGACAGAAAAACAATCAAAAAGATGAGATCAACAGGCAATTTATAAAAGAAATCAGGTGGTCAATCCGCAAGACTTTTATTAAAATGGGAATAATTGTAGGAGTAGCTGTCCTTGTAATTGTTTTATGTGCTGTATTTATCCTCCCAAAGGCCGTGTCAGATTTTTATTATAATCCCAATGAAGTAGTTGGCAAATATGAAGAAATGACTACGACCAGAATGGATTTGGATCTTTCTGTTTATTCTGAGCTGTTTTTGGCGGGTAATCATCGTAGTCAGGTCAGTGCGGTATCGAGAGGGTATGGTGAATACGATATTATCATTCCGCAGACTTTTAGTTGGACTGGAAAATTCACTTCTGTCAGCGGACGTTTGGTGCGAGGAAACCTTACTTTTTATGACAATAACATATTGAGCAGACCACTTATGCAGTTTTATCTCCCGGGAGATACGACCGCGTGGGAGGCGTGGGAAGTGGATGAAAATGGAAAAGAAACTAAAGTAGACACAGAAATGCGTAAGGAGGAAAGCGTTCAGGATTCCAAAGACGCAATCGCAGAATACAATGATAACGACTGGTATCTTGCCTATGTTTCCATAAATGATATTGTGGATTACAGAGATTTTATTGAGTGGTATCAGAAGCTGTCTGATGATAAAGAACTGGAATGGGGAGAACTCTGGTGTGCAGTTCATACGGAAGACGCGGATGGTTACTGTGTGGAACCAAACATTGGCTTTTGCCCGTATCCGTCGGGGATGAGCATGAATTGGGACAGAGAGAAATATCCGTATCTGTCGCTTCTGGATAATACAGATATCTGTCATGATGTGGATGTGACAGACGAAGAAATTATGCAGACCCATTTTATCAGCATGCTTTCCTACATTCAGGATTATGACGACATTATTTCAATGATGGGACAGACGACGGATTCTCCGAACAGATACCAGGATATGATTAACTATGTAAAGAAAAATGGGCTGAAGATCCATGGCTTTGCAGTTTATGCAAAGAAAAAGAATCTTCTCGAATTATATAAACAAGATATGGTGTCCTATGTCCAGACAATACTACAAAATTAAGAAAGAAGTGCAGATATATCAGAAGAGATATTTCTGCACTTTTTTAATCAAATCAAGTAAGCAGCGAAGCGGATTGTGAATATTTGTCTGAATGTAAAATTTAAAATGAGAAGCCAGATTATGCTTGTAATTTTTCTTTAGATATAGTAAAATCATAGCTATGGGTTAGGAATTCTCATAGTTCAGTTAGATATAGTATCCGTCTCTATAAAGAGAGCAGGGGTATTTCTCTGAGTAAAAAAACAACCCAGAAAAATCTGTGATTGACAGCTTGTAAAAGAGCTGATAATCTAATATATGGCCGAAGGGAAAAATCCCAGAAACCCAGTAAAATCAAGGGTTTGCGGCATGTGTCGTCATAGCTCAGCTGGATAGAGCACTCGCCTCCTAAGCGAGGGGTCGGAGGTTCAAATCCTCTTGGCGACGGGCTTCAAAGCGTTCGAAAATGTTAGCTGGATTAGCTGACAACGAACGCTTTTGTTATTTTCAAATCACGTTCGTGACACAAAATTCCATTCAAAATGATCAATTTCCAGCTAACGCAATCCGATTTTTGTTAGCTGACAGCTAATCAAAATCACCGGTTTGCAAACATGGGTTTTAGGAAGTCCAGCTAACATTTGGGTTCCGCTCTGTTGTCACCCCTTATTCGGGGATGTAAATCAGAGAAAAGGCGGGAAAAGAAACAATCTCTCCCAAACCTGCAAACATGAATTAGCTGAAACAGTATTCAATTCTATTAGCTACAGCTAATGGTCAAACAGCAATGTCTGTTTGGAACTTTACTATCTATAAAAGTTCCAGGCAGGCATTTTTTATTTCCTGAATCCTGGAGGAAAGGAGTCAAGATGACTGAACCAAACAGACAATCAGAAGAAAACGAAGAAAGAATCATAGAAATTGAGATTGAGCGTCTTCGACCGTTCAAAGAGCATCCGTTTCAGGTGAAAGATGATAAGGAAATGTTTCTTCTGCAGGAAAGCATTGAGAAGTATGGAATATTAAATCCGCTGATCGTCAGACCGGTACCGGATGGATACTATGAGATCATATCCGGTCACAGAAGAAAACATGCTGCGGAGAAACTGGGATACCGTAAAGTACCGGTAATCATCCGGGTATTAAGTGAAGATGATTCCATCTTGAGCATGGTAGATTCCAATCTTCACAGAGAACGGATTAGTTACAGTGAAAAAGCTTTTGCTTACAAACTGAAGAATGACGTATTAAAAAGAAAAAGTGGTCGAAAAAAGAGCCAAGTTGACCACAAAACACCAAGAAAGCGGGCAATAGAAATCATCAGTGAAGATTGTGGTGATAGCCCAAAACAAGTGCAGCGTTATATCTCACTGACAAAACTGATACCGGAAATGTTGCAGAAACTGGATGATGAGATTATTTCTTTTTGTCCGGCTGTAGAGATAGCTGCATTAAGTGAAAAAGAACAAAGAGAACTGCTTGTAGCAATGGAGTATGCACAGGCAATCCCATCACTCTCACAGGCCCAGAGGATCCGGCAACTGAGTAAAGAAAAACAGTTGTCACTGGAAAAGATGGAAGAGATCATGTGTGAAGTGAAAAAGGGTGAGATCACAAGAGTGGCATTCACAAACGAGCAGTTGCACAAGTATTTTCCAAATTCTTATACACCGGCAATGATGAAACGGGAAATACTGGCACTGTTGAAATTATGGAAAAAAGAATCATGGGAAAGTTAAAGGAGGAAGAAATCATGTGTAAAGTTATATCCGTAGTAAACCAGAAAGGTGGCGTCGGAAAGACCACCACAACCGTAAATGTAGGCATTGGACTGGCAAGAGAAGGTAAGAAAGTGTTGCTGATCGACGCGGATCCACAGGGAAGTTTAACCGCAAGTCTTGGATATGAGGAACCGGATGATCTTCGCATCACATTGGCAACGATCATGATGGATGTCATCAACGAAGAAGAAATCTCTCTGGAAGATGGGATTTTACATCACCAGGAAAATGTAGATTTTCTCCCGGCAAATATTGAGCTTTCCGCACTGGAAGTAACGATGGGAAATGTTATGAGCAGAGAAATGATCATGAAAGAATATATCGATGCGATACGATGCCGATACGATTATATCCTGATCGACTGTATGCCGAGCCTTGGTATGATGACAATCAATGCACTGGTCTCTTCCGATTCTGTGTTGATACCTGTGCAAGCCGCATATCTGCCGATGAAAGGACTTCAGCAGCTGATCAAGACCATTCTTACAGTAAAGAAAAGACTGAACCGGAAACTGGCGATTGAGGGCATTCTCCTGACCATGGTAGATTTCAGAACCAATTACGCAAGGGATATTGCATCGAGAGTACATACAACCTACGGAAGTCAGATCGAGGTATTTGAAAATGTGATCCCAATGTCTGTAAAAGCTGCTGAGACCAGTGCAGAGGGAAAAAGCTTTTGCTTACAAAATGAAACAAGAGGCCATGAAACACCAAGGTTCTCGGACAGACTTGACTTTGGAACAAAATGTCCCAAAGTTCAAAAGAACAACGGAAGCAATTGCGGATGGGACAGGTGAAAGTTCTAAGCAGATTCAGCGTTACATCCGACTGACAGAGTTAATACCAGAACTTCTTGATCTGGTAGATAACAAAAAGCTTCAGTTCACGGTTGCCGTAGATATTTCCTACATCGATAAGGAAGTACAGGAATGGATTTACGAATATATCAGCGACACCGGATTTATCAAGCCAAAACAGATTGCAGCACTCAGAAATCAGCTGAATGATGGACCAATCAATCAGATCCAGATGTTATCAATTTTCAATAACTGTGTGATGGCAAAGAAAGTATCCAGGTCTCTCACTTTCTCAGAAAAGAAACTGACAAAGTACTTTCCGGATGATTATACAGCCAAAGATATGGAGCAGGTGATTGAATCATTATTAGAAAAATGGATGCAGGAACAGTCCTGTTAAGGATAGAAAAAGCTAAGAAAACAAAGTCAAAGAAGTTTAAAAAGAGGACTTCTTAGCAGAAAATGAAAGGAGGAAATTATGGAGAAAAAAATGACATTTAATTATTTTTACGGTACCGAAGCTGATCAGTTCAGCTTCTACCGCATACCAAAAGCATTATTTACAGACAGTTACTTTAAAGATTTATCGAGCGATGCTAAAATTTTATATGGACTGATGTTGGATCGAATGTCTCTTTCCATCAAGAATCAGTGGTTTGATGACAAAAACAGAGCATATATCTATTTTTCCATCGAAGATATCATGGAATTACTGAACTGTGGCAGAAATAAAGCCATCAAATCCATGAGAGAACTGGATGACGAAACAGGAATTGGTTTGATTGAAAAACGCAGACAGGGATTTGGAAAGGTGAACGTTATCTACGTGAAAACCTTTATGCCCGAGAAAACAGATGAGAAAAAATTTGAAGAGGAATTAAAGAAGTTTAAAAAACAAACTTCTGTGGAAAATGAGGAATCTACAGAAGTTTACAATTCAAACTTCATGAAGTCCCAAAATCAAACTTCTAGAAGTCCCGAAAACAAACTTCAAGAAGTTTACATTTCAAACCCTAATAATACTAATCTTAGTGATACTGAAATGAATGATAATAAATCTAATCCTATCATATCTGTGGATGAGAAAAGATTTGATAGCGATAATCACTCTGAGGATTATCAGGCTTATGAAAACCTTGTCAAAGAGACCATTGATTATGAATCACTGAAAGTAACCCATCATGACGATATGCGAAAGGTAGATGAAATCGTGAACCTGATCGTAGAAACTGTGATGTGTAAAAACGACAAGATATTGATTGCCAGCAATTGGTATCCGGCATCACTGGTGAAGAAAAAATTTCTGATGCTGACCTATTCACATATCGAGTATGTCTTACACTGTATGAGTGGTAACACCACAAAGGTGAAGAATATCAAGAAATATTTGTTAGCAGCCCTGTTTAATGCACCGTCAACGATGAACGGGTATTATCAGGCAGAGGTGAACCATGATATGCCAGGACTGGTAAGATAGGAGGTGCACATGTTTATTTTAAAATTTGCTGGGAAGATATTATTACTGCCGGTATGGCTGATTCTTTTTGTGATCGGCCTGGCAGTGAAGATGACAGTACAGACTTATGCGGTTGTCAGAGGGATCCTTGGGTTTATATTCACTTTGTTGATTATAGCGACTGCATACTGTTATCATGACTGGGTACAGGTTGCATTTCTATTTTCGCTGAGTGTAATTCTGTATCTGATCCTGTTTGCAGGAGTATTCGTGGACACTGTACTGGACATGACAAGAGAACGTCTTATTGATTTTATTATATCGTGAGGAGGATATGAAAATGAGCGAAAACAATGATTATATTCAGTTACCACCACTAAAAAAAGACACACCAGCCGATGTGGTAGCATTTATGTGGGAGTACATGAAAGTACCGGAGGATTCAAGAGAAAAAGTTAAGAATCTGCTTAAAGATGCAAATGAAAATGGAGTAAAAATAAGTCATCAGGCACCAACAC